>Ga0207691_10006897_pt1 | contig 10957 bp, 8 predicted proteins | sample KBSM13metaG_FD_184327 | JGI IMG/M metagenome (GOLD analysis project Ga0207691, IMG submission 184327) | Miscanthus rhizosphere microbial communities from Kellogg Biological Station, Michigan, USA - KBS M1-3 metaG (SPAdes) (version 2) | ecosystem: Host-associated > Plants > Roots > Rhizosphere >...
TGATCGGCATGCCGAGCAGCATGCCCAGCTCGTCGATCATCGGCAGGTCGGTCGGGTCGCTGACCACGATCGCCAGCGCGTTCCCCTCGCGGCGGTAGGGCACGAAGCCGTAGCGCAGCATCAGCTCTGCCGGGATGGTCCGGAACAGGTCGTGATCGATGTTGAAGTGCGCGAGATCGAGGAACGGCAGCCGGTAGCGCTCCGCCAGGCGGCGCGCCTGCGCCATCTCGGCGGCCAGTTCGGCGGCCGACTGTTCGGCGACGACGCTATGGTCGGCGTAGAGCTCTGCGTGCGCGGCGCTGTTCTTGTCGTCCATTAGCCACTGAGCGCTGATGACAGGTTGAAGAGCGGGAGATACAGCGAGAGCAGCAGCCCTGCGATCACGATCCCCATGACGACCAGCAGCAGCGGCTCGATCACCGTGATGAACCGCCCGAGGTTGGTCTCGATTTCCTCGTCGTAGAAGTCGGCCAGGCTGTTGAGCATTTCCTGCAGCGCGCCGGTGGACTCGCCGACCTCGACCATCTTGATCGCCACGTCGGGAAACGCGCCGCTGTCCTGCATCGCCAGCGCGAGCGACCGCCCTTCCCGGACCTGCTGCGCCGCCGAGGTCAGCTCGGCCGCCATGTACTGGTTCGAGAGCGAGCGCGACGTGACGTCGAGCGCGTTCACCAGCGGGATGCCGCCGCCGAGCAACGTCGCCAGCGTCCGCGCCCCCTGCGACGTCGAGAACTTCTGCGCGATCGGGCCGAGCATCGGCAGCTTGAGGATCAAGCGGTCGAGGCGCGCGCGCTGCCCGGGCATCCGCACCCACGACCAGAATGCAAACGCCGCCAGCGCAATCGCGCCGAAGATCAGCACGAAATAGCTGGTGACGAACTCCGAGAGCGCGACAATGAAGCGCGTCGAGAGCGGCAGCTCCTTGCCGAACTGGTTGTAGAAATTGCCGAACTCGGGAACGACCTTCACGACGATCACGGTGACGACGATCATCGACAGCACGACCAGGATCACCGGATACACGAGCGCCGAGATCGTCTTGCGCTTGACCCCCGACACGATCTTCACGTAGCTCACGTAGCGCCGCAGCACCTGCTCGAGGTTGCCGGACTTTTCCCCCGCGAGCAGCGACGCCGTGTAGACGCCGGGAAACAGCGTGCCGTGCGCGTCGAACGCTTCCGAGAGCGCACTGCCCGCCCGGACGCGCTCGTAGATGTCGTCGAGGACCGGCTTGAATACGGGATTGGTGATGCGCGCGCGAAGAATGTCGAGCGACTGGACCAGCGGCATGCCGGCCTTGAGCAGCGTCGCCAGCTCCTGGTTGAAGACCAGGAACTCACGAGCCGGCACCTTGTGCCGGTGCGGCATCGCGGGGAGACGGATCCCGCCGAGCGCGCGGCGGCCGGCCGCCTGCATCGCCAGAACGTAGAGACCCTTCTCTTCGAATTCGCGCCGGAGCCGGGCTTCACTGTCGGCGACGTACACGCCTTCGATGATGTCTCCGCCCGGCGTTCCGAGCCTGCACCTGTATTCCATGGGATTTGAGGGGTTGCCCTCCCCCTAATCTTACGACAACTACTTGGATTAGACGGGGTTGTCGTGGATTAGGCTTGGGGGGCGGGCCGTCTGCCGCTCGGAAGAAGGTGCCGGGTGCTTACTTGAGCCCGACGATCGACATGATCCGCGAGACGTAGTTCTGGGTCTCGCGATAGGGAGGAACCCCGCCGAAGCGCTGGATCGCCCCCTCGCCCGCGTTGTACGCGGCGAGCGCCAGGTCAACCGAGTATTTTTCGAGCAGGCTCTTGAGCTTGCGGACGCCCGCGTCGATGTTCGCCTTGGGGTCGTAGGCGTTGCGCACCTTGTATTCGCGCGCCACCGACGGCATCAGCTGCATCAGGCCCATCGCTCCCTTGGGCGAGCGCGCGCGCGGCTGGTAGTTCGACTCGACCTGGATCAGCGCCTGAACCAGCAGGGGATCGACGCCATGCGCCTCGGCCGCCGCCGTAATCAGGTCCGCGTACGACGTGTCGCGCAGCAGCGACGTGCGCTGCGGGCCGGCCGGCTGCTCCAGCGCGGCCGGCGCCTGGGCTTGATCAGTGGCCGCCGCGGCCGGCACCGGATCGGGGTGCGGCACCTCGTCGGGGACGATCTTTTCGACCAGGGTCTTGTCGAGCGTCACATCGCCGCCGCCGCGCAGCGTCAGGACGACCGACTCCCCGGACTCCGCGTGCGCCTTGACCGAAAGCGTCCGGCCCGACGTGAGATAGACGATCTCCGCCGAGGCCATGGACGAGCCCGCGGCCACAAGGACACCCGTGGCTAGCGCCACCCGAGCAGTTTTGAGCACGTTCATTGGGACGAACCAGTCTAGCAAATGGTTGGGCGACTGTCCAGAAACCCTACAGACCAGCTATCGGCTCGGCTACTTTGGCTCTATATAGGCGTGAAAAACCCGGATCCCGAGTTCGCGCGGGTCCGGCCCGCCTGGCTTGAAGGTCTGGCTGACGTCGATGACCAGGTCGACCATGTCGGCCGATCCGAGCTGCGCCGCCGTCAGCGGGAACGTCTTCAGCGTCGGTCCCTTCGCATCGCCGGCGAAGTCTCCCACCGTCTGATCCCCGATCTTCAGCGTGATCTGCTGCGGGGGGTTGAACAGGTCGGGACGCGCGTCGTACTCCAGGTACAGCGTCGAGTCCTTCTTGGGGTTCTTGAACCGGTAGGTCGCCGTCTTCTTCGTCCACTGCCACTCGTTCTGCGGGTTCTTGGGATCCGACTCGGTCGGATGCCAGCCGCTGTCCGGGATCAGGAAGATGTTCTCGGCCGACCCCAGGATCTGGACCTTGGTGACGACGTATTCGCGCCGAGACGCCTCGGGGGCGTTCAGCACGAGCCGATGCCCCGACGGCGGGTCGTACAGCCCCAGGCGGACGACCGCTTCCCCGACGTACGGATAGTTGGGGACGAAGATCGTGCGCTTGTACTCGACCGTCTCCCCCGCCTTCCATTTCGTCGTCGGCACCGGCGGCTGGTGATCGTCGGTCCACATCTGCTCCCCTTCCGGATCCAGCACGTGGACGAACACCCAGTAGTCCTTGTCGATCGTCGCGTTCGGCGCGACCGCGAACTTGTAGGTCAGCGTGACGGCGCTGCCGATCGGCACACGATCCTTGTTGAACGAGAGCGAGGGCGTGGCGACGGCCGGTTCGTTGTCGGTCTTGCCGCTGCACGCCAGGAGCGCCAGCGGGAGGAGCACGCAGGAGATAACCAGAGCAAACGTGTGACGCGTCATGGAAAGAACCGCAGCGTACTGCAGTTGTGGCAGGTACAGCAATATGTTAGCGTTTGCCCGTGGATGCTCTCGGCATGGTGGAAACGCGCGGACTGATCGGCTCGATCGAAGCCGCGGACGCAATGGTCAAGGCAGCGAACGTCGTGCTCGTCGGCAAGGAGTACATCGGCGCCGGCTACGTCACCGTGATGGTGCGCGGCGACGTCGGCGCCGTCAAGGCGTCGACCGATGCCGGGGCCGCCGCGGCGCGCCGCGTCGGCGAGCTGATCTCCGTGCACGTGATCCCGCGCCCGCACGCCGAGGTCGAGAAGATTCTTCCGAAAATACCGAAGGACACCGGCAAGAGCTCGTAAATGGCGCAGACCGACCGGGATCTCGCCTCCGTCGCCGAGGCGCGATCGCTCGCGCGACGTGCAAAGGCCGCGGCGCCGATCCTCGCGGAGTTCTCCCAGGAACAAATCGACGCCATCGTCGACGCCATGGCCGCCGCGGTCACGCCGCACGCGGAAGCGCTGGCGCGGCTCGCGCACGAGGAAACCGGCTACGGCGTCGTCGCCGACAAGGTCCAGAAGAACCTCTTCGCCTCCGAGAAGGTCTACAAGTTCATTCGTCCGATGAAGACGGTCGGCGTCGTCGGCCGCCTCGAGGATCGCAAGGTCGTCGAGATCGCGGAGCCGTTCGGCGTCGTCTGCGCCATCGTCCCGACGACGAACCCGACGTCCACGGCGATCTACAAGATCCTCATCGCGCTGAAGGCGCGCTGCCCCATCGTGATCAGCCCGCATCCCTCCGCGGTCCGCTGCATCGCGCGCGTCGCGGAGATCATGGGGGAAGCGGCCCGCCGGGCCGGCGCTCCCGAAGGCGCGATCAGCTGCATGACGACGGTGACGCTGGAAGGGACGCAGGAGTTGATGAAGGCGCGCGAGACCGCCGTCATCCTCGCCACCGGCGGCATGGGGCTGGTGCGCGCGGCCTATAGCGCCGGCAAGCCGGCGTACGGCGTCGGGCCCGGCAACGCGCCCGCGTTCATCGAACGCACCGCCGACATCGTCAAGGCGGTGCGCGACGTCGTCACCGGCAAGACGTTCGACAACGGCGTGCTGTGTTCGTCGGAGAACTCGGTCGTGGTCGACGCGCCGGTCGTCGAAGAGGTCAAGCGCGAGTTCGTCAGGAACGGCGGCTACTTCATGTCGGCGGCGGAAATGGACGCCGTCGCGAAGGTCCTGCTCGGACCGAACCGCCTGCCGAACCCGGCGCTGGTCGGACGTCCGGCCACGGTGATCGCGAAGGCGGCCGGCATCTCGGTCCCGCCCGAGACGCGCGTGCTGCTCGCGGAGCTGAACGGCGTCGGCCGCGACTATCCGCTCTCGATCGAGAAGCTCGCGCCCGTCCTCTCCTTCTATGTGGTTGCGGACTGGAAGGACGGCTGCGAGCGGTGCAAGGAGATCCTGCGCTACGGCGGCATGGGGCACACCATGTCGATCCACTCGCGCAACGAGCAGGTGATCCTCGAGTTCGGCCTGAAGAAGCCCGCGGGACGCATCGTGGTCAACACGCCGACGACGCATGGATCGGTCGGCCTCACGACCGGGCTCGATCCCGCGATGACGCTGGGCTGCGGCGGGTGGGGCGGCAACATCACGTCCGACAACATCTCGCCGCGCCACCTGCTGAACATCAAGCGGCTCGCCTACGAAGTGACACCGGCCGTCGTGCGGCCATATGTGCCATCGGCCACGGCGGCGACGGTAGCCGGACCTGCGGCACCCGGCCTTCCCCGCGCACCGCAGCCTCCCCCCGCGCCCGGTGGCATTTCCGCCGACGTCCTAGCCCGCCGGATCGATGAATTTCTTACATCCCGTGGATACAGACCGGGCACGTCCGGAGCAGCACCCTCAGCACCCGTAGCACCTTCAGCACCCCTAGCACCCTTAGCACCGGCGGCGAGGGAACCCGTCCCCGCCGAGTCTCCTGCGGCCTTCGTTTGCGAAGACGATGTCCGCCAGGCCCTCAAACAGAATCGTAAGATCGTGATTGGCGAGCGTTCAATTGTGACTCCTGCCGCGCGCGATCTCGGCGAACAGCACCGTCTTTTCGTGCAGGCGGCGTGGCCCCGGTAGACTTTGTTCCGCGGAGTCCCGAACCGCCGCGGACCCCAAATCCGTGATTCAGTTTTGTCGTTTACTGTTGAGCCTGTTGGTTTTATGGTTGACCGGCACTAAAGTGCAGGGTTATCCTAGGCACCCCAGCAAGTAAGCGTCCCGTTACCAGGCGGGGCATTGGTTTTCGCTTCGACCTCAACAGGGCAAGCGGCTTGCACGACGCCGAGGTCATGCATTTCGCCGGTTGAGTCTGTCCCGGGGTTGTGGAGCACCCAAGCATGATGCGAAGGACGTTAGCTGCCGGATTCTGCGTTGCGCTTGCCGCCTGCGGCGGCAACCCGAAACCTCAGGTTCCCGCGACGCCGCCGGCTCCGGCGAAGGTCGTGCCGGTGGCCCCCCAGCCGCCCGCGCCGCCCAAGCCGGTGGTCGACCCGATTGCGGCGCTGATCGCGACATCCCAGAAGCATTTCGAGACCGGCGAGGCCGAACTGAAGGCCGGCCACCTCGACAAGGCCCGCGAGGCCTTCGACCGCTCGGTCGAAGTCCTGCTCGAGTCCCCCTACGGGGCGCGCACCGATGCGCGGATGCGCGAGCACTTCGATCGGCTGATCGATCGCATCAACGCCTACGAAGTCACCGCGCTCGCCCAGGGGGACGGGTTCGCGGAAAAGAAATATGAAGCCGCGCCGATCGACGAGCTCCTGAAGAACGCGACCACGTTCCCGGCGCCGACCGCCGACGCGCTGACGCAGGCGACGGTCAAGGCGGACCTCGAGCACAACGCGCACGACATCCCGATTCCGGAGCAGGCGAAGATCTTCTCGTACGTCGAAGTGTTCCAGGGCCGGCTGCGCGACTACATCCAGGAGAGCCTCGAGCGCGGCTCGCGCTACCTGCCGATGATCCAGAACGTCTTCCGCGCCGAGGGCCTGCCGCTCGACCTCGCCTACATTCCGATCATCGAAAGCTCGTTCAAGACCAACGCGCTGTCGAAGGCGAGCGCGAAAGGGCCGTGGCAGTTCATGAAGCCGACGGCGCAGGAGCACGGACTCAAGACCGACTGGTTCATCGACGAGCGCTCGGATCCCGAGAAGGCGACCGTCGCGGCCGCGAAGTACCTGAAGGCGCTGAGCAACATGTTCGACGGCGACTGGAACATGGTGCTGGCGGCGTACAACGGCGGCCCCGGCCGCGTGTCGCGCGCGATCAAGAAGTCGGGCATCGACGACTTCTGGCAGCTCTCGGCGACCCCGAAGTACCTGCCGCGTGAGACGCGCGAGTACGTGCCGCTCATCATGGCGGCGATGATCATCGGGCGGAACCCGGCGCAGTACGGCTTCGACGTGATCGCGGCCGAGGCGCACACCTACGACAAGGTGACGCTGCCGCGCGCGCTCGACCTGCGGCGGCTCGCGGAGTGGGCGGGTACCTCGGTCGACGAGATCCAGGCGCTCAACCCCGAGCTGCGGCGCTGGACGACGCCGGTGAAATACCCGAACTACGAAGTGAAGGTGCCGACCGGCACCGGCGAGCGCCTGAACTCGCACCTGGCGGACGCATCCCCCTCCGAGTTCACACAGCTCAAGTGGTACGCGACCAAGAAGGGCGAGACGCTGCTCACGCTGTCGCGCAAGTTCGGCGTCTCCCGCGGCGACATCGCGGAAGCCAACAACCTGTCGATCAAGTCGCGCCTGCGCCCGGGGCAGGAGCTGATGATTCCGCGCGCGCCGGCCACGCTGCTCGCCGCGCGCAGCGAGCGCACCGCGCCGTCGGCCGTGGCGTCGCGCTCGATCGCCGAGACCGCGGAGTCGCCGGCCGCCGCCGGCCCGTCGACCCCCGAGCCCGCGCAGGTCGCGCAGGCCACCACCTATCGCGTCAAGAGGGGGGACACGCTCTTCTCGATCGCGCAGCTCTTCGACACGACGGTCGCCAAGATCAAGAGCTGGAACCGCCTGTCGACCAATCGCATCGCGCCAGGAGCGCGCCTGAAGATCTTCACGGCTCGCTGATCCGTGGCTTCCGCCTTTAGGCGGAAGTTCCAGCCTTTAGGCGGAAGTTCCCGCCTTCAGGCGGACGTTCCCGTCAGCCGGGGCTTCGAACGCCCCGGCTTTTTTGTTGACCATATGTATCCGTTTGTAGAGAATACTCGCGCGTGAGCAAGGGACAGTACCTGGGCGAGTTCGAGCTCTACGTGATGGCGGCACTGGCGCGGCTGGGTGACGAGGCGTACGGCATGACGATTCGCCGCGACATCGAGGTCGGCTGCGGGCGCTCGGTCGCGATCGGCTCCGTCTACGCCACGCTGGCGCGCCTGGCCGACAAGGGCTACGTCACGTTCCGCATTTCGGATCCGCGTCCCGTCCAGGGCGGGCGATCGCGCAAGCACGTGCTCCTCACCCCGGCCGGCCGGCGCGCGCTGGCGCAGTCGACGACGATGCTGACGCGCATGCTGCCGGGGCTGAGGGCAGTGGGCAGTAAGCAGTAGGCGGTTCACGGTCGGCGTTCACGGTCGGCGGTTTGCGGTAGGCGGTTTGCGGTAGGCGGTCGGTAGTAGGCCGGCGGCTTGCCGCGCCAAAAGGGCGAAGGCGGGCGGCATGCGTCCACCATTCTTTGCGTCGTTGCTGCTGCGGTTGGCGGCCCGGCCCGACGATCGCGCGTTCGTGCTCGGAGATCTGCGGGACGAGTTCGCGGCGCTCGCGCGCGAGCGCGGCCGCGCGGCGGCGTCGAGATGGTACTGGCGCCAGGCCCTGGCGTCGGCCGGCCCGCTGTTCGCGTCACGCCTGCCGCAGCCGCCGCGTGTCGGTCTCTTCGCGCAATATGCGCGTCACGCGTTCCGAGTCCTCCGCCACTCCCCCGCCGCGACGGCGACCGCGGTCTTGACGCTGGCGCTCGGCATCGGCGCCAACACCGCGGTGTTCAGCGTCGTCGACGCGGTGCTGCTGCAGCCGCTGCCCTATCGAGCGCCCGATCGACTCGTCTCGGTCTGGCAGATGCGGCGCGGCGATCGATTCACCGTCGGCCTTGCCGACTTCCCCGAGTACGCGCGGCGGCAGCGCGCCTTCGAGGCGCTGGCTGCACACACCGACACCACTCGCGTCATCACCGGCGGGATCGCCCCGGAAGAAATCGCCGCCGATCTCGTCACGTGGAACCTGTTCGACGTGATTGGTGCCCGCCCCGCGCTCGGCCGATCGTTTGATGCGCGCGATGCCGGCCCCGGCGCGCCGCGGACCGTCATCCTCTCGGATCCCGCATGGCGGACGCGCTACGGCTCCGATCCCGCGCTGGTGGGCCGCACGATTGTCCTCAGCGGCGAGCCGCATCTGGTCGTGGGCGTGATGCCGGCGAACTTCGTGCCTCCGAGTCGCCTGTCGAACGGCCCGGCGCCCGCGTTCTTCCTGCCCGCGCCGGAGATCGCCGACCTCGATGGCGTGCGCGGCGATCACGAGCTGGAGGTGATCGGCCGCCTGCGCCAGGGGGTCTCGGTCATCCAGGCTCGTGACGATCTGCGGCGCATCGACCAGGACCTGGCGCGGCGCTACCCTGCCAGCAACGCGGACGTGCTCGCCGGCGTCGCGGCGCTTTCGGCGGACGTCACGCGTCGCGTGCGCACGACGCTGCTCGTGGTGCTCGGCGCGGTCGCGCTCGTCGTGCTGATCGCCTCGCTGAATGTCGCCAACCTGCTGATCGTCCGTGCGGTCGGCCAGCGGCAGGAGGTCGCCATCCGCGTCGCCGTCGGCGCCAGCCGCGCCGACATCGTCGCCGAGTTCCTCGTCCGCGGCCTGGTGCTCGCGGCCGCCGGCGGCATCCTCGGCCTGGCGGTGGGCTCCTGGACGCGCGACCTCCTCGTCAGCGCCGCACCGGCGTCGATTCCACGCTTGAGCGGCGTCGCGCTGAACGCGCGCGTGCTCGCGGCGACGGCCGGCCTCGCGCTCCTCACGGGGGTCATCGCCGGCGTGCTGCCGGCGATCCAGGTCCTGCGCGCCGAATCACGCGGTGGACTGAAGGTCACTGAATCGGCCACGTCGGGCTCGCGCTCGCTGCGGCGGTGGCAGGGCCTGCTGATGGCGTGCGAGGTATGCGCCGCCGTCGTGATCGCGCTCGGCGCGGGACTGCTGGTGCGCAGCCTGGTGCGGCTGCACGGCGTGCAGCTCGGGTTCAACACCGAACGGGTGCTGACGATCCGCCTGCGTCCGCCTGAATCGAAGTATCCGGATGCGGCGGCGCGGCTGGCGTTCTTCGAAGAGATCCAGTCGCGCCTCACGGCTGTGCCCGGCGTGCAGACCGTCGCATACGCGAACGACTTTCCGATGCGCGGTGGCTGGGGCGGCGGCCTGCTCGTCGAGAGCCCGGCCGGTCCGCGGGAGGCGGAATCCGACTTCCAGGCGGTGAGCGAGACCTACTTCTCCACGCTGGGCATTCCCCTGCTCCGCGGACGTGGCTTCACCGCCGAGGACCGACTCGGCAGCATGCCGGTGGTCGTCGTCAGCCAGACGTTTGCCGCCCGCCTGCTCGCCGGACGCGAGCCGATCGGCGTGCAAATCCGCCGCAACAAGGAAGCGCCCGCGCTGACCATCGTCGGCGTCGTCGGCGAGATCCGGCGGGACGGGAAGTTCGTGGATGCCGCGCCGCAGGTCTTTTTCTGCGCACGCCAGATCACCGTCTACGGCGCGCGGCTCGACGCGGTCGCGGTCCGCAGCCTGGTCACGGATCCGCTGACGCTCGTGCCCTCGATCCAGCGCGTCGTCACCTCCGTCGATCCGTCGATGCCGTTGCGGCGCGTGCGGACGCTCGACGACATCCTCGCCGCCTCGATGGCGACGCAGCGCTTCAACATGCTGTTGCTGACCTCGTTCGCCGGCCTGGCGCTCGTGCTCTCGTTGATCGGGGTCTACGGCGTCGTCGCGCACGCGGCGCTGCAGCGCTCGCGCGAGATCGGGATCCGCGTGGCCCTCGGCGCGCGCCGCCGCGCGGTGGAACGCCTGATCGTCCGCGGCGCGCTGTTGTGGACCTTGCCCGGCCTCGCCCTCGGCCTCGCCATCGCCTACGCTTCCTCACGGGTGATGACGTCGCTGCTCTTCGACGTGACGCCCACGGATCCGCTGACGTTTGTCTCCGTCGGCGCCGCGATGCTCCTGGTCTCGGTGCTCGGCAGCTATCTCCCCGCCCGCCGCGCCGCGCGCGTGGACCCGCTGGTCGCGCTGCGGAGCACGTAGTCGGTTCACGGTTTGCAGTTTGCGGTTGGCGGTTGGCGGTTGGCGGTTGACGGTTTGCAGTTCACGGTTCGCGGTTCACGGTTCACGGTTCACGGTTCGCGGTTCACGGTTCACGGTTCACCGGTGGCGGTCCTCGGTCGTCGGTTCTCGGTCGGCGGCGGGCGCTCGGGGGTCAGGTCTGCAAAACGTCGGTTCGCGGTGCCACGTCGGCACGGATTGCCATGACCGGCTGCCCACGGGCGTGCGCATTCTGCGTACCTCCGCGAGCCGTCTGGCGAGACTCGACGAAATCCCCAGACAAAACGCGAGGCGCGGTGGTGTGACGTCGCTTGCAGTACTGCGACGGCATG
>Ga0207691_10006898_pt1 | contig 10953 bp, 9 predicted proteins | sample KBSM13metaG_FD_184327 | JGI IMG/M metagenome (GOLD analysis project Ga0207691, IMG submission 184327) | Miscanthus rhizosphere microbial communities from Kellogg Biological Station, Michigan, USA - KBS M1-3 metaG (SPAdes) (version 2) | ecosystem: Host-associated > Plants > Roots > Rhizosphere >...
AGGCTTTGCAGACGGCATAGTCATCACTCCATCGCACAATCCGCCCGATAGCGGCGGCTTCAAGTACAACCCGCCCAACGGCGGGCCCGCCGATACGGGCGCAACCGGCTGGATCGAAGCCAGAGCCAATGAGCTTCTGCAAAGCGGGCTACGCGGCGTGCAAAGAATTCCATACGCAAAGGCCATGCACTCCGCCACCACGCACCGCCACGATTTTCTCAATGCTTACGTGAACGATCTCGGCAACGTGCTCGATATGGGGGCGATACGCGACGCCAAGATCCGCCTGGGCGTTGATCCCCTCGGCGGCGCGGGAGTGCATTACTGGGCGGCGATCGGCGCGCGCTACGGTCTCGATCTTACGGTGGTGAACGAGACGGTCGATCCGACCTTTAGTTTCATGACCGCGGATTGGGACGGCCGCATTCGCATGGACCCGTCCTCGTCGTACGCCATGCAGAACCTGCTTGCGTTGAAAGACCGCTTCGATATCGCGTTCGCGTGCGATACCGATCATGACCGGCACGGCATCGTCACGCGCAGCGCGGGCCTGCTCCCGGCCAATCACTATCTTGCCGTCGCGATCGACTACCTGTTTCAGCACCGGCCGCGATGGAACAAGCAAGCCGCCATCGGAAAAACCGTGGTGAGCACGCAGATGATCGACCGCGTCGCCGCGCGACTCGGGCGGAAACTTTACGAAGTGCCCGTCGGTTTCAAGTGGTTCGTCGAGGGACTCCACGACTGCTCGCTTGCTTTCGGCGGCGAGGAAAGCGCCGGCGCGTCGTTCAGCCGCATCGACGGCACGGTGTGGACCACGGACAAGGACGGCATCGTTCCCGCGCTGCTGTCCGCCGAAATCACCGCGCGCACCGGCCGCGATCCCGGCGAAAATTATCGCGCGCTCACGCGCGACTTTGGCGAATGCTACGCCGACCGCGTCGATGCGCCGGCGACCTCGGAGCAAAAACGGATTCTGTCAGGACTCTCGCCGCAGCAGGTACTAAGCAAGGACCTGGTCGGCGAAAAGATCCTGAGCATAATCAGCCACGCACCCGGTAACGGCGCTCCCATCGGCGGGTTGAAAGTGATTGCCGAAAATGGCTGGTTCGCTGCGCGTCCATCCGGCACGGAGAATATTTATAAGATCTATGCGGAGAGCTTTCGCGGGGAGCAACATCTGCGCCGCATCGCAGACGAAGCGCAGACGATCGTAGACACCGCTTTGGTCGCGGGTGCTCCGGCTAGCGACGACTGGCGTAAAGCCGATGAGCAACGTGTCGCGCAGCCGGGCGCTTGAATGCGAGCCTGGCCTGGACCATGAGCAAAAAGAAGCTGACGATTGAAGCCGAGCTGGAAATGCTTCAGCGAGAATCGTTCAGCTACTTCGTGCATGAGACAAATCCGACCAACGGGCTGGTGCTCGACAAGACCGCGCCGGATTGGCCTGCGAGCATCGCGGCCACCGGCTTCGCGCTGGCAGCGTATCCGGTGGGAATCGAGCGCGGATTCATTTCGCGGGCCGCGGCGGCGGAGCGTACGCTTACGACGCTGCGTTTTTTCTGGACGAGTCCGCACGGTCCCGAAGTGGATGCCACCGGCTACCAGGGGTTTTATTATCATTTTCTCGACATGCGGACCGGGCGGCGCGCGTGGCAATGCGAGCTGTCAACGGTGGACAGCGCTTTTCTGCTCGCCGGTGCATTGACGGCAGGAAGTTATTTTGACGCGGATACGGCCGACGAGCATGAGATCCGTACCCTCGTCGACGCGCTCTACCGACGCGCCAATTGGCACTGGGCTCAAAATAAGGGCGGAACGCTGACACACGGCTGGAAGCCTGAAAGCGGCTTCCTCCGGTATCGGTGGGAGGGTTACGACGAAGCGCTCCTGGTCTACATGCTTGCGCTCGGTTCTCCGACCTATCCGCTGCCTGACAACAGCTACGCCGCGTGGTGTTCGACTTATCAATGGCAACACTGTTACGGATATGACTATCTTTACGCCGGATCGCTGTTCACGCACCAGTTGTCGCACATTTGGATCGATTTTCGCAGCATCCAGGACGTGTTCATGCGCGACAAAGGCATCGATTACTTCGAGAACAGCCGCCGCGCCACCTATGTGCAGCAACAGTACGCGATCGACAATCCGTTCAAGTTCAAAGGCTACGACTGGTGTTGCTGGGGAATTACCGCGAGCGACGGCCCCGGCCCTGACACCATCAAGGTCGACGGCATTGAGCGGCAGTTCTTTGATTACGTGGCGCGCGGAGTGCCGTACGGGCCCGATGATGGCACCGTTGCGCCCTGGGCGGTCGTGGCGTCGTTGCCGTTTGCGCCCGAAATCGTATTGCCGGCGATCGAACATTTCATTCACCGGCTTGAACTGAAAGCGGCGAATCCCTACGGCTTCAAGGCGACGTTTAATGCGACCTATCCGGGAAAATCCGGCAGCGTCCGCAGTTGGATGTCGCCCTGGCATTACGGATTGAATCAGGGTCCGATCATGCTGATGATAGAGAACCATCGCAGCGGCTTGGTCTGGCGATTGATACGAAACTGTCCATCCATTGTCCGCGGCTTGCGGCGAGCGGGTTTCACGGGAGGTTGGTTATGAAGGGTCGGCATCAGCGGCATCGTCGGCGGTTTGCTCATGCCGCGCCGTGGCGAGATCGTCTGGCGCCTCGCGTTCGCGGCTGGATTGTTTGCAGCTCCTCTCGTTATGCGGCTGGCCGGTCAATCGATCACGCCATGAATCGCCGCTGGCATCGGCACGCTGGTTATTGCGGGCCTTCTGGTCGGGATCGGAACGAGCTACGGCTCGGGCTGTACCAGCGGACACGGCGTATGCGGTCTGTCGCGCCTTTCTCGCCGTTCATTGGTGGCGACGCTGGCTTTCATGTTTGCTGGCATTGCCACCGTTTTCGTCACTAAGCACTGGGTATGAACGCGCTATTTGCTTTCGCAGCAGGACTCATCTTCGGCGCCGGTCTCATCCTCTCCGGAATGACCGATCCTGGCAAGGTCATCGGCTTTCTTGACGTAACCGGAGACTGGGATCCTTCACTCGCCTTCGTTATGGGCGGCGCCATCCTTATTGGCTTTTTCGCCTTCCGGCTGGCAGGAAAGCGAGCCAAATCTTTCGTAGGCGGTGCGATGCACCTTCCGCATCGGCGTGACATTGACAAGCGCTTGGTCAGTGGTAGCGTTCTCTTCGGCATCGGCTGGGGACTTGCCGGCTTCTGCCCCGGCCCTGCGCTGGTGTCCTTTGCCTCCGGTGTCGGCGAGGCGGCGATCTTCGTCGCCGCAATGCTCGGCGACATGTTTATTTACACCGCGGCCGATCGCTCGCGTATGTGCCCGGCTCAGGTCTTGCGCGTGTCTGAGCCGATGATGATCTTGCCGTCACCCGCGCATTCATACGGCGGCATCACGAGATTGGTCGACGCAGGCGAACCACGCAGAACACGGCAGGCCAGATCGAACTTGGAGCCGTGGCACGGACAATAAAAACCACCCGTCCACGCTTGCCCCATTTCCGCCTTGTCGTCGGCCCACTTGAGCTGCGGCGAACACCCCAAATGAGTGCAGACGCCGACCAGTACCGCTATGTCGGGCCTGATCGAGCGAAGTTCATTGCGCGCGTAATCCGGCTGTTGCGACACCTCGGAGCCGGGGGTCTGCAACCAGGCTGTCGTCGGCTCGTATGGCGGCCAGCATCACCGCGGTGCGGCGCAAGATCCACACGGGTTTTCCGCGCCACTCGACGATTTGCAGAGCGCCCGGCGCAAGCTCGCTGATGTCGGCTTCCACGGGCGCACCGGCCGCCTTCGCACGCTCCGAATTAAACATGCTGCCGGTAAAGGCCGTTGCAGCACCCGCTGCTGCGACCCCGTCAACGATGTTGGTTGCGATGAGCAAGACCGGCGTTTAGCGGAGTTGATTTGCGGCACGTCCATTATTCAACAATGTCGGTTCGCCGATTGCGCATTTACAGTTGTCCATGCCCAGTTTTCCTGGGCGTAAGGCGTGTCGACTCGCGGGTTGCAGATTTCAATGCTGATCAAGCCGTCGCCACGCGTGACGCACGCAGCGACGGCCTACGACGACAGTGCATTCTGAAACCGTTTGCAGTTACGACTGCCACTCGAACACAACGCGCCGATGATCCGTGGCGGAGATTTCGATCTGGCGATGCTCGACCTTGCCGTTGCGCTCGGCGCTGATCGTATATTTGCCTGCGGGCATTTTGGCCAGCAAGTACGGTCCGTCCGCGTTGACATTGAGTACCATCTTGTCGTGCGCGTCCTTGATGCGGACTTGCACGTTCGAGAGATACTCGGCTTTCGGCGTCGCGTTAAGCAGGAACTCGAGTTCAAGCGGATAATACTTGGCGGCGTGCTTGATCGCATCCGCTTCCGTCTGGCCGATGCCTCCCATGATGTATGTCACTTCGCCCGCTTTTTGCGCAGCGGGCAAATGGCTGTCAGTCCCTCCGATCGCGTTTAGCGTCAAGGTCATGCCGGATACTGCGATTGCGGTGGCGATCACGGATGTTTTGGATTTCATGATGATGCTCCTTTCGGTTGGTTGAGTGCAGAGACCAGGGGGGCGGAACAATTCCGTGTTATCCCCCTGGATTCGTCCCGCGATCCGAAGGTCAGCCCAAATCGACGGGAACGAATATCTTGGCTTCGTCGCGCTGAACCAATAGCGCGACGTGCTTGCCAGCCTTTTTCATGAGCTGATGTAATTGCTCGGCGCTTTTGACCGGCGTGCCGTTCAGGGACAGGATCACGTCGCCGGGCTGGATGCCCGCAGCGGCGGCCGGCCCGGTTACGTTCTCGACCATCAGTCCGCCGCGTACGCCGGCTTGCTTCTGTTCGTCCGGATCTAGCGGTCGGACGACCAAGCCCAACCGCCCGCGATCCTGTCCGGCCATGTCAGCCGAGGCGACATTTGCGTTCTTGAGTTGGCCAACGGTTACCGTGATATGCCTGGTTTCGCCCTTGCGTATAACGTCGAGTTTGGCAGCGGTTCCCGGCGCGGTATTGGCGACGAGCACTGGCAGGTCGGAGGAACTTGCAATGTGCTTATCGTTGTAGCGCAGGATCACGTCACCGGGTTCGAGACCCGCCTCGGCCGCCGCGCCACCCTTTTCCACCGAACTCACAAGAGCGCCCGCCGGCTTTTTCAGGGCGAACGAATCCGCAAGTGCCTGGTTCACGTCCTGGATCGTTACGCCAAGTCGCCCGCGCGTAACGCTGCCATGCGCGACCAGCTGGTCCTTTACGTTAAGCGCTACGTCGATCGGGATCGCAAACGAGAGCCCTTGGTAACCGCCGGTGTGTGAATAAATTTGCGAGTTGATTCCGACGACTTCACCTTTCATGTTGAACAACGGACCACCCGAATTGCCCGGGTTCACTGCGACGTCGGTTTGAATGAACGGCACGTAGGAGCCGCCCGGCAAGGTGCGCGATTTGGCGCTCACGATGCCCGAGGTTGCACTGTTCTCGAAACCGAACGGCGAGCCGATTGCGACTACCCACTCGCCAACCTTGACGTCATCGGCCGGATCGAGTTTCACGATGGGAAGGTTTTCTGCGCTGATTTTCAGCACTGCGACGTCGCTCGGCCTATCGCTGCCGATCACCTTGGCTGTGAACTCGCGCTTGTCGGTGAGCTTGACGGTCACGGTGGAGGCGCCGTCCACCACGTGAGCATTGGTCAGAATGACGCCGTCGGGGCTCACGATAAAGCCCGACCCAATGCCTCGCATGGGTATTTGCCCTTGCGGCATCGGAATCCGGAACCGACGGAAGTACTGGTAGAAAGGATCATTCGGGTCGATCTGCGGCACCGCGGCTACATCGACGTCGTTTTCGCCCTTATTTGTGATGCTGATATTGACCACCGCTGGCCCGTTCGCCGCGACGATTCCGCTGAAATCGGGCAGCATCGCGACCGTCTCGGACCGCGCGCTTGCCTTTGCGGCGGGCGCGACGGTGCCGGCGGCAACGGAATGTTGAAACACTGAGGGCGCATACTTCTGGATGCCGCCTGCCGCGGCCACGATAACGCCAGCCGCAATCAGGATTCGCCCCAATCTCTGTGGACTCACAATTTTTTCCATGATGGGCTCCTATAGTTAAGCGAATCTTTAATAGAGCCGTTGCTCTACGTACTCGCTATCCTGAGCGCGAAAAATTAAGACAGACTTAAGAACGCTGAAACTAATGCGATGCTCGTGAGAACCGTGAAAAACGTTTTCAGGGAAATTGCGCGCGTTGGCATTGACGAGAACAACGAGCGCTAAGGTTCGTATGGAACCGGTCCGGTGCAATTCCTGTCTAAAAAATATTGTTGCGATCCTCGATGGTTTCGCCAATCGGGAAAGTCGATTGGTGCGTCCTTGGGCCGCGCTTTGCACGAAAGGAACACATCTTGAAAAGCGGGTTCCCTTTGATCGTGGTCATTGCCGCGTTGCTGTACTCGTTACCGTTTCGATCCGATCCGGGACAGCAGCCTGTGGAATTGTCCGCCGGAGAGACTCCGCTTGAAAACAACCGGACGATTCCTTATGAGAAGATTCCGGCCCCGCGAAAGCCGACACCAGCGCAAAAGTTTGGTGGCTATCCGTGCATTGGCGATTGCTCTAATGACAAGGCGGGCTATCGCTGGGCCCGACAGAACGGCATCACTGATCCCGATTCCTGCACGGGAAACACCGGAGCGTTTATCGAGGGTTGCCGCGTTTATGCGCGGCAACGCATCGCCAGCCCGCTGAAGAATTAGACGCGGTTCAGAGAACCATCCTAAGGATGAAATACGCGCCGACTGCGAGCAGGGTTGCGAACAGCGGCACGACAATCGGGATCCATTTGACGAAACGCTCGTCGTAACGGACGGGCAATTCGCCGGCAAATCTTCGGCAGGAGAGTCCACAAATGTCTTGCCGGCGCTCCGGATGGTCGTAGCAGAACTCGTATTGGATTTCCCAAGCGTCGCGTCGCATGACGCGACAGACCTTATCCCCGGCATTCGGCACAATGCCGCGTCATTTGAAACGACCAAACGCATTCTCTTTGTCATCATTCGGCGTTACTTCAAGTTAGAGGATGCAATCAAGGCAAGTTGTAGCAGCTGGCCTCGATGGCTCGGCAAGGGCCCATGCTAGTATTGCTTCAGAAGTTCGAGGGTTTGGATTCGGGCGTTGAAGCCCCGGCGCCCGGTTTAGCACCCGGACGGCGCCAATTTACCGAGGCAGCATTAACGTAGTACTGGCGGCGCATTTGGCGCCTCGAGATGGAGCACGAATGAAACAGAAACTGCTATGGATCGTTTTTGCCTTGGCGACGGCAGCGCAAGGCGCATCGCTCGATGCGGGAACGCGGTATCCGCTGGAGTTGACGCCAACATCGCAAGAGGCCCGGGCGGCACACCTGGCGGCTGACGTGCTGGCCCGTTTCCACTACAGGAAAGTCGAACTCGACGACGCTTTGTCCCAGAAAGTGTTCGATCAATATATGAAATCCCTTGATTCCGAAAAGCTCTTTTTCGTTGAGTCCGACATCGACCGTCTTTCTGCAGATCGTACCAAGCTCGACGACGCTATCCTGAAGGACGACCTGACGATTCCATTTGCCATTTTCAATCTTTACGAGCAGCGCGTAGCCGAGCGGTTTGCCTACGCCCGCACTCTGCTCAAAAAAGGGTTTGATTTTCGGGAGAGCGAAAGTTACCAATTCGTACGCAAAAAGGAATCCTGGCCAAAAACCGAGGCGGAAATGCGCGAACTGTGGCGCAAGCGGGTCAAGAACGACTGGTTACGGCTCAAGCTTGCTGGGAAGGATGACAAGGGCATCGTCGACATACTCGATAAGCGTTATGACAATTTCCTGAAGCGTATCGGCCGGGTGAAGAGTGCAGACGCCTTTCAGACATACATGAATGCTTACACGATGGCCATCGAACCGCACACCAACTATCTGGGGCCACGGGCTGTGGAAAATTTCGACATTTCGATGAGACTCTCCCTAGTCGGGATCGGCGCGATGCTGGCAGAGATCAATGAATATGCAACGATACGGGAACTGGTAACGGGAGGGCCTGCGAGCCTTTCGGACCAACTGAAAATCGGCGACCGCATCGTCGGCGTCGCACAGGGCGAAGCCGGCGTAATGATGGATGTCATGGGCTGGCGCCTGGACGACACCGTTGCGCTGATTCGCGGCGCAGCAGACTCGGTCGTCCTGCTCGACGTGCTGCCGGCGGACGCCGGTCCGGATGGCAAACACAAACTGGTTTTACTCACTCGTAAAAAGATCAGCCTAGAGGAGCAGGCCGCGAAGAAATCCGTCCACTCCATAACCGACGGGAAGACCACTCACCGAATCGGCGTGATATCCCTTCCCACGTTCTATGAGGATGTCGCAGGAAGACAAAAAGGCCTCCAGGATTACAGAAGCGCAACCCGCGATGTAGCACGCTTGCTGGACGAACTGCGAAAGGAAAAGGTCGACAGCGTGCTAATCGACTTGCGCAATAACGGCGGTGGTTCGCTCATGGAAGCGATTGAACTTACCGGTTTGTTTATTGACAAGGGGCCGGTAGTGCAGCAGCGCAACGCAAGCGGTCAGATCGCAGTGGGTAGCGACACTCAGGCCGGTGTCGCATGGGATGGCCCGCTTGGCGTTCTGATCAACAGAATTTCGGCATCGGCGTCGGAGATCTTTGCTGCTGCCATTCAGGATTACGGCCGCGGACTCATTATTGGTGAGCCGAGTTTTGGCAAAGGCACCGTGCAAACCATGGTCGATCTCGATCGAGTTGCCAAAAATAGGATGCCGGAATTTGGCACATTGAAACTGACCGTGGCACAGTTTTTCCGAATCAACGGAGGCACCACGCAATTGCGCGGCGTGACCCCGGATATCCTGTTCCCTACCGTTGCCGATGCGGAGAACTCTGGCGAATCCAGTTTCGACAACGCACTACCCTGGGTACAAATCAAGGCCGCAGACTATGCGCCGGCCGGCGATCTGAGAGGTTTGCTGCCGCTTCTTTTGGCCCGGCATGAGGCCCGTGTGAAAAAAGACAGCGACTTTCAGTACCTGCAAGACGATATCGCCGAATTCAAGCTTCAGCGCCAGAAAAACCTGATATCACTGAACGAAACCGTACGACGCAAGGAGCGCGACGCCCAGGAAGAACGGCTTAAGTTGCGTGAATCACGCAGGGATGCTGACCGAGGTTCCCTTCAAAATGCGATTGACAAGGCGGCAGCGCCAGCGAACGGTGGTGCGCGCCAGGATGATGGGTTGCAGGCTGACGAGCGTAATCTTGCGAACGAGCTGGCGGCCGAAAAAGCGCGGAAAAATGCCAAAGACGTCTTGTTAAACGAGGCCGTCCATATACTGGGCGACGAAGTGGGGATTCTGAAAACCAACGCGAGCCTCGCGGCTCAAGTCAGGCCTGGTTCCCTGTTGATGCCGAATTAGCTGCGTTGCGGACGTCTGGGCAGGTGAATGACTGTTTTCGGAAAATGCCAGTGATTTTCTGCCGGCAGCGCCCGACTTTCGAAAGCCCTTCGTTGGTCTGCGTGGGGCATTCCTTTGGTAGCCGCGGCGATGGGTATGTATAGTCTGACGGACTACCCGACCGACCATTTTCTCTGGAGGTTTCTTGCTTACTGCGCCGGTACAGGAGGCTCCATTTTGATTATCGGTTCAGCCGCTGGCGTCACGAATCGGAAACGATCTCGTTCGTGGCGATCACGAGCGTGTGGCCATCGGGCGCGGATTTCGCGACCAGATCGAGCGCGATCATGCCGCCGGCGCCGGGCCGGTTCTCGACGATGACCCGGTTGCGCGCGATTGCCGTGACGACCTTGAAACGAAAACGGGGCTGGGCGCTGTATTGCTGATGGCTGCGGCGCTCACGCACGCGCAGAGTTTTAATTTGGTTACAAGGGAAACTTTACTAAGAGGAAACCTAAGCCGCGTAAAAGTCGTGCCATTGGCTAAAAGGGTTTAATCACCACGTCGACAGCACCATGGCGCCACAGTGTTCCGCTTGCCCGGACAGCTTGAGGAAAAGGCACGCGCCCACGAAAGTCCTTCTCCTAAGGTCTATTCACTCGAATGAATCACGTCGGACGGCGCGTCGTCCTACATATGCTATAGATATAAGACTACATCTTCGAGCACCGACTGCGATTATTATTTAGTCGTATTGTTCCTCCCTAGTAAGACCTTGAGCCGCCCTTGCTGGGCGGCTTTTTTCTGCGCGGTGACCGCAAAGGCTATGTTGTTGACCAATTTAATACAATCAAAGACCGAAACGTGATGCAATCGCTAAGCAAGCGGCTTGGTTCATGATGTTGTCATTTCGCTTGCCGTCTACGCGATTGGGCGCAAGCTCCCGCTAGCACTTACGCCGTCCATTCCCGAACGGCTTTTTTTTCGACTTCGCGATGTCGTCGCATGCCGGTCATTCCTCGTCTTTCTGTAGTTAATAGTCCTATTTAAGTATCGGCATTCGGCGGCTTGAAGCAGCGACATTAGCGGAGGAGGATTTGCCCGTGGGCACCCTAATTCGGTCTTTTTAAATCCCCAACCCTATATTCGGAAGGGTGCCCACGTCAAACGATGCAACTAGGTGCGAAATGGCAGATGACAAACGGAATCCCGGACGTCCGGACCGAGAAAGGATCAATATGGAAGAAGCTTACGAAGTTGAATATTGGTGCGAAAGGTTCGGCGTTAGCCAGGAAGAACTGGCCGCGGCTGTCAAAAAAGTGGGCTCGATGGCGAGCGATGTGCAAAGGGAGCTTAAAACGCATTCACCTTATTGGACCAAGGCAGATGACGCGCGTGGTGCCGATAACGAAACGTAACTGCTATGCGAGCTTGCCGTGCTGTTCGGGATCGTGCTGCCGCAGAACTTC
>Ga0207691_10006901_pt1 | contig 10952 bp, 8 predicted proteins | sample KBSM13metaG_FD_184327 | JGI IMG/M metagenome (GOLD analysis project Ga0207691, IMG submission 184327) | Miscanthus rhizosphere microbial communities from Kellogg Biological Station, Michigan, USA - KBS M1-3 metaG (SPAdes) (version 2) | ecosystem: Host-associated > Plants > Roots > Rhizosphere >...
TCCGCGATCTCCGGTTCGTCGAGCGCGGGCTCGTCGACTTCGGGCTCGTCGACTTCGGGCTCGTCGACTTCGGGCTCTGCAACTTCGGGCTCGTCGACTTCGGGCTCGTCGAGCGCCGTTTCGGCAACTTCGGGCTCGACGACTTCGGGCTCCGCGATCTCGACCTCGCTCTCAGGCCGCACGCTGGGCGCTGCAACCTCCAGCGCTCCGAACGCTTGATCCGCGAAATCACTGACCTCTTGGTCGAGCAAGCTGTCGCGGACCGAGGTCTGCACGTCGGCTGCCTGTTCGACCACTTCGGCGTCTTCGATCTCGATGTCGTCGTCGAGTACGATCGCGGCATCCGCGCCCAGATCGTCGGAATCCGTATGCGCGGGCGCCGACCCCGGATCTCCAATCCTGACGAACGGCTGAATCCGAGCCAAGAGAGCGTCGAAGCCAATCGGCTTGTGCAAATAGTCTTCGGCTCGCGTCCGTAGGCGGCGGTGTTGCTCGAATGTCTCCTCCGTGGAGTCCGAGCTCATGATGATCAGCGGCACCTCCTTCAATGCCGCGTCACGCTTCAGCTTATTGCACACCGAGAAGCCGTTCATGCGCGGCAGCTCGATCGCGAGCAGGATCAGATCCGGCCTGTCGCGAGAGGCTGTCTGCAGACCGAGGTTGGCGTCGTCCACCACCGTGGTCTCGCAACCGAGCGCCGCGAAACCAATCCTGAGCTGTTCGGCGAAGGTGGCATCACTCTCGAAAACCAGAATCTTGATGGGCATCGCGATCAATCGGTGGGTAGGCGCGGAGCGCCCGTGTTGGACGCATTGGAACGAGCAACGTCACGATAACGAGCGCCCCCCAGAGGGTCAAACCCGCTGAGGCCAACTGCCCCCGCACCCGCGACGCCCACCGCGACGAAAGCTTGCACCTACATGCAACTACGGTTGCTCGTCGTGCAAGTCGAGCCCGGAAAACTCACTTCACTAAGCTTTTTTTCGGTTCAGTTTTTCTTCGTGCCCGCTCTGCTTGGTGCGAGCCCCGAGCGCCGCCACGACTTGTCGGAAGTCGAGCCCGCGTGCGCGCAGCCCCACCAGCACATGGAACAACAAGTCGGACGCCTCACTGAGCACGCGCTCGTCACTTTCAGCGCCGAGAGCGGCCACCAATTCCCCGGCTTCCTCGCTGATCTTGGCGTTGATCTTGGCGATACCCCCGTCCAGCAGGCTCTTCGTGTAGCTCTTCTCGGCGCTGCTAGCCTGGCGCTCGCGGATCGTGCGTTCGAGCTCGGAGATGAACGGCGTGACCTCGAACGGTTGATCCGAGAGGCTGCCGTCCGGACCCACCTGCCTGAAAAAGCAGCTCGGGCGACCGGTATGGCAGGACGGGCCGGCCGGATCGACCAGCAGTAGGAGCGTGTCGGCATCGCAATCCGCGGTCACCGAATGCACCCGCAGGACGTTGCCGCTGCCTTCCCCTTTGACCCACAGTTTGCCGCGGGAACGGCTGAAAAACGTGGCCAGACCCGTTTCCAGCGTGTGTGCCAACGCCTCGCGGTTCATCCAGGCCAGCATGCGAACCTGTCCGTCGAAGCGGTCTTGCGCCAGGGCAGGGATCAAGCCTTGTTCGTTGAACTGAAGAGTCATGGTTGCCGAAGTCCCTGTAGCTGACGATGACGCCGGGTTCCATGCGTCGCAGCGTTTCCCCGCTGGCTGCGACCTGCCGCGCTCTGCGGCGATGTACGCTGGGGGCTAGGGGCCGCGCGAAGGACCCGCCGATCGGGGGTCCAGGCCCACGTGTTGGGCTGTTAGATGCATGATATCATTGCAATTTATCATTGGCCCGGTTCCTGCTCTGTTCCTGCCCGACACGCCCGGCTTGCGCGTGCGCGGCCAACCTCAGGAGTTTTCGAGAATGTCCCGACACCTTTCCCGTCTTCGTACCGCCGGCGCGCTCTCGCTGCTCGCGGGGCTGGCACTGCTGCCCGGCTGCTCGACCAAGGGCTCGGGCGACGACGGCACGGGCAGCGTGTCGCGCATCGTGTACGCGGTCCGCCAGCACACCTCGGTCGACGCGGACGGCACCGTCACCATCGACGTCGCGGGCGGCATGGGCCAGGTCATGGACTACGGCCGCTACATGCCCGGCGGCAGGCTGGAAGTGTACGACCTGAAGACGGACGAGAAGACCAACATCCTCGAGGACTACCCGACCGCTGACGTGTCGAGCGTGGACGTGAGCTTCGACGGCACCACCGTCCTGTTCACGATGAAGAAGGACAGGGACGACAATTATCACGTGTACAGCTCGGGCGTCGATCGCGGCGTGGACGGCAAGTTCGCCGTCACTCAGCTGACGTTTGGCCCGTACGACGACCAGCAAGCGATCTTCTCGCCCGGCGGTCGCATCGTGTTCACGACCAATCAGTCCTACACGGAAATGGGCACCCGCGCGGATGAGTACAACCACGCGCGCGCCGTGACCCAGCTGGCGACGATCACGACCACCGGCGGAGACGCCGATCGCAAGCTGTGCTCGCAAAATCTCTCCCACATCATCACGCTGTTCCCGATGCACGACGGCCGCGTCGGCTTCTCTCGCTGGGAGCACCTGGAGAACGTCAACGACGTGAAGGTGTTCGCGATGAACCCGGACTGCACGCAGATCGTCGCGCTGAGTGGCCAGCACGGCAAGCCGGGCAACTCGATGGTGCAGGTGACCGAGAGCAGCACTCCCAACGTGTTCTACGGCATCGTCACCAATCGCGAAAATACGATTCAAGCAGGCGCGCTGGTCAAGCTCGACGCGCGCTCCTTGGATCCGCTGGCCCAGGGTCAATTCGACGAAGAAAAGAGCCAAGACGAGGCGTACAGCATCCTCACCCCGGCCGTTCCGCGGGGCGACGAAGCTTCACCGATCGGGCGCTACCGCGCGCCATCTACCTTGCCGGACGGCCGCGTGATGGTGTCCTGGGCCGAGGGCAACGTGGACGAGTCGAACGAGCTTTCGCTCTCGCCACCGGACTATGGCCTGTATTGGTACAACGAGAGCCAGTCGCAAAATCAGCTGATCGTCAATGACGAGAACGTCTGGGAGCTTTACGCGCACGCGATCACCGCGCGCCCGGAGCCCGCCATCATCCCGTCGATCCAACACAGCGCGGACTCCTCGACGCCGACCACCTTCGGTTCGATCAACATCCGCGAGACGTCGCTTTCAGTGCGCCACAAAGATGCCGTGTCGGGCGCGCAGTTCACCAGCAGCACGCCTACGGAAGAAGCGCTCGCGCAGGCCACTCGCGTGCGCATCATCGAGGGCTTCTCCACGGAGGGCTCGCCGAACCACACCATGTTCGGCCTGACCATGGCCGAAGGCGCGGCGATCTTGGGTGAAGCCAAGGTCGAGGCCGACGGTTCTTGGCTTGCCAACATTCCCCCGTACGTACCGGTGCATTTGCAGCCGATCGACGAGTTCGACCTGTCGATCCGCAGCCAAACCACTTGGATTCAAGGCATGCCGGGTGAAAGTCGCGTGTGCGGTGGCTGCCACGAGGACCGCAACAAGGCCAACCTGCCCAGCGTCGGTTCGGGCTCGCTCACGATCGCGGCGGGCCGCGGCCCGGAGAACTTCATGAAGCCGGTGGACAGCCGCACGGAATATCCGTGGGCCTATGCCAACAATGCCGATAACCCGAACGAGATTCAGGCGCTGCTCAACGCCAAGTGCATCTCGTGCCACAACGGGACCAAGAACGGCGACAAGCCGCAAGAGTTCTACACGGTGACGATGGCCAACGCCGTGCTGGGCACCTCCACCGACTACCAAGTGGCGCGCATGGATCTGACGGACACGCCGGTCACGGTCTACTACGACCGCAAGGTCGCGAGCTGGGCCGCGTCGTACGTCTCGCTGTTTTATCCGGCGGCCATCTCGATGGAAATGGGCAAGGTCACCATCACCGGCAAAGTGCCGCCGAAGTGGGCCATCCCGAGCGACGCGCGCAACAGCCTGCTGATCGAGAAGCTGAACGTCACCTCGATCAAGAAGCCTGACACCTACGCCTGGCCGCTGAATGAAGCCTTCTCGGATGCCGACGTCGCGGGTGGCAAGCGTACGGACCATGCCGAGCTCGCCGGGCTGACGCGCGATGAGCTGGTGAAGCTGATCCGCACCATCGACATGGGCGGCCAGTACTACGCACGTCAGAATTCCGACTTCAAGCCGTTCACCGATGGCGACCCGGTGGGCGGTAAGTACTGAGAAGGGTGCGAGGAGTAAGACCATGATTTCGCAATTTCGTCGTTTTCTGACGGTTTCGATCGCCCTCTCCGCTGCGGCACTGGCCTCGGTGTCGAGCGCCGCGGACGCGCCCGACGTGACTCATCTCGGCCGCGCCAGCGTGTACAAGAACCTGAACAACAGCTCGCTGGAGGCGATCAGCACGTCGGAGCGCATCCTCAAGCTGCTCACGCACACGAATCGGAATGGCGTGCGCGTCGCCAACGTCGAGTCTGGCTTCGCTCCGACCCAGTATTGGACGATGCTCGAGCACGGCGAGCGTGTGGAGTGCATGGACTGCATTCCGTTCGTCTCCAAGCTGCTCTACGCCTCGAACCCGAAGTCGCGCGAAATCAGCGCCTGGTGGCTGCGCCGCCGCATCTTTGGCGTGTTCGGCAAGGGCGAGATCTACGAGCAAACCATCAACACCGTTGGCAATCAGAAAGCGTCGGAGCTTTCTCGCGTGTACGCCGCGAACGCCTTGGGTGAGTTCCTGGAAGGCGCAGGCATCGCACCGGTAGCTCAGGCTTTGGTCAGCGACGCCTCGCCCAAGGTCCGCTTGGCTGCGGCCAATGCCCTGATTCGCTTGAACAACCAGGGCCCGGGCTCGGAGCTGGCGACGGCGCTCTCCGACGATGACATCGAAGTGAAACTGGCTGCCTTGAACGGCGTGACGCACATCAACGTGTTCAAGAACGTCGACAGTGTGGTTGCCATGATCAGCGATCCTTCGGCGCGAGTGCGGCGGCGCGCGGCCCAGACCCTGGGCACGCTGAAGACTGCCGACGCAGTCATGGGGCTGATCGCGATGACGTCGGAGGGCCAAGAGCCGGACGCGGGCGCGCGAGCCGCGGCGGTGTGGGCACTCGGACAAATCGCCGATTCGCAAGCGCTCGATGCGGTGCTAGCAGCGGCCGGTGACAGCGATTCGGGCGTGCGTGACGCTGCGCGCTTCGCCAGCCGCCGGCTCTGATCTCAGCGCGCGCACCGTTGCGCACATCCGGAAATTCCCCTTTTTGCCCGGCGATCAGCAGGCCCGAGCCGAGCTGCTTTGTGTAAGCGGGTCGAGTAGAGTTGAGAGTCTCATGCGTGCGTGCGACATGCTTCAGAGTCTCGTCGGAAGGAGCAGGCTTCCGCTCGAGTGGCTCGCTCTTGCTCTGCTCTTGGCAACCTCGGCCTGTCAGCGAGACGACGAGGACGTAGCTCAATCCACCTACTTCAGTCGCAAGGTCGGCGTGTCGCTGACCCAATCCTGCGCGACCAGTCCCACCAAGTCGGGCTGCCACGTTTCTGCCGACGATCACGGCAATGCGCTCGGCAACCTGAACGTGAAAACCTACGAATCGCTCAGTAAACGTCAGGATCTGTTCCTGCGCTACGGGCCGTATGGCTTCCCCGCGCTGTTGCTCAAGGCGGCCAAGCCCTACCCGGTTTCGATTACCACTTGGCAGAGCGCGGAGCCCACGCTCGTCACCACCGACATCGCTCACGTCGGCGGACGGCTGCTCGACCTCACCAGTCCCGCGTTCACCTCGCTCGACGCCTGGATCAGCAACGGCCACACGGTCAACAATGCGCCCCCGGCCGAGCGCGTGCTCGAGCAAACCCCGTGCTCGAACGACGTGGGCACGGATCCCGACTTCGACCCGACCGTCGATCCCAGCAGCAAGGACTTCGGTACCTTCAAAGATCGCGTGAACCCGGTGCTGAGCACGAGCTGCTCGGCCGGCAATTGCCACGGAGCCGCCGCAAACTCACTGTACCTGACCTGCGGCAGCACTCCCGAGGCGGTGCGTTGGAACTATTTCGCGGTCGGCGACTATGTGTCGGTCGACACCGGCGCGAGCGAAATCCTGCGCCGCGCGCTGTCCCCCGCCGTGGGCGGCGTGTACCACGAGGGCGGCACGATCTTCGAAGCCACCGATGACCCCGGCTATCAAGCGTTGGTGGCGTGGGCGACCGAAAAGGGCGGGCCCACGGACCAAGTCGTCCCCGGCCAAGACGACGGCCTCGTGCTGTTTGCCAATCGCGTGCAACCGATGCTCGTGAAGCGCGGCTGCATGATGGTCAATTGCCACTCGGGCTCGATGTTCCACGACTATCGCTTGCGCGGCGGCAGTGGCGGTCACTTTGGCTTGCCGGCCACGCGCAAGAATTACGAGCTGACGCTCGAGCAACTCGCGCTCGAGTCTCCGGACGTGAACGCCAGCCGCTTGCTGCGCAAAAATCTGCCGGCCGTGCCCGAGTACGGCGGCATTCTGCATCGCGGCGGTCCACTGTTCGCCGAAAAGCACGATTGCACGGACGAGGACCTGGCCGCGGCCGTCGACTTGGCGGCGCCGCTCGACGAGCAGGCGCCTTACTGCGTAATCAAGGCCTGGTTCCAAAAGGAGCAAGCCGCGCGCTTCCCCAGCCCGCCTGGGCTCACCGGCATCGTGTTCGTGCGCCGGCCACCCGCCGCGCTGCCCGACACGCTGCAAGACTTCGAAGCCTTTTCGCCCGGCGCGGAGGTGGTTCAAGTGGCCGCGTCGCTGGACGCGACCAACCACGTCACGGTCGGCTCGGAAACCAGCCTGTCCGCGCTGTGCGGGCTTTCCCCCGCGAGCAGCGACGCACGGCGCCCGACCGTGTCTTGGGACGGCAAGAAGATCGCATTTTCCGCGCGCACGTCCGCGACCGGCCCGCTCAAGATCTATGTCGTGGACGGCGGCAGCTGCGCGCCCGAGCCCACGATCAACGCGCTGCCCACGATGGAGGACGGTGAGCCGTTCAACGACAACGGTGAATTGGTGCACAACTTCGACCCAGCATTCGCGTCCGACGGTCGCTTGGTGTTCGCCTCGACGCGCGGCAACACCAAAAATGGTGCTGCCTTCAGCTACCACGGCCCGCAACGTACACCGGCCGACCCTTCGCGTCTGAACTCGAATCTGTACGTGCTCGAGGCAGGCAAGATCCGCCAGCTCACCTTCCTTCTGAATCAAGAGCTGTCGCCCGCGTTCATGAGGGACGGTCGCTTGATCATGGTGACCGAAAAACGCGCGCCCGGGTTCTACCAGCTCGCTGGACGGCGCATGAACCTCGACGGTGGCGACTACCACCCACTGTTCGGGCAACGAAACACGATCGACTTCGACCAACTGACGGACTTGGTCGAGCTGGCCGACAAGAACTTCGCCGCCATCTTGAGCGACCGCGGCGCGGTGCACGGCGCAGGCACCCTGGCCATCATCAACCGCAGCGTAGGCGTCGATCAGCTGAGCGACACGCCGGAAGACTACGTGCAAGACCCCAAGGCCATCGGCTGGCCGAATCCTGCGTTCTTCCAACACTCGGTGCGGGTGCTCGATCCGAAGGCTACCGGCAAGCTATCCGGCACCCAAGGCGCCTATCGCAGCCCATCGCTGCTCCCATCGCAGAACCTGCTCGTCAGCTACGCGGCCAACGTGGTCGCGCTCGACTCCTTCGACGGCAACTTCGACATCGTCGAAGTCGACCCCACGACCGGCGAGCGCACGCCCCTGATCACGGACGCGAAAGACGACCTGTGGCCAGTGGCGATCGCCCCGCGCTACAACGTACGCCTGTTCAAGTCCCGGCTCGACGAGCCCAACGGCGCGACCCAAGTGTACGACGACGAAGACCGCCGCGATCGCTCCCAGATCACCTTCCTCGACGCGCCCCTACTCTCGAGCCTGTTGTTTCAAAACACGCGCACGGGGCGCATCGTGCCCACCAGCAATTTCGCCTTCTCGCTGTGGGAAGACCTGCCCCCCGAATCCGGCGTCACCAGCTTCGACGCCGCGAACCCCAACTCCGTCTTCAACGACGACTACGGCAAAGTGTACGTGCGCCGCGGCCTGCTCGGTTCGCCCACCCTATACGGTGACGGCTCGGCCAGCGTGACCATCCGCGGCGGCATGCCGCTCGTGCTCCAAACACGCGTGAAGTTGGCACAAGACACGAAACCCACCGACCACTTCCAGCGCGAAGAAATGCAGTTCTATCCCGGTGAAGTCGTGCGCCAAGGCTTCCGCACCCCGCTCTTCAACGGCATCTGCGCCGGCTGCCACGGCTCCGTCAGCGGCTACGAAACCGACAGCGCGACGAACCCCGACATCCTCAGCCAAGCCTCCCGCGTCGAAGCCAAAGACCGCAACCCCACCGATCTGACGAACCACCCCAGCTCGACGATCGGCCCCGTCACGCCCTAGTTGAAGCCCAACACGCGCTCTCGATTCGCTAGGCCGTCATCGAGATTGGGGTTTGGTTAGCGGGCAAAGCGCCCACAGCCCGTCGCGTAGCCCCGATTGCGACAACCCCAATCGCCCGCGCGCGCCTCCGACCCAGAGAGGACGCAACTCATCGCTGCCCGCGCCCGATCGCTCGGAGTGGACCCGCAGCCGCCAGTGCCGAGACGCCCCGCGCGCCTCTTCGAACGCATGCGGGCGGAGCTGCGCTCGCATCACTATAGCTCGAGCACGGAGAAATCCTACGTCGCCTGGGCGCGCCGGCTGATTCGCTTCCATCAGCGCCACCCACGCGAGCTGGCAGCCGCCGAGATCAAACAGTTCCTCGACCACTTGCTGCTGAACGGAGCAAGCGCTTCGTCACACCTACAAGCAATCTGCGCGATTCGGCTCCTGTACAAATGCGTGCTCAACGAGCCCGCCCCTTGGCTCGACGGACTGGTGCGGCCCCGCAATCAGCGCCCGCTCCCCGTCGTGCTATCCAAAGAAGAAGTGCGCGCGGTCCTCGACCGAATGAAAGGCACGCCAAAACTCATGGCGGCCCTCCTGTACGGCTCTGGCCTGCGGCTGCTCGAGTGCGCGCGGCTGCGCGTGAAGGACATCGACTTTGCTTCAGCGCAAATCCTGGTTCGCCAAGGCAAAGGCCGAAAGGACCGCGTGACCTTGCTCCCAGCCAACTTGCGCCTGCCGTTGATGGACCACCTGAAGCAAGTTCAAGCGCTGCATGACGCTGATCTGACCGTCGGAGCCGGCAGCGTCGCCCTTCCCGGCGCCCTTTCAAGAAAGCTCCCCAACGCATCGAAGTCGTGACCTTGGCAATGGGCCTTCCCCGCAACTCGCCACTACCAAGATCGCAGCACCGGCGAGCTCCGCCGTCACCACCTACACCAAACGGTGCTGCAGCGAGCCTTCCACGCCGCTGTGCGAGAGGCTCGAATCAGCAAGCCCGCCAGCTGCCATAGCCTCCGCCACAGCTTCGCCACGCACCTGCTCGAAGCCGGCTACGACATCCGGACCATCCAAGAGCTTTTGGGCCACCGCGACGTCGCGACCACCATGATCTACACCCACGTCCTCAATCGCGGCCCCTTCGGCATCCGCAGCCCGCTCGATTAGCCTCCCAGTCGCGAACAATACCCGCATATACCGACCAGCCCGATTATCCATGAATCGCCCCAATTGCCGTCAATTTCGGAGTGCGTGGCACGGCTTAGGTTGCGGCGGCCGGGTAGCTCAAATACAAGTTGGGCGGACGGTCAATGCTTGCGTGGGACGACCTGAAAGCGGAGTTCGCCTGGGAGGGCAGTTGGCGAGACATCTGCGTGACCGACACCTCTATCGCGGACTGGCGCGCGGCACTCGAGATGATCCACGCGGCCGGCTTCCGCTTGAAATTCACGATCGATGGCGCGGAGTCCACTCCACCCGACAATTTGCTCCAAGTCTTCGGTCAGCCTCGAGAATGCTCCTTCCTGTTAGCGGCCTTTGTGAGTGGAGTTCGGCTCAATTGCCATTTCTTTGCCGAATCCGAGATCGAGTTCGACCTCGACCCGCGCGAGGTTGTCGGCCAAGCCGAGCTCGACGCGGTGATCGCCTTCATGCGCAAGCTGGCGGCCTCTACTCAAAAATCCGCACTGATGACTCCGGAGAACACACACGAAGCGGCGTTCATCCGTGTCGCTCCTTCGGGTAGCGTCCAATACATGTCGACGGACGGCTTCTTTCAAGACCTGGCCGCAAGAAGATCCTAGGCAGCCAAAGCGTTGATGCGCCGCGCCGCCCAACAAGGTGTTGCAACTGTCAATCGCCGCCGGTCGCCCGCTGCGCGGGCTCGCTCTGGCGCTTGCAGCTGAACACCGGTACGTTGGGCAGACCGGCGATGGCGGACTTGCGATGCCCTTTTGACGAAGCCAAGGAATCGTTCCGTCGCTTACTCGAGGAGCAAAATTGGTCAACGCAAATCCTTTGGCTGTCGCGGGATCGCGTCTCCGGGTCACGCAGTCGTCATTGGATCTTTCGCCCGTACGAGCTTGTGTCGGACGACGCTTCGCGCGCCTTCTACGAAGCGGCACGCACGACCTGCAGTAGCATCCGACTCGATGCGTTCGGCACGATTGGCGACCGAACGCTCGCTTACGTTCAGGATTGGGGGGCGGACGGCCGGTATCTCAATTTTGGCGTGCCCATCAACCCGTTGCCGCTCAGCCTTGTGAGTTCGAAGCCGTTCTGGGAACTGCTACGCTTCACTAATGGGCTGCGCGGCGAGAGCTCGTTCCTGCAACACACAAAGATCACTCCGAAGGCTTAAATCTACAGCTGATCGCGGCGTCGTGCAGGTACCCAGTTTCCCCCAGTCTCAGCGTAGTTGCCGCCTTTCCTGAACGAAATTTCTGGAGAGAATTTCTGATCCACACGGGGGCGTTTCGGATCGGCAATGAA
>Ga0207691_10006903_pt1 | contig 10951 bp, 9 predicted proteins | sample KBSM13metaG_FD_184327 | JGI IMG/M metagenome (GOLD analysis project Ga0207691, IMG submission 184327) | Miscanthus rhizosphere microbial communities from Kellogg Biological Station, Michigan, USA - KBS M1-3 metaG (SPAdes) (version 2) | ecosystem: Host-associated > Plants > Roots > Rhizosphere >...
CCCGGGTCGCGCGAAGACGCTTCGCGCGTGGCAGCGATGTTCGATCGCATGCCGGTGTTTCGCGTCACGAATCACTTCGGGTCTCTCCAGGGATTGGACGCCTCCGCGCCGTCGGGCACGCGCGTCGTTGCAGTCGCAGGCATCGCACGCCCCGAGCGCTTTTTCACAACGCTTCGCGAACAGGGATTCGAGATCGTCCGCGAGCTGCGCTTTCCGGATCACCACTGGTTTTCGTCAGACGACCTCGATCGCATTCGCACGATCGCGAAAGAATTGAGCGCCGATCTCGTTGTGACGACTGAGAAGGATGCGGTGCGGGTGGTGCCACAATCCGGCTGGGCGGTGCTGCCGATGACCGCGGTCATTGAGCCGCCAGAACTGTTCTCTTCATGGCTCCGGGAACGGCTGTGAGACATCGCCTCGAGTTTGTGGTCGCGCGATCGGTACAGGCGTGCCTGCGCCTTCTGCCGATGACGGCCGTGCGTGCGTGTGGCGGCGCACTCGGCGCGATGGTGTGCGTCGTTGATCGCTTTCATCGCCGCATTGCCTTGGACAATCTGGCGCAGGCATTTCCATCGCGGTCCGAGGGGGAAAACGCGCTGGTGTGCCGCGGGATGTTCAGGCATTTCGGGAGCCTGCTCCTCGAGTTGATCCAGTTCAGCGCTCTTCAACCCGAGCAGATGCTGGAGCGCGTGGAGGTCGAGGGGCAGGAGCACGTACGGCAGGCGTACCGGCAGGGCAAGGGCGTGCTGTATTTCACCGGTCACTTTGGCTACTGGGAGATTCAGGCGATCGCATTCGCCCTGCATGCCGAGCCGATCTCTGTCGTGGCGAGGCCGCTCGATAATCCTCGTCTGCACGCGATGCTCGAGCGAATCCGGACGTGCACCGGCAACACAGTCATCTATCGTCAGGGCGGCCTCAGAAGGGTGCTGCGCGAGCTGCAAGGCAACCGCGGCGTGGCGATGTTGATCGATCAGCATCTTCATTCGGATGCGGTGTCGGTGGAGTTCTTCAACCGCCCGGCGGCGACGACGACTGCGCTTGCGGCGCTCGCCTTGCGAACCGGCGCGCCCGTGATTCCGGTCTTTGCATTTCCTCTTCCCAGTGGCCGCTATCGCTTGATCTACGACTGCCCCGTGCCGGCTCCTGAGACGAGCGGGCCGGATGCGATTCGCGAGTTCACACAGCGCTGCACCGACGTGCTGGAGATGTATGTGCGTCGCGATCCACATCTCTGGCTGTGGATGCACCGGCGATGGCGCGACCAGGAACCTGCTCCCGCTGAACAGGCTTCATGACAAGAGAGGTGGAGCGGCTGCTGGTTGTTTCGCCAAACTGGCTCGGCGATGCGGTCATGGCGCTGCCGGCCATCGGCGATCTCCGCCGACACTTTCCGCGTTCGCGTCTGCTCGTCGCTGCGCGGAAGTCAGTTGCCGGCCTCTTTGCGATGACGCCGCTGGCGGACGAAGTCGTCGTGCTCGAGTGGTCCGGCCGATTGTGGTCGCGAGCCAAGCGGCAGGCCGACGTCGTGAAGCTGCGGTCCGTGCGTGCTGACGTGAGCGTCCTGCTCCCGAATTCGTTTGCGTCGGCGTGGCTGGTCAAGAGCGCAGGCATTCAAGAGCGATGGGGTTACGCGGCCGATCTGCGGGATCGTGTTCTGTCGCGCGCGGTGCCGCGCCCGGCGATACGCGTTCATCAGTCTGAGTACTACCGCCGGCTGATGAAGGGGCTTGGCATCGAGAACGGGTCTCGCGAGCCTCAGCTTTTCGTCTCGACGCACAACGTGAGCGCAGCACGCAATCTGCTCGGCGCGAAGGGATGGGACGGAGTCCGTCCGTTCGTCGTGATGGCGCCGGGGGCGGCATACGGCGGCGCCAAACGATGGCCGGCGATGCATTTCGCGGAGGTCGCTGCGCGACTGATTCGCGATCATCAGTCTTGCTGCGTGCTGGTGGGGTCGTCGGCGGACGCAGCGACGACGAACTGGGTGCGCGCGCTCGTGCCCGAGGACGAGCGGGTGCAGGTCTACGATCTTGCCGGGTCGACGTCCCTGGAGGCGTTGGCGGGTGTGCTGCGCCTGGCATCGGCCTGCGCGTCGAATGATTCAGGTGTCATGCATCTCGCGGGTGCGGTGGGCGTTCCGCTGGCCGCGCTATTCGGTCCGACACGAGAACGCGAGACGGCGCCGCTCGCCGGTGCGGGTGGTCGCACCGACGTGCTGATCAACCATGTGTGGTGCCGTCCATGTATGCTGCGAGAGTGTCCGCTCGATCATCGCTGCATGAACGGGCTCTCGCCCGATCGAGTGATGCGCGCGGTAACTGACCTGATGACCGACCCGAAATCTCTTCATCCGGATCCCGGGTCCCCGGTCCCGGGTCGCCGGTTATGAGCAGACCAGCGGTTTTTCTCGATCGCGACGGCACCATCGTCGAGGAGCGCGGCTACCTCAATCGTCTCGAGACGCTGACACTGTTTCCGTGGACGGTCGACGCCTTGCGACTGATCAAGCGGGCGGGATTCGCGACGGTCGTGATCACGAACCAGGCCGCCGTCGGGCGCGGAATCGTCGAGGAGGACTTCGTTCACGCCGTCCATCGCGAGATCGATCGTCGGCTGGAGGGCACTGGCGCCGGCATCGACCGCTATTACTACTGTCCCCACTTTGCCGAATCGAAGATCGATCGCTACCGGCAGGAGTGCCTCTGTCGCAAGCCCGCGCCAGGAATGATTCAGCAGGCCTGCCTGGAGATGGACCTCGATCCAGCGAAATCCGTGATGGTGGGCGATAAGTGGCTCGACGTTGCCTGTGGCCGTGCCGCGGGTACGCGCGCGGTGCTCGTCCTCTCTGGCCCACACCGGTCGGATGCGCCCGATGGAGTGCATGCCGATGCTATCCTCAACAATTTGATGGAGGCAGTGGGGTGGATCCTGCGCAGCTCCTCGCGGTTGTAGACGCCCTGAAGGAGCGAACGGTGGCGGTCGTCGGCGACATCGTCGCCGATGAATTCGTGTACGGTCGTGTCGCCCGCGTCTCGCGCGAGGCTCCGGTTCTCATCCTCGAGTACGACTCGACGGAGGTGGTGCCTGGCGCAGGTGGCAATGCTGCGAACAATGTGGCCGCGCTTGGTGGGCGCGCGATTCTGGCTGGTGTCGTCGGACGCGACGAGCCCGCCCGGCGGCTGGCAGCGGCGTTGAACAAGCGGGTCGATTCTCGCAGTGTCGTGCGCGTGGCTCGTCACCACACGCCGGTCAAAACGCGAATCCTGGCTGGCGGCATTCACTCGGCCAAGCAGCAGGTGGTGCGCATCGATCGCGCGGTGAATGGCGTCGTCAGTCGTGACACGCGCGCGCTCTTCGAGCGGCGCACGCTGGATGTCGCGATGAATGCGGATGCCGTGCTGGTTTCAGACTATGGGTCGGGACTCGTCACGCCGGCGTTTGTGTCCAAGTTGCGCGCGGCGTTGAGGCGCGAAGGGCATCCCATCCCGATCCTCATCGACAGCCGCTATCGCGTGCTCGACTACCGGGGTCTGACCGCGTGCACGCCCAACGAATCCGAGGTTGAGCAGGCGCTCGGCGTGCGCATCAACGACGATCGCAGCGTGCTCGAGCGGGCCGGCCGCGCACTGCTCCAGCGGACCAGCATGCAGGCCGTGCTCATCACGCGTGGCGGCCGTGGCATGTCGCTCTTCGTGTCTGACGCGCCAACGGTGCACATTCCAATCTTCGGCTCTGACGAGATCGCTGACGTGACAGGTGCCGGCGATACCGTCATGGCGACGATGGCGCTCGCGCTCGCGGCGGGGGCGACGTTCGAGACGGCAGCACGGCTTGCGAATTACGCCGGCGGCATTGTCGTGATGAAACGCGGCACCGCCACGGCCTCGGCCGACGAGATTCGCAGAGCCGTCCGATCCGATTCGCTGTCCTCGCCCCGAAAGGGCCGCGCGCGTGGGTGAAGTGGTTTCGCGCGACGCGCTGGCGGCACGCGTCAAGGATGCTCACGCATCGGGCCGCACTGTGGCATTTGCGAACGGCTGTTTCGACCTGTTGCACGTGGGCCATGTGCGGTACCTCGAAGCTGCAGCACAGGAAGCCGACTTTCTGATCGTGGCGATCAACGACGATGAATCGGTCAGGACGTTGAAGGGAGACGGTCGGCCTGTTCTTGCGGCGGAGCATCGCGCCGAGCTGGTTGCGGCACTTCGATGCGTCGACTATGTGATCGTGTTCCCGGAGCCCACTGTCGGTCCACTCCTCGAGTTGTTGCACCCGGACGTCCACTGCAAGGGCACCGACTACACCGCCGACACCGTACCCGAGCGCGATGTCGTGCACGCCTATGGCGGCCGCATTGCTATCGTGGGCGATCCCAAAGATCACTCCACGCGTGACTTGCTCGCGCGCATCGCGTCGAGGCCGTGACCGAGCGCACGCCGAAGTTCCTGCTTGTCCGGCTCGGGTCGCTCGGTGATGTCATCCACGCGATTCCGTCCGCGGCAGCGCTGCGCGCACGCTATCCCGACGCTCAGATCGACTGGCTCGTCGATCCGCGGTACACCTCGGTCCTGCAGCTCGTTGACGGATTGAACGACGCGATCCCTGTCGATCCGCGGAAGGGCGTCGTCGCATTGCCTGGCACGATCGGCAGGCTGCGAGGTGCGAAGTACGACGCGGCCGTCGATCTGCAGGGGCTCCTGAAGTCCGCGGTCCTTGCGCGACTGGCAGGTGCAACGCGCGTGATCGGCTTCCCTCGTGAGCACCTGCGCGAGCCGGCCGCGCGCTTTTTCTACAGTGAAATGCCGGATCCCGGCCGCGACCCTCATGTGATTCGCAAGAACCTGGCGCTGATGCGCGCGCTCGGCGTGGAGGATCTGCGCGTGGCGTTTCCTTTGAAGGTGCCGAGAACGGTGACGGGCGATGAGGTGGCCGTGCGTTTTGGATCGGAGGGCTACGCGCTGATCAACCCTGGTGCTGCGTGGCCGAACAAGCGCTGGCCACCGCAGCGGTTTGGAGCGCTCGCAACGGAGATCGGCGAACGCATCGGTGTGCGATCGCTTGTCTTGTGGGGACCGGGTGAGGAAGACATCGCCGCACTCGTCGTCGGCGCGTCAGGCGGCGCCGCCGAACTGTGTCCACCGACCAACATCGTCGACATCTTCGCCATCGCCAGACACGCGAAGCTGATGGTGTCCGGAGACACGGGACCGCTGCACATTGCTGCCGCTGTTGGCACTCCCGTCGTCGCGCTCTTTGGACCAACCTTTGCCGAACGCAACGGTCCGTGGTCGAGTGACGACATCACGATCTCTCGCGCGGCACGATGCTTCTGTCACTATGAGCGCAAGTGCCGGCTGTCGCAGCCGTGCATCGACGACATCGCCGTCGACGAAGTGGTCTCTGCTGCCGAGTATCGAGTTGCCGCCCGTGGCTGACCTGGGCGTCAACCCGCTGCTGCGCTTCCTCGCACGAAAGCGGGTGCCGCTTGGATTCGTAACCGCGGTCGCCACGGCGGTCCTCGCCCACCCCACACTGACAAGCTGGCGCGTTGGTCTGGTGGTTGCGATCGTGGGTGAGTTCGTTCGCATCTGGGCGGCAGGACATCTGGAAAAAGGACGAGAGGTTACGCGTTCGGGGCCGTATCGATGGAGCGCGCATCCGCTGTATGTGGGCTCATCGGTGATGGCGGCCGGCGTTGTGATCGCGGCGAACAGCACGATTGCGGGGCTGCTCGCTGTTGTGTACATGGTCGCGACACTGACCGCGGCGGTCAGGACCGAGGAGGCGTTCCTGCGAGGGCGGTTTGGCGGGGCCTACGACGAGTATCGCCGCTCGGAAGGTGAGGAGATGAAACGACGATTCAGCCTGGCGCGCGCATGGCGCAACAAGGAATACCGGGCCGTTGTCGGCCTGCTGATTGGGTTCGCCTTTCTTGCCTTGCGGGTTGCGCCGCCAATATAATCGTGTTTTGCGGTCACGCCGATGCGCGGTGCAGAGCGCCAGGGCGAGGCAGTCAGGCGAGGGCGGTTAGCTCAGTGGTAGAGCACCGGCTTTACACGCCGGCTGTCGCAGGTTCGAAACCTGCACCGCCCACCAATTTGGAAGTGGGTAGGTCAAAGGGCAAGTTTGCCCTTTGAACTTTCACAGGTTTCAGTTCGGGGTGGTAGTTCAGTTGGTTAGAACGCCGGCCTGTCACGCCGGAGGCCGCGGGTTCGAGTCCCGTCCACCCCGCCACTCAAGTTTCTCTACGACAGCGACTTAACCGATCGCTGTTCTGCCGTCTCCAAAATTATCTCCACGCTCCAACAATCTGATCGCGCCTTCGAGCGCCGCCGGGCTCAGAGGCATCCACCGCTGTGTCGTTGTGAGGTCCTGGTGTCCTGCTAACTCCTGAATCGCCCGTGCCGGCGCGCCTCGCATCGCCAGGTGCGAGCAGAACGTGTGCCGGAGTCGATGCGCTCCACTCGCTGGAACACCCGCCTCCCGCCCTGCTTTCCGCACGTACTCACCCACGACGTCCTGAGTGCCGCCCGCCCTTCGGAACCGTGACGTGGCCACGCCATTCCGATCGCTGGATGCACATCTGACGTTTCACCAGATCCACGTCGCTCCACTCGAGACCGATGATCTCGCCGCAACGAAGGCCTGCTTCGCCACCTCGAGCAGCCGCTCGTACTCCTCGAAGTCGTAAAAAGCCCAGTTCCGGGACAAAGGCGTTTTGTCGCCGAACCTACGTCGCTTCCGTGCGAAACGATCGGTGATACGAGACGCTTGCGCGCGCCACACTTGGAGGCCGGCGCAAATGCAGATGGAGCCCTGCGCGGAGACCGAGTCAAGGCCGAAGCCCCGAAGGGGTCGAGCGTGCAGAGAGAGCCTTGACTTGGGCTAGTACAGGGTCACGCTATTTGAGCGCCGGGCGGGCTCGACCGGAAGTCGTTAGAATCCTGGCTCAGTGGACTTCGAGCTTGTCGGAGACATCACCGACGTCGAAACGATTGCGGCCGGACGAGGCATCCGTGATCTCCCGCGGCTCCGACGCTTGTATGGCAAGGGCTACTGGCGGAAGATGAAGGGGAACGCTCGAATCCGTCTCCAAAACGGTCGCATTCGAGTGGCTGAACTGCACTGGTATGAAGCGCATGGCATCGGCAAAAAAGAATTCAAGCGAAAAAAGTACCTCGACTAGGTCCCGCAAGACCGCTGCCGCCCGGAGCACGTTCGCGGTGTGCGTCCGCAACGAAGGGTACGAGGCATCACTCGAGCGCAACAAGATCTACGCCGTGCTGCCCGACGAGGGCGCCGAGCAGGATGGTGATCTTCGAGTCATCGACGAGAGCGGGGAGGATTACCTGTTCTCGGCCGACCGCTTCGTTGCTATCGAAGTGCCCGCCGCCGTCCGCGCCTCCCTGTTGAAGGCGTCGCGGGCGTGAGCGACGGCGTCTCCGTCTCCAGAATGTCTCCACGACGGCGGTCGATTTCGGAGGACGAGCGGGAAATCGAGCGCACTCGATCGGTGTCAGTAAGGGTGAGTCCGTCAACGGGTTGCGACCACAACTCGCACGCCGTCAGGTGATTACATCGGCGCGGCGAACTGGGTTCGAGTCCCGTCCACCCCGCCAATCCCTCACTTCGCTCGATCTTACCGGCCTGTCCGGTCACTAGAGCGACAGGACAATTAGACGAGCGCGCTGTCCTCGTTGCACGGCAACGCCGCCAGTGGCGTTTGCTCCAACAATCTGAGACTCTTCGCTCGGCTCTCCTCACGTTGTTCGTGCGGTTCCGAGCTGCGAACGACCTCGGTCTGGAGAATTTCCCGCCGGCGCAGGGTGGCTTCTAACGCCTCGACAGTGGCCATGAGCTTCTCTTGAACCTGCTCGATTTCATGACGACCTGTTGCCAACGCCCCGTAAAGGCGTTCCTGCAACTCGGTGCGCGCCTTTTCCGAAGCCCGCAGAGAGACATCGTGGCGCACGGCTTGTTCCTTCAGCCGTTCGTCACGTTCGGCAATCAAAGCGGCCAACGCCGTGGCATGCTCGGTGGACTGACGATCGATCGTGTTTTGAAATTCGCGGCGAGCGTCTTCGAGTATGCGCGTGCCTTCGGTCAGGTCGGCGCTGAGCCGCTGAACATTCTTGTCCGCCGCCGCACGTGCCTGCGCGAGGCGCTCGTGCTCGGTCTGCATTTCTGCCAGTCGATTTTCGTATTCGAGTCGTTCGCTGGCCAGTTGCGCGTTGAGGTATTCCTCTCGCTCGAGTCCATGCGCGCGGAGAGCGTCGGCCTCTTCGCGCAACCAGCGCTCGGCGTCGAGCGCCGCTGATCGGGTCTCATTCAGCGTCCGCTCCAGGGTCTCGCGCGCGTCGGTCTCCTGGACGATTCTCAGCTCGAGGTCCGCCCGGCGCTTTTCCGCTGCGGCTCGTTCGCGGGCTGCATGCTCCTTCGCCTCTGCAATTTCCCGCAGGGCACCGGACAGCTTACCCTCGACATTGTTCCGAGCGCCTTCGACGTGTGCGAGTTGCGCGGAAAGGTCGGTCTCGCGCTGCGTTAAACGAGCGACGTCGGCGGCGGCCGATGCGTGCTCATGCCGCGACTGGTTCAAGGCGAATTCGGCTTCGTTCAGCCGCTCTCTGAGGTTGTCACACTCCACCGCGGTGCGTGACAACTCGCGATCGAGCTGCGCCCGCTGCTCAGCGAGTTCGCCGGCCGCTGCGGCCAGCGCTGCGCCGTGCCGTTGCTGCGTCTCGCGCAACTCGGCGTCCCTGTCTGCGACTGCCTGCTCGAGGGTGGCTCGCATCGCGCGCTCGTGCTCACCCTGCCCGACGAGTTCCGCCTCGCGCTGGCCGGCCTGCTCGATCGTACGTGACGCATCGATCAGTTGACGCCCCAGGTCGGCGCGAACGTTCTGAAGGTCAGCGACCTGTACGGACAGGTCGGCTTCGTGCCGCCGTAGGCGCTCGATGTCGAGAGCGGCAATCTGGCTCTCGCGCTGCGACTGATCGAGGGCGGCCTTGGCCGTTGCCAATCGCTCTTCGAGCCTGTCACGATCCGCCGATGCCTGCGATTGCTCACGGTCGAAATGTTGCTCGCGCTCAGCAGCAAGGGCTCGAACGTGTTCCAGCTCGCGTGTCTGCGTAGCTGCGTTGGTCAGTGCCGACGCATACCGCCGTTCGGCTTCTTCAAGGGCGCTCGCGGCATCGGCGAGCATTTCTTCAACGGTACGCCGCTTGTCCAGTTCCAGCGCCATCTGGGCCTGGAAGCCCCGTTCCTGCTCGGTCAACTGTTCGGTTGCAGCGAGTTCGTGTGCCGTGAGCGCCGCCGCCATGGCGGCCGCATGACGTTGATGCGCATCCTGGAATGCAGCCGTGACGTCTGCGAGCCGCTGCTCGAGATCGACGCCAGCCGTTCGCTCGAGGGGGGCGCGCGCGTCGTCCTCGGTCCGCTCGGGTGTGACGTGGGAGAGCTGCTGGGGTTCGGCGTCGTTGCTCGGGGCTAGCGATGCTGGCTGAGATCCTCGTACCCGGGTGACTGCGGAGGTGACGGCGACGGGCAGATCACGCAGAAAGGTCTCGCCGTTGGTTACGTACCCGTCGGGTAGTGGTCCGAGTGATTCGAACTTTGCCCGGGCGCCTTCGGGCACGACGAGAACAATAGCCGGGCGGATGTCGAGGCTCCGCAGATCCTTCAGAGACGAAGGCCACGTTCCCGGGTGTACCTGAGCATCGATGACTAGCGCGGCAAGGTCTCGGTTCTCGTCGACGCACCTCGCGCAGTGGTCGAGGCTCTGCGCCCACAAGAGCGTGACTTTCGGTGCAATGCTGCGCAAAGCTGTGGCCACAGCCTGTGCGCTACGCCGTTCATTCCCGATGTACAGAATCTTCATGCAATCTGACGAAGTCGCGGAACGGTGCGTGAACTCCCTATCGGCCAGATGGCAGTGCCACTACAGTGAGTGGTTTCGACGCCCGCCCATCCCTTGCTTCACTCGGCAACGCACAGTCGGGTCAGCCTCACGAAGCAAGGCTCATCTCACCAACCTCGTGTCCTCGGACGCCAACTGACGGTCACGTATAATTGTCGCCATTCCACAATGATCCGTTACATGTACGCTGGCGAAGGTCTAGACGGATTTGTCCGCCGAGGACCTTCGTACCCGCGCGAGGTCCACTCGAAGCTCTTCCGCGACATGCTCCGTATCCGGCTCATCGAGGAGGAAATCGAGCGTCGTTATCACGAGGATCAGATGAAGACGCCGATTCACCTCGTGATCGGACAAGAGGCCACGTCAGTCGGCTGCTGCGCCGCGCTGACCAACGACGATCTCCTGTACTCCAGCCATCGGACGCACGGTAACTACCTGGCCAAAGGCGGAAATCTGCAGTCGATGTTGTGCGAGATGTTCTGTCGCGCGAATGGGTGCGTCGGATCGCGCGGCGGATCGATGCACCTCATCGATAAGCGGGTCGGAATGGCCGGCACCTCGGCGATTGTCGCCGGCGCGATACCGATTGCGACCGGAGCCGCGCTCGCCGCGAAACTGAAGCGGGCGGCCCATGCGACGGTCGTGTTTTTTGGCGAAGCCGCCACCGAGGAAGGGGCCTGTTCGGAGAGCCTGAATTTTGCCGCGCTGAAACAACTGCCGCTCGTGTTCTTCTGCGAGAACAACTTCTACTCGGTGCAGTCACCGCTCTGGACGCGGCAGCCGTCGCGGTCACTGCGGAAGTGGGCCGAGGGCTTCGGGTTGCCGGCGGTGGAGGTCGATGGCATGAACGTGCTGGCCGTCTACGAAGCGTCGCGCGACGCGGTCGAGCGGGCGCGAAACGGGGGAGGACCGACGTTCATCGAAGCCGTCTGCTACCGGTACCGCGGGCATGGTGGATCCGGGGACGACACCAGGACCGGTTACCGCGCCCAAGACGAGCGGGACGCGTGGGACTCGCTCGACCCGCTC
>Ga0207691_10006904_pt1 | contig 10951 bp, 7 predicted proteins | sample KBSM13metaG_FD_184327 | JGI IMG/M metagenome (GOLD analysis project Ga0207691, IMG submission 184327) | Miscanthus rhizosphere microbial communities from Kellogg Biological Station, Michigan, USA - KBS M1-3 metaG (SPAdes) (version 2) | ecosystem: Host-associated > Plants > Roots > Rhizosphere >...
CGCTGCACCATGTCGTTCACCCGCGCCAGCGTCTGCACGGGCCCGAACAGCCGCCACCAGTAGGCGCGGAAGAGGACCACGTCGCCGACAGTGAACTGCGGCGGCGTCTGGAGCATGTAGTAGCCGCCGACGCCGATCATCATCACGTTGCTCAGGAACCCCACCGCGCGGGCGAAGGGGAAGTAGAGACTGCGGGCGTTGATCGCCTTGATCTGCTGGTCGTAGTAGCGGCCCGTCGCCTGCTCGAACCGCTCGGCCTCGGCCTGCTCCCGGCCGAAGATCTTGATGACGACCACGCCCGATAAATTCTCCTGGAGGCGCGTGGACACCTCGCCCAGGCGCTCGCGCGCGGCCTCGTAGACTGGCTTGATGCGCTTGTTGAACATCCGCAGCAGGACGTAGACCAGCACCAGGGGGGCGAGCGACGCGCTGGCGACCTTCCAGTTGGCGGTCATCACGATGAAGACCGCCCCGATCCAGAGCGCCGCCTCGCCGACGATTACGTCGATGCTCCCGACGATGAACGACTGGAGCTCGTCCACGTCGCCCATCGCCCGGCTCATCAGGTCGCCGGTGCGCTGGCGCTGGAGGTAGGACAGGCTCTGGCTCTGTAACTTTCGATACACGCGGTTGCGGAAGCCGAGCATGAACTGCTGGGCCACGCGGTTCATGAGCCAGGTGCTGGCGGTGCCGAGCGTTTCGCCGGCGAGGTAGACGATCAGCAGCCAGGCTACGGAGGCGACGAGCAAGGCCGAGCGGCCGCCGATCCGGCCGCCGAGGCTGAACCAGTGGTGGAGTCGAGGGGAGCGGTTCTGGCCGAGGACGACGTCGTCGGTGACGAACCGCCAGACGATCGCGGGGAACAGCTCGCAGGGGATCGACAGCAGGAGCAGCAGCAGCCCCAGGCCGATCAGGGGCCAGTACGGGCGGAGCAGCCGGACCAGGCGCAGGAAGACGCGCGACGAGGGGACGTCGGGCGGGTTTTGCGCGGTCTCGGTTGTTTCCTGCAACTTTGCCTCGGACATTTAGGGCGATTTTAGGCACAGCCCGAGGGGGCGACAGAGGTAACGGAGGCATTCGTACTTCGCCTTGACGTGAGGTGATCCCCTTGGGGTGAACCGGGACTGGAAACGCAGGAGCATGTCCCTCGACACGCCGGGTCAAGCGCAGCGCCGGCCCGGATGCGAATGCCCTTCGCGTCTGAAGCGGAATAGCATCCGCAACCGGGCCGGCGCTGCGCTTGACCCGGCGTGTCGGTTGCCCATCTGCTGTCACACTGGGTTTCGCACCCCCCCTCCGCGTCACCTCGGTCGAATCTGTCGAAGCGGCGCCGCTCTGACCGAAATTAACCGTATGCCGTTTTTCGTCCGAGCCCGGCGACGCGTCGCCTGGGGGATGGCTCTTCTCGTCGCCCTCGTCGCCCTGGTGGCGGCGGGCAAGGCCGTGCTGTACGACACCGTCGACCCCGACTGCTTCCTGCACCTGCTCGCCGCCGACCAGTTGCTCGCCGACGGCGTCGGCCCGCTCGTCGATCGCCAGTCGTTCGCTTCCATCCCGCAGGCGTGGCCGCCCTACTCGTGGCTGGCGGAGATCGGGATGAAGCTGGTCTGGGACAACGGGGGCTACCGCGCGTCGATCATCGCCCACGCGATCATGGCGGCGGCCCTGATGGCGGTTACCGCCGCCGCTTGTGTCGTAAAGGCGCCTCACCCGTTCTACGGTGAGGAAGAAGGCCTGCCCGATCCCGACGACCATGACACCGCCCGGCCTACGACCATCCCGCCGGCGGTGTCCCGCCTGTCGGCGGTGCTGGCGACGGCGTGTGCGGCATTCCTTTCACTCCCCTACCTCAGCTTCCGCCCCGTCACCGCTGCCCTGGTGCTGCTGTCAGGTTGTTACCTGCTGCTGCTCCGCGACCGGCGCTTGGCCGAACGCTCGCGGGCGGTGTGGCTGGTGATCCCGATCACGGTGCTCACGGTGAACATCCACCTGTTCGCGGTGGCGACGCCGGTGTTCGTCGGCTGCCTGTTCCTGGGCGCGCTGTGGGAACGGCGGGCGTCGTTCGACCCCCCGGACTGGCCCGAGGCCGACCGGCGCGCCGGGCGCTACGCCGCGCTGCTGGCCGGGTCGATGCTGGCGTGCCTGGCGACGCCGATGATCCGCGCCATCCCGGGCGCGTTCGTCCACATGCAGACCGACCCGATCGTCGCCAGTCCTGTCATTGCCGAGTACCAGCCGTTCTACCAGGGCGCACTCGGCGTCGTGGCCGCGGGGATCGTGGGATTGATCCTGGTTTGTGCTTTTCTCAACCGCAAACGGTTGCGGGCAGGAGAAATTATTCTGCTGGTGGTCGTGCTGGGCCTACTGATGCGCATGGGCCGGTTCGCGCCGCTGTTCGCGCTGGGGGCCGCGCCGATCCTGGCGACGGTGTTGCCGCGCTTCTCGGAGCGGCTACTCGGACGGCTGCCGGTGGCAGTGCTTGTCACCATCGCACTGATGCTGGGCGCCTGGCGGATCGGCGCCGCGTTCCCCCACCCCACGACTTCCCTCGAATGGTGGGTCAACCGCCAGGGCCCCGACGCACCCGGGTACCCCACCGACGCGGCGCAATACGTCGAAGAACACGTCCGCCCCGTGAGCGGCCGGCTGATCAACGAGATCAATTGGGGCGGCTACCTCGAGTGGCGCTTCCGCGACCGCTTCCAGACCCTGCTCGACGGGCGCACCCAGTGCTTCTCGCCGGAGCTGTGGCGGCTGACCTACCTGAGCGGCCACGTCGCGCGCAAGGACTTCCTCTCCCGCGTCCGCGCCGACGCGGCGGTGCTGCCGGTGGACAAGAGCGTTTTCCACGACGCGTTGGTCGAGCTGGGGTGGACCCAGGTGTACGCCGACGAGCGGGCGGAGGTGCTGATTCCACCATCAGGCAACGCGAAGCGAGACTCCGCGCGAGATGAATCAGGGGTGGAGGCAGCGGCGCGGATCTGGACCGAGGCGCTGTTCGGGGAGTAAAACGAATCCCGGCAAGTCCGTTGAACGGGGTCGCCGGTCTGCCCGCTTTAGCGGGTAGTGTCAGGCATGCCCTCGAACCACCCCCAAAAAGTGACGGGGCGACAGAGCGTAAAAATAACCCCGCGCCCTGACACCCCCTACCCCGTCACAGTATTTGCAGCGCCGCGATTCGGCCGGCGCCATGGGCTCACATCTCCGACGCGTACTGCGCCAGGTATTCCGGCACGGGATAGTGCTTCATCAAAAACTCGCGAAGCTGCTGCCGCTCGGCGATCAGGAAGTGCACCGGCTCGTCAATCGACCGTGACGAAAAGTTCACCGACCGCACCAGGTGCTCGGGCGTCGTAGCCATCTCCAGCTCCGCCTTGCGCCCGATCGGCAGCAGGTGGAATTGCCAGGCCTGGCGGCGGTTGAGCAGCCGGAGGCATTCGGTGTCGACCTGGACGTCGTCGAGGTCGACGGTGCCGACCATGCGGAGATATTGCTCGACCCAGGCGTCTTCGACGGCCCGGGGGTTGATGCCGTAGAGCCGCTCGGCGAGGTCGCCGAAGGGGCGGTGGGACATCTTCTGGACCTTGAGGATGTGCGCCACCTGGGTCTGGGTGAGCACGCCCTGCTCGATCAAAAGCTGGCCGATCTGGATTCCCGCGGTCGGGGTGGGCGATGGCAAAGGGGCCTCCTTGACTGACGAATAACCGATGTCGGACCTTCCTTTACCCATATCGGCCGGAAGTGCCGGGGCGTTTGCGTCCGAGTCCTTTCTAATAGAAACGGGGGCCGGCGTCCCGGTATGTCGGGGGGCCTTTGCCGCCCCCAATGGCGTCGGCGGGTGCCAAACGGGCGACACTGGTTTCGGCCGACCGTTAAGGCCGCTCCGCCCGCTTCATCATGTTTTGCTGGTGACTGCCAAAGATAAGGATGGGCAGGACCATCAGCGCGATCGCCGCCAGCACCATCAACTTTGGAGGCTGGTTGAAAGCCAGGTTGGCGGAAACGGCCATGGCGATCCCGCCACCGACGGCGATCGGACAGCCCCATCGGATGCGGTTGCGCGCCCGTTGGTGTTTCAGGCAGAGGGGGACTTCGCCCCGCCAGGTACGGCGTGTCGCGAAGTGTTTGAGCCCGGATTTGAAGTCGGAGGGCCCGCCGTCGACAATGCTTTCGACGACGGTGACCTCGATGACGCGCGAGGTGCCTCGCTCGCCACACACCGCACAACTGCGGAATCGGTCATCGCCGGCAGGATTTGTCGACGAGCGTTTCACAGGAAATCCCGTCCGGACCCCGTCGATTAATCCCCCGGCTCCAGGATGGCCATGAACGCCTCCTGTGGGATGTCGACGCTGCCCACCCGCTTCATGCGCTTCTTGCCTTCCTTTTGCTTCTCCAGCAACTTGCGCTTGCGGGTGATGTCGCCGCCGTAGCACTTGGCGGTGACGTTCTTGCCCATCGACTTGATCGTCTCGCGCGCGATCACCTTCCCGCCGATGGCAGCCTGCAGCGGGATCTCGAAGAGGTGGCGGTCGATTTCTTCCTTGAGGCGGACGAGCAGGCGCCGGCCGCGCGCCTCGGCGTGGTCGCGGTGGACGATGACGCTGAGCGCGTCGACGCGGTCGCCGTTGACGAGGATGTCGAGCTTCACGAGGTTGCCGACGCGGAAGCCGATCACTTCGAAGTCCATCGTGCCGTAGCCGCGGGTGGAGCTCTTGAGGCGGTCGTAGAAATCGAAGATCACCTCCGCCAGCGGCATCTCGTACTGAAGCAGGACGCGGGTGGCGCCGATGTACTCGGTCTTCTTGTAGATGCCGCGCCGGTCCTCGCAGAGCTTCATCATGGCGCCGACGCTGTCGGCGGGGAGGATCAGGTTGTTCAGGATGTAGGGCTCGCGGATCTCAGCGATGTGCGTCGGGTTGGGGAGCTCGCTCGGCGAGTCGATGCGCTTGGTCGAGCCGTCGGTGAGGGCGATCTCGTAGGTGACGGTCGGTGCGGTCTGGACCACCTCGATGTTGAACTCCCGCTCCAGCCGCTCCTGGATGATCTCCATGTGGAGTAGCCCGAGGAAGCCGCAGCGGAAGCCGAAGCCGAGGGCGTCGCTGTTCTCGGGGGCGAAGGTGAAGCTGGAGTCGTTGAGCTGGAGGCGGTCCATGGCGTCGCGCAGCTCGTCGTATTGGGTCTTGCCGCCGGGGTAGAAGTCGCAGAACACCATCTGCTGGATCGGCTTGTAGCCGGGCAGGGCTTCGGGCGCGGGATTCTGGGCGTCGGTGACGGTGTCGCCGATGCGGACGTCGTGCAGGTCCTTGATGGCGCCGACGAGGAATCCCACCTCGCCCGTCCCGATGCGGTCCACCTGCTTGGGGCGGGGCATCAGCTTGCCCAGGTCGGTGACCTGGTATTCCTTCTCGTTGCCCATGAGCCGCATGCGCTGGCCCTTGCGCAGCTCGCCGTCAACGACGCGAACGTAGACGATGACGCCACGGTAGTCGTCGTAGATGCTGTCGAAGATGAGCGCCCGTAACGGCTGGTCCGGCTTGCCTTTAGGCGGCGGGAGCTGGTCGCACAGCTTGGTGATCAGCTCGTCGATCCCCTGCCCGGTCTTGGCCGACACCAGGATCGCGTCCTCGGCGGGGAAACCTAGGACCTGTTCGATTTCCTCCGCAACCACCTCCGGCCGCGCGGAGGGCAGGTCGATCTTGTTGATGACCGGGATGATCTCCAGCCCCACCTCAAGGGCGGCGTATGCGTTCGCAACCGTCTGCGCCTGCACGCCTTGCGTCGCATCGACCACCAGGATCGCCCCTTCGCACGCCTGAAGGGCCTTCTGCACCTCGTAGTGGAAGTCCACGTGCCCCGGCGTATCGATGAAGTTGAGCATGTACTGCTCAGCCGTCTCGCTGCCGGGCACCTTGTGGTCGTGAAAGACCGTGACGGCCGACGCCTTGATGGTGATTCCCCGCTCCCGTTCCAAGTCCATGTCATCAAGGATCTGGTTCTGGAACTCGCGCTCGGTGATCGCCCCGGCCCGCATCAGCAGGCGGTCGGAGAGGGTGCTCTTCCCGTGGTCGATGTGGGCGATGATGGAGAAATTACGAATCTGCATGCTCTGCGTGCGTCCTTGATGCCGCTGGGGGGTTCATCGCCGCTTCGTCCTGGGGCTTTTTTCGGGTGTCGAGGGGCGAAGGGATGATTCTAAGGGCACCGGGCGGCCCGGACAAACGGCCCGCAAGGCGATCTCCCCGGCCCGCTCCCCGCGCAACCGTCGGCTGCGCGAAAAGGCGGCAGTGCTGCGCGTCCCACCCCCCCGCTGCCCATTTTTGTGCGCGCGGCCCACGCACCCCTCCCCCGTTGCAGCCCCGCCGGCAGGGATTTCACCCTTGGCACAATCGTTGCGAAAGTGGCTCGGCGTATCGGGGTTTCCACCATGCGTCCTCCGGATTTGTCCCGGCGGCGCGGAAACGGGTGTCAACTCAGTCTGCCTTTCGGGTCTAACCACCCCCTATTTCTCCATTGGAGGCCACTGCCATGCTTTGCGACCGCCGCGCCGGATGGACGAGCGGGTGGATGCGCTGGTGCATCCCCCTGCTGCTCTTAGCCCTCTTTGCAGCCCCTTACGCGCTGGCCCAGCCGGCAGGTACCGAGGCGACACCCGCCGCCCCAGCCGCGGCCGCCGCGGAGACACTCCATGGGGCCGCCGCCGCCGAGGCGCACAAGGTGGACACCGGGTCCACCGCATGGATGCTCACCTCCAGCGCATTCGTCCTATTCATGGTGCCGGGCCTCGCCCTGTTCTACGGCGGCATGGTGCGGGCGAAGAACGTGCTGAACATGTTCCTCTGCTGCATGGCCGCCATCGGCATCATCGGCCTGCAGTGGGTCATCTGGGGCTACGCCGTCAGCTTCGGCAGCGGGTCGCTGCTGAGCTTCCACGGGGGCTGGAGCCTGCTGGGCTGGGACCCGTCGCTCCTGTTCCTCCGCGCCTTCGACGCCGACGGGTTCACCCGCTTCGTCACCAGCGGCGACACCGGCGCCGCCGCGATCACCACACGCGTCCCGGAACTGGCCTTCGTCATGTTCCAGGGCAAGTTCGCGATCATCACCCCCGCCCTCATCGTCGGCGCCGTCGCCGAGCGCATCCGCTTCGGCCCGTTCCTCGCCTTCATGCTCATCTGGGCCACGCTTGTGTACGACCCCGTCGCCCACTGGGTGTGGAACACCAACGGCTGGCTGTTCCAGTACGGCGTGCTCGACTTCGCCGGCGGCACCGTCGTCCACGTGCTCGCGGGCGTGTCGGCCCTGGCGGTGTGCCTGGTCATCGGCCCGCGCCGCGGGTACGGCAGCATCCCCATGCCGCCCCACAGCCTGGGCCTGACGCTCATCGGCGCCGGGTTGCTGTGGTTCGGCTGGTTCGGGTTCAACGCCGGCTCCGCCATCGCGATCCCGGGGCAGGAGCTGCCCGTCGCCGGCGCCGTCGCGGCCCTGGCGTTCACCAACACGCAGATCGCCGCCGCCGCCGCCGCCACCGTGTGGATGTTCGTCGAGTGGATCCACGGCGGGAAGCCGACGATCCTCGGCTTCGCCTCCGGAATGGTCGCCGGGCTGGTCGTCATCACCCCGTGCGCCGGCCACGTGCTGCCCTGGGCGTCGATCCTGATCGGCGGCGTTGGCGGGTTCGTGTGCTACTTCGCCTGCCGGCTCAAGAACATCTTCGGCTACGACGACTCGCTCGACGCCTTCGGCGTGCACGGCATCGGCGGCGCCCTGGGCGCCCTGCTCGTCGGCATCTTCGCCTTCCGCCCGGTCGTCGGCGGCGGCCCCCAGTTCGTCAAGCAGCTCGTCGGCGTCGGCGTAGCCGCGGTGTTCGCCTTCGTCCTGAGCTACGTCATCGCCCTGGTCCTGCACAAGACCGTCGGCCTGCGGGTGAAGGAAGAGGACGAGTTCACGGGTCTCGACCTCGCCCTGCACGGCGAGGCGGGCTACCACCTCAGCGAGGACGCCCTCAGCATGGCCGCCGTCGGCCACGAGGGCCTGCCCGACGCCCGCGGGACGCACGACGTGGCGACCGCGCGCTGAAGCGGGAAACCGTCGCGGCATGACTCTTGCCGCCATCCGATCAACGCACACCGGACCCCGCGACGTCTGCGGGGTCCGGTGGCGTAATCGGGCGGACCGAGGGATCACATGACAGGGAAACAAGGCTCCCCCACGCCCGCGCTCGCGCGGACCCCGTCAGCCCTCAAGGATGCGGTTTTCCCGGCGACAAACGGAGTTTTTGAGACGGGGGACGAAGCTGCTCGATTGCGGGTCCGACTGCCCTCCGTGCGATGGAAAGGCACCGCGACGCGGTACGGGGTGGCCGCGGCGACGGTAGCGGCGGCGCTGGCGATCAAGATCGCGCTCGTGCCCTGGGTCGAGCAAGACACCCCGTTCCTGCTGTTTTTCGCGGCGGTGCTTGTCGCAGGGTGGTACGGGGGCCTCGGGCCGGGACTTTTCGCAACGGCCCTGGCGGCCGCGGGGAGCGCCTACTTCTTCATGGCCCCATACCGTGACTTCCGCGTCGACGACCCCGTCCAGCGGGTGCGCCTCGCGCTGTTCGGCGCCGAGGGGTTGTTCATCAGTGTGCTGACGAGCGTGCTCCAGGCCGCCCGGCGGCGCGCCGACGCGGCGACGGCCGAGTCGCTCCGGCTCGAACGGCGGATCCTCGAAGCCAGCGAACAGGCGCGCCGCGACGTCGGCCACGACCTGCACGAGGGACTCGGCCAACAACTGGCGGGAACCGCCCTGCACGCCAACCGGCTGGCCCGCCGCCTGGAAGAGCGTGGCGCGCCCGAGGCCCCCGACGCGCGCGCCGTTTCGGACCTGGTGAACCGCTCCGTCGCCTGGACGCGCGACCTCGCCGCGGGACTCTCTCCGGTGGGCCCGCGACTGGACGGCTTGCCCGCGGCGCTGGAGGAACTGGCCGGGCGGACGCAGCGCGACTTCAACGTCCGCTGCACGTTCCACGCGGAGTCGGCCGCGGACGGCGTGGGCGCCGGGGACGCGCTTCACCTGTACCACATCGCCCAGGAGGCGACCGGGCGCGCCCGACTCGCGGACCCGACCCTGATCCGCCTCTCACTCTCGGCCACGCCGGACCTGGTGATCCTCACGGTGGAAGACGACGGGGCGCGCGCGGCGGGTCCCACCGACGCCGGGTCGCCGTGGAACACCCTGGACACGATCTGCCACCGGGCACGCATCATCGGCGCGCGGCTGGCGGTACAGCAGCTGGCCCCGCGCGGGACGGCCGTGACGTGTTTCTATCCGCGCCGGGACGGGAATGGGGATTCGAAGTGATACGGAAGTGACACGTGGCAACACCATGAACAGCAGTAACAACAACCCCGTCGCGATCGCCGCCGGCCCGCACCCGCCGGCGGGCAAGCGCCGCGTGTTTCTTGTCGAGGACCACCCCGTCGTGCGCGAGGGGCTGTCGCAACTGATCAACGAGGAGCAGGACCTGGAGGTGTGCGGCGAGGCGGGCGACCTGGACGCCGCGCTGCGCGACATCCCCCGCGCCGCGCCGGACGTGACCGTGATCGACCTGCTGCTCGGCGACGCCGACGGCCTGGACCTGGTGCGTTCGCTGAAGCGCGACTTCCCCGGGATGCCGACGCTGGTGTTGTCCATGTACAAGGAGTCGCTGTACGCGGAGCGGTCGCTGCGCGCCGGGGCGCGGGGCTACGTGACCAAGCAGGCGCCGACCGAGACGGTCCTCACGGCCCTCCGACGGGTGTTGTCGGGCTCGATCTACGTCAGCGAGGCGATGGCGACCCGGCTCGTGTCGAAACTGGTCGACGGCGCTGCCGCCGGCGCCCCCGCCGACCCCGGGGCCCCGCCGGACCTGTCGCGCCTGAGCGACCGGGAATTCGAAGTCTTCCGGATGATGGGCAAGGGCGCGGGCCCCAAGGAAATCGCCGCTCGGCTCGGGCTCAGCGTCAAGACGATCGAGACCTACCAGGACCACCTCAAGCGCAAGCTCGGCGCCCCCACCGGCCGCGAACTGCTCCGCCTCGCGATGCAACACGCGACGGAGGAGAGCGGCGGGCGGCGCGACGCTTCCACGACCTGACCCGGCGCGAATCCGACGGCGCCTTTCCGCGAAGAGGCAAGCTTCGCCGACCGCCGTAGAGCGGTCGCACGGGGCTTGCCTCTTCACGTTTCAATTCGACAGGTTCGTTCACTCGCCCAAGACACGCACTCCCTCTCCCGGTACTCCGGGGGAGGGCAGGGGTGGGGGCGATTCCTCGAATCGCAAATCAAAAATCAAAAATCCGCAGAGCCCCCACCCCAACCCTCCCCCGGAGTACCGGGAGAGGGAGCCGTACATCGGGGAACTCCCCATACCCGGACCGGGTCCCAACCCGACACGGCTCGACAACCCTCCGGCGCCGTTCCCGACGTGGCACGCCATTTTCTTTAGGTGCCTCGCAGGCAGGCACAGGGCCTTCGCACTGCTAAGCGCAATTGCGGGTGTGCCTCCTTAGCGGGAATTGGTTCCTTCTGGGTCTCCTTACAGGTCAGGTGAGCGTATGGATGGTTTCGTGCCTTGGCGGCGCTGTCGGCGGGGGTTCATCGCCTCTGCCTTGGGCGTGGGAATTGGGTTACTCGCACTGGCGGCGACGGCGCGGGCGCAAGCGCCTGACGCGGCGGCGGCCGCACCCGCAACGCAACCGGCGGCCGCGGCGCCGACGGCGGCGCCCGATCCCATCGGGTTCAACGGCGGCCCCACCGAGCCGCTGTTCGCGCCCAACTCTTACCTGTCCGGCTGGCCCAGCGGCAGCGCCGACAAAAATCTCGACGCGCCCTCCGGCGGCACGTTCAAGCCCTACGCCGGCGAGACGCCCACGCCCGCGGAGCTGAGCAAGAACGTCAGCAAGCTCTATTACTCGCTCAACTTCGTCTGGGT
>Ga0207691_10006905_pt1 | contig 10951 bp, 10 predicted proteins | sample KBSM13metaG_FD_184327 | JGI IMG/M metagenome (GOLD analysis project Ga0207691, IMG submission 184327) | Miscanthus rhizosphere microbial communities from Kellogg Biological Station, Michigan, USA - KBS M1-3 metaG (SPAdes) (version 2) | ecosystem: Host-associated > Plants > Roots > Rhizosphere >...
GGATGGGTTACGACGCAGCGATGTTCAAACAGCGCCAGACGATTGCCAACAAGTTCCCGATCATCTCCGGCAAGCACCAGACCGAAGAGGAGGTCTACAACCCCAAATCCGGCCCCGGCGGCGACATCTACGTGAAGGGCAGTTGGGTGCTGCACACGTTGCGCGGGCTGATAGGCGACCAGGCCTTCTGGACCTCGGTCAGGCGCGAGGTTTACGGCCGGCCCGATCCCAAGCCCGGCAACTTCCAGCCGCGCTTCGGCTCGACCAGCGAGTTCGAGGCGATCGCCAGCCAGGAAGCGCACCGCAACCTCAAATGGTTCTTCGACGTCTATTTGCGCCAGGCGCACCTGCCCCGCTTAGTAACGACGCAGCAGGGCACGACCGTCAACCTGCAGTGGCAAACGCCCAAGGGCCTCCCCTTCCCAATGCCGGTGGAGGTCGACGTCGATGGGCAGCGGCAAGTCGTTTCCATGGCCACTGGCCGCGGGACACTCACGCTGCCGAGCCCGACCAGCCTGTTCACCGTCGACCCGGAATCGAAGATCCTTCGCCAGAACGACGCCATCGACCGCTATCGCGACGATCAAGCGAAGGCGAAGCCGAAAAGCGCGAGCTAAGCTATCGGCCCTGGTTAGCTCGCTGCGTCTCCATGTTGACCTGTTCACGAGCCAGGTCTTCGAGCAAGGCACGTCCGTCCGCCTGCTCTTGCACGATTTCGGTTTCGGTTCGGCAAACGCGCTTGGAGAGCATTGAGCCGGTCGGGATTTCGGTGCGGCAAATCTTGCGGGTTTGCGTTACGACAATCGGCTTTGATTGCGCTGTTGCGGGACCCGGCGACTGGGCCGGGGCGGCCTGAGCCTGCACCCGCGAAGCCGATGTCGCGATGACCAGCGCGATGAGTGCGGCGACCTTGATCATCGAGACTCCGTGCTGCGCGAATGCCGTCGCCTTAACACATTCTCGACTTGAATGGACGCTTCAACAGCAGTAGTTCGCCTTTTGTTCTAAACAGGAGTCGCACCATGGCCGACCTCATTTTCTACACGCACCCAATGTCGCGCGGGCAGACGATCCGGTGGATGCTCGAGGAGGTTGGCCAGCCCTACGATACCGAGATTCTCGATTATGCGACGACCATGAAGCAGGAGCCGTACATCTCGATCAATCCGATGGGGAAGGTTCCGGCGATCAAACATAAGGGCAAGGTGGTGACCGAGGTCGCGGCCATCTGCTGCTATCTCGCCGACGCCTTCCCGCAGGCGAACCTCGCGCCGCCGGCCGGCGAACGCGCCGATTACTACCGGTGGATCTTCTTCACCTCTGGCCCGGTGGAGGCGGCGTTCAGCAACAAAGCTGCCGGCTTTGAACCGACCCCGGAACGGCAGCGGATGTTCGGTTATGGCAATTACGACCTTGCCATCAGCAATCTCGAAAAGGCCTTGGAGGGCCGCGAATATCTGGCCGCCGACCATTTCACCGCGGCCGACCTGTTCGTCGGCGCCAACGTCAACTTCATGCTGGCGTTCAACCTGCTCGAGCCACGGCCGGTGTTCGTCGATTATGCGCGGCGGATGACCGATCGCCCTGCGTACGAACGCGCCAAGCAGATCGACGGCCAGCTCATCGCCGAGATGCAGGCGGCCCAGCCACAGCCGGCATAAATTTAGGCCAGATTGGTGCGGTAGAGCTTGAGTAGCTCCGCCCAGGCCTTTTCCGCCGAGACGTGCTCGTACGCCTGGCTGCCTTCGACCGTCCAACCGTGGTCGGCGGGATAGACCTCGACCGTGGCCGGACGCTTGGCATCGGCAAACGCCTTCTTCAGCACATCCTTCGCGTCGGGCTGCTTCTGGTCGTCGTTACGCGCGATCGCGACGAGAAAGCTCGCCTTGGTCTTGGGGATCAGCAGGTGCGGGCTGTCCGCTTCCTTGGTGACCAGGCCGCCGCCATGGAAGGTTGCAACCGCGCGGATCCGGTCGGACCGCACGGCCCCGGTCTGGAAGGCGAAAGGTCCACTGAAACAATAGCCCTGCACACCAGCACCCTTGGCGCGGTTGGTCTGCTTCTGCTTGTCGAGAAAGCTGATGAAGGCCGCCGCGTCCTTGTCGATGCCGGCGTCGGTCAGTGTCGCCTTGAGGTCCATGAGAGGTTTGACCTGCTTCGGGTCGCCGAAGTCGAATGAACCGGTGACGATTGGCGCGCGCCTGGTGCGGTAGAACGGGTTCGGCACAAGCACCACATAGCCTTCGGCAGCCAGCCGCTTGCCCATGTCGCGGAATACGGGCCTGAGGCCGAGGATGTCGGGCCACATCAGCACCGCCGGCCAGCTGCCCTTGCCGGCCGGATAGAACAAAGCCGCATCCGCCGAACCATCGGGCGTTGGCACCATCACGTCTGTTTCGGTAACTTTGGCCGCAGCGGCGCAGGCCGGCAGGCTGGCGACCGCGGCGACCGATGTCATTGTCAGGACGACCGACCTTCGGGTGAATGAGGTGTCGGCGATGAAACCCTGGTGATTGTCGCTATCGCACATCCGAGAATCTCCCTCGCGGCTGGTCCGATCCCCTTCACCACGATCGCGTTGAGTCGGCAATCATGCGGCGCTCAAACAGCTCAAAATGCTTACCGCGCGCTAACCATGTCCCTTTGATCGAGCTTAAGACCGACTCGGTTAAACCTGGTTTCGCAGCCAACCTTACCCCCCGGCTGCTTGCACAAACCGGTCCTGCCAATCGTCCGCTTGAACCCAATGGCAGGACCGGAATTGCCTTCAAAGAAAAAGGGCCGGCAGTCCGCACTGCCGGCCCTCTCTTTTGGACCCGTTTCGCTTGGCTTATCGGCGGTCGCCGAACAGCCGCAGCAGGAACAGGAACATGTTGATGAAGTCGAGGTACAGGTTCAGCGCGCCAATGACCGCAGTCTTGGCCATCGCCTCACCATTGCCCGCAACCACGAAATAGATGCTCTTGATCTTCTGGGCGTCGTACGCCGTGAGTCCCGCGAAGACGAGCACGCCGATGGCGCTTATCGCCAGGTCCAGCGCGGAAGAGCGCAGGAACATGTTGAGCAGAAGCGCGACGAAGATTCCGACGACACCCATAATCAGGAAGGTGCCGAAGCGCGACAGGTCACGCTTGGTCGTGTAGCCGTAGAGGCTGAGACCCAGGAACGCGGCGGCCGTCGCGAAGAAAGCCTGCGCGATCGAGGCGCCGGTGTAGACCAGGAACAGGCTGGAGAACTGCACGCCGATCAGGCCGGCATAGACCCAGAACAAGGCCTGCGCCGTGCCCGCCGAGATGCGGTTGATCCCGAAGCTGAGCAAGAACACGATCGCCAGAGGCGCGAAAAGCGCGACCCAGAACAAAGGCGTGGCCTGGCCCGTGGCCGGGTTGACGATCAAGTTGATCAGGCTGCTGTTGGCGAAACCGAGCGCGACGATGCCGGTCAGCAGCACGCCCGACGCCATGTAGTTGTAGACTGAAAGCATGTACGACCGAAGGCCCACATCGCGGGCGGCGCGCGGTACACTGACCGATGCGGCGCCTACGCCGGTCGTTTGCGGGTCTTGCCAGTTGGCCATTCTCACTCCTTTGCGCGGGCGAAGGGCCCGTTCGCTGCATTCAGATATCGTGGAAGCCCAGGGGGACTTCAAGCGAAACACGACAAACGGCTGATTGGCTGAACGGCTGTTCATATTCGGGCAAACGCCGCGTCATTGCCGATTCTGCGTACCAGTGCGACAGTGCGGCCATGGCGAGGGGCCTAAGCGCAGCCTGTCTGAAGCGGTTCGTTCGCACCGTGGCGCTCGCGGTGACGGCGGTTGCCGCCACTGCTGCCTCGCCGCCGCAGCGCATCGTCGCGGTCGGAGACCTGCATGGCGATTATGCCGCCTGGCAGGACATCGCCCGCGCCTCGGGCGTCATGGACACGCACGGCCATTGGGCAGGCGGCAAGACCATCCTCGTCCAGCTTGGGGACATCACCGACCGCGGCCCGGAATCATTGAAGATCGTCCGCAGCCTGCAGCAGCTTCAGAAGGAAGCGCCGCGCAAGGGCGGCAAGACGATCGTCGTGCTAGGCAATCACGAGGCGATGAACCTCGTCGGGGACAACCGTTACACGACGCCGGGCGAATATGCGGCCTTCGCGGACGCCCAGTCCGCCGCTCGCCGCAACAAAGTTTATGAGGCCAATCGCGCCAAGATCGAAGCGGCTACGCACGTGACCACCCCGGCCGCAACGCCAGACCAGATTCGCGGCGCCTGGATGAGTGACCATCCGCTCGGCTGGGTCGAGCACAGCCTCGCCTGGAGCCCGTCGGGCGAGCTCGGCAAATGGGCGACGTCGAACCCGGCGATCGTCAAGGTCGGTGGCACCCTCTTCGTTCACGGCGGCATCAGCGCGGAATATGCGAAGCAGCCGCTCGACGCAGTCAACAAGCGCGTTGCCGCGGCGATGGCAGCGGGCGACGAGAGCGATGCGTCGGTCCTTTCCGACCCGCTCGGGCCGCTGTGGTACCGCGGGCTGGTCCAGGTCGATCCCGATGCGCAGAAGGTCCGCGCCGCCGTCAAGCCGCCTGTGCCGACCCAGGAGCAGGAGCTCACGGCCGTCCTCGACGCCTATGGCGCGCAGCGCATCATTGTCGCGCATACGCCGAGCCTGCAGGGCATCCAGATCACCAATGGCGGCCGCCTCGCGCGCATCGATACCGGGATTTCGCGCTATTACGGCGGGCCGCTGACCTGGCTCGAGATTGTCGGCGACCAGCTGACGCCGCACAGCGTGCCGCGAACGCCATGATCCGGAGGGGCCGATGAAGTCGTGGTTTGCAGCTTTGCCGCTTGCGCTCGCCATCCCGGCACTTGCGGCCGCGAAGCCACCGGCGCCGGCTACGCCCTTATTCGCGAGCGACGCCCCGATCCGCGTCACCATCCAGGGCCCGATTTCCTCACTGGCTTCGAACCGCAGCGAAACGCCCCGCCCGGCCTCGATGACGGTCGACGTCGCCCGCTCCAGTCGTACCTCGCGCACTGTCGACACGGGAATCATCCGCAGGTAGGTGAGATCGGTGGCCACTCCGCCGTCTACCACCACCGACGACGTTGCGCCGCGCGACTGAAGCCACCCTGGCCGAAGCCGTTGTAGCGCTTCCATGAGCGAACCTTGTTGGGGGATCCCTGCCAATTCCTGCCCGCTCAGCATCGCGGTAGCCGACACGCTGCCGAGGGCATCCAAATCGCTCACCGGGCGAGTGGCGCAGCTGCTGAGAAAACCAGCGAGGCTGAGCGCGAACACGGTGCGGGTTACGAAGGGCATTCGGTCCGTCCTTTGGCGTGGAGGGACGGCGAATCTCACCCGACGGCGTTACACCACTCTGAGAGAACTCTGAGAAAAGAATGAAAATGGCGCCTGGGAGGGCTCGAACGACCAAACGGATTTCATTTGCGGTTCTGGTACGCCAGCACTAGCGTTGCAGCTGCAACGCGCGTCTTTCCTCGAGGCTGCCTCGGAATGCTCAGACTCCGAACGTTGGGCGGCCTCTCGATTGAGAATGGCCACGCGATTGGCGGCGCGGCGAATTGGCGTACGTCTACCTTCGCCTCGGCGAGCTCCACGAAGAACGCCGTGACGTGAGCGCTGCCGTCTTGTGGTACGACCGGTTCGCGAACCTCTGGCGTACGGCCGACGAACCAAAACTGCAGGCAAGCGTTCGCGACGTTCGCGGTCGCGCGGTTCGGCTTCGGAGTCAACTGTTGTCGTCTCGATGACAGAGTAAACGGTCCCTCGACCGGTCGCGTCTCATGGACGTGTTCACGCAATCATCGGTGATGGTCGGAAAGGGCGACGATGGCGATCTGCCGTCGCTCGTCGAGGAAGTTCGCTCGGGACGTCCAGCCGCGTTTGAGCGGCTCGTCGCCCGCGTGCAGGATCGCGTGCGCGCATGGGCGTCGCGTTTCACCGATGACGAAGACGCGGCGGACGACGTGGCGCAGGAAGTCCTGATCGGACTCGAACGCCGCGTCAGCCGGTTCAGCGGTGCCAGCCGGTTCTCGACGTGGTTGTTCGCGGTGACGCGAAATGTGGCGCTCTCGCAGCGGAGGCGGGATCAACGGAGGGCGATGCTGCTCGAGCGACAGCTCGAGGTTGGCGGCATCGAGCAGGGAACGGTCGAGCAGGATCCGGACGCGGTACGGTTGGCACGTCTCGTCATTCAGTATTACGACGCCCTCCCCAACCGACAGCGTTCCATCTTCGAAATGGTCGACCTGCACGGGATGACGCCGGCCGAGGTGGCGCGACAGCTCGGGATGGAGCAGGTGACGGTTCGCGCGCATCTGTTCAAGGCGCGCCGCACGATTCGGGCGCGCATGCTCGAACAGCATGAGAGAATGCTCAAGGAGTATGAATCATGAATTGCACAGAGGCACGTGAGGCGATGCTCGTCGCCGAGCCGGCGGAGCTGAGGGGAGAAACGGAGACACCGCTGGCCGCGCACGTCGCGGGCTGTGCTGACTGCCGTCGCGCGTCGTCGATGATCGCCGGCGGCACGACACAGCTAGGTCTGGCGATCGCTCGCCGCGCCTCGCGTCCAGCGCGACGAGTGTCACGCCGCGCGATTGGTCTGGTCGTCGTGCCCCTCGCCGCGGCTGCGGCGTTCGCTGTCGTGAAGGCGGGGCCTTTCTCGCGACACCCCGAACCGCCGCGCGTCGCGCGGTCGCCGCTCCCTGTCGCGCGAACAGTGTCCCTCGAGGTCGGCCGCGGACAACAGGCGACTGTCTTGAAGACCGCGGATCCCAAAGTCACCGTCATCTGGCTCTCGTCTGGAGAAGGCAAATGAAGCGCGCTTGCATGTCGTTCATCGTGCTGTTCACCGTTGCGGGAACCCGAGCCACCGCCCAGGCCGCCCCGCCGATCGATACGCGAAACGCGATCATGCACGGCGAGTTCATCGTGAAGACGGTGCCGCTGCACCATCTCTCATCGATCGAAGCGGTGAAGCTGCTCTCGCCGTACGCGCAGACCGCCGGCGGCGGCGTCTTCGAGGTGTCGCCGAACGTTCGCGCCGTGACGATTCGCGAAGTGCCCAAGATTTTCGCCGAGATGATGACGGTGCTCGGCCAGTACGACCGCGATCCGGCGTCGGTCACACTGAACTTTCAGCTCATCGCCGCCGAGAACAGCAACACGCGCGATCCCGGAGTCGCGGGGCTGGACTCTCTCCTGCGCGGCGTGCTGAAATACACCGGCTATCGACTGCTGACGACCTCCGTCGCCAGCGCGAGCGAAGGCGGTATCGTGACACAAACGCTGTCGGCCGACGGCGAAACGTTCTCGCTCGAGGTGCACGTCACCGACATGCGCGTCGACGGCAATGATGCCAGCGTCCATTTGTCAGTGCACTTGATGCGCAATGGCGTGCCGAGCAAAGCGCAGCCGGCGAGTCAGGTGCTGTCGACAGGCGTCACCGTTCCCGTCGGCCAGACCGTCGTGTTGGGCACGTCGGCGACAGACGTCGGCCAGCGAGCATTGATTCTGACCGTGCGGCCGCAGCTAGTCCCCGTGAAAAAGTAGAGCGGCTTGCCGGTCCGTGTTATCCGTGAATTCCGTGGTAAACAGTATCAGTCCGAACGAAGAGCAACCATCGGATCCACGCGACTCGCCCGACGCGCCGGCAGGAAGCACGCGAGCATCGCCACGCCGGCGAGGATTGCCGTCACGATGCTGAACGTCAGCGCGTCCGTCGGCCCGACCCCGAACAGTTGACTGCGAAGGAGTCGAGTCGTCGCGAACGAGCCAAGCAGGCCGAAGACCACGCCGATGGCGACGATTCGCATGCCTTCGCCGACCACCATCCGTACGACTTGCCGCGACTCGGCGCCGAGCGCGATGCGGATGCCCACTTCGTGCGAGCGTTGTGACATCGTGTAGCTCAACATGCCATAAATCCCAATCGCGCCGAGCAGCAACGCGACGATCGCGAAGCCGACGGTGAGACGGACGATGAGCTTCGGCGATCCGACGGCGCCGTCGAGCAGTGATTCCATCGACCGCACGCCCCACACCGGCTGGTCGCGATCGACGCGCCAGATCGCTTCGCGGATCGATCGACTGAGGAGCAGCGGGTCGCTCGACGCGCGAAGCGCGACGGTCGTGAAGATCAGCGGTCGCTGCGAGTGCGGGACGTACGCCTGTAGCAACTGCTTCTCATTGAGAGCGAAATGCTTGGTGTCATGCACGACGCCGACGATCGTCCACCAGCGCGGATCGCCGATCATTTGAATTCGCTTACCGATAGCCGATTCGTTCGGCCACATCTTTGTCGCGAAGGCATTGTTCACCACGGCGACCGGCGGCGAGTCTTTCGTGTCCGACGGCGCGACGTCGCGACCGAGCAGTTGCGCGATGCCCATCGTCGTGAAGTACTGGGGTGTGATGATGTTGATCTGCACCTGCGGCGCGTCGGCCGGCTTCACGGGTGGCTGACCCTCGATGGCGAAGGGCTGCACCTCGCCATTTCCCGTGAACGGGAACGCGCGAACGAGCGCGGCCGACTTGACCCCGGGCACCGCGCGAATCTCGGCGACGGTCCGCTCGAACATCGCCCAGATCTTGTCCGGCGTGTCGTACTTCACGGCCGGCAGCCGGAACTGCATCGTCATCAGATTGCTCGTATCGAAGCCAGTCTTGACGCGCTGCAGCTCGATCAGCGAGCGCGTGAGCAGACCGGCGCACGACAGGAGCGCGAGCGACAGCGCGAGCTGGACGACGACCAGCGTATTACGAGTTCTCGCATGGCCGTGACCGCCGGCGCCAGTGCGGCTGCGAAGCATGCCCTGCACGTCGGTGCGCGACGCCTTCCACGCGGGCACCATTCCGAACAGAATGCCGCAGAGCACGGACACGACGAACGCAAAAGCCAACGCCAATCCGTCAACCCGAATGCCCGGGTCGATCGGCAGCGTGTTCGCGAGCACCTTTGCGAGCCATTTCGTGCCGAAGACGGCGATGACCAGACCCGCGCCGCCGCCCACCATCGACAGCAGCACGCTCTCGGTCAGCAGTTGCTGGGCGATTCGTCGACGTCCGGCGCCTAGTGCAGAACGAACTGACAGCTCGCGATGACGGGCCGCGCCGCGTGCCAACTGAAGGTTGGCGACGTTTGCGCACGCAATCAGCAGCACCATTCCGACGGCCGCGAAGACAATGAAGATCGGAGTGCGCGTCGAACCGACGATCTGATCCTTCAACGGCTGGAGCTCGACTCCGAAGCCTTTGTTGGTGGTCGGATATGCCGCCTCTTGTTGGGACGCGAGCGTCCGCAGGTCGGCAAGGGCGTTCGCGAACGTCACGTTGGGCTTGATCGTTCCGAGGGCGCCAACGCCGCGGTTACCGCGCTGCAGGCCGGCGGCGTTCGGATAGTATCCGATTGGGAGGTAAGCGTCCGGTGTGCCGAACGGCGTTTGAATCTTGGCCCGAGAAACGCCGACGACTGTATGCGGTTGGCCGTTGAGAATGATCGTCTTACCAAGGATCGCGGGATCCGATCCGAACCGCGTCTCCCAATTCTCGTGGGAGAGAATGGCGACGGGCGCTTTCGTCGCGACCTCGGTCTCGGCGTCGGTGAACATGCGCCCTTGCTCGACGGTGGCGCCAATGAGCCTCATGAAGCTCGCCGAGACAAACATTCCGTACACGCGATCTGGCGTATCTCGGCCGGTGAGGTTCACGCTCTGGCCGCGAAAGACTCCCATGTCGTCGAACGTGCGGTTCTGCGCGCGCCAGTCGACGTAGTCCTGATACACGACGCCCTGCTGACCCTGCGTGCCTTGCACGCCGAAAATCACGACCATGCGGTCGGGGTTCGGATAGGGAAGCGGCCGAATCAGTAGTGCGTTGACGACCGAGAAAATCGCTGTGTTCGCGCCGATTCCGAGTGCGAGCGTGAGTGCAGCGACGATCGTGAACGCGGGTTTGCGCAGCAGTCCGCGAACGGCGAATCGGAGATCCTGCAGCAGAATATCCATGTTGTCTCTCGGGTGGTCATCTGACGGAACGTCTGGGTAGTCGACGTCGGCGCTGTGTTGCGCCGCGGCGACCCACTGGGCAGGCGCGGATCGAATCATGTCGGCCGCGAGCGCGAAGAATTCGCTCGCGATGGCGGCGCGAGAACGCCGCCGCGCGTCGGCAACGCGCTCTTTCGCGAACGCGATCATGTCTTCGCCGAAGCGCGCTCGGAACGAAGGCGGATAAATCAGCATACCGAGGCGGTAGCTTCGCTCGAGCAGTGACCGGTGGCTCATCTAGGCAACCCCAGGATCGCGCAGGAGGTGCTTAGTCTGGGCGAGCCGCACGACGCGCGAGAGCCGCTGAAGCTCCGACTCGAGCGCGCGTTTGCCCAGCGCCGTGATGCGGTAGTAGCGGCGACGCTCATCGTCATCGGCGGAGCGCCGGCGCTGGGGCGTCTCTTCGATCAATGAGGCGTTGAGCATCCGTTGAATGGACCCGTAGAGAGTGCCCGGCCCCATACGGATTTGCCCGTCTGTCGTTTCCTCGACCTCCTGCGCGATCGTGTAGACAGGCCGGCCGGTGACGTCTGCGATGATCTGCATCCACAGGTCGGACCGCGCGGCGCCGCCGACGACCACGAGTCGCTCGTCGAGCCGCGCCGCGCCCTTCACGCCTGCATCGATGTTGTGGCGCAGCGCGAACGTGACGCCTTCGAGAACGGCGCGATACAGGTGGTCCCGGCGGTGATAGAGGCTGAGGCCCGCGAACGCGCCGCTCGCGCGACCGTCCCAGACCGGGCTGCGCTCGCCCATCAGGTAGGGCAGGAACAGCACGCCTTCGGCGCCGGGGCCGACCGTCGCGGCGCCCGCCTCCAGCAGGTCGTGCACGTCCACCGCGCCGGCGCGCGCCGCGGCCGCCTCGTCGCGGCAGAAGTTGTCGCGAAACC
>Ga0207691_10006909_pt1 | contig 10945 bp, 9 predicted proteins | sample KBSM13metaG_FD_184327 | JGI IMG/M metagenome (GOLD analysis project Ga0207691, IMG submission 184327) | Miscanthus rhizosphere microbial communities from Kellogg Biological Station, Michigan, USA - KBS M1-3 metaG (SPAdes) (version 2) | ecosystem: Host-associated > Plants > Roots > Rhizosphere >...
GCCTTCGCGGACTTCGATCGCGTCGACTTCTCGCTTCGCGGCGCGTCGGTCGTCGGCATCGCGATTCCCGAGGCAACGGATGCGATCGGCGTCGCCCACTTCAAGCTCGAAGGTGCGGGAGCGGCCATCGACAGCATGCGCGCGCGCATCCTCGCGCAATCCGGCGAACCACAACCGGGCGAACCATAAGCACCGGCTCGGACCTCGCGCCGGCTTCGTGTATCGTACGCGGCGACACTTTCACTTCGCTGCGGCCAAACCTTGGAAATGAAGAACAGCCGGGTCGTCCCGGCGCCGCCCCCCGTCGTTTGGGCCGCACTGAACGACCCGGACGTGCTGAAGGACAGCTTGCCCGGGTGCGAGTCGCTCGAGCGCATCGACGAGTCGACGTGGAAGGCGACGGTTGCCGCCAAGGTCGGCCCCGTGTCGGCGCGATTCTCGGGCACGATGAAGATCGTCGAGAGCAACCCTCCCGACGGCTACACGCTGCGCTTCGAAGGGCAGGGCGGCGCGGCCGGGTTCGCCAACGGTGACGCCAAGGTCACGCTCACGCCCGCCGAGAACAACGCGACGACGCTGAGCTACGACGTCAAGGCGCAGGTCGGCGGCAAGATCGCGCAGATCGGCTCGCGGCTCATCGATGGCGCCGCGGCGAAGATCGCCGACGAGTTCTTCGGCCGCTTCTCCCAGCGCCTTACGCCGCCCGGACCGGCGGCCGTCGAGGAAACCGGCGAAGTCGTGCGCGTGGACGCGGGGCGCGCGCCGGCGAACCAGGCGTGGATCCGATGGGTCTCGATCGCTATCATGGCGGCCATCCTCGTGTATCTCGCCGTGACGATGCGCGGCTTTCGCTAGCGGCAGCTTCGGTAGTCCGCCAGCACGATCGTGTAGAGCGGCTTGCCCGCCGCGTTGACGAACCGTTCCTCGGTCATGCCGCAAGGCTTGTGGTAGGCGAGCAACGCATCGAGGCGCTTGCGCGCACCTTCGAACACCGTGTAGCCCGGCGCGTGGAGCACGAACGCGACGCGCTTGCCCGCGACATCCTGCGCGAGGGCGTCGCGCAGGCTTTCGCTCGAGAGGTCGCTCGCCGAGTCGACGAGTCGCCACGACCATTCGCGATACCGGCTCGCGTTCCTGGGCTCGGCGAGCGTCACGAGCGGCTGATGAAGTCCCCAGTCGACGGCGATGACCCGCTCGGCCGCGAGCGCCTCGAGACGGTCGTCGAGCCTGGCGACGCCGGGATCGAACAGCGGACGGTAGTCGCGGTCGTTCGACCATATGTCCACGTAGCGAATGTCCATGGCGATGTGCCACGCGAGCAGCGCGCCCCACGCGATGGCGCCGCTCGTGGCCAGCGTCGCGCGCAGCGCCATGCCCTTGCCGCGCTCGGTGCCGAGATGCTGGGTGCAGATCGCGAGCAGCGTCACGAGGTGCAGCGCGGGCATGGGCCACATCATCACGAGATGGTGCGATCCGGCGACCTGGCGCGTCGCGACGATCGCGATCGCGAGGAACGCCGTTGCGCCGGTGAGGAAAGCGAGGAACCGGCGCGCGGGCGACCACGGCCGCGACACGGCGAGCAACGTCACTGCCGCAATCAGCTGCACGATGAGCAGGATGTTGAAGGCGCTCGTCGCCGGCATCTCCGCCCCGAACACCCACTGGATGACGGACATGCCGCTGAAGGTCGCGGCATAGAGGTCCCACACCTTGCGAAGCTGTTGCCCCAGCGACAGCGCGCCGGCATCGCCGAGGATGTCGAGCTGCGCCGCCCGGCGCACCAGCGTGACCATGCCCCACACGAGCAGCGCGAGCGTGATCGCAGCGATCAGCGGCTGCCATGGCCGGCCATCGCGCAATCGCAGCAACGCGAGCCGCCCGCACACGATGGCGCCCGCGGCGGTCCACGCGGCGATGACCCAGATGAAGTTGAGCTTGTCGACGAAGCCTGTGAGAAAGGCGGCGCAGAGGATGAGCAGCCACCGCGTGGTGCCCGTCTGCAGCCAGCGCCACAACGCGATGAGCGACAGCACGCGCATGAACGCCGCGATGACTTGCGGTCCCCAATCGAGGCGCGCGTGATTGAGGATCACCGGATCCGTGCACAGCAGCGCGAGGAGGAGCGCGGCCCAGGCCGTGCCGAGCTCGCGGCGGATGAACACGCCGAGGAACAGGATGGCGACTGCCATCAGCACGATGGACGGCAGGCGAACCGTCCAGACGTTGATGCCGAAGATGGCGAAGATCGGGGCGTGCGCCCACGCCTTGACGGCGCCGACGTAACCCAGCGTCTGCATCAGCGGGAAGCATTCGCCGACCTCCATCGTCACGGTGGCGTCGACGTCGCATCGCCCGAGGACGCGTAGCGCGGCGGGAACGAAGGCCACCTCGTCGTAGTAGTAGCCCGGCTTGTCGAGGGCAACCGTCGCGAGGACGAGGAAGATGCCTACGAAGGCGAGCAGGACGGCGTAGCGGAGGATGAAAGTCACGAGTGGTGGGGAGGGGCGCCAGGCGGGGAGAGTAAACCGCGAGCGATCAACAGGGTCAAGCTCGAGGCGTAGAATCGCGGCATGTCGAAAGTTGTGTGAGACAAGTTCATGGACAGCGTCGATTTCGAAGTCTTGAAGCGCAGTGCCGAGTGGCTCGATGCAGGCCGGCGCGTGCTGCTGGTGACGGTGGTCAAGACGTGGGGAAGCTCGCCGCGTCCGGAAGGCGCGATGCTCGCGGTGCGCGACGACGGGCTCGTCGTGGGCTCGGTGTCGGGCGGATGCATCGAGGACGATCTCATCGATCGAACGCGCAGGCTCGGCATGCACCAGACCACGGCCGAGGCCGTCACTTACGGCGTGTCCGCGGACGAGGCGCGCCGCTTCGGCCTGCCGTGCGGAGGGACCATCCAGCTCGTGGCCGAGCCGCTGGCCAAGACGTCCGGCATGCGTGCGCTGCTGCGCGAGATCGAGGCGGGCCACCTTGTCGCGCGGAAGCTCGATCTCCTGACGGGCGAGGCGACGCTGCATCCCGCGCGGGCGTCGGACGGGCTCGCGTTCGACGGCACGACGCTCACGACGATTCACGGACCGCGTTACCGCATGCTCGTGATCGGCGCGTCGCAGCTTTCCAAGTATCTCGCGCAGATCGCCGTCGGCCTCGACTACCAGGTCACCATCTGCGATCCGCGCGAGGAGTACACCGAGACGTGGGACATTCCGGGAGTGACGCTCGTGCGCACTATGCCAGACGACACGGTGAAGGCGATGGGCCTCGACGAGCGATGCGCGGTCGTCGCGCTCACGCACGACCCGAAGCTCGACGACCTGGCCCTCATGGAAGCGCTCAAGTCGCTTGCGTTCTACGTGGGTGCCCTCGGTTCGCGCGCGAACAATGCCAAGCGCCGCACGCGGCTCCTCGAGTTCGACGTCACGGAAGCCGAGATCGCGCGATTGCACGGGCCGATCGGGATCTACATCGGCAGCCGCACGCCGCCCGAGATCGCGGTGTCGATCCTTGCCGAGATCACTGCCGTGAAGAACGGCGTCGAGCTGCCCGTGACGGCGACGATCGCGGCGGCGAAGGAGAGGCTGACCGCGTCCGCAGCGTGCGAGCCCGGCTAGCAGGGCTCGCGATGAGGAAAAGTTTACCTGCGGTGTGTTAAGGTTACGGCCGCCGATCCGGTTTCCTCCAACTACCCGTCGTCTCCATGTTGCTGCGTTCGATACTCGCAGCGGTCTCGCTTGCGTGCGTCACACTCGCGTACGCGCAGACTGCGCAAGAGCCCTTCGGCTCGCTCGGTGAAGCGTGGGCCAGCAAGGCCCAGTGGAATGCGCCGGAGCCGTGGCGCACCGACCACTGGTACTTCCAGACGGCCGTCTACACCTGGCACTTCCACCCCGACGACAACCACAAGCAGTCGGTCGCGCTCGACACCACGTACGTGTTCGACGAGCGCTGGCTCGAGGGTCAATGGTTCGTCGGGCTCGGACTCTTCACCAATTCGTTCGGCCAGTTCTCGCAGTACCTGTACGGCGGGCTCAAGTGGCGGCCGATCGCCGAGCACCAGCCGTTCTACGTCAAGCTCTCCGCCGGCGTGCTGCACGGTTACTCGGGCGAGTACCAGGACAAGATCCCGTTCAATTCGACCGGCTTTGCGCCGGCCATCGTTCCGTCCATTGGATATTGCTGGGTGCGCTATTGCACCGAGGCGGTGGTCCTCGGCGGCAATGCCATGATGTTCATGATCGGCATGACGATGCCGTAGCCGGCGTCGCGCGGATCGCGTCCCACCGCGCAAGCCCTTGCTCGTCGTCGACGTCCCACGCAGCCGCGAGCGTCGCGCATCGCAGGCCGTCGTCCTGCAAGCACCGCAACGTGTCCTCCAGCGCGAACGACGTGCTCCAGCGGACGCCTGCAAGCGTGATCGCCGCGCGCACACCGATCAGGACGTAGCCGCCATCCTCTGCCGGGACGAGCACCGCGTCGTGCGACGCGAGCGCTGCGGTGGCTTCCGCGATGCGCACGGGATCGAGCAGCGGGCAATCGCTGCCGATCAGCAGCACCGGCGTCGATCGCGTCAGCGCGTCGGCGATCGCGTGCGACATGCGCGCGCCGAGGTCGCCTTCGCACTGCGAATACCGCCGCGCGCCGAATGCCGTGGCGATGCCGCGCACGAACGGCGCGTCGGCATTGCCGACGCACCACAGCTCGAGCCGCGACACGATGCGCGCGCGCCACGCCGCATGGGCGTGCGCGAGGGTCGTGGCGAGGAGGTCGCTGTAGACGCGCATCGCGCGCTCCGGCCCGATCGTGCGCGCAAGCCGCGTCTTGACGGCGCCGGCGACCGGCTCCTTCGCGAAAACCAGAAGCGCGGGCGCCGCACCTGTCATCGGTAGTGACGCACGAGCGACGCCGGGTCGGCGCCGAGCGCGTATGCAAGGCGAAGCCGCCACATGACGAAGATCGTTCGCCACGGCCCGCGCGCTTCGAAGCGCCTTCCCGAGGTGGTGACGCGCGTGCGAAGGCACGCAGGCCGTCCCGCACTGGCCTTGAGCCGCTTCGACATGGCGATGTCTTCCATGAGCGGAATGACGGGGAACCCGCCCGCGGCAGCGAAGGCGTTGCGCTCGACGAAGATCGCCTGGTCACCCGTCGCGATGCCCGTCCAGCGCGAGCGCCCGTTCATCATGCACGCGACCACCTTCAGCACCCATGGGCGACCTTCGATGGTGACGTCGAAGCGGCCCCAGCGCGCGCCGTGCGCGATCGCGTGGTCGATGTCCTGTGCGGCGCGCGTCGGCAGGAGCGTGTCGGCGTGCAGGAACAGCAGCACGTCGCCGCTCGCGTGACGAGCGCCCGCGTTCATCTGGGATGCGCGTCCGGCATCCGCCGTCAGCGTGCGATCGCACAGCGACTGCGCGATCGCCAGCGTCGCGTCCCCGCTGCCGCCGTCGACGACGATGACCTCGTGTCCTTCCGCGCGCAGATGCTGCAGCGCGGCGAGCGTCGCGGCGATGGTCGCCGCTTCCTCGAGGGTGGGGATGATGATCGACAGTCGCATCGCGCTTCCGGTCACGTGTCCACGGCCGTGCGCGACGATCGCCTGCGAACGACGACGGGGACGAGCGCGAGGATGCCGAGCAGCGCGAATGCGCCGAGGGTCTCCCACGACACGAGGCCTTGCAGCGAGTCGATCCGGCCGAGCGTCTCGCCCAGGTTCACGAACACGAAGGTGCCCGGGATGATGCCGACGAACGTCGCCAGCACGAAGGTCCGCAACGGGATGGACGTGAACGCGGGTGCGAGGTTCACGAGAAAGAACGGAAACGCCGGCACCATTCGCAGGAACAGCATGTAGCTGAACGCGTTGCGGGTGAAGCCCGCGTTGATCTTTTCGCCGAGCGCGCCGAGGCGCTTGCGCGCGGCATCGGCGAACACGTAGCGGGCGGCGACGAACAGCAGCGTGGCGCCGATGGTGGCTGCGAGCACGACCAGCACCGTTCCGGCCCAGCGGCCGAAGAGGAAGCCGCACGTCAGCGAGAGCAGGAGGCCGCCGGGCAGGCTGAACGCGGCCGCGGCCACGTAGACGGCGAACGCGATCGCGAGTGCCTGCGCGTGGTGCGCCTGCGTGAAGGCGAGGAGGGCGTCGCGATTGTCCTTGATCGTGTCGAGGCTCAGGTAACGGTAACCGCCGAGGGCGAAGAATGCGGCGACCGCGGCGGCGAACAGCAGCGCGAGGACGACTCTCATGCGGCGCCGCGCAGCCTGAAGATCCGCTTGATCCACGTCCTCGCGGCGGGCGTCAGTCCTTCCTTCAGGCGCTGGTCCGCGACGCGGCGGCTGATCGAGGCGAGCGTCGGGTACGTGTGGATCGCCGCCGACACGTGCTTCGCCGAAAGCCCCTGCGACATCGCGAGCGTGATCTCCGCAATGAGCTCGCCTGCATGCGCGCCGACGATGGCTGCGCCGAGGATCTTACCCTTGGGATCGGTGACGAGCTTGGCGAAGCCTTCGACCTCGCCCTCGGCGCGCGCGCGGTCGATCTCCTCGAACGGAAACCGGTAAACGCGGTGCGCGATGCTTCGCTGCACCGCTTCGGCTTCCGACAGTCCGACGCGCGCCACTTCGGGATCCGTATACGTGCACCACGGCAGGACCGTAGACGGCCGGGCCCATCTCAGGCGGAAGATCGCGTGGCGCAGCACGATGCCTGCGTGATGTTCCGCGAGATGCGTGAACTGCGGGCCACCGGCGACGTCGCCCGCCACGTAGATATGCGGCTGCGACGTGCGAAGCCGGTCGTCGACCCGGATGCGACCGTCCTGCACGGCAACGCCCGCAGCGTCGAGCCCGAGCTGCTCGACATTGAGCTTGCGGCCTGTCGCGAGCAGGAGGTGCGTGGCGCGCACCGTTTCCTCGCGGCCATCGCGATGGCGCACGGTGCACGCGATGTCGCCGGATCGTCCTTCGACGCGCTCGAGCGTCGCATCGAAGCGGAAGCCAATGCCTTCGGCCACGAATTGCGCATGAACCACCTGCGCGACGTCGGGGTCCTCCCGCGGCAGCAGTCGCGGTGCGATGTCGAGCACCGTGACCTCGCTGCCGAGCCTGCGAAACGCCTGCGCGAGCTCGCTGCCGATGGGACCGCTGCCCACGACGATCAGCGACGGCACGGCCTCGCGGAGGTCGAACACCGTTTCGTTGGTGAGGTACGGAACGGAGCTCAAGCCGGGCACGTCCGGTACGGCGGGACGGGATCCCGTCGCGATGACGAACGTCTTCGCCGTGAGCGTGCGGCCACCTGCCTCGAACGCATGCGGCGACACGAACCTGCCTTGCGCCTCGATCACGTCCACGCCGAGGCCGCGAAACCGCTCGGGACTGTCGTTGGGCTGGATCTGCATGATGACGTCGCGCACGCGCTCCATCACGCGTGCAATTTGCGGCTGCGGATCGGCCGGCGACAGCGCCCAGCGGGTCGCGTTGCGCATCTCGTAGGCGACGCGCGCCGACTTGATGAGCGTCTTCGAAGGCACGCATCCGTACCACAGGCAGTCGCCGCCCAGGCGCGCGCGCTCGACGAGCGCGACCTTCGCGCCGAGGGTGCTTCCGCCGGCTGCGACCACGAGTCCCGCGGAGCCGCCGCCTATCACGACGACATCGAACTCCGGATTCATGCAGCACCCGCGGCGCGTTGGGCTTGCGCCCTGGCAAGCGAAGGCGGTGGGAGGTCGAATTCGAGCCCGTCGACGAGCTCGGCGATCGAGTACGACCGCGTGAGGTCGCCGAGGAGCGACCCCGCGTGCTCGCGCGCAAGCAGGCGGCGCACGCGATAGTGCGCGTCGGCCAGGTGCACGGCGGTCCCGTACTCGGCGGCGCGGCGGGCGAAGTCGACGAGCATGCGCACGGTCGACAGGTCGAGATCGGTCGTGAACGCGAGGTCGATGATCATCCGCCGAGGCGGCGCGCCGGCGCGATCGAGAAGGGCGATCATGTGATCGCGCACGTTGTCGACGTTGAAATAGAGGAGGGCTGCGTTCGCGCGGAAGACGATCACGCCCGGCGTCGCCTGCGCGTTGGGATGGCGGACCAGCGACGCGAAGTGATCGGTGCCGGGAATGCGGCCGAGCAGCACGCATTCGGGCAGCGCGAGCCTTCGGATCAGCATCGCAAGCGAGAATACGCACGCGACGAGGACGCCTTTCAATATGCCGAGGCCGAGCACCGCCGCGATGGTCACGAGCGCGATGAGGAATTCGCCCTTGCTGACGCGAAGGAGCTGGCGCATCTCGTCCACCTTGAACATGCTCTGCACCGAGGCGAGCACGAGGGCCGCGAGCAGCGGCTGCGGCAGGCGGTCGAACAGGCCGGTCAGGAACAGCAGGACCACCGCCATCCACGCCGAGCACACCGCGAGCGACACCGGCGTGCGCGCGCCGGCTTCGTCGTTGACGAGCGACTGCGACAGTCCTCCCGCGGACGGAAAGCCGCGTCCGACGGCGATGGCCAGGTTCGCGACGCCGAGTGCCGCGAGCTCGCGGTTCGGGTCGATCGCGCGGTCGTGCCGCAGCGCGAGGAGCCGGGCCGCGGCGATGCCCTCGTTGTAGGCGAGGAAGAAGCACGCGAGCGACAGCGGCATCAGCGTGTCGAGCTCCTCCCAATGCAGGTTGGGAACGGCGGGCCACGGAATGCCTGCCGAAAACGTTCCGACCGATGCGATGTTCAACGCCTGCAGCGCCGGCACTTCCATGATCGCGAGCGAAGCCGCGACGACAATGAGAGGGATGGGCCATCGCGGCCGCAGGGCGTGCCCTGCCTGCAGCGCGGCGAGCGCGATCAAGCCGAAGACGAGCGATGGCGCGTGCACGCCGTCGAGGTGACGGACGACGTTCGCGAGCGTGCGCCACAAGTCGCCGTGGCTGCCCGCGAGACCGAGCAGCAGCGGAAGCTGGCTCGCTGCGATCACGATGCCTGCACCGATCTTGAAGCCCGTCAGCACGGTTTCCGAGATGAAGTGCACGATGCCGCCCCATCGCATGGCAGCGGCAAACAGCGCGAAGACCGCCATGAACAACGCGGTGGCGGTCGCGAGCTCCATGTAGCGGGCCGGGTCGCGCCCGGCGAGCGCGCCGAGCGTGACGGCGAGCGTCAGCGCAATCGACGAGGTGGGGCCGACGGCGAGCTGGCGGGACGTGCCGAGCAACGCGTACGCGAGCCCGCCGTACAGGTAGCAGTAAAGGCCCGTCTGCACCGGCATGCCGGCGAGCTGCGCATAGGCGATCGAGCTCGGCACCGCGTACGCGGCGAGCGTGCTGCCGGCGAGCAGGTCACTGCGCGCGTCGCCGGCCGCATAGCCGTCGAGCCATGCCGGACGAAGACTGCGCCAATGCGACGACGGAATGAGTTGCACCAGGAAAATGGCCCGAATCCGTGGGTCTTCGCAGTGTAGCAACTGGCCCGGGGCCGAAAGCGGGACGCTGCCATCTGCGATAATCGCCTGTTCGACTTTGGAAAGACTCTCTTCGTGTTCATTCGATTATTCGCCTGGCTCACGCTCCTCGCCCTCCCGGCTTGCGCGCTCGCACAACCGAAGCCCGCGCCGAAGCCCGATCCCGTTGCCGTGCTCGCCGCCGCGAAGAACGCGAGCGGCGGCGCTGCCTGGGATGCGCTTCGCACGCAGCGCAGCGAGGTCAAGCTCGCGGCCGCGAACCTCGAAGGCTCGGTCGAGCGCTGGAGCGACATCGCGACGGGGCGATCCCTCATCCGCTATCGCATCGGGCCCATCTCCGGCGCCGCCGGCAACGACGGCAAGCAGGTGTGGACGCAGGAAGAGGGCGACGAGCCCAAGGTCGAGACGGGCGCAGCTGCGCTCGAGCTCGCGGCGAACGCGGCGTATCGCGACCGCCTCGCGTTCTGGTATCCGGACCGCGCGCGCGCACGCATCGACTACAAGGATCGAGCGGAGGCGAACGGGCGCACGTACGACGTCGTGACGATCGTGCCCGAAGGCGGCCGCCCGTTCGAGTTCTGGATCGCCGTCGACACGAGACTGATCGAGCGGCTCGTCGAGCGCGAAGCGGACGTCACGCGCACCGAGGTCTACTCCGATCGGCGCGAAGTGCAGGGCGTGCGCATTCCGTTCCACGTGCAGACGTCGCGCGGCGATCCGAAGTTCGACGAAGTGGTCGACATCCAGAAGCTCGTCTTCAACGAGCCGGTTGCAAGCGTCGCGTTCGGTCCCCCGGTGCCGAAGGCGGACATCGTCTTCCCGCCGGGACGCGCCTCGGTGGAAGTGCCGTTCGAGGCGTTGAGCGGTCACCTCTTCGTGCAGGTGATGCTCGACGGGCGCGGACCGTTCCGCATGCTGTTCGACGCGGGTGGCGCGAACGTCCTCACCACGCAGACCGCGGCCGCGATCCTGGGCCCCGGCCGGCAGCCGCCCAAGTCGCTGACCGTCGCGAGCACGGCAATCAACGGCGTCGATCTCGGCGGCCAGCGCTACGTGGTTGCGGACATCGATCCGTTCCTGCGGCGGGTCGAGGGTCTCGACGACATCGGCGGCGTTCTCGGCCTCGAATGGTTCGTGCGCATGCCCGTTCGCATCGACTACGCGCGATCGCGCATCACCCTCTACGATCCGGCGCAGTTCAAGACGGGCAGCGGCACGAAGGTCGCCGTTGCGCAGCGCGGGCGCCTGCCGCAGGTCAAGGGCACGATCGACGGCATCGAAGGAACCTTCGAGATCGATACGGGAAGCCGCGGATCGCTGACGCTGTCGCCGGGGTTCGCCGCGAAGAACGAGCTCGAGAAGAAGCTCGGGGTGAAGAACGTGGCGATCACGGGGGCCGGCATGACCGGTCCGGTGCGCGCGTCGCTCGCGCGTGCGAAGTCGCTGAAACTCGGCGCCGTCGAGGTGCCGAATCCGATCGTCGCAATGCCCAAGGTCGAGGGAGAG
>Ga0207691_10006915_pt1 | contig 10939 bp, 9 predicted proteins | sample KBSM13metaG_FD_184327 | JGI IMG/M metagenome (GOLD analysis project Ga0207691, IMG submission 184327) | Miscanthus rhizosphere microbial communities from Kellogg Biological Station, Michigan, USA - KBS M1-3 metaG (SPAdes) (version 2) | ecosystem: Host-associated > Plants > Roots > Rhizosphere >...
TCGACTGCCGGCAATCCTGGAGCGCGCCGAAGCCACGCTTCAAACAGTCACGGAGATCGTCAGCAAAGTTCCCGAGAGCCTCGACCGGAGCAATCGATTTTTCACGAACATCGAGCGTATCTTTCAGGAGAGCGAGCTCCCGGCGTTGAGCGCCGACTCACGGAAGTTCTTCTCGACGACAAGCGGCCAGATCGACAAGATCGCGACCGACCTCGAGAGGGTGATCGGGGCTGACGGGACGCTGGTCACTTTCGTTGAAAATGCGAACGCCGCGATCAAGGCGGCCGACCTTCCAACCACGAACCAATCAGCGCGTGCGGCGGCCGACCAGACCACGCTGGCGGCCGACGATTTGCGACGCACGCTGCCGGCGATTCGTGATTCGCTCGATCAGCTGCGCGATCTCGCACGGCAACTGCAGGAGCAGCCGGAGTCCGTCGTCTATGGCCCACGACCGCCGGTAGCGAAGAAATGACGCGTGTGACCGGCTCAGGATTGTGCCTCCTCGTTGTGCTCACCGGTGTGGCAGGAATCGCCTGTCAACTGAAACGGCCCGAGACGATACCGGGCCGAATGATCGAGCCGCAACTGCTCGCGCCGCAGCCACCAGAGCGAGCCGCGCAGGACACGAGCGGAGCGATCGCGGCCTCTGTCCGGCTGCTCGATACGCAAGCGCGTGGACACATTGGCCGCCGGTTGCTTCACCAACAACCTGATGGCGAGCTCATCGAGGACCCCGTGTGGCGGTGGTCATCCGCGCCGGATCGGTACTTGGACACGGCCCTCCGCCTCGAATTGACGTCGAGTCGTGTTCTGCGGCTGGTCGATGTGGCCAGTGCACCAACGGTGGCCGCTACACTTCTCGTCTGGCATCTCGAAACTGGAGACGGGACACGACTGGTTGGTGCTGTCGAGTTCCAGGTGACGCGGACGGACCACGTTGTCCAGACACAAGTGGTGCAGGCAAGTGAGACTGTGTCAGCAGACCTGCCCGGCGATCTGGCCGTCGCCGCGGGCCGCTTGTTACGTCGGCTCGCACTCGAGGGCCTGATGCGTGTGGCAAGCGAACGATGACTCCGCTCTGACCTTTGACTCTTGCGTAGGGCCTAGCTTCGCCTGCCGCGCATATCAGCGCGTTGCGTCACGGTAACGCGTAGACCACGACACGCGCCGGTCCCGCCTTCACCTGCCACGTCCCAGCGTTGAGCCCCGTAGCCGCAGCGATGTACTGCGTGCCGCCCACGTCATAGGAAATCACGCCGCCCCCAATCGCCTTCCCGATCGCGTTCCGCCACAACTCCTTGCCGGTGGACGCATCGTAGGCGATCAGGTTGCCGTCCAGATCTCCTGTGAACACCAGCCCGCCCGCCGTCGCCGTGATGGCGGCGACCATCGGTCTCGGCGTCTGAACTTTCCATTTGATTTCGCCGCTCTCTGCGTCGAAGGCGGTCACCCATCCCCTTGCCTGCTCCACTGGATCGTGTCTGCCGAATAGCCATCCGTCGGCGGCCTCGGCGCCTGTCCATGCGTCACCGGGCGCCCCGGTTATCTTGGCCATCGGCTGCATCTTGACGGAGGTGCACCAATCGATCGCGTTCACGAACAGCAGCCCGAGATCGGGGTGATACGAAGGACCGTTCCACTCGACACCGCCCTGAACGCCTGGGCAGAAGCGCGTTTCGTGTTCAGCCGACAACGGCGTGTCGGCGTGCTCGCTGGTCGTCACGAGCGCCTTGCTGCGGACCACCAGGTGATCGGCCGACGGCAGACCGTTCGTCTGAGTGGTCACAGCGCCGCGGTCGATGTTGTAAACGTGGCCATCCTTCGATCCCGCCGCGACGAACGGCCGGCCGCCCCTGGTGGTGATGAGGGCAGGCGCCGCCGCAAGATCCCAATCGTGGAAGTCGCCTTTGAGCGGCTGCACATACGCGAGGAGGCGGCCGGTCTTCGCGTCGAGCGCGAGCAGCGCGTTCGTGTAGAGGTTCTCGCCCGGACGCAGCGTGTGCGCGAAATCAGGAGCGGGATTGCCGGTCGGCACGTACAGGATGCCGTTCGCCTCGTCGAGGGCATAGCTGGTCCACGTGGCGCCGCCGCTCGGCGGATTCTTCGGTGACGCCTTCGGCCACGTGGCAAGTGCAGGACCCGAGTCGGGCACAGTGTTGAACTGCCACACGACGCGACCGCTCGTGGCATCGAGCGCGTAGATCCGCCCGGTGACACCGAAGTTGTCGCCGCCGGCGTTTCCCACGAAGACAAGCCCGTTCCACGCGATCGGCGCCATCGGCACCGACTCGCCCTTCTTCGGGTCGCCAATCGAGACGTCCCACAGCTGTTTGCCGTCGGCGGCATCGAGAGCCAGCACATGCGCGTCGCCGGTGCCGCGAAAGAGGCGGCCATTGGCGTACCCAACGCCACGGTTCACCATGAGAAAGGTGTCGGGCTCCGGACGCGTGTGCGTCCACTTCTGCTGGCAGGTCGTGGCGTCCACGGCGTACGTGTGATTGAAGAGTGTGAAATACAGGACGCCCTTCACGGCCACGATACCGCTCTGGAAGTTCACCGCCTCCGGCGCATCGAACACGCACTTCTGCTGGAGCTGGCTAACATTGGCGGCAGTGATCTGCTTCAACGGCGAAAAGCGATCTCCGGCAAGCGGTCCGTTGTACGTAACCCAGTCGGCAAGCTGCGGTGCCGCTGCGGTCGCGGCCGAGGCATCACGGGTGTTCGGCGTGTCTTGCCCCGTGCAGCCGCCAGCGAGACCCATCAGGAGCACGATTGGCAACACCCGTTTCATGGCGGCCGGATCTTACCCGAAAGGAATGGGACGGGTTTCCAGTGGATTGAAAGCGCTTGAGACCGCGGCGGGAGATGCTCAGAATAGGAGCGTGAGAGCCCGAATCATCGCCGGCGTGTTGTTGCTGTCGATCCTGGCTCTCCCTCTGTTGGCCGTCGCTCAGCGTTTCCTTTTCCGTTCCCTCAGCCAGTCCCTGCCAGCGGTGAAATACGACAGCCACTTCGCGTTCACCCGCATTCGATACGGCGCACGCATTGGACAGGGGTTCGGTGGATGGGAACACGACTATCCGACTGCTGATCGGAACTTTTCAGCCATCCTCGACTACATCACCAACATGCGCGTTCACCTGGACGGATCGAACATCCTCGATCTCGACGATCCGCGCATCTTCGAGAATCCGGTCATCTACATGTCGGAGCCCGGCTACTGGACGACCGACGATGCCGAGGCCGCGAGCCTGCGCGCATATTTGCTGAAGGGCGGATTCATCATCTTCGATGACTTCGACGGCGACGCCGATTGGCAGAACCTGGTGCAGCAGATGAAACGTGCGCTGCCCGATCACCATTTCATCCGGCTCGACGTGACGCACTCGATCTTCCAGTCGTTCTACGGCCTCAAGACACTCAACATTCCACATCCGATGCTGCAGGGGATCGAGCCGGTGTTCCTCGGGATGTTCGAGAACAACGACCCATCCGGCCGGATGATGGCCATTGCCAACTGGAACAACGACATCGGCGACTACTGGGAATGGTCTGCCGAAGGACTCTACGGGGATGCACCAACCACCGATGCCTATCGCCTCGGCGTCAACTACATGGTCTATGAGATGACGCACTGAGATGTGTGCCGCGCTATCGCGCGGCCAATAGAAGATCCTCACGGACCCGGGCGGCCAGAAACTCCGCGATGCGCCGATGGGCTTCGGCATTCGGATGTCCATCCCAAGGCACCCACAACGCCTGATGGTCCTCGCCACGGAAGGTGTTCAAGAGATCGAAGACGCGAATATCCAAATCGCGACCCCAGCCGGCGACGGCTTCATGAATCGGGCGCCAACCATAATGGTCATCGAACGTCTGGGTGAAGTCGGGCATGATCAGAACCGTGAACGGGACCCGCGCGGCGGCACAGATCTCGTGCATCTGTCGAATCGCCTCTTTCGAGTCTCGCCATTTCAACGAGCCCTCGTCGAACCCATCCAGGTAGCTGCCGCCGAAAGTGTCTTTGTTCGACGGGAGGACGCGGCGCCTGAAGAGACGCCGGTTCGCCACTTCCGCCAGCTCCGTGAGGAACCACGAGCTCGCATGCCGGTATACCTCGTCCGGAGGTGTCGGCATGGCAGTTGATGGCTCGGCGTCATTCACAACGTAGGCGAGAAACACCGCGTCCGGCTGATAGACCGGCATCAGCCGCTCGAGGAGTTGCCGCTCCTGCCGGCTGTTGTAATCCGGTATCCCGCCATTGATCACTTCCACTTCGGAATGGCCACGCTCGTTGAGAAGGCGCTCGGCCGTTTGCGGAAACGCCTCGTCCTCGGCGACGGCGTAACCCCAGGTATAGGAATCGCCCACGACGAGCACCCGCGTCGAGCCGGGCTTCTTCTCGAATCGGTCGCGGTCGCGCAGGCCGTGCGAATTGGTGCGATAGGGAAACGTCCGAGTCGAATCGACGTTTCCAGGAAAGACCCCCGAGGCGTTCGGCTTGAACTCAAAAACCTGTGGTCCGTCGAGCGCAACCAGGTTTTCAGTCCACGGCGGGAATTCAGCATCGAACGTGCGCTGAAGGTGCCAGCGAAACACCAATTCGGCACAGCCCACGGCTATTACGGTCGACAGCATTGCCAGCAGAAGGTGGAGCACCAACGGCCGGCCCAGGAACCGCGTCACGGGGCGCCATTCTACGGCAATCAGTGGGCGTGCGAACCCTCGTTCGCCAGGCCAGCGCGGTCCTCTGTGCTGACGCCGCCCACCAATCGCGCCTGATCAGCCTGCACTTGCACTTCTCGAGCCCGTCACAGCGCCTGCGGTGACGTCACACTCGTGCGTGTTTCCGTTCACCGGTCACAGGCGGCAGCCGTTCGACCGTCGATGGCGTTTCAAGCGTGCGATAAATCAAGCCGCCAACGGCGGCCCCAACGATTGGAGCGATCCAGAACATCCAGAGCTGCTGCAGCGCCCACCCGCCCACGAACACTGCGGTCGCAGTACTTCGCGCCGGATTTACGGACGTGTTGGTAACCGGGATACCGATCAGGTGAATCAATGTGAGACCAAAGCCGATGGCCAGTGGAGCGAAGCCAGCCGGGGCGCGTCCGTCGGTGGCGCCCACGATGATCATCAGGAACATACCGGTGAGTACGACCTCGGCGAGGAACCCGGCTTGCATCGAGTAGCCACCCGGCGAATGCGCGCCATAACCGTTCGACGCGAAGCCAGCCGCCAAATTGAAATCGGCGCGTCCCGTTGCGATCATGTACAGGACGGCAGCTCCCGCTATTCCACCCGCCAGTTGAGCAGCGATATAGGGCCCGAGGTCGGCAGCCGGGAACCGGCGCGCCACAACGAGGCCGACGGATACAGCTGGATTCAGATGGCAGCCGGAGACGTGCCCAATGGCGTACGCCATCGTGAGAACGGTGAGCCCGAAAGCCAGGGAAACACCTGCGAAACCAATCCCAAGCTCTGGAAACGCGGCGGCTAATACAGCGCTGCCGCATCCCCCGAAGACCAACCAGAATGTGCCGACAAATTCAGCGGTAAGGCGCTGGGTCATGCTCATATCGCACCTGCTCAAAAGTGAATCGGAGTACGGCCGCCCACGACATGTCGCGCCTGACGCAGCGGCTGGTGGTTTTGTTTTGACTTGGAATCACAGCAATTGACCGCATCGCGCGAGCTTTCGCGAGCTTGGCGATGAAAGCTGTGCTTCACACTACAACAGATGGGCAACTCGCGTGCCGAGGCGGCGCGAATCGCGCTGGGAAGCGATGTCCGTGTCCCGGCCCCTCTCGGCAGGCGTGACGTTCCCCTTCGACTGGGGATTCGTGCCGTCTACAGATTGAGGCCTCCCGGTCATGCAGAGTGGGCCTGGCGTTCAGCCGCTGCGCGCGTGAGGTCAGGGCGCAACCCTACCCGGGCGATTATCCGCGTCCCCGCACCGGGCCGCGAGTCGATCATGCACTCCCCGTCGACAAGACTCAACCGCTCCCTCATGCCGATCAATCCGAGACCGTGGCGTCTCATCACGGCCTCGGAATCGAAGCCAACGCCCTGGTCCGCCACGTCCAGCTGAATCTCGCTGTTTCCACCCCGGAGCGAGACCGTCACGTCGCGAACCGCGGCGTGCTTCACCGCGTTCCGCACCGCTTCCTGCATCACACGAAACAGCGTGAGCGCGATGTCGTTCGGCACGTCGATCGGAATGCCCGTGTCGTCGACAGCGATCGTCACCTGGTGCTCCGGGGTCAACTCCTTGCAGAAGATCCTCGTAGCCGCCGCGAGTCCGAGCCGCTCCAGGCTCGACGAGTGCAATTGGTCGGAGAGCGCAAAGATTTCGCTGGCTATGGCAGTAAACTGGCCGCTCAATTCTTCGACACGGCCTCGCATCTCCTCCTCGCGGGCGCCCACGGCTACTTCAGTCAAGCAGTGGAGCTGCGTCGTGAGCACGATCATGCGCTGACAGAGATCGTCCTGAAGCTCTCGGGCAACCCACGCTCGTTCGTGCTCATGGGCCTGCATCAAACGCTGGCTCAGACTCGAGAGAGCGAGCCTTGCAAGCTTCAGATCCGTGACGTCAATCGCCGAGCCGATGTAGCCTTCAAAGCTGCCATCCTCGAGAAACCGCGGCGCGCCGGTGTCGAGGATCCATCGAATTCGCCGTCGTGCCGGCGGAGCCGATACTCCATCCGGAAGGCTTCACGCCGATCGAACGCGTTGCGATAGGCCTCGAGACAGCGCGACAGATCCCCGGGATGCACGGAGTTCGTCCAGCCAGTTCCGAGAACAGCAGCGATCGATTGGCCGATGAAATCGAGCCACGGGCGATTGACGTCGGTACGGAGCTTGTCAGGACCGGCGATCCACATCATGACCGGCGCCGCGCTCGACAGCAGACGAAAACGCCCTTCGCTCTCAGGCCGCGTGCGGTCCGTACGTCTTCGTGCAAGGCTCGCGACGAGCGCAACCACGAGCATCACCTGGATGCCGGCGACCGTCACGATCGAGCCCTTGTATTGTTGCCACAGTGTCGGCTCGCGAAACATGACCTGGCTCCGCGGCGGCAGGCCTTGCTCGTCGATGTTCCAGCGGCGCAGTTCGCGCCCGTCGAAGACGGGGGCAGCAAGTAGCTGCGTTGGTGTGTTGATAGCGCGTGCCGATTCCCCATTGAGCAGGCGCCGGGCAACGGTGACCGAGTTGCGACTCAAGTCCTCCATGGACAGCAGCGGTCCGCCGACGATCCCCAGGCCCAACTGCGAGCTGCGCAGGCCAAAGATCGGCGCGTTGGCAACCGCGCGAAGTTCGGCGAGCGCCCGTTCCTCGACGTGCGGCACGCCCGCCGCGTCGAGGACAGCATCGCGTAAAAGATTGCAGAATGCGGCGGCAGGTTGGCGCAGCGAGTCAACATGTCGGCAAACGAGAGCTCGTTCGCCCAGGAGAACGTCAGCTGGCCCTCGAATTGTCGAAACGCGCCCTTCATCTCGTGGAGCCACACCTCTTCGAGGTGTGAGGCACCGACGACGACGAACACGGTCTTCGTGTCAGGGAGGACCCTCAAGATGTTTTCGACCACGCGCTTCGGATCATGATCGACGGTGACCGCCGTATCGTTCGGGCTCAGGGCGCCGTTCTGCACGAAACGCCGATCAACGCCTGCCAGCAGCATGGGCGCCCCGGGAAACAACTGTTGACGATTCCGTTGCGCGAATGCTGTCGCGGGTCCGCCAATGGGGACGACGAGATCAGGTTGACGCCCCGCAAGCATCGCCCGGACATGATTCATCATCGAGTCATCGGGGGCGCTGCGGCTGACTCGGACTGGCTGGAGCGACACTTCGATGAAGTCGATGGGCTCGGTCGATGTGCGACTCAACTCTGGAAGAAACTGCTTCGCGAACGCGACATGGGGGGCGAACTCTCGTTCGTACGAATACAGGAGCAACACCTGCCGCGGCAGCGTCTCTGTCGCGGCAACCGATGCCAACGTCAGGAGGAACAATAACGTCGACCATCGTGATCGTCCCCTCAATAGCTCCATCATCCCGCGCAGTCTCTCCTCCCCGGCAGCGAGCGATTGATTGTACGTCCAACTCAGCGGGTGCCCGGCAATTCGTTTTCCCGGTGGCGAGGGTGAACTCTTAATTCTTTAATTGACAGACGCATTGGTGGCTGGTAGAGTGCCATCTCCAACTCTTAAATGTTTAGGAGTTCAAGTCGCCCATGGCACGAAAACGTTCACTAACGCTGACCGACGCGGAGTCACGAGTCATGTCCGTGTTATGGCAGCGCGAGACGGCAACCGTCGGCGACGTCGTCGCCACGTTGCGGCAAGACCGGGTGGTGACCTACAGCACTGTCCAGACGATCCTTCGAATCCTCGAGACGAAGGGCTACGTCACGCACGAAAAAGTGGCGCGAGCGTTTGTGTACCGGCCGGCCGTCGACGAGCGTCAGGCGCGCCAGCGAGCCTTGAAGCACCTCGCCGCGCGCCTCTTCAATGGTTCGCCGAGCCTCCTGGTTCTGAACGTGCTGGAGGACGAGGCGATCGATCGCACGGAACTCAGGCGGCTCAAAAAGCTCATTCGAGACGCTTAAAGGAGCGCACACGTGGACTTCGTTGCAAACTGGCTCGCCCAAGGTTGTGTCGTCGCGCTTGCAACGGTGGTGATTGTCCGATGTCTGCCACGCGCACTCGCAGCAACGCGCTACCTCGTGTGCTGGGTCGGTTTGTCAGCCGTTCTTACGCTGCCGCTGGTGTCACTGATTCCAGGTGCGCTATCGCAGGTGCAAGGTGTCACAGTCGGTACGACCGCGTCCGGAGCTCTGGTCTCGCTTCACCACTCCCCGACATTTGGCCCGCTGATCATCGGCGCGTGGCTCGTGTGGGTGGCGCTATTCGGCGGACAACTCGCAAACGCGATGCTCGCGATTCGACGGGCGCGGCAACGTTGCCGTTCATTCCCGCTCGCCCTGGAACGCCGCCTCCGCAACTGGACACGAGTGAAACTCCAGGGTCGCGCCGCGCAGCTCGTTGTCTCGGACGACGTGCGGGCAGCGGCCGTGATCGGGTGTGGCGCTCCAATCATTGCGATTGCGCCGGCACTGGTTCAACACCTCACGGCTGCCGAGCTCGATCGCATCGTGATTCACGAGTGGGCACACGTGCAGCGGCGGGACGATCTCGGGAATGTCGCTCAGCTCATGGCGCGGATGCTCGCCGGGTGGCATCCGGGTGTCTGGTGGCTCGATCGATGGCTGCGCGCGGAGCGCGAAGTCGCCTGCGATGGAATCGCGGTGATGCAGACGGGGTCTTCGAAAGTCTACGCTGCCTGTCTCGTGAAGCTCGCAAGTCTGCCCTTGGCGAGCAGGGATACGTTGCCGGCCTTGGGTGCTCTTTCGTCAGGGTCTCTTGCCAGTCGCGTGGAACGGATCGTCTCCCACACCGGCCATGGTTCCCCGAATTGGTCGGGAAAGTTGCTCACCCTCAGCACCCTGCTGCTCGTCGGCGCGTCGTTGGCCATCGGTTCACTCCACATCGTGGAAGCGGTGGTGGTTTCGCCTGAGCTCGAGACTGTCGCCGAGGCACAGCTGACACCGGCTGATCCTGCGAACGAGAGCGCGCTCGCAATCGTCCGTGCGGTTCCCGCAAGCGTGTTGCACGTACCTCAAGGACCGTCGATACGGACGTCAGTCACAACGGTAAGGCAGTCGCTCCCTCGTACCGCGCCGCCCGCGGACACGCCAGATGGAAAGGAGTCGACACCTCCAGCCGCGGTCATCCTCGCGGACGCGCGCACGGCCGCGATCGAAGAAGGGGAAACAGCCGTCGAATCGACCTCTCCGCAAGCACCTCCCCCCAGCACACCGCTGCAGGTCCCTGACGCAAAACGCGTAGTCCCCTGGACCGCAGCCGCAGACGCCGGCGTCGCGTTGGGGCAGCGCTCGAAGGAGGGCGGGCTCGCAACCGCCCGATTCTTCAGCCGCTTCGGCAAACGAATCGCGGACTCTTTCTGAGGACATCGCGTGCGCATTCATCTTGTCAATCCGAGCGACGTGTCCTTCGGCACGGCGGTCATCACGCCGCGATGGCTCTACGTCCTCGCCGCCGCCACGCCCGACCGATACGGCGCCCCGGCAATCATTGACGAGACACTCGAGCCATTCGACCCAGACAGCATACGGAGCGGCGACGTAGTCGGTATCGGAATCCACACGGCAAATGCTCTTCGCGGATATCACGTGGGGCGGCTGGCGCATGCACGCGGGGCGTTTGTCGTCTTTGGCGGCATCCACGCCACCCTGTTCCCCGACGAAGTGCGCGAGCACGGAGCCGCTGACGCAGTCGTGAGCGGAGACGGCGACATCGTCTGGGCCAGCGTCTTGAAGGATTACGAAGCCGGACATCCACAGCCTCACTACGAGGGCGGCCGTGTCGAGGGAGAGGCATTCTTGCCAGCACGGTGGGAGCTGCTGCCGGCTGATCGCTACATGTGGGGATCGGTGCAAACCGTTCGCGGTTGCCCGAAGCACTGCTCGTTCTGTTCGGTGTGGCGAACAGATGGTCAGAAGCCACGTCAGCGCGATGTCGGTGCAGTCATTCGCGAGATCGTGGTGCTCCGGCGTAAAGGTTTTCGATTCATCGTGCTCGCAGACGACAACTTCTATCCAGTGCCGCTCGCGGACCTCGCCGCGGCAGACCGCCGCGCGGACAAAGTCCGGCTCATCGCGCTGACAGCACTTCGCCAGGAGCGATTCGAGCTGATGGCGCAGTTGGAACAGCTGCCCGACGACATGGTGTTCTACACACAGATCACCATGGAGGCGGCGGAAGATCCGGAGTTTCTCGCCGCCATGAGGCGTGCCCGGATCCGCGGTGCCCTTGTCGGTGTGGAGTCGGTCACGCCCGAAGGATTGAAGGCGG
>Ga0207691_10006922_pt1 | contig 10935 bp, 9 predicted proteins | sample KBSM13metaG_FD_184327 | JGI IMG/M metagenome (GOLD analysis project Ga0207691, IMG submission 184327) | Miscanthus rhizosphere microbial communities from Kellogg Biological Station, Michigan, USA - KBS M1-3 metaG (SPAdes) (version 2) | ecosystem: Host-associated > Plants > Roots > Rhizosphere >...
GACCGACCGCGGTCATGCCAAAGGCGCCGAAGCTGTAGGGCAGCAATGCGCCGAGCAGCAGGCCGACGATGACGTACGGATTGGATAGTGAGAAATCGACGGTCACGTTGGGGAAGAACTGCCGAAGGTCGGTGGTGTAAGCGCCGAACAGCACCAACGCAGCAAGCGCCGCCGAACCGATGGCGTAGCCCTTGGTCACGGCCTTGGTGGTATTGCCGACCGCGTCCAGGGCGTCTGTGCGGGTGCGCACGTCCTCTTCCAGCCCCGCCATTTCGGCGATCCCGCCGGCATTGTCGGTGACCGGACCATAAGCGTCCAGAGCGACGACCATGCCGGCCATGGCAAGCATCGAGGTCGCGCCGAACGCGACGCCGATGACACCTGCCAGCTGATAGGCCGCAATCACCGCAATCACGATGACGATCGTCGGCAGCGCGGTCGATTCGAGGCTGATCGCGAGACCCTGGATCACGTTCGTGCCGTGGCCCGTCTGCGACGCCCTCGCGATGCTCTGAACCGGGCGATAGTTGGTGCCGGTGTAATATTCGGTGATCCACACCAGAAGGCCAGTGAGGCTGAGGCCGATGAGCATGCAGTAGAACAGCTTCATGCCGGTCAGCTGGATCTCGGTACCGCCGACACCCGGGATCGAGGCGACGACCGCGTTCATGTCGCCAAGAACATATTGCGTGACGGGGTAGGCTAGTACCGCGCCCAGCACGGCGGACGTCCAGAAGCCCTTGTAAAGAGCTCCCATGATCGAGCCCTTGCCAAGTCGCACCATGTAGGTGCCGATGACCGAGGTAATGATGCACAGACCGCCGATGATCAGCGGCAGGCTCATCAATTTCATCAGCATGTCGCTGTCCCCGCCCGTGACGGTCAGGGCGATCGACACCATGGTGACGCCAAGCGTCACGACGTAGGTCTCGAACAGGTCCGCCGCCATGCCGGCGCAGTCGCCGACATTGTCGCCGACATTGTCAGCGATCGTCGCAGGATTGCGGGGATCGTCCTCCGGAATCCCGGCCTCGACCTTGCCGACCAGGTCGGCGCCGACGTCCGCGGCTTTGGTGAAAATGCCGCCGCCAAGACGGGCGAAGATCGAGATCAGCGAAGCGCCGAAAGCCAACGCGACGAGCGCATCGACGACGATCCGGTCGTTGGGCGCATGGCCGGCGATGGCCGTCAGATAGTAAAAGAAGACCGAGATCGCGAGCAGCCCGAGTCCGGCGACCAGCATCCCGGTGATCGCGCCAGAGCGGAACGCCATGGTCAGGCCGCCCTGAAGCGACGTCCGAGCCGCCTCAGCGGTGCGGACATTGGCCTTTACCGAGACGTTCATGCCGACGAAGCCGGTAGCACCGGACAGCAGCGCGCCGATCAGGAACCCGATCGCCGAAACCGGTCCAAGGAAATAGAAGACTAGCGCGACGACCACGACTCCGACGATGGCGATCGTGCGGTACTGGCGGGCAAGGTACGCCTGCGCCCCTTCCTGAACGGCGCTGGCGATGTCCCGCATCCGCTCGTTACCGGCAGGCGCCTTCAGCACCTGCATGGTGGTCACGACTCCGTACAGCACGGCGATGAGGCCGCAAATAATGGCGATAAAAAGCAGGTTCATGAGTTCAAGCTTCCCCGTTCTTGAAGCAGGCGGATGGGGCCGACGGAACGGCGGCCGCCTCTGAAAAACGGCGAAGCTTTAGGGAGCGTTTTCGCGGCTGGCAACCGCGCTGGGTTAAGCGTTCAGCGAAGCAGCAGGGCGAACGCCATTCCGGAGATGAGGCCGCTAAGGCCGATCAGCCACTGGCGGATTGGAAAGCCCGCGATCGTCTGAACCCTGGTGCTCAAAACCGAGTGTCTCCGGCAGCTTGATCGTTTCGCCGCCGCTGGTGAGCGAAAGGGGTAACTCGCCAGCGGCAAACGATCCGATGCGGCTGATCCTCGTCCTGGATGGTAAAGAAAGCGTTTCCGGATCGACGTTCGGAGGCAGCGCCGCGATCAAAGCATAATCGTCGCCGCCTGTTGCCGCGAACAGGCGTGCGGCAAGATCCTGCCCGCGCTCGGCGACAAAGGCGCCGGAGAGTGGAAGCGTATCGAGGTCAATCTGGATCGAGCAACGGCTCGCCAGCGCCATGCGCCGGGCGTCGAGCAGCAACCCGTCCGACACGTCCATCATGGCGTGCGCGTGCGGCGCGAGGGTCTCGCCGGCGCCAAGCTGTGGAATCGGGCGGCGATAGATGTCGACCAGCGGTCCATCGGCTTTGGGGTTATCACGCAGCAGGGCGAGCCCAGTCGCGGCGTCGCCGATCGTCCCTACCAGCCACAAACCGTCGCCAGCCTTCGCTCCGGCGCGGTCGGGTACGTGCGCGCCGGCTCGGCCGATCGCCGTCAGCCCAAGTACCCGGGGTGCGCCGGCGGGCAGGGCGATCGTGTCGCCGCCAAGCAGCGGCAGGCCGTAGCTTTCGCAGGCAGCCTCGACGCCGCCAAGAAATGCATCTTCCCACCCGCTTTCGCCGGAGATGGTCAGGGACAGCAGGGCGCCCGCAGGCGTCGCGCCTTTGGCCGCGAGGTCCGAAAGATTCACCGCGACAAGTTTCCAACCAACGCTCGCGGGGGGATCGGAAGGCAGAAAGTGAACGCCCTCCGCGATCGTGTCGTGCGTAACGACGAAGTTTTCGAGCATTGCGACGTCATCGAGCAGCCCGCGCGCCCCGGGGGCCGTCGCAATGCGGCGCAGGCGCTTGATCACCTCGGCTTCGCGCATGCCCTATGCTCGCGCCGGGCGAGCCTCTTTGGCAATGGCGTCGAGAAGGCCGTTCACGAAGCCGCTCTCGCGCTTGTCGTAGAAGGCGTGGGCGACATCGACATACTCCGAGATGACCGATCCGACTGGAACGTCCGGGCGCGCGATAAGCTCATATGCGCCGGCGCGGAGGATCGCGCGCATCGGCCGGTCGAGCCGCTCCAGGCTCCAGCCTTCGGCGAGGCGGTCGCTGATCAGGCCATCGATTTCTGCCCGGCGCGCGTCGAACCCCGTGACAATGTCGTCGAAGAAGTCCTGCTCGGCCTCGTGATAGCGGGCGTCCTCGATCGTGGCGCCAAGGCGATGCTCGTGGAACTCGTGAAGCAGTCGGGGCAGCGGCGTCCCCTCCATCTCTTGCTGGTACAGCGCCTGGACGGCGGCGAGACGTGCCGCGGAACGCGATCGGGAACGGGTTTCGGTCATTGCGCGGCGGCACTAGCCGCCGCTTCGCCAGCGAGGAAGGGGCCGAGCGCCGAAGCGACCTCGTCGCCCGCCTCCCATGGTGCGAAATGGCCCGTGTCAGGCAGGCGGACGATCGTGAGATCGTCGACGAGCTTGTCGAGGCCTTCCAACTGGAGCGGAAGCAGCGCCTTGTCCTTCATTCCCCAGATGACGAGCGTCGGCACCTTCACGCTCGGGAACGCACCGAGCAGCCAGTCGGGAAGCGGCAGGGTCACACTCGGCGGGGGTACGACCACCTTCGAGCCCCGGTACCAGTTCAGCATCGCCGTCATCGCGCCCGGTTGAGACCAGTCAGCGATATATTGCCGCCGCTCCGCCTCGGAGATCAGTGCAAGGTCGACATGACGGCCGAAGCTTTTCTCGAACAGCGCATCATAACCCATGCCCTCGACAGCCTTCTCGAACATCCGCGAGCGGAAGGCGCTCATATATTGCGAGGCCGCCCGCTGGTCCGCGTCCTCGATGAGGCTCTTCTGGAAGATCACTGGATGCGGCGAATTTACGATCGCTAGTCGGTCTAGTCGCGGATAATCCCGGATCGCGATCGCCCAGGCGATTGCGCCGCCCCAATCGTGACCCACGAGGGAGAACTGTTGGATCCCGAGCGTGTCCGCTAGCGCGAGAATGTCGTCCACCAGGACGTCGGTCCTGTAGGCTTCGACGTCCTGCGGGAGATCCGATCCAGCAAAGCCGCGCTGATCCGGCATGACCAGGAAAAAGCGGTCTTGCAGCCGCGGGACAAGCTCGCGCCAGGTGCGGTGCGATTCCGGAAAGCCGTGGAGCAGGATCACCGCCGGGTGCTTCGGGTCGCCGGCGAGCGCGACGTTCAGCGTCACGCCGGTTTTAAGCGCAACCTTGCGGAACTCGGTCACGGATAGCTGACCGTCAGCGGCACCTCGGGCAGCGGGATATATTCCTTGTCGTCGCCGGGGATCAGGTCGAAGCGGAGCGCCTTCCAGTCCTCCTTGGCCTGGTTGATCCGGTCGCGCGACGAGGAGACGAAGTTCCAGAATACGTAGCGGCGGGTCGAGAAAGCCTGTCCGCCCAGCAACATCAGCCTCGCGCCGCTTGCGCTCGCCAACCGCGCCTGATGGCCCGGCCTGAGGAGGTACAACGCGAAGAGGTCGAGCGTCTGCCCATCGAGCTCGGCGTCCCCGCCAACCAGCATCACCGCCCGCTCGTCCGCGTCGCTGTCAACCGGGATTGCACTGCCGGCGCCGAGCAGGATGTCGGCATAGATCGTGGAGGAATGCTGCGGCGTCGCTGCGGTAGCGCCCCATAGTGTGCCCATCAGGACGCGAGCGCTGGCTCCGTCATCCTCGACAAGCGGAAGCTGTTCGGCCGCGACATGGTCGAACGCCGGCGCAATCTCTTCCTGGCCGTCGGGCAAAGCTAGCCAGGTCTGCATGCCGTACATGGCCGGTCCCTCTGCCCTGACGGCCTCCGGCGAGCGCTCCGAATGGACGATGCCGCTACCGGCGGTCATCAGGTTGATCGCGCCGGGCTCGATCACCGCATGACTGCCGATGCTGTCCCTGTGCTCGATCGCGCCTTCGAACAGGTAGGTGACAGTCGCAAGATTGATGTGCGGGTGAGGGCGCACGTCCATGCCCCGTCCGGCGGGCAGTCGCGCGGGCCCGAACTCGTCCACGAAAATGAAGGGCCCGACCATGGTTCTTTGGCGACCGGGAAGGGTGCGGTTGACCTTGAAGTCGCCGAGGTCGTGCGTGACCGGGGTAATGGTCTGGATGACGGATGAATCCATTCGCGGGCTCTTAAGCGCAACGGGAGCGCGGCGGAAGGTCACGGGGCCAGGTCAGATTTTGCGATGACCTGAACGGCCGTTCATTTGGGCTTCAGCTTTCCTCCACTTTAGGCGGGCCTTCGTTCCGGAGGCTTAACGGGCCGGCGTCCGCCGAGTGCCGCTCCTCCCAGTAACCGACGTCTTTTGCTCCTGGAGGTGGTGCGCCTTCCGGGCCGGAGACTGCACGCCAACAGAACCGGGCCGTGGGGGCGGGCCGGAACAAAGGGACTTTGTTCATGCGCTTTTTACTCGCTTCCACTGGCCTTGGCGCTCTCGCCTCGGTCCTGTCCTCTCCAGCTTCCGCCGACACGACCATCAGCACTGCCACCACCGCCGCCCTCAACACTGCCGCAGCGGGCGATATCACAGTGACCACCGCGGGTTCGATCAAGCCGGCCGCCGGCGCCGTGATCACCATCGACAGCAACAACAAGGTCAACAACCAGGGGACGCTAGCCATTCAGGGGGTTAACGGGGCGGCCGGCATCGTCGCCAACACCGGGCTGACAGGAGACATCACGCACAGCGGCACGATCACGATCGACGAGAACTTCACCCCCACCGACACCGACAATGACGGCGATCTCGACGGGCCGTTCGCTCAAGGGTCAAACAGGTTCGGAGTCCACGTCCTGTCCGGCGGAACCTACACGGGAAACATCATCGACAGCGGCACCATCACGATCGAAGGCAACAACTCCGCGGGCCTCGCCATCGACAGCTCGCTCACCGGGTCGCTGAACGCCACCAACGGCAAGATTTCGGTGCTTGGCGACAATAGCGTCGGCATTCGCACCGGGGCAGTCAGCGGCAACGTCAACATCGGCAGCGGGAGCACTGTCACCGTGCAGGGGGCGAACGACGTCGGCGTGCTGCTGGGAGGCAACATCGGGGGCGCCGTCGTCCTTCAAGGCACCGTTAACGCGACGGGCTACCGCTACCCGAACCCGCCATCGGACACCTCGAAGCTCGACGCAGACGACTTGCTCCAAGGGGGCCCCGGGGTGCTGGTTGCGGGCAATGTTGGCGGCGGAATCCTTCTGGACACGCACCCGGCGGACAATGATCCGAACAATGCTGACGAGGACGGCGACGGCATTCCAGACGCCAACGAAACGACTGCGACCATCACGAGCCTGGGCGCAGCGCCGGCTCTCAAGATCGGGTCGGCGACCCAGGACATCACGGTTGGAGCGGTGGCCTCATCGGCAGCCGGCCATGGGCTGGTCATCAAGGGCACCGTCACCGGCTCCGGGGTCTACGCGGGCGTTACCGGAACAGCTCTGGATATCGGCGGCGTCGGTCATAGCGTCTCGATCGCCGGCGGTATGACTGTTTCCGGCACGATCAGCGCATCGGCCAATGGAGCAAGTGCCACCGGCATCCACATCGGAACCGGCGCGAGCGTCCCGCAGATCGTCAACAGCGGGACGATCAGCGCTTCAGGGGGTTCGTCGGCTACGGCGGTCGCCCAGGCGATCCAGATCGACGCTGGCGCCACGGTCAACTCAATCACCAACAGCGGAAGCATCCAGGCGACGAGGACCGGAACGGCCGGAACGGCGGCGGCGATCGTCGACAAGTCGGGGACGCTTTCGCTGGTGCAGAACAGCGGGTCGATCGGCGTGGGAAGCGCAGCGACGCTCGGCGATTCGGCCACCGCGATCGACCTCAGCGCCCGAACCACGGGCGCGGTCGTGCGGCAGGTCGCCGCCGCCACCGGCAAGCCGGCGCCCACGATCAACGGACGCATCCTGTTCGGCAGCGGCAATGACGTGCTCGACATCCAGGCCGGCACCATCAACGGCAAGGTCGACTTCGGCGGTGGCGCGGATGCGATGACACTCTCGGGCACTTCGGCCTTCCACGGCACGATCCTGAACAGTGGCGGACTGGCGCTCAACGTCGGCGCCGGCTCGATCGCCGACATCCAGAATGTCGGCACCGTCAACCTGGCATCTCTGACGACGGGAACCGGCGCTTCGCTTGGGTTCAAGGTCACCAATGCCGGCCACACCATCTACCAGGTGGCGGGAACGGCCGACTTTGCCGCTGGCACGAAGCTCGTCGTGACCTTCGACACGATCGGCGCTGCCGCGGGAAATTACACGATCATCAACGCTGGTACGCTGGTCGGAGCGCAGAACCTCACCAGCACTGCCATCAACGTGCCGTTCCTGTTCACCAGCTCCCTGACCTCAACCGCTAACCAGGTCGTGCTTGGGGTGGTTCGAAAGACTTCGGCCCAGCTTGGCCTCAACCAGTCCGAGGCGGCCGCCATCGATGCGGTGCTTACCGCTGCTGATACCGACACAGGGGTTCGCGGAGTGCTGCTCGGAATCACTGACGGCGCGACGCTGCAAGGCACGCTCCAGCAGATGCTCCCCGAGCATGCCGGCGGGGCGTTCGAAACGGCCACCAAGCCATCGCGGCTTGCAGCCGACATCCTCGCCCAGCCAGGGATGATCAACGGATTGTGGATGCAGCAGCTCGCCTGGACTTCCAGCAAGTCCATCGGCAGCACGTCGAGATATCAGTTGAGCAGCTGGGGCGCCGTGAGCGGCTATGACGTTTCCGTCGGCCCGATCGGTAATGTCGGCGTCAGCCTTGGCTATTATTACGGCAAGGACAGCCACAGCGGCGCCGAGATCGCCAGCGACCATTATGAGGCAGGCGCCTACTGGCGAGGCGGGACCGGTCCGCTTCGTGCCTGGGCGCGAGGCACGGTGGCCACCATCGATTACGATAGCACCCGGCGGCTTTCCGGCGTGGCAAGCGGGCAGCCCGTCAGCCGGGAGTCAGACGCCAAGTGGAATGGCCGACTCTATTCGGCGTCGGGCGGCGTTTCGTACGAAGCCCATTTTGGCCGCCTGAGCATCCGTCCGAACGCCTCGGTCGAATATTACAAGCTGCACGAGAATGCCTACACCGAAACCGGCGGCGGCACGGCCTACGACCTGACCGTCCGGAGCCGAAACAGCAACGAGGCCGCGGCTAACGCGATGGTTACGCTCGGCTACGACTTCACCGCTCGCGAAGACCCGGATTCAGGCTGGTTCCGTGTCGAGCTGGACGGCGGTCGGCGCGAGATCTTTAGCAGCACCATCGCCAACACCATCGCATCGTTCGGCACCGGCGCGCCGTTCACGCTGAGCGCCGAGGAGCGCAAGAGCGGATGGCGCGGCGGGCTTCGTGTTGCCGGAGGTGGTGGAAGCGTGTCCTTCGTCGCTGAAGCGAATGCAGAACAGCAGCAGGGGCACACCTCGTTCGGTGGCCGGATGGGCGTGAGCATCGGGTTGTAGAACTGGAAGGGAGGGGCAGCGAGCGCCGTCCCTCCCTTCATTCTCCAGGTGCCGCGGCCTTGATCGACAGTGCGTGGACCCGCTCGCGCATCAGGTCACCGAGCGCCGCGTAGATCATCCGCTGCCGCTCGACACGGTTCTTGCCGATGAAGGCCGGACTTTCGATGCGAAGCGAGAAGTGGCTTTCACCGGCGGGATTGTAGCCGCCGTGGCCCCGATGCTGCTCGCTTTCATCGACGAGTTCGATCGCCGTCGGGGAAAGCGCCGAATTGAGGCAGGCAAGCATTTCAGTTGCGACCGGGCCGGTTTTTTGGGCGTTCATTGGACCTTATATAGTGGGATTCAATGGCGACGAAGCAATCCAGGATGCACGGGCGGGTGGAAGGGGCGAGGGCAAGATGCGCCGTCCCTGGCTGCGACGCGCCCGGGGAATTCAAGGCGCCGCTGCAACCGGCCAATTTCGACGGGCCGGGAGCTTGGCGGTTCCTGTGCCTCGACCATGTCCGCGAGCACAATGCGAAGTACAATTTCTTCGACGGCATGAGCCCCGAGGAGATCCAGGATGCACAGGGTCCGCTTGCCGGCTGGGAGCGGCCAAGCCGCAAGTTCGCTGCCAACGGGGCCGACCCGGCCCCCAAGTGGAGCGACTTCTCCGATCCGCTGGAAGCCATTTCAGGCCGCTTCGGGCGCATTCGCGAGCCTGCCAGGCAGTCGCGCTTCAGCAAGCCGGAGCGGCGCGCGCTGTCGGTGCTCGGGCTCGGCGAGGACGCCGGCCTGCACGAGCTCCGGAAGCGCTATTCGGCGCTGGTCCGGCGCTTCCACCCCGACAAGAATGGCGGCGACCGAAGCAAGGAAGACAAGCTCGGCGCGGTGATCGAGGCCTACCAGCTGCTGAGGAAGTCCGCGGCCTTCGCTTAATCCCGGTCGGGAGCTCCGAGCGGGAAGTAAGGCCGGTAGGGCCGCGCTTCGTCGACCGCGCGGGCGACCACGGGATGGCCAAGCAAGCGGGAACGATAGGCTTTCACCTTCGGGCGTGCGTCCCCAATTTCCTCGACCCAGTCAGCGTAAAAGAGCGCCGGCGCCGCGGCGCAATCAGCAAGCGTGAAGCTATCGCCCGCCGCCCAGCCGTCCTCGGGCAGATTGGCCTCTAGCCAGTCATAGGCGATGTGCAGCCCCTTGCGGCCTCGCTCCGCGCTATCAGCGTCGCCCTTGCCGAGCGCGTGGTTGACCGCGGGCTGGAAGTTGCCCTGGACGTACAGGTCGAAGAAGCGGTCGAGGAAGCGAACGCGTCGGCCGAGCTCGCCGTCCGGGATCCAGACGTTTTCGGTCGGATGGTTGGCCTGCAGATGCTCGATGATGCAGGTCGCCTCGGGGATCACGTGGCCATTGTCGACCAGCGTCGGGAACTTGGCGAAGGGCCAAAGCTCGGCGAGCCGGGCGGTTGCCTCGGGATCTTCGAAGACCTTGCGGAATTCGAACGATCTGCCGTCCGCCCAGAGCGGGATCAGCGCCTTCCAGGTGTAGCTGCTGAACGGGTGCCCGTAGAGTTCCAGGCTCATTCCCCAGCCTCTGTCAAACGGCGGCCCTGTTCGATCTGTTCGGGGCTGGTCTCGGCGTCGGCAAAGCTGCCGATCGGCACCTCGCCGGCGGGCTCGTAGATCGAGAAGATCACGCCCTTATCGGACACCGCATGGTCGGTTAGCTTGAGCGCACCGGACGCGGCCGGCCCATCGAAAATCGACTTCCCGCCGCCGAGGATGACCGGGAAAGTCATGACGACCAGCCGGTCGATCAGCCCCGCGGCAATCAGCGGCATGTAAAGCGTGCTGCTGCCCTGGATGAGGAGGTCGCGGCCCTCGCTTCGCTTCAGCTCACCGACCTGCTCGGCCGTGTCGCCGGAAAGTCGATGGCTATTAGCCCATTCCAGCGGCGCTTCCGAATGGGTGAGGACGTATTTGTTGATCCGCTCGAACGTCGCCCCGATCGGGTTGTCGAGGTGCTTCGGCCAGTAACCGGCGAAGATGTCGTAGGTTCGCTTGCCAAGCAGCAGGTCGTAGTCGGCGCCAATAATCTTCCCGAACGGCGCCTCGAGCGTTTCGTCCCAGAAGTGAAAGGACCAGCCGCCATAAGGGAAGTTGCCGGTCTCATCCTCCTCCGGCCCGCCCGGCGCCTGCATGACGCCGTCGAGCGACTGAAAAACGGAGCCCGTGAGCTTACGCATCGACGCTCTCCCCGCGAACCGCCGCCTCGATCTTGGCGATGTCGATCTTGCGCATCGTCATCATCGCCCGGAAGGCGCGCTGAGCCGCGGCCTTGTCGGAGCTGGTCGTCGCATCAAGCAGCGCCCGCGGCGTGATCTGCCACGAGAAGCCCCAGCGGTCCTTGCACCAGCCGCACATGCTCTCCGCGCCGCCGTTGGACGTGATCGCGTTCCAGTAGCGGTCGGTTTCCTCCTGGTCCTCGGTCACCACCATGAAGCTCACGGCCTCGTTCGGCTTGAAGTTCGGGCCGCCGTTCAGGCCGACGAAGGGCTGGCCCAGCAGGGTGAACTCGACGGT
>Ga0207691_10006925_pt1 | contig 10933 bp, 10 predicted proteins | sample KBSM13metaG_FD_184327 | JGI IMG/M metagenome (GOLD analysis project Ga0207691, IMG submission 184327) | Miscanthus rhizosphere microbial communities from Kellogg Biological Station, Michigan, USA - KBS M1-3 metaG (SPAdes) (version 2) | ecosystem: Host-associated > Plants > Roots > Rhizosphere >...
TGGGCCGCGTACGCGCTGTTCGCGGCCGCGATCGCCGGCGTCCTCGGCCACTCCGGGGCGATCGGCACGCGCGTCGCCGACGCCGCCGTCGCGGCGCTGTTCGCCGCCGGGCCGGTGCTCGCCAATCTGCCGCGGCGCTGGTCGCGCCACGCGCTCGCGCTCGGCTCGCTGGCGCTCGCCGCCGGCGCCGCGCTCGGCACCGCGATCGATCCCGGCGGCTTCGATTCGGCGAGTGACATCGTCCTCGGCGCCGCCGTCCTCGCCGTCATCTACGTCGCGCTGCTGCACCGGAGCCTGCGCGGCCAGGTGCTGCCGGTCTTCGTCGTCGCCGTCGTGACGCTGCTCGTGCTCGCGATTCCGGCACTCCTCCTCGACGCGCGCGTCGAGAAGTGCATCGACGTCGCCACCGTCGCGACGACGCGCTCGGCCCTCGTCGTCGTGCTGACGCTGCCGGCGCTGTGGATCGGCTTTCGCGTGCTCGCCGGAGTGCTCTGGCTCGGCGAGCGCGGCTGGTTCAGCGACGTCTCGCTGCCGAGCCTGGTCGCGCTCGGCGTCGGCGCGCTCGCCTGGGTCGCGGGTTCGCCGGCGGTCGAGGCCGAGCGCGTCAGCGCGACGATCGCCGCGCTTCCGCTGCTCTGGCTCGCGGTCACCGCGCTCGCCTATGCGCTGGCGCTCGGCGGGCGGCCGGCTGCGGTGGCGGCGCCGCAGCTCCTGATGCTGCGCGTCTTCGCGCAGCGCAGCCGCCAGCACGCGCTGCTCGAGGCGATCCAGCAGCGCTGGCGCTCGATCGGCCCGATCCACCAGATCGGCGGCCCGGATCTCGCCGCGCTCAACGTCGATCTCGACGAGTGCGCGACGTACCTCACCGGCCGGCTGCACGAGCTCTTCCTGCCCGAAGCGGCGGGCGTCGAGCGGCTGCAGTCGCTGCTGCGCATGCACGCCGATCGCGAAGGGCGATTCGCGATCAACGAGGTGTTCTGCTTCAACACCGCGTGGCGGCACACCGTCGAGCAGCTCATGCGCGTGAGCGACGCCGTCGTCCTCGACCTGCGCGGCTTCACGGGGCATCGCCGCGGCACCGCGTACGAGATCGGCCTGCTCGGCCACGAAGCGCTGCTCGCGCGCGCCGTCGCGATCGGCGACGTCTACACCAACTGGCGCGACGTCGAGTCGCTGCTCGGCGAAGCCCGCGTCGACCCGGCGCAGCTCGCGCGCTTCGACGAGCGCGACGGCGTCGACGCGCTCTTCGATCGCCTGCTCGCGGTCGCCGCCCGCTGACGCGGCGCGGTGGCGCTCACGCCGGCTCGACGATCGCGGCGTTGATCAGCGAGCGCAGCTCGCGGCGGATCGGATACGTGCTCGACGGAATGAGCTGCGTCAGGAAGACGACGCAGACGTCCTCGACCGGGTCGACCCAGAACGCCGTCGACGCCATCCCGCCCCACCAGAATTCGCCGACCGACGACGTCACGCCGCAGCGCACCGGGTCGGTCGTCATCGCGAAGCCGAGGCCGAAGCCGACACCCTGGAACATCGCCTCGGAGAACATCGAGATCGAGATGTCGGCGAGGTCGCGGCCGCCCGGCAGGTGGTTGGCGCGCATGAGGCGCAGCGTCTTCGGCCCGAGCAGCCGGACGCCGTCGAGCTCGCCGCCGCGGCGCAGCATCTCGCAGAGGCGCAGGTAGTCGGCGGCGGTCGAGACGAGGCCGCCACCGCCCGACGGCGCGCGCGGCGGCTTCGTGAAGTCGAGCGGCGGCGCCGGCTCGAGCTTGCCCGCGGCCGATCGGACGTAGCAGTCGGCGAAGCGCGCGAGCTTCGCCTCGGGGACGAAGAAGTCGGTGTCGCGCATGCCGAGCGGCTGCAGGATGCGCGAGCGAACGTAGTCGTCGAACGGCATCCCGGAGACGACGCTCACGAGGTGACCGACGACGTCGGTCGAGACCGAGTAGTTCCACGCCGTTCCCGGCGAGAACTCGAGCGGCACGCGGCCGAGCTTCTCGACGAACGCCTCGAGGCTCTCGGACTCGAACGCGTCGAGCTGCAGCGCGCGGTACGCGGCGTCGACGTTGGTGCGCAACTGGAAGCCGTAGGTCAGGCCGGAGGTGTGGCGCAGCAGGTCGATGACGCGCATCGGCGCATCGACCGCTCGCGTGATGAACGCGCCCGGCACGCCGGAGCGGTAGACCGCCTGGTCGCGCCACGACGGGATCCACTTCGCGACCGGATCGTCGATCGCGATCCGCCCTTCCTCGACGAGCATCATGAAAGCGACGCTCGTCACCGGCTTGGTCATCGAGTAGATGCGAAAGATCGTGTCGTCGGCGAGCCGCTGCCTGCGCTCGAGCGAGGCGTGGCCGAGGACGGTGCGATGGACGAGCTCGCCGCGGCGCGCGACCAGGAGCTGCGCGCACGGCAGCAGGCCCGGGTCGACGTAGCGCTCGGCGAGGAAGCGGTCGATGCGGGCGAGGCGGTCGGCGTCGAAGCCGAGCGAACGGGGGGAGGCGAGGGCGGTCATGCGGCCATTCTCGCCGGGTCGCGCGGTCGCCGCGGTCTCAACCGGTTGCTATCGTCGCGCCTGCCACTTCGGGAGTCGCCGTGCCGACCAAGTTCACTTCGGGCCCGCCTGGCCGCGTCGTCGTCCTCGAGCACCGCTCGAAGGTGCTGCAAGGCAACCCGCTCGGCGACCCGAGCGTGCGGCCGCTGCACGTCTGGCTGCCGCCGCAGTACGACGACCCCGAGCTCGCCGAGCAGCGCTTTCCGGTCCTGTTCGACCTCGTCGGCTTCCTCGGCAGCGGCGCCGCGCACACCAACTGGAAGAGCTTCGGCGAGAACGTTCCCGAGCGCGCGGCGCGGCTCGTCCACCAGAAGAAGATGGCGCCGGCGATCATCGTCTTTCCGGACTGCTTCACCGCGCTCGGCGGCAACCAGTACATCAACTCGTCGGCGGTCGGCCGCTACGCCGACTACCTGACGCAGGAGCTCGTCCCGTTCGTCGACGCCCAGTTCCGCACGCTGGCGTCGCGCGAGCACCGCGGCTGCTTCGGCAAGAGCTCGGGCGGCTACGGCTCGATCGTCCATGGCATGCTCCATGCCGAGACGTGGGGCGCGATCGCCGACCACTCGGGCGACGCCTACTTCGACTTCGTCTACGCGACCGACTGGCCGAACACGCTCGACGCGCTCGCGAAGTTCGCGCAGCCGAAGCGCAAGCCCGGGCCGATCGACGTCCCCGCGCTCGCTTCGGCGCGGCTGGCCGAAGGGCTCGACGACGGCCGCATCGCGCGCTTCCTCGCCGACCTGCGGCGGAAGAGAAAGCTCGGCCCGAGCGACGGCCACACGGTGATGAACCTGTGCATGGCGGCGACGTACGACCCCGACCCGCAGGCGCCGAACGGCTTTCGCGTCCCGTTCCACCTCGAGACCGGCGAGCGCATCGAGGCGCGCTGGAAGAACTGGCTCGCGCACGACCCGATCCACATGGTGCGCCGCCACGCCAGGGCGCTGAAGAGCCTGCGCGCGATCTACGTCGACTGCGGCTGGAACGACCAGTACCACATCCACTACGGAGCGCGGATCCTCTCCGCACGCCTCGCCGAGCTCGGCATCGCGCACGCGTACGAGGAGTTTCCCGACAACCACTCCGACATCGACTACCGCATGGACACGAGCCTGCCGTTCCTCGTCGCCGCGCTCACGGGCGAGCGCGCCGCGGCGAAGCGTCCGGCACGCGGCCGCGCACCGCGTGCGCGCGCCCGCGCGTCGTGATCACGCCGGCGGCGTCGGTCTGCAGGCCGGCGCGCATCCGCTCGCGCAGCGTCGCCATCTGCGCCGGCGTCATGGCGGCGAAGTGCGGCGCGAGGCTGCGGCTCATCATCGCGATCGCCCACCAGTCGTCGAAGCCCGGGTAGGTGCGCTCGGCGGAGAAGACGTGCGTCTCGACGTCGACGAGGCCGGCGGCCGTCCACAGCGACTGCAGCACCTCGAGCCGCGCCGCGTCGACGCTCGGCGGCCAGATCGGCGGCAAGCCGAGGATGCGCGCGACCTCGTCCTGCAGCAGCGCGAACGGAAAGCCGCCGCCGACGATGTCCCATGCGTAGGTGGAGACGCTGCCGCCGGGCCGGACGACGCGCGCGAGCTCGGCGACACAGCGTGCCGGCTCGGGAACGAAGAAGATGACGAGCGCCGAAGTCGCGGCGTCGAACGACGCGTCGGGCCACGGCAGCGCCATCGCGTCGCCCTCGACGAAGCGCACCGGCGCGCCGGCAAAGCGCTGGCGCGCGAACGCGATCTGCTGCGGCGAAGGGTCGATGCCGCAGACCTCGGCGGGCGCGCAGCGCTGGACGACGAGCTCGGTGAAGGCGCCGTTGCCGCAGCCGACGTCGGCCCAGCGCCAGCCGGCGGGCGCGGCCAGCCAGTGCAGGAATTGCTCGCCGACGAGTCGGCTCCAGCCGCCCATGAACGTTTCGTAGGTGGCGCCGTCGTTGAACGAAACCGGCGGAGATGCTTGCATGCGGTGCTCCTGATCGCTGCGAACGGGGCCTCCGTTGCCCGCGCGAGACGCGGATGATGCCTGCCGGCCGACTGCGCGTGGGACAGCACGCCATCGCGATGTCCTCTCGCGCCGGTTCTTCGCTGTTTTCCCTCAATCGAGCGGATGCGCCGCGGCGCCGGGCATGTAGGCTGCCTGTACGGGATCAGGACCACCATCTGAGAGGACCATGAACACCGACCCGGCACTGCGCAACGACGACGGGCGCTTCGAGCTTCGCTACCGGAGCCTTTCTGCCCACCGCTGCGGCTACGCATTCCCGTGCGACGCCCAAGGCCGGGTCGACCTCGACCAGCTGAGCGACGAGGCGCGCGAGAACTACCTTTACGCGCGCGCGATGGTCGGCTTCGACCTCCAGCATCCGGAAGTCCTGTCGGTTCACTGAGCGCCGCTGCCCGGCTATCGTCGGGCATGCCGCTCCTGCTCTCCTTCGTCGTCGACGCGTCCGCGCGCGTCGCCGGCAACGCGAGCAGGCTCGCCAAGCGCGACGCGATCGCCGAGTGCATCCGCAGCGCCGACGTCGACGAGGTCGGCATCGTCGTCGCGTATCTCGCCGGCGAGACCCGGCAAGGCCGCGTCGGCATCGGCTACGCGACGCTCGCCGCGCTGCGCGGCGGGCACGCCGGCGCGCCGACGCTCACCGTCCGCGACGTCGACGCCGCGCTCGAGCGCATCGCGTCGACGAGCGGCAAGGGATCGGCGGCGAGGCGCAGCGCGTTGCTCGCCGAGCTCTTCGCGCGTGCCACCGAGAGCGAGCAGGACCTGCTGGTGCGGCTGCTCGTCGGCGAGCTGCGCCAGGGCGCGCTCGAAGGCGTGATGATCGACGCGATCGCCGCCGCGGCCGCGGTCCCCGTCGCCGACGTGCGGCGCGCCGCGATGGTCACCGGCAGCGTCGCGAGCGCCGCACGCGTCGCGATGAGCGACGGCGTGGCGGGCCTGGCGCGCTTCTCGATTGCGCTCGGCCGGCCGCTGCAGCCGATGCTCGCGCAGCCCGCCGACGACGTCGCCGGCGCGCTCGCGAAGCTCGGCACCGCCGCCGTCGAGTGGAAGGTCGACGGCGCGCGCATCCAGGTCCACAAGTCGGGCAGCGACGTCCGCGTCTACACGCGCGCGCTCAACGACGTCACCGCGTCGGTTCCCGAGATCGTCGAGGCGCTGCAGGAAGCGCATGCCGACGAGCTGATCCTCGACGGCGAGGCGATCGCGCTCGGCGGGGACGGCGCGCCGCTCGCCTTCCAGGTGACGATGCGGCGCTTCGGCCGCAAGCTCGACGTCGAGCGGCTGCGCGGCGAGCTGCCGCTCGCGGCGTTCTTCTTCGACTGCCTCTATCGCGACGGCGCGTCGCTCGCCGACCGGCCGGCGCACGAGCGCTTCGACGCGCTCGCTGCGGCGCTGCCCGCGGCGCTCGTCGTGCCGCGCCTCGTCACCGCCGACGTCGGCGCCGCCGCCGACTTCTACGCCGATGCGCTCGCGCGCGGCCACGAAGGCGTGATGGTGAAGGCGCTCGACGCCCCGTACGAAGCCGGCAGCCGCGGCGCGAGCTGGCTCAAGGTCAAGCGCGCGCACACGCTCGACCTGATCGTGCTCGCTGCCGAGTGGGGCCACGGTCGTCGCCACGGCTGGCTCTCGAACCTGCACCTCGGCGCGCGCGACCCGGAAGGCGGCTGGGTGATGCTCGGCAAGACGTTCAAGGGCATGACCGACGCGATGCTCGAGTGGCAGACGCACGAGCTGCTCGCGCGCGAGACGTCGCGCGACGCGACCACGGTGCACGTGCGTCCCGAGCTCGTCGTCGAGGTCGCGTTCAACGACCTGCAGGCAAGCCCGCACTATCCGGGCGGGCTGGCGCTGCGCTTCGCGCGCGTCAAGGGCTATCGGCCGGACAAGCGCGCCGACGAGGCCGACACGATCGACGCGGTGCGCGCGGTCTACGACGCGCAGGCCGCGAGCGCGGCGCGCTGAGCGGCGCTACACCGCGGGTTGCGCGGGCGGCGTCGTGACGACGCGGCCGTCCTTCACCGGCAGCGTCGCGCCGGGCTTGAACGACGTGCGCACGGTCGCGTCCTTGCCGTCGAGGCGATACGTGACGTCGTAGCCGACGAGCTTCTGCGACTTCTCCTGCACCGTGCGGCAGCGCCGCTCGGTGGTCGTGACGACGTCCTTGTCCTGCATGTTCTTCTGCACGCGGTTGCCAGCGTAGCCGCCCGCCGCCGCGCCTGCGACGGTGGCGAGCGTCTTGCCCTTGCCGCCGCCGACCGTGCTGCCGAGGAGCCCCCCGGCGACGGCACCGACCGCCGTGCCGGCGATGCGGTGCTCGTCCTTCACCGGTGCCTTCTTCTGCACCGTGACGTCCTCGCAGTGCTCGCGCGGCGTGACGACCGGCTCCATGACGTCCTTCACCGCGACGACCTCGGCCGCCTTCGGCTGCGCGAGCGTGCGATAGCCCGTGACGGCGCCGGCGCCGAGCACGACCATCGCGACGCCGCCCAGCGCCATCCCCTTCAGCATCGATGTGTTCATGGCGGCGATTGTCCGGCGGCCGCGCCGGCGCGAGGGTGACGAGTCGTGTCGAATGGAAAACTGCGACGGAGGAGCCAATTCCGCCGCTTGACACGCGTCAACCCATGTGCACCCAGCCGTAGCGCGTGTGGCTCGGTTGCGCGCCGGCGGCGAGGTACTCGCGCCGCGCGAGCGCGAGCTTGTCCTGCGGCAGGCCGGGGTATTCGAGCAGCGATTTCAGCGGCGTCGGGATGCGGTTCTCGTAGTCGCGCGGCAGCGGCCGGTAGACACCGCCTTCGCTGCCCGCCTCGCCGCGCATCTTGTAGAGCCGCGCCGAGTTGAGGCCGAGGATCTTGCGCTTGGCGGTCGGCGTCAGCTCGGGGTAGCCGAAGCGGCGCCGCATCTCCTCGGGAATCTGGAAGCGCCAGAGCGCCTCGATCTGCCACTGCGGCGAGCCGTTGAAGACGCAGTCGGAGCCGAACACGATGCGGTCCTCGCCGAAATACTTGAGGAGCTGGCCGAGCATGTGCGCGCACACCGTCGGCCAGGTGACGACGTTGTTGGCGAACGTCGAGCCGATCTCGGCGACGACGTTCGGCAGCCCGCCGCAGGTCTGCCCGAACTGCGTCAGCCACGGCAGGTTCGGCACGCCCTCGAGGTACTTGCGCTCGGCGACGATGTCGTCGAGCACCGGCTTCGACCACGCGAACGGCACCATGCCGCCCCAGCACGCGTGGTAGATGATGAAGTTGAAGTGCGGCCAGTCGCGCGACGCCTTCGGGATGTCGGTCGGGTTGCCCATCTCGGGCGTGTCGACCGGCGACGGCGAGAAGCCCTTGTGGATGCAGATGTTGAAGAAGCCCGGATGGCGCTCGAGCTGCTCCTTGTGGCGCGTGATCAGCTCGTAGGTCGGATAGACGACCTTCTCGTCGTCGAGCCGCCAGCGCCGCATCGGGCTCGCCGGGTCGTCGTCGGCCTTGGCGGCGTACGCGATGTTGTAGCCCTTCCACGAATCGGGATGGTTCTCGGCGATCTGCCGGTCCATGAACTCGAGGTTCGGCACCCCCGGATAGAGCTGGCCGTGCGCGAGCAGGCGCTGCGAGCCGCTGATGCGGTTGACGAAGTTGCGCACCGCGGCGGTCTGCCTTGCGGTCAGGTTCACGACCTGCTGCGATTCGGTGGTGCTCACCGGCGGCCTGCCGTTCGGATCACCGGGCGGGAAGACGCCGAGCGTCGCCGCGCTGAGGAGGCCCACCGTCACCTGGCTGTCGAAGAAGACGTCCTGGACGAAGCGGCTGAGGTGGAGCGACTCGCTCGTGATCGGAACACCTGCGCGTTTCGGGTCGAGCACCGCCCACGGCCGGCCGAGCTCGTCGAGCTGGCCTTCGGGCTGGAACGGGTTCTTCTTGAAGTTCGACGCCGACGCCGCGCTCGGTCCCTGCACGAACGCGAGGAAGACGTGCGGGCCGTTCTGGCTCGAGCGCACCATGTGCAGCTGGTCGTCGAAGACGAAGAGGTCGGCGGGCGGCGCGTTCGGCGCTGCGGCGTCGGCCTCGTAGAGCTCGGCGCGGTCGACGCTGAAGAACTGGCCGTGCACCTCGTTCATCGCGAGGAAGCTCGCCGCCATGCCGCCTGTCGTGGCGAGGAAGCGTCTGCGGCCGATGCCGAGCTTCGTTCCCGCACCGTCGGCGAGCGCTTCGATGCGCTGCTCGACCCGCCGCTGCTCGGCGGTCTGCGGGATCGGCATGTGCTCGCCGTTCGAGACCATGCGGGTCGGCACCGGCGCGTGCAGCCGGTCGGCGTCGTCGGCGCGGGCGAGCTTCGCGAGCTGCTCGTCGCTCAGCCAGATGTCTTCCTCGCGGTCGCCGCGCGTCGCCATCGCCGCTCCCGTCAGCGCGCGAGCTGCTGGACGAGCTCGAGCGCGCGCGCGACGTTCGCCTCGGGCGAGACGCCGCCGACGGTCGCCGCGATCGTGCCGTCGCGGCGGACGACGAACGTCGTCCGCTCGGTGAAGCCGTGGTCGATCTCCTTGCCGCGCGTGTCGGTCGCGCCGCGCACCTTGTCGCTGACGCGCAGCCCGTACGAGCGCGCGATCCTGCCGTCGGCGTCGGACGCGACGGCGAGCTTGCCGGCGCAGTAGTCGGGATCGGCCGAAAACGCGTTCAGGCGCTCGATGCTGTCGAGCGAGACGCCGACGACGCTCGCGCCGGCGGCAGCGAACCGCTCGGCGCGGGTCGAGAACTCGTGCGCCTGGATGTTGCAGCCCGACGTGTACGCCGACGGATAGAAGTAGACGACGACCGGTCCGCGCGCGAGCTGCTCCTGCAGCGAGTACGAGAACGGCTTGCCGGCGAGCGACGCCTGCGCGGTGAACGCGGGCGCGGCGTCGCCGGCCTTGAGTGCTGCCGCGGCGGCGGTCGCGGCGAGGACGGCGAGGACGGCGGCAGCGGTGCGAAGCGTCATGGCTGGGCTCTCGAAGACGAGCGCACGAAGCGGCGTGCGCGGAGCAGGAATTCTGCGCGCGATCGGCGGCGCGTGCTGCGAGCGTGCCGCGACGCCGTACCATGCTTTTCCTTCGTTTGCTGCTGCCTTGCAGCCCAACGGATGCGCGGCGCGTTCGACTTCAGCTCTTGGCAAGGCGTCGTCTCGACGCTGCTCGGCCTCGTCGTCGTCTCGCTCGTCGCGGTCGGCATCCGCCTGCTCGTCATGCAGCGCGTGCAGCGGCGGCGCGAGCGCGAGAACCGGCAGATCAACGAGCGGCTGAAGACGCTGATCGCTGCCTACAAGACGCTCGGCGGATCGTTCACCGGCGAGCTCGCCGTCGACCCCAGCCACCTCCGCGACCTCCGTGCGCGGGCAGCGTCGACGGCGGCGGGCGGCGAAGACGGCGCGGCCGACGCGCCGGGCGGCGAGCGCCGCCGCCGCGTGCGCGACGCCGTCGAGGCGGCGCTCGCCGACGTCATCCTGCTCGGCACCGAGGAGCAGGTGCGGCTCGCGGTGCGCGCCGCGGGCGAGATGGTCGCCGGGCGGAGCGTCGAGCTCGCCGAGCTCGTCGTCTCGCTGCGCACGTTCATCCGCGACGTCCTCGACCTCGAGCCGATCGCCTCCGAGCTCGCGATCCCGCGCCAGGGTCCGCTGCGCAGCGTCGCCGCTGCGCGCGGCGGCGGCAGCGATCGCGGCGCGCGGACGAGCGGCGGCGGCGCTGGCCGCGGCGCCGGTGGCGGCGGGGGTGGCGGCGCGGGCGCGGGGCTCGGCGTCGGCATGGGCATCGGCGGCCTGCACCACGCCGACGTCGACGGCGACGACGTGCAGGGTCGACCGTGACGGCGTCGAGCGCTTCGCCACCGCAGGACCGGCGATGAGCGAACGCGCCGCCGAGCTCGTGCGCGCGTTGCGCCTCGCGCCGCATCCCGAAGGCGGCCACTACCGCGAGGTCTTCCGCGCGGCCGCGAGCGTGCAGCCCGGTGACGGGCGGCCGGCACGCGCGGCGCTGACGACGATCGACTTCGTGCTTGCGCGCGGCGAGCGCTCGGCGTGGCACCGCGTCGCGTCCGACGAGGTCTGGCATCTGCTCGAAGGCGGACCGCTCCGGCTGTGGCTGCTGCCGGCCGCGCTCGACCGCGTCGATGCGGTCACGCTCGGTGCGGTCGACGGCAACGGCACCGTGCCGCGCCACGTCGTCCCCGCGGGCGCCTGGCAGGCCGCCGAGCCGCTCGGCGCATTCGCGTACGTCGGCGCCACCGTCGGCCCGGGGTTCGACTTCGCCGACTTCGCGTTCCTGCGCGACGACGCCGCCGCGAAGGCGCGGCTCGCGGCGCTGCGGCCCGATCTCGCGCGGTTGCTCGCGCCCCTGCCCGCGACTCGATCGCCGTGATCGCGCACACT
>Ga0207691_10006929_pt1 | contig 10928 bp, 8 predicted proteins | sample KBSM13metaG_FD_184327 | JGI IMG/M metagenome (GOLD analysis project Ga0207691, IMG submission 184327) | Miscanthus rhizosphere microbial communities from Kellogg Biological Station, Michigan, USA - KBS M1-3 metaG (SPAdes) (version 2) | ecosystem: Host-associated > Plants > Roots > Rhizosphere >...
TTTACGAGCATTTAGCGCCTCGGTGACGGGTTTCGAATTACCACAAAATATCACAAATCCGGTCAAATGTACCACAAAAATCGCTTGCGGTGAAGCCTGCGCGGTTGTCATCCCGGGCGAGCCAGGCGAGACCCGGGATGACATGGGGTGCGTCGGCCGGGATGACACTCGCGGCAAAGCCGCTATCTTGCCGCCCCTCATTCTCCCGGGAGCAACCCCATGGCTGCCAGCGACTACGAGGTCTTCGACGAGCGCTTCCGCTCTTGCGTCAACCGCACCTCGCACGTCGAGCGGCTATGGACCGGCGCACGCTGGACCGAGGGCGGCGTCTACTTCCCGGCCGGGCGCCACGTGCTGTTCTCCGACATCCCGAACGACCGGATCATGCGTTACGACGAGACCGACGGCTCGGTCAGCGTCTTCCGCCACCCCTGCGGCAACGCCAACGGCCACACGGTCGACCGGCAGGGACGCCTCGTCTCGTGCGAGCACGGCGGGCGGCGCGTCTCCCGCACCGAGCATGACGGCCGCATCACGGTCATCGCCGACAGCTATCAGGGCAAGCGGCTGAACAGTCCCAATGATGTGGTGGTGAAGTCCGACGACTCGATCTGGTTCACCGATCCGCCCTACGGGATCATGTCGGACTACGAAGGCAACAAGGCCGAGCCCGAGATCGGCAACAACGTGTTCCGCGTCGACGGCAAGACCGGCGAGATCAAGATCGTCGCCGACGATTTCATCCGGCCGAACGGGCTCGCCTTCTCGGCCGACGAGACGAAGCTCTACATCGTGGATTCGGCCGGCGGGCGCGTGAAAGGCCAGCCGAAACACATCCGCGTCTTTGACGTGGGCGAAGGCGGCAAGCTGTCCGGCGGAACGGAATTCGCCGACTGCACGGCGGGACGCTTCGACGGCATGCGCTTCGACACCGACGGGCGGCTGTGGGCGGCGACCGACGACGGCGTGCACTGCATCGACACCGACGGCACGCTGATCGGCAAGATCAAGATCCCGGAGATCTGCGCCAACGTCGTGTTCGGCGGGCCGAAGCGCAACATGCTCTACATCTGCGCGACGAACTCGCTGTACGGCGTGCTCACGCATGTGAACGGGTTGCGGACGTTCTAACAGTCCTCGTCCTGAGGCGCCCGCGCGAAGCGCGGGCCTCGAAGGACGGCCGCACGCTCCATATCTCTGGCCATGCTTCGAGGCTCGCTGCGCTCGCACCTCAGCATGAGGCGAGACTGCATTTTCCCTTTCAAAACCACATTTTCGGTCTATTGTCGCAAATCTGTCATGTCACCGCGCGCTTGAGTCGGCGCGATGGAGGTTTTGCGCCAGAGATGTCCGGCACCGAGCTGTTCGCCACCTTCCTCGGCAGTGTCGCGCTCCTGCTTTGGGGCGTCCGCATGGTGCGCACGGGCATGACGCGTGCGTTCGGCGCTGCGCTCCGGCGCGCGATCTCGACCTACGCCCGCACGCGGATCGGCGCATTCCTCGCCGGGATCGGCGTCACCGGCATCCTGCAAAGCTCGACCGCGACGACGATGCTGCTTGCCTCGTTCGCCGGGCGCGGCCTGATCGCGCTTCCGCTCGCGCTCGCGGTCATTCTCGGGGCCGACGTCGGCTCGGCGATCGTCGCGCAGGTGTTCTCCTTCGATGTGAAGTGGCTTTGGAGCGTGCTGGTCGCGATCGGTGTGCTCGTATTCATGTCGACCGAGGCGGACCGGGCGCGCGGTGTCGCGCGCATCTTCATCGGTCTCGGTCTGATGCTGCTCGCGCTTGTGCACATCGGCAGCGCGGCGGCACCGCTGCGCGATTCACCGCTGTTCCGGTCGCTGCTGACCGGCCTTGCCGGCGAGCCGGTGCTCGGCTTCATCGCCGCCGTCGCAATCTCGTGGCTTGTCCACTCGAGCCTTTCGATCGTGCTGCTGGTGATGTCGCTTGCCGCAGCGCAAGCGTTGCCGGTGCCGCTCGCGCTCGCGCTCGTCCTCGGCGCCAATGTCGGAGGCTCGCTCGCGCCGTTCGTCACGCTGTCAGCCTCGCCGCCGGCCAGCCGCCGGGTGCCGCTTGGCAACCTGGTGATGCGGACCGCGGTAGCGCTGCCCGCCCTGTTCTTCGTGGCGCCGATCGCATCATGGCTCACCTTGATCGAGAGTGACCCGGGACGCATCGCGATCAACTTCCATACGGCGTTCAATCTCGTGGTTGCGGCCGCCTTTCTGCCCGCGGTGGCGCTGATCGCGACCTTCGCGACACGCCTGCTGCCCGATCTGCCGCAGGCTGCCACTGCCGCCAAGCCAAAGCACCTCGACCCGACCGTGATCGACTCGCCATCCGAAGCGCTCGGCTGCGCGATGCGCGAGACACTGAACATGGGCGACCGCGTCGCCGACATGATGCGCCAGGCGCTCACCGTGTTCGAGAAGTCGGACGCGAAGCTGGTGAAGGAGGTCGAGAAATCCGACAACGTCGTCGACGACCTGCACGAAGCGATCAAGCTCTACCTCGTGAAGGTCTCGAAGTCGGAGATGAGCGACGAGGAGAGCCAGCGCTACGTCGAGATCCTCACCTTCACGACGAACCTCGAGCATGTCGGCGACATCATCGACAAGAACCTGATGGAACTGGCGACCAAGAAGATCAAGAACCGCTACACATTCTCGCCCGAGGGCCTTGACGAAATTCGCCGTTTCCACGGCCGCGTGATGGACAATATGCGCCTGGCCTTCAACGTGTTCGCGACCCGCGACGTGGCGATGGCGCGCCGTCTGCTGGCCGAAAAGGCAACCACGCGGGCGGCAGAGCTTGCGGCAGCCGACAGCCACTTTGCGCGGTTGCGCGAGGGGCGGCCGGAATCGATCGAGACCAGCGCGATCCATCTCGACGTGATGCGCGACCTGAAGCGCATCAACGGGCACTTGACCTCGGTCGCCTACCCGATCCTGGAAGTCGCGGGCGAATTGCGCGACAGCCGGCTGCGCGAGCGCGAGGCCGAGCAGGCTTCGCCGGCAATGCCGAACGGCAAGCCCATCACGACCTGATGGATCGCAAGGCCATTGTGCTTGACTTGCGAATCCGTGTCCTGCGGAAATCCACACGCACAAGCCCGTCGGTGAAAGCGCGCGGGCAGAACCGCATCGTCGGGCACATCGCGTCCCCTGTATTTTTTCTGTTATTTACAGGAAAGAGGGTAATTTGATACCTGCCCGACCTAGACCTCTCGCGCATCCAGCCGCCGGTAAAGCGGCAGCGCGAACGGCGCGAACTTGCGGATGGCGCCCTGCAGCCGCCACGGCCGCGGCTCCGACAGCGGCAGGCCGAGCGTGTCGATCGCGGTGTCCTGCGTCGCGCGCGCGAGTTCGCGCCCGAGCGAGATCGACAGCGCCACAGCGCGTCCGCTGCAGCCGACCCAGGCGAACCCATTGGGTCCGAGCCGATGCACGCGCGGGAAGCCCGGCACCTCGGGATGCAGCAGATTGTCCGGCGTCATGCCGACATAGCCGGACCAGACGTAATCGAACTCGACGTCGCCGATCTGCGGCCATAGCCGCTTCAGCCGCTCGGCGACCGGCCTGCGCAGATTGGTACCGCCCTCGCCGGGAAACACCGCCGCGCCGCCGGTCACCAGCCGGTTGCGTGCGTCCCAGCGCGCGAAATAGAGCTCGCGGTGCGTATCCGACATCGCCTGCCGGTCCGGGATGATGGTTTTGGCGACGTTGTTGCTGATCGGCTTGGTCGCCATCTGCCAGGAGAGCACCGGGATGACTTCGTGTGCGATCTCCGGCGCGAGCTGCTGCTCGAACTCGCCCGTGTAGGCATTGGTCGCAAGCACGAAGGCAGGCGCCGTCACCGAACCTTTCGCAGTTCTCACCGTCCAGCGCCCGTTGGCGTGACTGAACGAGATCGCCGGCGAGCGCGCGTAGATCACCGCGCCGAGCCGCAACGCGACATCGGCAAGACCGCGGGTGAGCGCGAGCGGATTGATGTGACCGCCGGTCCGGTTCCAGAAGCCGCCGAACCACGCCTCCGAGCCGGTCATCGCCGAAACCGCCGCGCGGTCGAGCAACTCGACCGGTGCGCCGATCGCCGACCATTCCCTCACGCGCTTCTCGGCGAGCTTGAAGCGCCCCGGCGAATGCACCGGCTGCACCCAGCCGGCCTGCTCGGCTTCGGCCGCGATGGCGTACTTGCGCACGAGATCGAACAGATAGGCGGCGCTGTCGCGCAGCAGCGCGTTGAAACGCTCGCCCGCCTCCCCATGCCGCTTCACCATCGCGGACGGGTCGTGGCCCGCGAGCGTCGGGATCACCTGCCCGTTGTTGCGCCCTGATGCGCCCCATCCAGGCTCGGCGGCTTCGATCACGGTCGCAGCAATACCCATCTCGCGCAGGTGGATCGCGGTCGAGAGCCCGGTGAACCCGGCACCGACGATGACCACGTCGGATGTCTGATCACCCTCGAGCTCAGGCAGCGCGGGCGCGGCCGGCGCAGTCGCGGCCCATAACGACGGCGGCCAGTTCACACCGGTTTGGATTGATGCTGTCACGATCGAGACCTTTGCGAATGCGTTTCGTTGCGTCCGATGATAACAGAATGAAATTCTCTCCAGCGCCATTCAAACAGACGCCTGCGACACATGCGAACCCTTGCGGAGCGCGGGATTGAAAGTTTTATCCCATCCGCGCAAGGTGTGCAGCGCAACAGAGAACCTTGGTTGTAGCAGGACACTGCGGTTGCGGACCGAAGCCGTTTTGAAGGAAAGCACGATGCCGTTGAAGCATATCCTGGGTGCCGATCATGTCGTGATCACGGTGCGCGATCTCGATGCCGCGGCGGAGCAGTGGAAGAAGCTCGGCTTCACCCTCTCGCCGCGCGGCACGCATTCGCCGCAGATGGGCTCCGGCAACTACACCATCATGTTCGGCGAGGATTATCTCGAATTGCTCGGCGTGCTGCACGAGACCGAGCAGAACAAGCCGACGCGCGACTTCCTGAAGAACCGCGAAGGCATCGAACGCACCGCGTTCACCACCGACGACGCGGCTGCCGGCGCCGCCGATCTTTCCGCGCGTGGTCTGGTGCCGCTGGGCCCCGTGCATTTCGGCCGCCCGGTCGATTTGCCGAACGGCGGCAAGAGCGAGGCCAAGTTCAACGTATTCCGCTGGCCGCTGAGCGAAAGCCCCGGCGGCATGCGCATCTTCGCGTGCCAGCACCTGACGCGGAACACGGTGTGGATTCCCGAATTGCAGAAGCATGCCAATGGCGCGACGCGCATCGTCGCGATCGAAATTCTGTCCGCCGACCCGAAAGCTGCCGCCGAGCACATGAGCCGACTGATCGACCAGCCGGTGTCGCCTGCCGATGGTGCATTTCTCGTGCACTCCGGCGGCAAGCGCGCCGATTTCGTATTTTATGACGCAGCGCAGTTCGCGCAGCGCTATCCCGACGCGGTGCGCGCCGGCGCCGCGCCCGAAAGCGCGGCTGCGCTGGTCATCGGCACCGGCGACCTTGGTGCGGCCACCAAAGCGCTCGGCAAAACCGGAATCGCGCACCACGGCATGGTCAGCGTTCCGGCGAGCGCCGCGAACGGCACTGTCGTGAGCTTCGTCGCACAATAGCTTTCGCGTTCGGCTTCCACCAAGGAGACACCGTCATGAATTTCACCCGCCGCGCCGTGCTGATGACGAGCGCCGCCATCGCCGCCAATGTGCTGCGGCCGGAGCTCACCTTCGGGCAGGCGACGCCGCGCAAGGGCGGCGTCTTCACGGTGCATTTCGGCGCCGAGCAGCGCCAGCTCAATCCGAGCCTGCAGGCCTCGACCGGCGTCTACATCATCGGCGGCAAGATCCAGGAGGCGCTGGTCGATCTGGACGCCAACGGACAGCCGGTCGGCGTTCTCGCCGAAAGCTGGGAGGCCGCGCCCGACGGCAAGACCATCACCTTCAAGCTGCGCCAGGGCGTGACCTGGCACGACGGCAAGCCGTTCACCTCCGCCGACGTCGCCTACACGGCGATGAACATGTGGAAGAAGATCTTGAACTACGGCACGACGCTGCAGCTCTTCCTCACCGCCGTCGATACGCCGGACGCACATACCGCGGTGTTCCGCTACGAGCGGCCGATGCCGCTCAACCTGCTGCTGCGCGCGCTCCCCGACCTCGGCTACATCTCGGCCAAGCATCTTTACGAGGACAAGGGCGACATCCGGCAGAACCCGCTCAATCTCGCGCCGGTCGGCACCGGTCCGTTCAAGTTCGTGCAGTACGAGCGCGGCCAGTACATCATCGCCGACCGCAATCCGAATTACTGGCGGCCGAATGCGCCTTATCTCGATCGCATCGTCTGGCGCGTCGTAACCGATCGCGCCGCCGCCGCCGCCCAGATGGAGGCGGGACAGATCCACTACAGCCCGTTCTCGGGGCTGACGATCTCCGACCTGGCGCGGCTCAGCAAAGACCCGCGCTTCATCGTCTCGACCAAGGGCAACGAGGGCAACGCGCGCACCAACACCATCGAGTTCAACTTCCGCCGCAAGGAGCTCGCCGACATCCGCGTGCGCCGCGCGATCGCGCATGCGCTGAACATCCCGTTCTTCATCGAGAACTTCCTCGGCGAGTTCGCCAAGCGCGGCACCGGCCCGATCCCGTCGGTCTCGACCGACTTCTATCCCGCCGACAACGGCCCGCAATATCCGTACGACAAGGCGCTGGCCGTGAAGCTGCTCGACGAAGCAGGCTTCAAGGCCGGCGCGGGCGGCACGCGCTTCTCGCTGCGCCTTCTACCGGCGCCGTGGGGCGAGGACATCTCGCTGTTTGCGACCTTCATCCAGCAGTCGCTATCGGACGTCGGCATCAAGATCGACATCGTGCGCAACGATGGCGGCGGCTTCCTCAAGCAGGTCTATGACGACCACGCCTTCGATCTCGCGAGCGGATGGCATCAATACCGCAACGATCCGGCGGTCTCGACCACGGTGTGGTACCGCTCGGGCCAGCCGAGGGGCGCGCCCTGGACCAACCAATGGGACTGGACCGATCCGAAGATCGACAAGATCATCGACGACGCCGCGACCGAGGTCGATCCGGTGAAACGCAAGGCGCTCTATGGCGAGTTCGTGCGCGGCGTGAACACCGAGCTGCCGATCTGGACGCCGATCGAGCAGATCTTCGTCACCACCATCAACGCGAAGGCGCGCAACCATTCCAATACGCCGCGCTGGGGCTCGTCGAGCTGGCACGACCTGTGGCTCGCCGAATGACCGCGTGACATGCGCATCCTGAGTCTCGCCGGGCGGCGGCTTGCCGCCTCGATCCCCACGCTGTTCCTGATCCTGATCGGCGTGTTCCTGCTGCTGCAATTCGCGCCGGGCGACACCGTCGATGCCATGATGGCGCAGATGGGCGGCGGCGATGCCGCGACCGCGAAGGAACTACGCCGCTTCTATGGGCTCGACCTCTCGGTCGCGGCGCAACTCGTCAACTATCTCTGGCGGCTCGTGCGCTTCGATCTCGGCTTCTCGGCGATCTACGGCAAGCCGGTGGTGACCGTGATCGTCGAGCGGCTGCCGGCGACCTTGCTGCTGATGACGTCGGCATTGTCGTTTGCATTTTTCATGGGGCTGGTGCTTGGCGTGATCGCGGCGCGGCGCGTCAACCAGTGGCCGGACACGCTGATCTCCACGTTGGGCCTCATCTTCTACGCGATGCCGTCGTTCTGGTTCGGCCTGATGGCGATCGTGGTGTTCTCGATCTACCTGCAATGGCTCCCGGCCGGCGGCTTCGAGGACATCACGCTGGTGCACAGCGGTTTGTCGCGCACGCTCGATATCGCGCGCCATCTGCTGCTGCCGTCGCTGACGCTCGGGTTGATATTCCTCGCGATCTATCTGCGCATCATGCGCGCCTCGATGCTCGAGGTGCTCAACCTCGACTTCGTGCGCACCGCGCGCTCGAAAGGCCTCGACGAGACGAGCGTCGTGGTGCGTCATGTGCTGCGCAACGCGCTCCTCCCGATGGTGACGCTGATCGGCCTGCAGGCCGGCACGATGCTCGGCGGATCGGTGGTGGTCGAGAGCGTTTTCTCGCTGCCGGGGCTGGGGCGCCTGGCCTACGAGTCGGTGGTGCAACGCGATCTCAACACGCTGCTCGGCATCGTGTTCGTCTCGGCCCTGCTCGTGATCGCGGTCAATTTCATCGTCGATCTCGCCTATGCGCGGCTCGACCCGCGCATCACGTCGGGGGCGTGACCGTGGCGGTGCTGAAGCTCTATTTGCGCAGCCCGGCCGCGATCATCGGCCTGCTGCTGCTGTTCGCGATCCTCGCGATGGCGGCGAGCGCCGGCTGGCTCTATCCGCGCGATCCGTTGAGCCTTGCCGGCCGGCCGCTGATCTGGCCGTTCGAGAACCCGCGTTTCCTGCTCGGCACCGACAATTCGGGGCGCGACATCGCGGCGCAGATTTTCCACGGCGCGCGCTTCTCGCTGCTGATCGGGCTGGTCGCAACCGTGATCGCCGTCATCATCGGCATCTGCATCGGCGCTTTCGCCGGATATTACGGCGGCTGGATCGACAACATCCTGATGCGCGTCACCGAGGCGTTCCAGATCCTGCCGAATTTCCTGCTGCTGCTCGTGCTGGTCGCGGTATTCGGCTCGACCATCACGACCGTGACGGTCGCGATCGGCATCGTGTCGTGGCCCGCGCCCGCGCGGTTGACGCGCGCCGAATTCCTCTCGCTGCGCAATCGCGAATTCGTGCAGGCCGGCCGCACGCTCGGCCTGCGCGACGCCAAGCTCATCTTCGGCGAAATCCTGCCGAACGCGCTGCCGCCGATCATCGTCTATGCGAGCGTCGTCATGGCGGTGTCGATCCTGCTCGAAAGTGCGCTCGCCTTCCTCAAGCTCTCCGACCCGAACATCGCCTCATGGGGCAACCTGATCGGCCTCGGGCGCGATGTGCTGCGCGTGCAGTGGTACGTCTCGGCCATTCCTGGTGTCGCGATCCTCGTCACGGTTCTCGCCGTCTCGCTGGTCGGCCAGGGCTTGAACGATGCGCTGAACCCCAGGCTCAAGGGCCGATGAGCCCCATCCTGTCGCTCGAAGGCTTGAGCGTGCGGCTGCCGCCGGGTGCCGACCGGCCACACGCGCTGCAGGACGTGACGCTGTCGCTCAACGCCAATGAGATCGTCTGCGTGGTCGGCGAGTCCGGCTCCGGCAAATCCATGATGGCGAACGCCGTGATGCGCCTGCTGCCGCAGGGCGTCGACATCGACGCTGGCCAGGTCCTGTTCGAAGGGCGCGACCTCGCGCGAGCGACCGAGACCGAGATGCGCCAGGTGCGCGGCGCCGGCATCGCGATGATCTTCCAGGAGCCGATGACGGCGCTCAATCCGCTGCGCACGGTGGGCGACCAGATCGGCGAGATGTTTCGCATCCACACAGAGCTCTCCAAGTCCGAGATCGCGACGCGAATCCTCGGCTTACTGGAGGAGGTGCGCATCCCCGATCCGCGCCAGGCGATGGGCGCCTATCCGCATGAGTTGTCCGGCGGGCAGCGCCAGCGCGCCATGATCGCAATGGCGATGGCGCTCGATCCGCGCGTGCTGATCGCCGACGAGCCGACCACCGCGCTGGATGTGACCACGCAGGCGCAGATCCTGGCGCTGATCCGCGATCTGCAGGCGCGCAAGGGCACGGCCGTGCTGTTCATCACGCATGATTTCGGCGTGGTGGCCGAGATCGCGAACCGCGTCGCCGTGATGCAGCACGGCCTCGTGGTGGAGCACGGCGCGGCCGGCGATGTGCTGCATCGTCCGCAGCATCCCTACACGCGCCAGCTCATCGCGGCGGTGCCGTCGCTGAAGGCGCCGCCGCCGCGCAAGCTTGGCCCCGAGCCGATCCTCACCATCGAGCACGTCTCGAAGACCTACAAGTCCGGCGGCTTCCTCGGCCGCGGCGCGCGCATCACGCACGCCGTGAAAGATGTGACGCTGACACTGCCGAAGGGCGCAACACTCGGGATTGTCGGCGAGTCCGGTTCGGGCAAGTCGACGCTCGCGCGATGCATCGTGCGCCTGATCGAGCCCGACGCCGGCGCGATCCGGCTCAAGGGCACGGACCTCGCGAGCTTGACGCGCGAGGAGATGCGGGCGCAGACGCGCAACATCCAGATGGTGTTTCAGGACCCGTTCGCATCGCTCAACCCGCGGCGCAAGGCGGGAGACCTCGTGGCACAGGGACTGATCGTGCACGGCACGCCCCGCGCGGAGGCATTGAAGCGTGTGAAAGATCTGTTCGCGCTGGTCGGTCTCGATCCGGCATCGACCGATCGCTATCCGCACGAGTTCTCGGGCGGACAGCGCCAGCGCATCGGGCTCGCGCGCGCGCTCGCACTCGAGCCGGATGTGCTGATCGCCGACGAGCCGGTGTCCGCGCTCGACGTGTCGGTTCAGGCGCAGGTGTTGAAGCTGCTCGCGGCGTTGCGCGCGCGGCTCGGCCTGTCGATGGTGTTCATCACCCACGACCTGCGCGTCGCGCTGCAGGTCTGCGACATCGTCGGCGTGATGAAGGACGGCGAGATCGTCGAGACCGGACCGGTCGCGCAGGTGTTCACCCAGCCGCAGCACCCCTACACGCAGGCGCTGCTGGCATCCGTGCCGGGGCGGGAGATCGGGACGAGGCTGGTGTAAACTAGGTGGCGTACCCCTGCTCCGCATTCAGGCTCAACGAGCCCCGATCAACGGCCGTTGGTCGCGATGCGTCCAAAAGCGGACGCATTATTCCCACTTCGAGTTTTGTCGAGTTTGACCCTGAGCAGACCTGGTACAAATGTTTTCACGAAATCGGGTAGGCGAGCTATCGATCGTGGAAAATCATGCGGGCCGACTTAGCTCCACCGTATGAAATGGCTGGAGTGCGTCGATCGT
>Ga0207691_10006932_pt1 | contig 10926 bp, 9 predicted proteins | sample KBSM13metaG_FD_184327 | JGI IMG/M metagenome (GOLD analysis project Ga0207691, IMG submission 184327) | Miscanthus rhizosphere microbial communities from Kellogg Biological Station, Michigan, USA - KBS M1-3 metaG (SPAdes) (version 2) | ecosystem: Host-associated > Plants > Roots > Rhizosphere >...
CGACGAGCAGGAAGAGGAAGTCGGCATCACCCGGCGCGAGAAGACCAAGGCCAAGCAGGAGCCGGTCATCAAGGGCATCCTGCCCGAGACGCCGGCGCCGAAGGCGGTCGAGCGCGTGCCGGCGCCGGTCGCGGCCCCTGCCGCAGCCGTCGCGCAATTGCCGGCCGTTCGCCTGCCGGTCGCAGCGCCGGCGGCGACACCTGCTGGAAACGGCTTCTTCGCCTGGGTCAAGTCGCTCTTCGGCGCCGCCGCACCCGAGCCGGCCGCAACAGTGCGCCCGGCGCTGCCCGCGCCCGCAGCAACGACCGCGGAAGCGCCGCGGCGCGAGCGCGGCGAGCGCTCCGAGCGCGGTGGCGAACGAGGCGAGCGCGGCGGCCGCGGTGGTCGTGGTGGTCGTGACGGCCGGCGCGGCGAACGCTCGGCCGAGCGCGCCGGCGAGGCTGGCGAGAGCAATGCTCGTCCGCGTCGCGGCGAGCGTCCGGCAGAAGGTAATCGTGGCGGCGAGGATGCCGCTCCGGAAGCTCGGGAAGGCCAGGCGCGCGAGCCGCGAGAGGCACGCGAGCCCCGCGAAGGCCGCGAGCCTCGCGAAGGCCGCGAGCCACGTGAAGCGCGGTCGCCGCGCGGCGACCGCGGTGGCGAGCGCAGTGGTGGCGAGCGAAGCAACGGCCGGAGCGACAGCCGCGGCGGCGACGGCAGCAACGACGGTGCGCGTGGCGAAGGCCGCCGCGATGGTCGCAACGGCAGTCCCAATCGTGCGCCGGTAGCGTCGGGCGAAGGCGCCGGCGAGACCGCCGGCGAAGCGACGGCGGCACCGTCGTTCGTCGACACGATGCCCAATCCGCAAGCGGCCGAGGGCGGCGACGCCGGCGAGCGCCAGGGCGGTCGACGTCGCAACCGCCGCGGCGGCCGCGGTCGCGACCGCGACGACACGGGAAGCGGCGAGCGCAGCGCCGGCACCGGCGACGTGGTCGATCCGAGCGTGCCCGCGAACGAGACCAGCGCCGCGCCGCGTGACGAGCGCGAGCCGACGCCTGTCAATCCGGAGCACACCGGCGACGGCGCTGCCTCCGGCAACGACGCGGCGATCGAACCGCGCGGCGAAGGCAGCCGGCGACGCGGTCGCGGCGGCCGCGGCCGTGATCGCGAAGGTCGCGACGGCAACGCCATGGTTGCAGCCGATTCGGTGGCAAGCGAGAGCTCGCCGACCGACCTCGCGACGGCCACGCCTCTGGTCGACATTGCTGCAGCCGAACGCGGCGCCGAGTCGGTCGACTTCTTCGCGCAACGCGAGGAGCTTCAGTCGGCGCGCGCCGCAGAGCCCACGCCGGCGCGCGTGAACGCCGCCCCGATCGCGGACGTTATCCCGCGTCCCGCGGCGCGCGACGAGTGGCGCATTGCCGACGCGCCGCCCCGGCCGGCGCCGGCCCCCGCCGAGCCCGTCGCGGGTGCCGCGCCGGTCGCGGCCGCGACCTCGTATGCGCTGCCGCTGGACTCGCTTGCCGCGGTCGCCGAAGCGGCCGGCTTGCAGTGGGTCAACTCGGACGCGACCAAGATCGAGGCGGCGCAATCGGCGCTCGCCGCCGATCCCCCACCGGCCCACGTGCCGCGCGAGATCCGCCCGGTCGCGGTGAGCGAAGAGGGTCCGCTCGTGTTGGTCGAGACGAAGAAGGACCTGTCGCAGGTCAAGCTGCCGTTCGAGACCGCGTCGCAGGAGACGCAAGGGCGCTACTAGCGGAGGCAGCGGCGCGGCGCGGTCCGGTTCGCGCGCCGCGCTCGCGGCCTCAGTCCGCGGCGCTTCCCTTGCGCGCGCTCAGGGCAGGCGCTCGAGGGCGCGCTGGTACGCCGGCAAGTGCATCAGCTCGTCCCAGACGATGGGCGTGGTCTGCGGCAAGAGGTCGCGCCTGCGGGTCTCGCTGTCCGGGTCGGCCTGCCAGTGGCCGGCGGCCTCGGCGGCGAGCAGTTCGTCGAGCAAGGCATCGACCGCCGCGCCACCGTCGAGCGACTGGTTGCACAGGAGCACCATGTCGCAGCCCGCGGCGAGCGCGAGCGCGGCCGCCTCGGCGTAGCTCACCTCGGCGCCACCGAGACGGCGCGCTCCGGCCATGCTGAGGTCGTCGCTGAAGATCGCGCCGTCGAAGCCAAGCTCAAGACGCAGGATCTCGCGCAGCCAGCGCGCCGAAAATCCCGCCGGGTGCGAGTCGACGTCGGGGTAGATGACATGCGCCGGCATGACGCTGGCAAGCGTTCCCGCAAGCCATTGATACGGGCGGGCGTCATCGGCGAGGATGCGCGCGAGCGGCCGGTCGTCGATCGGGATCTCGTGGTGGCTGTCGGCGCGGACGAAGCCGTGCCCGGGGAAGTGCTTGCCGCAGTTGTGCATGCCGGCCTGCAGCAGTCCCTGCATCAGCGCCCGCGCCAGCATCGTGACGACTCGCGGATCGCGATGGAAGGCGCGGTCGCCGATGACGCCGCTCGCGCCATGGTCGAGGTCGAGCACCGGCGTGAAGCTGAGATCGACGCCGCAGGCGCGGAGCTCGGCGCCGAGAACGTGGCCGGCCGCGTGCGCCGCTTCCATCGCCCGCATCGCACCGGCGCCTCGGCCCGCGCCGGCGTCGTCCATCCACATCTCGCCGAGCGTGCGCATCGGCGGCAGCGCGGTGAAGCCGTCGCTGCGAAAGCGCTGCACGCGTCCGCCCTCGTGATCGACGCAGATCAAGAGATCGGCGCGTATCGACTTCATCTCGGCGGCAAGCTCTGTCAGCTGCCTTCGGTCGCGCCAGTTGCGCGCGAACAGGACCACGCCGCCCGTGAGCGGATGCGCCAGGCGACGCCGGTCGGCGGCATCGAGGGCGAGGCCGGCGACGTCGAGGATCACCGGCGAATGGCTGTCGTTCATGACTCTCTCCTCTCGACCACGACGAAGCTCGCCGCGTAATCGGCTTCGTCGGTGATGCTGACGTGGGCACTCAGGCCGCGCGACTCGAACCAGTCGGCGAGCGCGCCGTGGAGACGGATCTCCGGCTTGCCGCTCGACCGCTTGACGACCTCGCAGCCGCGCCATGTCATCGGCATCCGCATGCCGAGACCGACCGCCTTCGAGAACGCCTCCTTGGCGGAAAAGCGCGTCGCCAGGTAGCGCACGCCGCGCTCCTCGAGCTGGGCACGGCGCGCGGCGAAGACGGCCAGCTCGTGCGTGCCGAGGACGCGTTCGGCGAAGCGGTCGCCGCGCCGCGCCAGGACGGCGCGGATGCGGCGGATGTCGCAGATGTCGGTGCCGATGCCGAAGATCATCGGCGCGTGAACTGACCCGCCCGGTGCACCGAGCGGCGCCTCGGGGAGCAGCATGCAGGCAGCGGCCCAGGGCGACTCATCATCGCGCCGATGCCAGCTCGATGACGCGCCGGTAGGCGCGAACCGTCTCGGCCATGCCGAGCTCGAGTGCGTCGGCGATCAAGGCGTGGCCGATCGAGACCTCGAGGACGCCGGGTACGTCAGCCAGGAAGGCACGAAGGTTGGCGCGGTTCAGGTCGTGGCCGGCGTTGACGCCGAGGCCGAGCCGCTGCGCCGCCGCAGCGGTGGCGGCGAACGCAGCGAGCACATCGGACTGGCGCGGCGAACCCCAGGCCCGGGCATAAGGCTCGGTGTAGAGCTCGATCCGGTCGGCACCGATCGACTGGGCCTGCGGCATCGCGGCCGGCTCGGCGTCCATGAAAAGGCTGACGCGAACGCCGAGCGTGCGCGCCTCGGCGATCAGCGGCGCGAGTCGCTCGGCGTCGGCGGCGAGGTCCCAGCCGTGGTCCGAGGTTGCCTGATGCTCGCTGTCGGGGACAAAGGTGCACTGCCCAGGTCGCAGCTCGCGCACCAGCGGCATCAGGTTCTGGTAGGGGTTGCCCTCGATGTTGAGCTCGGCCTCGGGCCAGTCCCTTAACAACGCGGCGAGGTCGCGCACGTCGCTGGCGCGGATGTGGCGCTCGTCGGGCCGTGGATGGACGGTGATGCCGTGCGCGCCGGCCTCGAGCGCGATCGTCGCCAGAGCGACCACGCTCGGGATCGCGAGCGTGCGCTGGTTGCGCAGCAAGGCGATCTTGTTGACGTTCACCGACAGCGCCGTGATGGGCCGCCGCGCGTCGAGGCCGGTCGTGAGGAGGGGATTCATCGGTCGAGCGCCTGCGCTTCGATCATCACCTGGCGCGTGCGCAGCTGCGAAGTGCCGAGATGATAGTGAAGCTGTGCCCGCAGGAGCGGGCGCAGCGCGCTGAGCGCACCGGCGGCGACCCGCTGCAGCGACGGCAGGTCGGCGGCGAGGGCCATCTCGAGCGCCGAGAGCGTCGCGCCGCTGACGGTCGCGTCGTTTTCGTCCTGGGTCTCGACCACGCCCGCATCCGCGAGCACGAGGTAGCGCCGATCGGCACTGACCATTCGATGCGACGCGGTCTCGGTGCCGAGATGGGGCAGCAGGCCGATCTCGCGCAACAGCACGAGCTCGAAGGCGCGCAACGCTGCCTGCATGAGCGCCTCGTCGCCTTGGGCGAGGCTCGCGATGGTGCCCGCGTAGGCGTCGAACAGCGCGGCGTGCGGATCGTGGCGCGCAAGCAGCTTCATGAGCAGCTCGTTGAGATAGAAGCCGCTGAAGAGCGCGGGGCCGGTGAGCATCGGGTGGCCGCCGGCCCAGTCGGCGGTGCGCAGCGTCTGGACCTCGCGCGCATCGTCGCCCGCGGGTGGCCGCCCGAGCGAGATCTGCAGGCGCTGGAACGGCAGCAGGACGCCACGCAGCTGCGAGAACGGCCGCTTCGCGCCCTTGGCGGCGACTGCGATCCGGCCCTGTTCGCGCGTGAACAGGTCGAGGATCAGGCTCGACTCGCTCCAGTCGTAGTGGTGCAGCACGTAAGACGCCAGCGATGACTGGCGCGAGGGTCGGCTCGGCATGCCTTCAGCCGGGGGCGGCGCGGTGGCGCCCGCTATTCATAGCCGTACGAGCGAAGGTGCGCTTCGTCGTCGGCCCAGCCGCTCCTCACCTTGACCCAGAGCTCGAGGAACACGCGCGCGTCGAGCAGCCGCTCGAGCTCCTGGCGTGCCTCCGAGCCGATCCGCTTCAGCCGCTCGCCGCCGGCGCCGATGATCATCCCCTTGTGCGCGTCGCGCTCGACGACGATGGTCGCGGCGATCCGGCGCAGCGCTCCCTCCTCCTCGTACTTGTCGATGATCACCGTCGACGTGTAGGGCAACTCGTCGCCGGTGAGCCGAAACAGCTTCTCGCGCACGATCTCGGCGGCGAGGAAGCGGTCGCTGCGGTCGGTAAGCGCGTCTTCGGCATAGAGCCACGGCTGCTCGGGCAGGTACGGCTCGACGATCGTCAGCAGCCGCTCGACGTCGGCCGGCTTGGTCGCCGAGAGCGGCACGAACTCGGCGAAGGCGTGGCGCGCCTGCATCTGCTGCAGCCAGGGCGCGATGTCGGCGCGCCGGGCGACTTCGTCGAGCTTGTTGGCGACGAGCAGCACCGGCTTGCCATGGGTGAGGAGCGACAGGACGGCATCGTCGTCGGGCCCGAAGCGCCCGGCCTCGACGACCAGCAGAACGACGTCGACATCGGCCAGCGTGCCGGTGACGGCGCGGTTGAGCGAGCGGTTGAGGGCGGCGCCATGACGCGTCTGGAATCCGGGCGTGTCGACGAAGACGAACTGCGCCTCGCCACGCGTGCGAATGCCGGTGATGCGGTGGCGCGTCGTCTGCGCCTTGTTCGAGGTGATGCTGATCTTCTGCGCCACCAGGGCGTTCAGCAGGGTCGACTTGCCGACATTCGGCCGGCCGACGATCGCGACCAGGCCGCAGCGCATCAGGCGCGGAGCGGGCTTCCGGGCTCGTCGCTGGCGCGAAGCGCATCGAGCATCCGCCGCGCGGCTTCCTGCTCGGCCGCGCGGCGCGACTTGCCCTCGCCGTTTTCCTGCAGGCTGAGCGCCGGCACGGCGCACTCGACCTCGAAGGTCTGGGCATGCGCCTGGCCACGGGTGGCGATGATGCGGTAGCTCGGGACCGGAATGCGCCGTGCCTGCAGCCATTCCTGGAGCTCGGTCTTGGCGTCCTTCGCCCAGCTCGCGACCTCGGTTGTCTCGATCACCTCGCCGAACAGGCTGTGCACGAGCGTTCGCGCCGCGGCCAGTCCGCCGTCGAGGAAGGTGGCGCCGATCAGCGCCTCCAGCGCGTCGGCCAGGATCGACGCGCGCAATGCGCCGCCGCCGCGCGCCTCGCCCTCGCCGAGGCGAAGCGACTCGGGCAGGCCGAGCTGAAGCGCGGCGCGATGCAGGCTGTCTTCGCGAACCAGGTGCGCCCGGACGCGGGTCAAGTCGCCCTCGTCGGAGTCGCCGAGGCGATCGAACAGCAGACTCGACACGACCAGGCTCAAGACCGCGTCGCCGAGGAATTCGAGGCGCTCGTTGTGATCGGCGCCCGAGCTGCGATGGGTGAGCGCACGTTCCAGCAAAGCCGGGTCATTGAACCGGTGACCGATGCGTTGCTGCAGTGCTACGAGACTGGTATCCATCGCGATGAAAGCTGGCCGGTCGTGAAACGGGCCGAAGAATCTAGTTCGAACGGCCCTCGAACTTGATAAGGAGGAAGACCGGCTTCACAAGTTCCACCTCCTTGTCGTACGCGAACGAAACTACCACCTTGTCATTTTCCTTGGTGATCGTCAAATCCTTGCCCGAGATGGTGGTGATGGAGTATTCAATGGCCTTCTGGCGCTCGAACGCGGCACGAATCTCGGGGACTGTCGATCCTTCTGACACGATCCTGTTGACCGTTCGCTTGATCGTGAAGTATTCGTTCACCGCCGGCAGGACACGCATGCCGATGAGAGCAAGGAAGCCCACGATGATGGCCCAGAACATGAGCCCGAACAGCGTGATGCCGCGCTGGCGGCTCGCTCTAGCGACTTGACCGGTCATCCGCTCCCTCGTCCTTTCAGGCGAATGCCATCGCCCTCTATTGGAACGACCCGATCCGCTTCAGGTCACCAAAGTTCATCCAGATGAAGAATGCCTTGCCGACGATGTTGGCGTCGGGAACGAAGCCCCAATAGCGTGAATCGAGCGAGTTGTCGCGGTTGTCGCCCATCATGAAATAGTGGCCCGGAGGCACCTTGCAGGCGACCCCCTCGGCACTGTAGCGGCAGTTTTCGCGGAACGGAAATTGATTGCCTTCCTGGCTGCCGAAAAAAGGCGTCGATTGAGGATTAATGAGGATGCCGTGTTCTACCGTGCCGAGCTTCTCCTTGAACTCGGGCGAGTAACGACGTGCTTCTTCGTCGTAGAACCCGGGCGGCGGCAGCGCCGTGACAGGCACTTGCTGGCCGTTGATGAACAACTGCTGGTTGCGAAAGACGACCTCGTCTCCCGGCAAGCCGACGACGCGCTTGATGTAGTCGGTGCTCGGATCCTTGGGAAAGCGGAACACCATCACGTCGCCGCGCGCGGGATCGTGGTTGGCAACGACCTTCTTGTTGATCACCGGCAGGCGCACGCCGTAGTGAAACTTGTTGACCAGGATCAGGTCGCCGACAAGCAGCGTCGGCATCATCGAGCCGGACGGGATCTTGAACGGCTCGAACAGGAACGAGCGCAGCAGGAACACGACCAGGATGACCGGGAAGAGGCCCGCCGTCCAGTCGAGCCACCAAGGCTGCATCAGCAGCGCCTGGCGGGTCGCGGCGACGTTGTCGTCGACCCGGGTGATGCCCTTCCTCGCCAGTTCCTCGCGCCGGGCAGCGTCCTGCTGCTCGAAGGTAGCCACTGCAGCGAGGCGACGCGGCGCGAAATAGAAGCGCTCCGCCAACCAGTAGGCGAAGGTCACGACGGTGAGGATGAAAAGGAGAAGCGAGAAGTTGCCCGACCACTTGTTGAGATACCAGCCGAGGCCAAAAACGGCCAGACAGGCATAGAGCAAACCGGTCAGCAAACCCATCAGTCGTCCACTTGGAGAATGGCCAGGAACGCCTCCTGCGGCACCTCGACGGAGCCGATCTGCTTCATGCGCTTCTTGCCGGCCTTTTGCTTTTCGAGCAGCTTCTTCTTGCGCGTGATGTCCCCGCCATAGCACTTGGCGATCACGTTCTTGCGCAAGGCCTTGATTGTCTCACGCGCGATGATGTTGGCGCCGATCGCCGCCTGCACCGCAACGTCGTACATCTGCCGCGAAATCAGCTCGCGCATCTTCGACACCACCGCCCTCGCCCGGAACTGGCTCTGGCTGCGGTGGACGATGATGGAGAGGGCATCGACCTTCTCGCCGTTCAGGAGGATGTCGACCTTGACGACGTCGGCGGCGCGGTATTCCTTGAACTCGTAGTCCATCGAGGCGTAGCCGCGCGAGACGCTCTTCAGCTTGTCGAAGAAGTCGAGCACGATCTCGGCCAGAGGCATCTCGTAGGTGAGCAGCACCTGCCGGCCGTGGTAGGCCATGTTCTTCTGCTCGCCGCGCTTCAGGTTGGCGAGCGTCATCACCGGGCCGACATACTCCTGCGGCATGTAGAGCTGGACCGTGACGATCGGCTCCCTGATCTCGGCGATCCGGCCCGGGTCGGGCATCTTGGACGGGTTCTCGATCTGGATCGCGTCGCCGCTGTTGAGCTGGACCTCGTACACGACCGAGGGCGCGGTCGTGATCAGATCCTGATCGAACTCGCGCTCGAGCCGCTCCTGGACGATCTCCATGTGCAGCAGGCCGAGGAAGCCGCAGCGGAAACCGAAGCCGAGCGCCTGGCTGACCTCGGGCTCGTAGCGCAGCGACGAGTCGTTGAGCTTGAGCTTTTCGAGCGCGTCGCGCAACTGGTCGTACTCGCTCGCCTCGGTCGGGTAGAGGCCGGCGAAGACCTGCGGCTGGATCTCCTTGAAGCCCGGCAGCGGCTCGCTGGCGACGCCGGCGTTGTTCGGCTGCTTCTTCTCGAGCGTGATCGTGTCGCCGACCTTGGCTGCCTGCAGCTCCTTGATGCCCGCGATCAGGAAGCCGACCTCGCCCGCCGACAGCTTTTCGCGCGCCACCGAGTTCGGGGTGAAGACGCCGAGCTGGTCGGCGCCGTAGACGGCGTCGCTGGCCATCAGCCGGATCCGCTCGCCGCGCCGGAGCTGGCCGTCGACGACGCGCACCAACATCACGACGCCGACGTAATTGTCGAACCACGAGTCGATGATCATGGCGCGCAGCGGTCCGTCCGGGTTGCCGCGCGGCGCCGGCATCCGGTTCACGACCGCCTCGAGGATCTCGTCGATGCCCTCGCCGGTCTTGGCGCTGCACGGGATCGCGTCGTCGGCATCGATGCCGATCACGTCCTCGATCTCGGCCCGGGCACGCTCGGGGTCGGCTTGCGGCAGGTCCATCTTGTTGAGGACCGGGACCACCTCGACCCCGAGGTCGAGCGCGGTATAGCAGTTGGCGACGGTCTGGGCTTCGACGCCCTGGCTCGCGTCGACCACCAGGAGCGCGCCCTCGCACGCCGAAAGCGACCGACTGACCTCGTACGAGAAGTCGACGTGGCCGGGGGTGTCGATCAAGTTGAGCTGATAGGCGCGACCGTCCCGGGCCGTGTACTGGAGCGCAGCGGTCTGTGCCTTGATGGTGATGCCGCGCTCGCGCTCGATGTCCATCGAGTCCAGCACCTGCGCCTCCATCTCGCGATCGGAGAGACCGCCGCAACGCTGGATCAGCCGATCGGCAAGGGTCGACTTGCCATGATCGATGTGCGCGATGATCGAGAAATTGCGGATCTGGTCCATGCGTTCGCGAGCGTCGTCGGTGAGCATCGCGAGGATCGAAACGGCGCCGTAGCCGTATCAGCGAAAGCTCGAATCGCGAAGCGATGTGAAGGCGCAATGCGCCGCGTTGAAGCTAAAAAAAAGGCACGTCGAATAAATGACGCGCCTTCCAACAAAACGTATGGCAACTGCTTGTTGGGACTTCATTGTATGCAAAACACCCCCGCCGCGACCCGCGCCAGTACTTGATTTCTGTGCGTTGCAGGCCGCCAACACGAATTCTATCCACAGATTATCCACAAATGCCTGTGGACCGCCTGGGGGTAATTTACACCGGCTACGCAGCGCCCCGAGAACCGCGGTTTGCAACGCCTCGACTGCTCGTTCGAAGGGCACCACAGGGCGCCGAAGAGGCGCAAGTGGGCGCAAACATCTCTGTTCGCGCTATCGGACTGGCTTGATGATCAAGAACTTCGCTAGGTTGCCTTGCTGCACCAGCATCGTCACAGGCTTGGCCTTGTCGAGCTTGGCCATCACGCCCTCGAACTGCTTGACGCTGGTGATCTCGACGTTGTCGACCGACAGGACGACATCGTTCTCGCGAATCCCTGCCCTCGCCGCCGCGCCCTCTGCGGTGTCGACGCGAACGCCGTTCTTGGTCTTCAGCTCGCGCTTCTGGGCGTCGGAGAGGTCGGATACGGCCAGACCGATGCTGCTCACGAGTGCCGGCTTCGGCGCCTGGGGATCGGGGGTACGGCGGGCGACGACCTTTTCGGGCTCGAGCTCGCTGACGACGACGTTGAGGTCGCGCGTGCTGCCGCGGCGGAAGACCTGCAGGGTCGCCTTCGTTCCCGGCTTGATGCTGCCGACGATCCGTGGCAGCTCGACCGAGCTCTCGACCGTCCGGCTATCGACTTTCGTGATCACGTCGCCCGGCTCGACGCCGGCCTTTTCGGCCGGGCCCCCGGCCTCGACCGACTGCACCAGCGCGCCGGTCGGCTTGCCGAGCCCGATCGACTCGGCGACTTCCTTGGTCAGGCGCGCGATGACCACGCCGATGCGGCCGCGGATGACCCGCCCGCCGACGCGCAGCTGCTCGGAGACCCGCGTCGCCTCGTCGATGGGGATTGCGAACGAGATCCCCATGTAGCCGCCCGAGCGGCTGTAGATCTGCGAGTTG
>Ga0207691_10006933_pt1 | contig 10926 bp, 10 predicted proteins | sample KBSM13metaG_FD_184327 | JGI IMG/M metagenome (GOLD analysis project Ga0207691, IMG submission 184327) | Miscanthus rhizosphere microbial communities from Kellogg Biological Station, Michigan, USA - KBS M1-3 metaG (SPAdes) (version 2) | ecosystem: Host-associated > Plants > Roots > Rhizosphere >...
GCCGACGAACTCATCGTCGTCGACTCGTGCAGCACCGACGAGACCGCGGCGATCGCCCGGCAGCACACCGATCGGGTCGTCGTTCGCGAGTGGCCCGGATACATCGCCCAGAAGAACTACGCGGCGTCGCTCGCCGCGCACGACTGGATTCTGTCGCTGGACGCGGACGAGCGGGTCACGCCCGAGCTCGCGGCTGAAATCCAGACGTGCCTGAAGACCGCGCCGCGCGAGGCGGCATTTCAGATTCCGCGCGTCACGTGGCATCTCGGGCGCTGGATTCGCAGCACCGACTGGTACCCCGACTACCAGATGCGCCTGTACGATCGGCGATCGGCCGAATGGACGGGCCGCTACGTCCACGAGGCGGTGACCGTCCGCGGCACCGCCGGCCGCCTGCGCGGCGAGCTGCAGCACTACGCCTACCGCGATATTGCCGACCACCTCGAGACCATCAATCACTACACGACGCTGGCGGCGCGGCAGATGCACGAGGACGGCCGCCGTGCGGGTATCCTCCAGCTGGCCGGCCATCCGCCGCTGGCGTTCCTGCGCAATTACCTCGCCCACGGCGGCATCGGCGACGGCCTTCCGGGCTTCATCATCTCGGCGCTGAACGCGTACTACGTGTTTCTGAAATTCGCAAAACTCTGGGAACTCGATCGGGTTCCAGGTTCCGGGTTCCGAGTTCAGCGTTCGTTCTTGGTTCAGGAACGCAGAACTTCGAACGCAGAACTCCGAACCCCGAACCCCGAACCCAGAACCCGGAACCCGGAACGAACCCTGAACCCGGAACCCTGAACTCCGAACCCGGACGATGTTCTCGCTCCACGTCGACACAGCCAGAACCTGGCGGGGCGGCCAGAATCAGGTGCTGCTGACCGTCAACGGACTGCGATCGATCGGCGAGCGGGCGGCGCTCGTGGCGCATCCGGACGGAGCCCTGCGGCAACGCGCCGCCGAGGGTCTCGAGCTGATCCCGATGGCGCCGCGGACTGAAATGGATCTGACCGCCGCGTGGCGCTTCTCACGCGTCATCAAGCGGCTGGCGCCCGACGTGATCCACGCGCACGATCCGCACGGCGTCGCCATGGCGTCGCTGGCGCTGTCGCTGGGATCTTCGACGGCACAGGGACACGCACCTCGACTCGTCGCCTCGCGCCGCGTCGACTTCCATCTCAAGGGCAACTCGTTTTCGCGCTGGAAATACCGCCAGGTTGACGCGTTCATCGCGGCATCCGAAGCCATCCGCCAGATGCTGGTCGCGGACGGCGTACCGGCCGAACGCACCGTGACCGTGCATGAAGGCATCGACGTCGACCACGTCACCGCGGCGCCGCCGGTCAACGTTCACGAGGCGTTCTGGCTGCCGCATCAGGCGCCGGTCGTCGGGAATGTCGCCGCGCTCGTACCGCACAAGGGCCAGCGCTACCTGGTCGACGCCGCGCATCTCGTCGTACAGCACGTTCCCGATGCCCGCTTCATCATCCTCGGCGAAGGCGAGCTGCGGGAACACCTGGAGAAGCAGGTGCACCAACACCATCTCGAGAAGCACGTGCTGCTGCCCGGCTTCCGCACCGACGTCCTCGGCTGCATCAAGGGGTTCGACCTGTTCGTCATGAGCTCGGTCACCGAGGGGCTCGGGACATCGCTCCTCGATGCGATGGCGTGCGGGCGGCCGATCGTCGCGACCCGCGCCGGCGGCATTCCGGAAATCGTCGAGGACGGCGTCAACGGCACCCTGGTGCCGCCGCGAGACGCCGCGTCGCTCGCCGCCGCAATCGTCCGGGCACTGCAGGACGACGGATGGCGCCGGCGGACGGGCGAAGCCGGCCTGACACGCGTCCGCGAGCGCTTCACCGTCGACAGAATGGTCGAGCAGACGGCGGCCGTGTACAGACGCATTGCTCGTAGGGCGGCCCTTTCAGGGCCGCCGACGCGGGCCTGAAAGGCCCGCGCTACACAGCGCGTTCACCTCAGCCTTCAATGCCTTCAGCGTTCGGTGCCGCATCCCGAGGTGGCAGAGCGCGAAGTCGTACTTGACCGGGTCGTTCGGATCGAGCACGCGCAACGATGCGGTGATGTCGCGCGCCATGCGCCAGCCCGGGCTCGTATAGGTCGTGAGCCTCAGACAGCGGCCGACCCTGATGACGTGGGTGTCGAGCGGGACGACAAGGCGGGCCGGCGTGACACGCGACCACACGCCGAGATCGAGCGCGTCCTTACGCACCATCCAGCGCAGGAACAGATTCAGGCGCTTGCACGCCGACCCCGCCGACGGACGCGGAAAGAAATAGCACACGCCGGGACGGCGCGGCACCCGCCCGTAGGCCGCCCGGAGATCGAGCGACCGTGCACGCGTCGAGAAGTTGTCCAGCGCACCTTGAACGTCCGCGGACGCGCCGTCGTCACCCCGAGCGAAGAAGGCCTCGATTGATCCGGCGCCCGCGATCATCTGGTGCATGACCCACACCAGCGCGACGATGTCCCGCTCGCGCGTCCAGCGATGGACGATGCCGTCGAAGGCGGCGGCATCGCGGCGAGGCTCGAACTGCTGGACGTACGCCGCCGGTCGATCGCCCATCACCGCCAGCACGCGCTCGATCGACTGCAGGACGCTCGTCACCCGCCCGAACGCCAGCGCGGCCGCCACGAATCCGACCACTTCACGGTCGTCGGATCGCGGGTACCGCCGGACGATCTGGATGGGATCGGTCGCCGAATCGGGATAGTTGAACTCGGCGTACAGCCGTTCCAGGACGGATCTCAGTTCAAGTTTCACGTCTCAAGTCTCAAGGTTCAGTCTCAAGTCTCACGTTTCAGGGCTCAGAGGCTCACATTGCACAGCGCCTCGAGCGTTGCGTTGAGAGTTGAGACGTGAACCGTGAGAGTTGATTATGATGCACGCATGCGTCGATTGGTGTTGAGGGCGCTTGCCGTGGTCGCCGGGCTGTTGACCGTCGCGGTGATCGGCACCTACCTGTCAGTACGCCGGTCACTGCCGACGATCCACGGGACGACCACAGTGCCCGGCATCTCGGCGCCGATCGATATCGTCCGCGACGCCGACGCCATTCCACACATCTTTGCCACGACGAAGGCCGACGCGCTGTTCGGACTCGGCTACGCGCACGCGCAGGATCGCCTGTGGCAGATGGAGTTCCAGCGCCGCATCGGCTACGGCCGATTGTGCGAAATCTTCGGAGCGGCCGCACTGCCGCAGGACCGGTTTCTGCGGACGGTGGGGTTCGGCCGGGCGGCAAAGGCGGCGTGGGACAGAACGCCGGGGTGGGCGAAACAGCAGGTGAATGCCTACGTGTCCGGCGTGAACGCGTTCCTGGCCACACACCACGGCACCGCGCTGCCGCTCGAATTCTCGCTGTTACGGTTCGAGCCGGAAGCGTGGTCCGGGCCCGACGTCATCGTCTGGGTCAAGATGATGGCCTGGGACCTGAGCTCCAATTACGCGATCGAGCTCCTGCGCTACGACATCGTTCGCACCGTCGGCCAGGAACGGATGGCGCAGTTGATGCCCCCGTATGCGACGGCCGGGCTTTCGATCATGTCGCCGGCCGTGCCGAGCGAGGCGGACGGGTCGCATACGTCTGGTGGACTGGCTACCAACGCGACTCGGCCGGCCGGCCGGACGTTCCCGAGCCACCAGGCCCACTCGACGTCCGCCGCGTGGGCATCGGGACTGAGGGGTGGTGTTCCGCAGGTCGCCGATTTTCTGCTCGGCGGCGGAGCCACCGAGTCCCTGGGGTCGAACAACTGGGTGGTCGACGGCACGCGGACCGCCTCGGGAAAGCCGCTGCTCGCCAACGACCCACATCTCGGCACGCGCGTACCCTCGACCTGGTACCTCGCGCACCTGTCGGCGCCGGGTTTCGACGTCATCGGCGCCACGCTGCCCGGCGCCCCGGCGGTCGCGCTCGGTCGCAATCGCTCCATTGCCTGGGGAGCCACCAACGTCGCCGCGGACGTCGAGGATTTGTACCTCGAACATCTCAACGCGGACGGCACGGCCACGGAGTTTCAAGGCGCGATGACGCCGGTGACGATCGTGCCGGAAACGATCAGCATTCGCGGTGCGGCCCCGGTGCAGCTGTCCGTCCGGGTCACACACCACGGTCCGCTCGTGTCGGATGCCATCAACGCCAACAGCGAGAGCGCCGCGGCGCGGCCCGGCCTGCCGAAGGCCGACCCGGTCGAGCCGCTCGCGTTTCGATGGACGGCGCTCGACGCTGACGATTCGACGCTGGTCGCGTTCCTGAAGCTGAACGAGGCGCACAACTGGGCTGAATTCACGGACGCGCTCCGTTCTTTTGTCGTCCCGTCGCAGAACTTCGTCTACGCCGACGTCGACGGTCACATCGGCTATTACGCGCCGGGGCGTATTCCCGTGCGCGCGAGCGGCGACGGTTCGCGTCCCGCGGAAGGGTGGACCGGCAAGGCGGAGTGGACGGGTTGGGTGCCATTCGACGAGCTGCCGCATCTGTACGATCCACCGTCGCACGAGATCATCACCGCCAACCATCGGCCGGCGCCGGCGGATTACCCGTATCAGCTTGGCCTCGAGTGGCCCGAACCGTATCGCGCGCAGCGCATCACGGACCTGTTGCAAGGCGCGACGAAGCTGACGCCCAATGACTTCGCCCGCATCCAGTCCGACACCGTGTCGCTGCACGCGAAGGCGCTCGTGCCGCTGTTCCTCTCGCACGCGCGCCCGCACGACAAGCCTGAGCGCGACGCCGTGGAGCTCCTCGCCGGGTGGAACGCCGATGCCTCCGCCGACAGCGCGGGCCAGACGATTTTCGAGCAATGGTTCTACGAGCTGGTGCCGACCATTGTCGGCGACGATCTCGGTCCGCTCGTGACCAAGGACTATCGGAGCCGTTTTTCGTTCGCGACGAGGTTTCTCGTCCACACCTTGACCGATCCACAGGCGGCAGCCTGGTGCGACGACGTCAGATCGCCAGTTGTCGAGACCTGCGACGACGCCGTGACGACGGCGCTCGGTCGCGCAATCGGGGAGCTGACACGGCGTCTCGGCGGCAACATCGGACGATGGCGGTGGGACGCGGTGCACCCGGCGGTATTTCCGCATGGTGGCCTCGATTCGCTGTCGACGCTGCGGCCGTTCTTGAGCCGCTCGATCCCCAACGGCGGCGACTGGAGCACCGTCAACGTCGGCCCGGTAGACGTCGATCGTCCGTTCGAGCAGCACACGGTCCCGGGCTATCGTGAAATCATCGATCTCTCGCCCGCCAACGACAGCCGCTTCCAGACCGATGTCGGCCAGTCAGGGCATCCGCTGTCCAGCCACTATGACGATTTCCTGCCAGACTGGCGGGCCGTGAAGCATCGAACGATGCGGATGGAACGCGCTGACATCGAGCGAGGCGCGCTTGGGACGCTCAGGCTGGATCCGCAACGCTGATTGCACACAACCCGATCCGCGGCATCCACTTCGAGGACCTCTCGAACCAAGAAGGCGCCTGAAGTCAGAATCGTGTGATCGGGACTCCGCTCGCACACATCGGGCACCGAGCGGCAGGATAGTTCTCCGGCGCTTTGTATTCGGCGAGTGGAATGTTCGCTACGCCAATGTCGATGTTCGGTTCGCAGCGATCGTAGATTTCGGCGGTCGCGACGACCGTCGCGCCGGCACCCTTGACGAGCGCCGCACAGCGCGCGAACGTCTCACCGGTGTTGCGGATATCGTCCGCCAGCAGCACGCGCTTGCCGCGTAGCTCGTCGCGATAGAACCGCCGGAGCGCGAAGCCGCCTGACGGGTCGTAGTTGAACGGCGCAAAGCTGCAGGGCGGGTGCGTCAGGCTGCGGCGGCTGTCGAGCAGGCCCGCCATCGTGTGCGCGAGCAGCGCACCGCCGGTGACCGGGCCAGCCACCACTTCCGTCGCCTGAACGAGCTCGGCCGGCAGCAGATCGATCAGGTCCTGCGCGAATCGCCAGATCGTAGACGGATGGCGGAACAGCTGGTGCGGATTGAGGTAGACACGGCCGTGATAGCCGTTGCCGTAATCGAAGTGCCCGTCCAGCATCAGGACGCCTGACTGCTGCAGGTCCTTCAGCGCCTTGTCGCGAAGCTCCTCGCGTTTGTCCATCTCCCCCTACAAGCCGATTGCGGCGTCGTCGTTCTGATAGACGGTCCGACCGCCGACGATGGTCGCCGCCACGCCACCGCGCAGGTGCCAGCCGTCGAACGGTGTGTTCTTCGATTTGGAGCGCATCCGCTCCACCGAGATGGTGACCCGCAGGTCCGGGGCCAGGACCGAGATGTCGGCCGGGGCGCCCTCCGAGAGCGAACCGCCCGCCACGCGCAGGATCCGCGCCGGGTTGATCGACAGCAGCTCCACCAGCCGCGCGATCGAGATGACACCTGCGTGTACCAGCCGATCGAAGCAGAGCGACACCGCCGTTTCGAGGCCGGTGATGCCGAACGGCGCCCGGTCGAACTCGACGCGCTTCTCGTCGTAATGATGCGGCGCGTGATCGGTCGCGATGACGTCGACGCTCCCGTCGGCGATGCCGGCAAGCATCGCATCGCGGTCCGCGGCCTCGCGCAGCGGCGGGTTCATCTTGACGTTGGTGTCGTAGGCCACCGGTGCGGCCAGCATCTCGTCGGTGAGGACGAAATGATGCGGCGTCACTTCGCAGGTGACGCGCGCCCCGCGGGATTTACCCCACCGCACCGCGTCGAGCGTCTGACGGGCGCTCATGTGGGCGATGTGGACCACGCCGCGCGTGAGCTCGGCGAGGGCGATGTCGCGCAGCGCCATGATCGATTCCGCCTCGCCCGGAATGCCGCGCAGGCCGAGCGCCGATGCCTGGAAGCCTTCGTGCGCGACGCCGTCGGTTTTCAGCGTCTGCTCCTCGCAGTGCTCGATGACCGGCAGGTCGAACATGCCCGCGTATTCGAGCGCGCGGCGCATCAGCATCGCCGTCGCGACCGGATGGCCGTCGTCGGTCAACGCGACGCACCCCGCCTGCTTGAGCTCGGCGATGTCCGCGAGTTGTTCGCCTTTCTGGCCACGAGACACGGCGCCGATTGGGTAGACACGCGCGAGGTTGGCCTCGGCCGCCTTCTTCAGGATGTACTCGGTCACGCCGGCGTTGTCGTTGACGGGACTGGTGTTCGGCATGCACGCGACGGCCGTAAAGCCGCCGGCCACCGCCGCCGCCACGCCGGTCGCGACCGTTTCCTTGTGCTCCTGTCCGGGCTCGCGGAGGTGGACGTGCATGTCGATGAGACCGGGACAAATGATGCATCCGCTCGGGACCTCGACGACGGCGACGTCGCGCTCGACGAGAAGATCGCGCCCGACGCGCGCGATCCGATCGCCGTCGATCAGCAGGTCGAACGCGCCGTCGCGCCCGTTCGCCGGGTCGACGAGGCGTCCGCCTTTCAGCATCAGCTTCGGCATCTGTGCTCCCGTTTTCCTCAGTCCCCCTCCGCGCCTCCAGCGAGCAGATACAACACGGCCATCCGTACCGCGACGCCGTTGGCGACCTGCTCGAGGATGACGGAATACGGCCCGTCGGCGACGTCCGACGCGATCTCGACGCCGCGGTTCATCGGGCCCGGGTGCATGATGATGACGTCGGGCTTCGCGTGCGCGAGACGCGCCCGCGTCATCCCGAACGTGTTGAAGTACTCGCGCGTCGACGGAAAGAAGGCGCCGTGCATCCGCTCCTGCTGGATGCGCAGCATCATGATGACGTCGGCGTCGGCGACCGCTTCGTCGATGGCGGTCGAGACGTGGACGCCGAGCCGCTCGATGCCCGGCGGGAGGAGTGTCGCCGGTCCACAGACCCAGACCTCGGCGCCGAGCGTGGTCAGGAGCAGTACGTTCGACCGGAGCACGCGGCTGTGCAGCAGGTCGCCGACGATCGTCACCTTCAGGCCCTCGAGGCGCTTCTTGTGCTCGCGGATCGTAAAGGCGTCGAGCAGCGCCTGCGTGGGATGCTCGTGCATCCCGTCGCCAGCGTTGATGATGCGCGACTTGCAAAGCCGCGACAGCAGGTGGCCGGCGCCAGACGAGGCGTGGCGGAGGACGATCATGTCCGGGGCCATCGCCTCGATGTTCAGCGCGGTGTCGGCGAGCGTCTCGCCCTTCTGCGCGCTCGACGTCGTGGCAGCGATGTTGAGCGTATCCGCGCTCAGGCGCTTCTCCGCGATTTCAAACGACGTGCGCGTGCGCGTGCTCGGTTCGTAGAACAGGTTGACGATGGTCTTGCCGCGCAGGGTCGGAACTTTCTTGATCGGCCGCTGGCCGATTTCGCGCATCGCCTCGGTGGTGTCGAGAATGAGATAGATCTCATCTGAGGTGAGGTCGCCGATCCCCAGGAGATCTTTCTTCATCCGATGATCTCCACTTCGTCGCGGCCATCGACTTCGATCAGATGGACTTGCACGCTCTGCGTCTGCGCGGTCGGCAGGTTCTTCCCGACGTAGTCGGCCTTGATCGGCAGCTCGCGGTGTCCGCGGTCGACGAGCACCACCAGCTGAATGACGCGCGGCCGGCCGAATTCGATCAGTGCATCGAGCGCCGCCCGAATCGTCCGTCCCGTATAGAGCACATCGTCGACGAGCAGGATGCGCCGGTCGTCGATTGAAAACGGAATCTCGGTCTTGCGGATGACCGGCTGCGCGCCAACGGCGGTGCGCATCAGGTCATCACGGTACAGCGTGATGTCGAGAGCGCCGGTCGCCACGTCCTGATGGGTGATCTCGTGAATCGACTTGGCGAGCCGCCTGGCCAGCGGCACGCCGCGGGTGCGGATCCCGACCAGCGCAAGCTCGTCGATGCCGCCATGCGCGGCGTTGCGTTCGAGGATTTCGTGGGCGATGCGGGTAAGGCTGCGACCGATACGGTCAGCGTCGAGGACAATCGGCATTCGCACCTCTTTGCAGCCTCGCTGGGCCGCGTTAAAGAGAACGATCGAAGTATAACTCAGAACGCAGAGCCGACGGCCGAGAGCTCAACGATCAGGACGGCGTATCGCGCGGCGGCATCGGCTTCGTCGTCCAGCAGGTGCCGTCGAAATACAACAGTTTCCCGTCCGCGCCTCGTTTGACTTCGCCGGCCATGGCACGCGGATCGCTCTGGCACGACGGCGGCACGGACCAGTACGCGATCGCCGCAATCAAGCCGGCGCAAAGCAGAGCCAGGCAATACAGCGTGATCAAGCGAATGCGTCTGAGGTCGGCGCCGTTCATGGCTACACCAAAGGATGATACGGCTAACGGTTCAGGGGATCCGTCATAAGCGGAGGAGGTGCGAATGGCTCGTCAGTTCACGGTCGTCCTGGTGTGGGTCGTGTCCCTGGTCATCACTGGCATCCTGGCGTCGGCGCAGACGCGCCGCGATCCGGGGATGATCGTCTCCGGCAACGACATCGGATTCCGGCCCGAGGGCTGGAACGGCAAGGCGCGCACCGGCACGTGGATGGTCCGCGTCAACGGTGAGTGGGTGGAAGCGCAGGGTGCGATGAAGGCCGTGCCGGCGACGACGCGGTGAGATGCCGTTCGCTTAGTGGCGTTTCCAGAACTGTGATTCGTAGCTCCACACGGTGAAGGCAATCTGCCGGCCGTCAGGCGACCAGGCCGGCTGCGTCTTGTGCGATGGATCCGAGGTCATCGCCGCCGGTGTGCCGCCGGCGATCGGCATCCTGAACACCTGAAAGAAGCCATCCGGCGCCGGCGCGATGAATGCCACGTCGCGGCCGTCGGGCGAAACCGCCAGGCCCGGCGCATCGTGCTCCGATTCGAAGCGATGCACGACGTGCGCCTGGCCGCCGCCGCGGGAGACGGTGTAAATCACGTGACGCCCCGGGCCCTCCTTGGCGAGCACGACAAGATGGTCGCTGTCAGGTAGCCATTCCGCGTGGCTCACTTCGGCGCTGACGCCGGTCACGGCGATCGCGGCCGCCGGGCTCGTCAACCGACCGGTTTCCTGATCCACGCCAATCACCCAGCTGACGGACGTCTTCGTCGATCGGTTGTCGCCGTCGAAGAGAATCCATCGGCCATCGGGCGACCACCGCGGCCAGCCAGCCTCCGTGCCACGGCCGAGGAAGCTGACACGCTGCGGCACGGCTTCACCTTCCGCCGCCCGGAGCCAGATGTCGTCGGACTGATCCTTGTGGGAGTGAAAGGCAATCCAGCGGCCGTTCGGCGACCAGCACAGCGCCTGATCTTCGGAGACGGACGCGTGCACCACGGACGCTGGTGACATCGCGGGATAGGTGGGCCCGATGATGCCCGCCTCCTGCGCGATGTCCGGGTAATGCGCATCGTCAATCAGCCGGCGCCAGGTGCCGTAAGTGATTCCGATCCGTTGTCCGTCCGGCGCCCACGACGGCGTTTCGCTCTGGAATGTCGCGAGCGAGCGCGTGGCCCCGCCTTCAACCGGTGCGGACGCCACGACCGTCCGGTAGCTCTGCACTCTGAACAGGACCGTGCCGTCGGCGGCGACCGAGGGTGCGTAGGTGTCGCGTGAGAACGATGTCAGGCGCCGGGCCCGGCCGCCGCCAGCCGGCGCGGCCCACAGATCGACGAAGCCCGCGCTGTTGGCAAACGAGACGTAGATTGTCCGGCCATCGGGCGCGAACGCGATGGGACCGTAAACGTCGAGATCCGGATCGGTACGAACAGCCGCGCCGCCGCACGGAATCGTCACCCGCGATCGCCCGTCGATGGTTGCGACGCAGGCAACTTCGCCCGCGCGCGTCCAGGCCGGAAATGCAATCCGGTGCGCAATCTTCTGCGTGCGGACAAGCGCCCCTGCCGGTGACACGATTCGCAGTTCGTCGCCGTTCACGACCGCGGCGATCGACCGGCCGTCGGGAGACCAGGCCAGCTGCCGAAGATCGGACCATCGTTCCTAGCTGTCCCACAGCCCGCGC
>Ga0207691_10006934_pt1 | contig 10925 bp, 12 predicted proteins | sample KBSM13metaG_FD_184327 | JGI IMG/M metagenome (GOLD analysis project Ga0207691, IMG submission 184327) | Miscanthus rhizosphere microbial communities from Kellogg Biological Station, Michigan, USA - KBS M1-3 metaG (SPAdes) (version 2) | ecosystem: Host-associated > Plants > Roots > Rhizosphere >...
TTGTCCAACCGTCCTTCTCCTGCTACTATTATTACCTATGCAGATATTGGGTATGCTTCGAACCGTTCACACCTCTCAACCAGTTCGCTACGGACTTCTTCTTCTGCTGGGCGTGTTGCTCGGCATGGGGATGATGATGTTCTCCGGCGACCGGTCATTCGTCGGTCACGGGGTGGCGAAGGCTGCTCAGCATGTGGACCCTCCCGATTCGGGAGAGCCGGATCAACTGATTGTTGTGCCGGAAGTCAGTCGGGAACCTCGCGCGACTCGCTTTTTGAGCGCCTTTCAACTTCCTGCGCAATTGACGTTTGCGGGACAATCGGTGCCGTTGGACAACTGGCAGGTTCGGGAGCGGATCGAGTATGAGTTTTATCAGTTCTTGGCAGATGAGGGCCAAAGCATGATCCTGGCCAAGAGGACGGGACGGTGTTTTCCCGTGTTTGAGCGACAACTGACGACCGCTGGCATACCGGACGATTTTAAATACCTTCTGCTGCTGGAGAGTCGATGCGCGAATACTGTATCGGTGCCTTATCACAGTTCGACGGTTCGTGGAAAACGCCGCGTGCTGAAGACGGCACCGCGTGAGTCGCTCCGTCCGCTTGAATCCGTAGAGGCCTCGCTCCAACGCCTGAACGCCGCCAAAGCCCGAACCGGTGATTGGTTTATCGCGATGGCCAGCTATGTGGCTGGTGAAGAGCACATCCATCAATCGCTTGCACAGCAACGGGTAAGCGACTATTGGAAGCTGGCGGATGCGAGAGAGACGATGCGATATGTCCCGCGCATCATCGCGGCTAAAGAAATCTATTCTCATCCTGAGCGCTATCTCGGTCTCACGCGACAAGATTTGTATGCGCCGCTCGAAACGGAAAAGCTGACCGTACAGGTGATGGAGCCGAAGCGTCACCTGTCGGCCATCGCCAACGACGTCGGGTCGTATTACTTGGAACTTAAATTGCTCAATCCTCAAATCACGCAGGATTTTCTTCCTAAAGGCACGCATGTGTTGAACGTGCCGAAGCACTCGCCTCAGCCCTAGCCCACCGTCGAGATCGCTCCGACGGTCTGACTCTCTCGCTTTTCTTACTTCTAAGAATCCACATGTCGGTGGTTGTATAGGTGTTGCGCAACCCTTTGCGCTCAATTTCTTGATCGACGCGGAATCCTCGTCAAGCATCGGCCCCAAGACATTTTGTCTTTCGATAGACAACAAATCGAGAATTCCTTGGGAAACATACTGAAACAATCCGCCAATGCTCTCCTCTATCGCGGCGCACGTTTTGCAGTCAGTAAATTAGGCAGGTCACACGCGCGCAGACGCAACGCCTGCGCTTCCGTTGAATAGTTGGAGGAGGAATGTCCGTGAACGCCAAGCTTCAGCAGATCATCAAGGAGAAGAACGAAGAAGCCGTGAAGACTGTTGCGAAGCCCCAGGCTCCCACTCGCTCAACCGGCGCAAGTGGGGTCGCCATGTGGTGGGGGCTGCTACGGGATGCCTTCAACAAATGGAATGCTGATAAGGCGCCACGGCTCGGAGCGGCGCTTTCATACTATACGGTCTTTTCGCTGGTGCCTCTCTTGGTTGTCATCATTGCCATCACGGGCTTGGTGTTTGGAGCGGAGGCCGCTCAAAACGCGATCATGACGCAGATCGAGAGCATGATGGGCGACAAGAGCGCGGCCGCTATTCGCGAAATGCTTCAGATCGCACAGCAGCCGTCCTCCGGAATCTTGGCCAGTATTATTGCCATTGGCACGCTGTTGGTTGGCGCTTCCGGCGTGTTTGCACAGCTTCAAGATGCCTTGAATACGGTATGGGGTATAGAGGCAAAGCAAGGCGGCGGCATCTGGGCTCTCATCAAGGATCGCTTTCTCTCTTTCGTGGCTGTGTTGGGCACCGGATTTTTATTAATGGTCTCGCTGGTCGTGAGCGCCGGTCTTGCCGCCTTTGGAAAGTTCGTTAGCGGCTGGCTGCCTGGGCCCGAGGCTCTCCTTCAGGTGGCTAACTTCATCGTGTCGTTCGGGATCATTACCGCCTTATTTGCGATGATCTTTAAACTCTTGCCGGATGCGAAGATCGCGTGGCGAGATGTCTGGGTGGGTGCAGCGATTACGAGTCTGCTCTTTACGATTGGGAAATTCGCCATCGGGATGTATTTAGGCAAGTCGGACGTGGGATCGGCTTATGGAGCCGCCGGATCATTAGTGATCTTGCTGGTCTGGGTCTATTACTCGAGCCAGATCCTCTTGTATGGGGCGGAATTTACCGCGGTCTACGCGAACCAATACGGCTCACGTATCGTCGCCGCTAGCGATGCTATGCCAGCGCGTTAGGATCACGCGGCGCGGCGGGTCCGTTTTCCACGCGTCGCTTTCGAACCGGAACGGTTCCTCTTTGCTGTGGTGGATGACGCTGCAAGACTTCCCTTCAGTGCCGCCATCAAATCCACAACTTTTCCTTTCGGAGCACTCATCTTAGCGATCGCCGGCTTTTCTCTTCCTTCTTTCTTTTTAATCAAGCCCAAGACACGTTCCCGATACGCGTCCCGATATTTAGAGCTGTTCCAGGCTTTGCTGCTCAACGTCTGGATCAATTGCACAGCCAGAGCTACTTCTTTGGATGTCACGCTTTTCTTTGGCGGCGCGCCAAAGGCGCGCACCTCGTCATGGTAGTAGAGCACATGCAACATCAGTCGGTCTTGACCGACGGGGCGCACCATCACCAATTCTTCCTTGCCGCGTTGTACGAACTGGGCGATTGCCGCTTTACGTTCGCGAGTCATTGCCTGCGCGAGGAGTTGGTAAGGCTTATCGCCACCGCTATCGGGCTCAAGGTAATAGGTTTTTTTAAAATAGACCGGATCGACCGCCGACACCGGGACGAATTCCTGGATCTCCACCTGCCGATTGGCTTCCGCTTCCAGCGCATCCAACTCTTCCTCCGTGATGTCCACATAGGTCCCGCGCTTGACCTCGAAGCCTTTCACCAGCTCATCACGCGAGACCGGCTTTTCTTCGGCGATACAGATCATCTGCTCATGGATGCGTGACCGATCTTTCTTGTGCAATAGATGAAAAGAGACGGATTTGGACGTTGCAGCCGTATAGAGTTTAACCGGAATGGTGACAAGTCCGAACGAGAGAGATGCGGATTGTAACGCGCGTGGCATACTCGTCTCCTTTTTGCTCCTCTATTGGCGACGGCGCATCGCTGATCGCTCAGTCGGCCGGTCAATGCCCGGTATTATGTCCATCGAACGCGGAAGTCGTGTTGAACGACACTCGGTTTTTTCTCATTGAGGTGCGAAATCGTCCATGTTCCGATAAGGTATGGGACCTGTTCATGAATCGATCGTGTGAGAACTGGAAACCGAATAGTCACTTCTACGTCTTGACCAGGAGGAATGTACCGCGCAGGCGAAGCTTCTAGCGGTGTGTGGCTCGTGGTCGCACTGGCATAGCTCACTGTGTCTTCCTTCTTCACGATCTGAACTCCTGTGAGGGGGACGTCTCGTTTTTCCGGAAGGGCAATAGTGAACGATTCAAGATAGATCCCATGTTGAGTGTTGTTTCTGCATTTAAAAGTGACGTGGTGGTGATCGTGAAGCTGGGTGCTCCGTACAATGCTGACGTCGAAGGGAGTGGTTGACGGCGACTGCAGGTGTTTGTAGAGCTCGACACTCATTTTCCCTGCATTGAAGAGCGCCGTCGCTTCGGCAAGGAAATCTTCTTGGCGAGGTATCGGGCTATCGCCGGGTAAATGGGCGGGAGAAGAGGCGGATGGTGGTCGATCTGTCTTCTTCTGTCGCATGTCATTCCCCCTGATGAATGAAGCATCTCTCCTGCATAGCAACCATGATGAGTCAAAATAACATAGTCTGTAGTGCTTGACACATCGAGCTATCGGACAAAAGTAAGGTCGTCTTTTTACTGAAGTGGCGGCAGAGGTCGATGGCAGAAAAGACATGAGCGAGAAACATAGTTATTTTCCTGATCTTTCATAAAGGAGTTCTGATATAAAAGCCCGGATAGGATTATGGTCCGTTATGGAGAAGATACGACATGGAACTAATCGGATTGGGTGTGATCGCCGGCGTGATCCCGGTGTATGTGGGCATTTTTGTGGCATTGTGGTTGGGAAGAATCTTGCCCCGATCGGGCGAAGGTTTTTTGATTGGTCTGGCTTCAGGCGTGCTGATCTATCTCTTTTTCGATCTGATGCATGAATCGATCGAACTGACCACGGCTCAAGATCCAGGCTCGTGGGTCGTGTTCTTAAGTCTGTTGTTTTGCAGTTTTGTCGGTTTAGCGGCGTTGGAATGGAGTCAGGTGTTCGGGCAAGGCTCGATGGGCCGGATGCTGACCCTTCCTTATATGATTGCCCTAGGAATGGGATTGCATAATTTGGGGGAAGGACTTGCCATCGGCGCCAGCTATGCGAATGGAGAATGGGTGTTGAGCGGCGTCCTTGTGGCGGGATTCGCCTTGCACAACGGTACGGAGGGCTTCGGTATTATCGCTGCGGCCGGCAAGACTCGCCTGCCCTGGACCGAGATTCTCTTGCTAGGTCTGATTGCAGGGGGACCGACGTGCCTGGGGACTGTGCTGAGCGGCAGCCAGATGTCACCTTATCTTTCCTTGGCATGCTATACCTTCGCGGCAGGCTCTCTGCTGTACGTATTCGTGTCCCTCATTGCGCTGTCGTATACCGCGACTCGGCGACTTCAGGTGGCACTGGGAATTTTCTTGGGGATCGGTCTCATGTTTATTACGGCCATGTTTTTGACGTTAGCAGGTCGGCCCGCCAGTTAATGTGCCGTTGACCTAAAGAGTCTTCATGGGTCGACTCTGGTCCCATCGCGCTGTAGAGCAGCTGTCGATCTATCTCTTCATTCTCATGTCCCCGTTCGGTCCATTGCCGGTCCCTATAGAGTCTTCGAGCCGGCACCGACCATGGCTGGCTATCGGAGAGACGCGACCGTGAACTCTTCCGTATAGAGATGGTTGGAGGCGTGACGCCGATGTGACGATCTGCGACTGGGAAATGAAAACTGAATTGCTTCTCAGAATTATTGAGAGCCAAGAGAAGATCGCATGCGGGAGAAGAATGCCGGAGAGAGAAAAAATCACAAAATGGCAGGAAAAATTTTACTCGCCGATCAATCTCTGCTATTGTGAAAGAATTATTAGTCTTGACGGGAAGGAGGTGGGTCTGAATGGCAACGAAGAAGGCAGCGAAGAAGCCGGCGAAAAAAGCCGCCAAGAAGAAGTAATTTTTGGAGGGGCGGTGGCCACACCGCCCCTCCTAACTTCTCACGCGAGGGAGAGCCCTTGGCGAGAAGAAGGCAGCGTCCGGAAAATCCCACCATCGTCCGGACAAACTAGCTTAACACGAAGTCTCCCCCGATAGAAGATCATTCTGTTGATATAAATCAACAGCTTACGCAAATATATTCCTGAAAAACAATCCACCCTTACAATCTTTCCTCTGAGCACTTCGCTTTGATTCTTATAATTTGATGAACGATCGGCAATGGCTCCCAACCGTTGATTAGATATTTCTACCCTCATGCCAGCTACGTCGAGTCGTCCTCATCTAGCCGGTCGCCTCTAACACCACCCATCAGCTATCAAGGTCTCACGCGTGGGATAAGTTGGGGTTGGCACCTTTTGTCCAGTACTGACGAAATGAAACTCTGAATGATCGGTCTTCGCCATAACGTGATAATAGGAAATGGCGGCGAGGGGGCCAAATCAATCTCATGCCTCAATAGGGACGGAAGGGCCGGACCTTGCTGTCAGGTGGAATAGTGTTCATGCAGATGATCGCGTTGTAGGTGCATGATGTGCCGTATCAACCGCTCTCGGTCCTGTTCTGCCATTCCGATAAACCGCGCCTGGACGCGATAGGTTTGTACATTATGTGGTAAGGGAGTAAGCCGAAGGACCTCGGCTCGTGATGTGAGGGTGAGTTGATCTGTTAAACGCAAGACCAGAACGAGAATATCGCCGGGATTGTAGGAGATGTTTGATACAAAGCCGATGCCTCCGCCGCTAAGGTTAACCGGCTGTTCGCTGAAGACCGCTTCTTGAGAGTTTGTTTCTAACCGCACGCTGACGGGCACAATGGTCGTCATTCGGAAGTAATTACGACGATCTCCGGACGATGGTTGGGAGTCGGAGGCCATGTCATCAGAAGTAAAACCACACCCGATACCGAGCGCTGGAGTTGGAAATAGAATCTGACGCCCGCCGAATCTTATTACCTTCGATGATGCCCTGGATGTCCAAAAAATCTGGGGCCATAAAATGGTCGGCCGTAATAAAATCCAGGCAGTCCGAGGTAGAGCGACAAGCCGGGCGTGGGATAGTAGTAACGGGGATAATAATATCCAGGATACCCATAGCCGGGGTACCCATAGCTAGGGTACACCGGCGGCGGCGCGTACACCGGAGGGGCTAAAGCCACAGACGATTCTCTTTCTGAGAGTCGTTGTTCGAGATCATGGCTAGCGGCGGCCTGACGATTGACTTGATCATTCAGTTGCGAAAGCATTTGCTTCTGGGCTCTCAGATCTTCGTCCGTCCTCCCATTTCTGCTTCGCTGTAATTCGATATAGGCATACAGACAGTTCAGATGGGCATTACCTGTATAGGCGCGGCATTCATCCGGGCCTCGGAATGTCGGGACCGGTTCCGCCGGTTGCTGGGGAGCTGCCATGGATTGGGTAGGAGGTGTCGCTGATTCATCGGCAATGGGTGTTCCCGAATCAATCTGATCTTGTAACGTGGCCATAGGTCTCGGAACGTCATGCCCGACGTGAGTGTCGGACCCTGGACTAACGGTCTCTTGCTGGTAGATATGGCTGTATAGGCAATCCAGATGCTGGTCGCCAGTGTAATTGCGGCACTCTTCAGGGGGAGCAAAGCCTGCTGCCTGAACAAAACCATGCGACGAGAACAAGAGCAGCATTGCCGTCAATAATCCTGCCGACCACAGCGCCCTAGCCTTCTTGTCTTGTCGAGAGTCCGCTCTGAGATAGCTCATGGTGATGCCCTCCCAGTTCATTATAACGCATGGATTTTGAATTGGGTTGACAGAGAGACGTGAGAAGAAAGAAGGGCTTACCGCAGCGGGTCAGTCAATAGATGCGAGTACTATGCGAGGGTGGTTCCCCGTCAAACGCACTGCTTACTTCAGCCCATATTTGCAGGAAATCTGGCCTACTCGCGGCACAAAGAAAGATGAAAAGCTTAGTCACATTGCGGTCGTCCAATGGCTGTGAACATGCGGGACAGTGATTGCCACCGTGGCACGTCTTGGGTATTCCGAAAGGTCACGCCACCGCCTGTCTGAAGATTCAGTGTGACCCATTCTTGATAGAGTGAGCAGACATCGGGCGAGGCCAACTTGGCCTGACCAACTATGACGGGAGGCGCAGACGGCATCGACCGCTCGAAGAAGGGCGCGAAATTGGCGGGTCGACTGCCTTCCGGAGCGATCATGACCGTCCCGTGTGGTTCATAGGGGGAGCATAGGCGCTCGGGCCGATTGGTAACCGTTCCATCTTCACACCGAAAGAATTGGTCAGAGGCGGAAGCGACGGATGGGACTAGTGCTAAGAGAAAAAGAAACAATAGATTTCTCATGGTCGATACTCCTAGTGATGATGATTCGTATCACACCCCGCTGTTGACTGCCTATTGGACTCCGGTCGTAGGCTAGGCCTTACTCCCCAATGAGTAGTTTGAAAATCGGTCGGGCCGTCGCGTGTACCTTCATGTGGCCTTTGGCACTGGTAGGCTGCGAATCGAACAGCATGCTAGAGGCATGAGGTACGTGATGGCAACGAATCGGATGAAGCGAGGACGAGTCAGGTACAACGTAGATCTCGGAGGTTGTTATATGAGGCAGCGATAACCTCCACCTTAATGGTGGAATTCTATCGAGGGGATGTGGAAAAGAGATGGTGTCGAATCTCTAGAGACCGGTGAGGAGAGCGTGGCGTTGCCCCAGACGGTCAACAGCCCAGCGGAAGGTTTTTATAGGAACGGGGAGGGGATCACCAAGTTGTCGATCCTGAGACCCGCTTGGATCGAGAAGCAGGCATGGGCACGCAGCGTCGGCGAGATTGAGTTCAAAGGCGTCCGTCTGTTCATTCTGGTCGCTCACGACATTTGATGAACTTGATTCGGACGGAGGAATGACGGGCCGCCAGTTTCCTCCTGCATGACGCAACGCTGTAGGTGAAATGTCGCATGCCAGGACATAGCTGTCCTGAGGGAGAACAATCAGATAGTTTCGAATGTGCCGCTGGTCGAGAAGCGAGGCAAAAAGCAGGGCAATGTCGGCGGCATCTCCATTCTTCTTCAAGAGTGTCTGTAGGGGGCTCTGCCTCGCATGCATCGCCAGAACTTGTGTTGGTTGTACATGGATTGTCTCAACAATAAAACGATACAGAGTGGTCAATTGGCACGCTTTGTCGATAACCTCGCATCGTTCGATTTGGATGGCCGCAACGGCTCGAAGAGGCGTAGGTTCAGGTTCGCCGGGTTGAGGATCTACATCGATTTCTTGTCTGATCGCAGCCTGTGAGCCCACCGGAAGGGGTCGTCCGAGAGTTAGGTCAAACAAACCAAACGCCAAAAGGCCTATGAGTGTAATAATGAGAAGTGGCATTCTTGTCCTCCTCGGGAAAGTATATCGAAATGGGTAAATTTGGCTAATCTGCTCACCCCAGTTCACTAAGTCCAAGGGCTTCTCTAGAACGATTGGAATGCACTCCTCGAAGCGAGCACAGCATACATAGATGTGTGTGGATGAGGAGGGTTAGTGGTGTACAAATGATTTCAATTCCGGTTTGGGCTCGTTCCTTGCTAAAGCAAAGGGCAAAAGGAGGATGTCATGATTCACGTCACACCCGCAGCGCACCATCACCTCATTCAATTGCTTAGCGAACATCCTGAAGAACGCCTTGTGCGAATCGAGATGAAAGATATTGACGACCACCGGATCGCCTTCAACATTGCGCTCGAGTCCGACGAGAAGCCGGATGATGCGGTACATGTATGTGATGGCCTCACCATTGCGGTTGCCGCCAATAGTGTGGCGCGCATGCAAGGCGTAGTCGTCGATTATTCATCCACATCAGGATTTACATTCATCCATCCTGCGCCCTCTCAGGACAACTCGCTGGGCCTCATTCACTTGAATTAGGAGCCATCGTAGTATCACTGATCGATTCGTTGAGAAGGCGGAGAGACTCGCGGTAAAAGGTTCGACGAATAAAGATCTAAGAGTGGTCTACTACGGTCGAATCAATGTCGCCGAGAAGGGATAAAACGAAGTTACCTCTCCGTACTGACACGGGCCTCTCCAAACGAGGCTTCATAGGTCGCCATGAGGATGGATTGACCCGTCACCTCATCGCCAAAGCTGAGGAAGACCTCGGGTAAGTCTGTCTGGCAGATCTCTCGAAGCGCGCCGGGCCAAAATCGATTGGTTACCCCGCCGTCAGCCTGACCCGCCTCACTTTCTTCCACAAGCGTTCCTTCCCATAGATAGCAGCCATGCTGATAGGGGAATGTCATGGGCGACAGGTCATACAAAATAGGTGTCTTGAGGAGAAGGCGTATAGTCGCATCCCCACTGCCGTGTAAAGACAGGATCTCGCCATGCGCCGATCGGCTAAAGAGCAAACGCTGACGTGGATGAATACAAAGTGGCATGCCGTAGTTCTACCGATTCACGCAGATGATATTCAATCGGACCTAAGTCCGGCACAGCTGATTATGCTGAGCTGGGCGGTGGCGGGACAGGAGGCAACGATTTCTACCGGCACGACATTAAGTACGAAGCTAGCGGCCATCAACTGTAGGTCATCTACTGATGTCTAGTGTGCCTAAAGTTTTTTACTATATATTGATCATACTAAGATCTCGCTCTCTTCATCACAGGCGAGTGATTGTAATCGACCGCGGAACTTGTTCCTATGAATGTGCCGACCGCTCTTCTCTATGCCGTCTGCATGGTGCTCATTATGGTTGCTTCAGCCATCGCGGAGTCGCCTGCGCCGACAGTTCATTGGGGAGGGATTGCTTATCCTGATCAATTCAACACCCTGACAATCGGGGGAACGTTTAATCGCTTTACCGAGTTCGATGGGGCGGGAACTCGTTACAATTCGACTCTGGACGACTCCCTAGGATTGAATTTTGCCACGATGAGTTGGAGTCAGCATTGGGAACGACTGGAAGGTTGGAGCACGAATATCACCGTGGGCGCCGGCCCGACAGGATCGCAGCCTACGAAGTTTGTACAAAACAATCTTGTGCACAAAGCGTTCGGGTTTGCGCCCGTCATGGAGGGACAAACTCGATCTGATGTTGTCGATGCGATGATCAGCGCATCCGTGACTCGATGGTTTCCGTTACTCGATCATCGAAAAGAGTTGTATATAGGTGGAGGGTTGACGGGCGGGACGCTGTATCAGGAAGCGTTTGCGCGTGCCGGACTTCGTCGCGTGTCTTTCGACTCACTGATACCCTATTGGGACCGCACTCCGTTGAGAGTTCTCACGGACTATCTACGCTTTTCAGCAATGGCTCGGTATGGGCAACTCGACACCGGGGCGGTGCTGCATCAAATCAAACCATTCTCCTTTTTGTATCAACTCTCGACGAGCCTGGGACCCTATGGAAAGAGCGACGGTCCTCCGCATTGGGAAATTGAATATGCCCTAACATGGGATTCGGGGATTTTTGTTGATCAAACAGGCCAAAGCCGCAAGGAATTTTTCTGGTCATTGGCCTTCACCTACGATGCATTTCGAATGGAATCATGGAACGATAGCATTAATCACAAAGACCAAGGACCGACCTATGGTTTTACGGTGACGCTGGACTTGTTCCGTCTGTTTAAG
>Ga0207691_10006937_pt1 | contig 10925 bp, 8 predicted proteins | sample KBSM13metaG_FD_184327 | JGI IMG/M metagenome (GOLD analysis project Ga0207691, IMG submission 184327) | Miscanthus rhizosphere microbial communities from Kellogg Biological Station, Michigan, USA - KBS M1-3 metaG (SPAdes) (version 2) | ecosystem: Host-associated > Plants > Roots > Rhizosphere >...
GTCAAAGATACAGTCGGTTCGTGTTCGCGTGATCTCAGACATGAACGCGCTTCAGGCCGAACTACGCTCGGGCCGAGTGGACATTGCGCCAATGCCCACGAGCTTATCGCCGGATGCAGTCAAACTTCTCGAGCAGGATCCAAAACTACAGGTCAATGCCTTCACCGGTTCTAACCTATACCTGCTTACTATCAATACGTCGTCAGCTCCGCTGGATAATGTGAAGGTGCGCCAGGCAATCGGCTACGCAGTTGATCGCGAGAGCTTGATCAAAAATTTGCTCCTGGGCTATGGAAAGATCGCGAATTCGATTCTTCCTGAGGAATCGTGGGCTTACACACCTGGACAGACATATTCCTTCGATCCAGCAAAGGCAAAGAAACTTCTCGACGAAGCTGGTTTCAAAGATCCGGATGGCGACGGCCCCAAGATGAGATTTGAAAAACCCATTGTCTATAAACTATCCGGTAGCAGTATTGCGGGTCGTCAGTATGCAGGCGTGATTCAAAACTATCTGAAGGAAGTTGGCATTCCTGTCGAGATACAAACGCCCGAACAGAACACGCTCTTTGATGAGCTACGTCGCGGGAACTTTCAGATCTCTTATTCGCAGTGGGTAGGTGGCAATCAGGATCCAATTTTCTACAAGGACCTCTTTGCAACTTCGGAAATCCCTACTCAAACGCGTCCGTCGCGCAATCGGAGTCGCTATAGCAATAAGGAACTGGATGCGCTTCTTGATGAGGCAGTGAACACGTTTGATCGTCAGAAAGGTCTGGAGCTTTATACAAAGATTCAGGAAATAGTCAGTCGCGACGTGCCAGTCTTCACGCTGTGGTATGGGTCAAACATCGTGATCGCGAAGAAGACCGTCGGCAATATTCACGTCAACGCAAGTGGCGACTGGGGTTTTGTAAAGGATCTGACAGTGACGCCGTAGGAAGGGGCTTTTACGCGCTGTAGCGAACTTCAAGTACCACCGAGACATGGTTGCAGAATTCAAAGGACTTCAGGTGACTAGGCCGTTGTGTCCTGTCAAATCTGCAATCATCTCAAGACAGCAATACAACCCGCTCGAGTTCCTCACGTGAAATTGCTCCTTCGCGAATCAAACGTGACGGGTTTACGGTTACATCAATCACCGTTGACGGTTTCGTAGCGCTTACCTCCCCACCATCCACAATCAAATCAAGTCCGGCCGGAAAATACCTTTCAACGTCTGCCGCGGATCGTGCCGCATCACTGCCTGAAAGATTCGCACTCGTGGCCGTTAAGCGACCACCACATGCGGCTACCAACTTCCGTACTTCATCGTCGTCCGGTAAACGCAATCCCACCGATGACGTTCCGGCAGTAATTTCTTCAGGCAAATCGGGGGACGCCGGAACGACGATCGTTAACGGACCAGGCCAAAAGTGTTTGACGAGGAGACTAAACACTTCCGGGCGCGAAGCAATTAGCGGATCTACATCGGCTGCTTCCGCAATCAACAACAGAATCGGCTTACCGTCTTCGCGTCCCTTCAAAGTCTTAATTCGAGCAACCGCCAAATCGTTTAGCGGGTCCGCCCCGAGTCCGTAAAAAGTATCCGTTCGAAAAGCAATCAAGCCGCCATTGGAAACAATCCTGGCGGCAAGTTTTCTCGTCTCGTCATTGTCAGGGCGAATGATCACGGTTTGTTTTCCACCCAATTTGTATTCATGCGAATCTTCTTCAGCGAAGGAACATCCAGAACATTACCGTCGAAGCCGTCGACATATGGCTTTACCAATGCAAACGAGGAAGCGAAATAGATCGGTACAGCGCGGAGCTCTTTCAAGGCATCGCCTTCCGACACCGGTGCCCGCGGGCCGGCAACTTCCGTTTCTGGCTTGGCACCGGGGACTGTTGGAGTGGCTTCAACTTGTAGTTGCCCCGTATCGCGCTCAAAAAGCATTTTGAGATTTGTCAGTTCGTCGGTCGTCTGCATGACGATGCCCCGCCGCGCAACATCATAATCACCCGACTTAAACGCGGCTTCGTATTCATCCCAATTCTTGGTGATGATCTCGGTCTCGATGTTTAGCACACTGCGCCACATCGCCGCGATTGCCTGCGCAACCACTCGCTGTTGGTCGTTGCGGTTAATCAGCAAACGCACCGTGGGAAACCCTTCACCGTCCGGGAAACCAGCTTCAGTAAACAATGCGCGCGCCTTTGTTGTGTCCTGTTCGAGCAGGTCAGCCTTGTTCACGACCGGCTTCTCTCCAGACATTGCCTCCGGAAGGAACTTACCCGCTGGTTCAGTTGCACCGTGCAGATGATCTCGGCTCACACGCTCACGATCGATAGCAATAGCCAATGCTTCTCGAACCCGAACATCGTCGAAAGGAGCACGTGTGCTGTTGATAGTGTAATAAGTTAGTGCCCCAAAAGTTGAACGACGAAAGTCTTCGTAACCTGCCAAAAGCTTCAATGCGAGTGGCTCAAACGGCGCATTGGTAACAGCATCAACATCGCCCGCGCGATAAGCAGCCAAAGCCTCTTCAGCGTTCGCACTGCTCACAAAGGCAACTCGTTGCAGCGCAATGGAACCACCGTCCCAATACGTATTGGCCCGTTCCAACAAGACGCGATCGTTGTCGGTGCCCGAAAGTTGGAAAGCGCCATTCGAAACAAGTTCCCGGGGTTCCAACCTGCGCGTGGCATCGGATGCTGAAACCTTTACCGGCCGAAACACCGGATGAGCGACAAGCGCCGGGAAACTAGCATCTGCTTCGTGTAAGCGAACACGAAGGACCTGGTCACTGATTGCCTCGGCGCCAAAACTCGAACGCTTTTCGGTGGGCTCAATAATTCCCTTTGAGATCACGTGATTCGTGCCGGCTCCTTCGATGTTAGAGAGCAACTCTGTGTGCGGTGCGAGCGGGCCAATCTTCAATGTGCGTTCCCATGATCGGACAAAGTCGGCGGCGGTAACTTTGTCGCCGTTGGACCATTTTGCGTCGTCGCGCAAATAGAAAGTCCAGACTCTTCCATCTGCCGAAGACTCCCAGCGTGTCGCAACCGCTGGTACGGGTGCCAGCGTTCGCGGATCGTAGTCAGTTAATCCTTCAAACAATGCACGAACCGCATCCGTATCGGGTGGGGCAGCAGCGAACGCCGGATCAAAAGTCTGTGGCAATCCACCATCGCTCCAACGAAATTCCTGCGAACGGGGAACGACAATCTTTCCATAGAAGGTCGATGGCCCGTGGCTGGTAATACAACCAGCTAGCGTAACGGCAAGAACCAAAAGACAAACAGCGGCGCCCTTAGCCGAAGAGTGTCGAGCAGGTCTGGTTCTGAAAGATGCGATAGACATTGGGGGTAGATTATATTTGGCGCTTCACCAGTTGATCGTAAACTGCCTTCGTGCGTTGGCGCGTTAACTCAAAACCATCCGAAGTGTCGATCAAATAGTCTGCATAGCGCTGCTTCTCTTCTTGTGGCATTTGCGAGTCGATTCGCTTTTGAGCTTCATCGCAGGATAAACCATCTCTCAACATCAGACGCTCAAGCTGCACTTCGGGTCGACAATGAACGACTATCAATTTGTCGAAACGTTTGTAGCCGCCCGACTCAATCATTAATGCTGCATCAACAATTCCGATTCCGTTGGGCTCTTCGCTTTCCCATTGCTGAAGAATCTGATCTTGCTTTTCGATGATACGCGGATGAAGGATAGCATTTAGCCTTCGCCTCTTTTGCTCGTCACCAAAAACAACGGCGCCCAGTTGTTTTCGATCTAACGTTCCGTCTGTCTGCAAAACTTCGGGACCAAATTCCTTAACTACTGCAGCGAGGCCCGCAGTGCCCGGCAAAACCACTTCACGCGCCGTAGCGTCGGCATCCAACAAACGACACCCGAGTTCGACAAACACCGAGCCGACGAATGATTTACCAACGCCTATTGAGCCTGTTAGTCCAACACGAAGCATTTGGGGAAATTGGTCTTTGGTTTTAGATCTTTTCTGTGCCTCCTCTGTGTTCTCTGCGTCTCTGCGGTGAAGCTGACTGACGATTGGTTTACCACCGAGACACAGAGGACACAGAGGAGAGTCAAGCTATTCCACGCCGCAACTTAGCCGCCTTCAAGGTGTTCTTCATCAACATCGCCACGGTAAGCAGTCCAACGCCTCCAGGCACCGGCGTAAATCTTCCCGCAACTTCCATCGCATCCACTGGCTTCACGTCTCCAACCAACGTGTAACCACGTTTCGCGAGTACTTCCAGTCGCTTGTCTGCCGCAGGGCCAAACATCGAGCGCACCTCTTCAGGCTCAGTCAGTTTATTCATCCCGACATCAACGACGGTCGCCCCAGGTTTGATGTAATCACGATCAATCATTCCAGCGCGCCCAATTGCAACGATGAGCAAGTCAGCCTCGCGTGTGACGGCGGCGAGGTCGCTTGTACGTGAATGGCAAATAGTTACCGTCGCATCGCGCTGCAATAAGAGTTGCGCCATCGGGCGTCCCACTATTTGACTTCGACCCACAACACACGCATTTGTTCCACGAATTTCAATCTGATGATAGTCGAGCAATTCAATGATTCCCGCCGGGGTACAGGGAACAAACTGCGGCCGCCCTAGTCCAAGTCGTCCAACATTGATCGGGTGAAAGCCATCAACATCTTTTCGTGGATCAATCTCTTCGATGACGATCGTTTCATCAACAGCGTTGGGCAATGGCAACTGTGTCAAAATCCCGTCGACATCGTCCCGAGAATTCAGAGAACGAACGAGCTCAAGCAACTCGGCGGTAGTTGTCGTTTCAGGCAGCGCGTGATGTTCTGATTTGATTCCGACCTCCGCGCAGGCCTGGATCTTGTTTCGCACATAGACCGCCGACGCGGGATCGTCACCAACTCTAATTGCAGCCAGACAGGGTGCAGGTCCACCAGCTGACAGTCGTTCAATTTCTTCCTTTACCGCCTGCTTGATCTGAGTAGCAACAGCAGCGCCACTGAGTAGCTGGGCCTGCATAATGGAATTGGAATTTGTCATCGATATTAATGTTTGGTGTTTGGATTTGATTTTGGCTGACTCCGTTAGGTTACAACGAGTCAGCACAAATGAGTAGCGAACGATTTTTCGTGGTTGGCTCTCTCTGTGCTACTTCTGTGCTCTAGGTGTCTCTGTAGTGAAATGCAAACGACCTTTTGGCATTTTAGGTTAGGTAAAAGATAATGGCGTCATGGTGCAATCAAGTCTGCATAGATTCATTTTGATGATAGTGACAGCGGCGGTTCTCGCCGGAGCTGTTCAAAGTCAAACAGGTCAAGATACTCCTGGCCGCATACGGGCTGCAGTAGCAGCACGAGATTGGAACTCGGCGCGGGCTGAACTCCAAAACTTGCGCTCTGTCGATCCGTCGCTGTTTCGTTCAAAAAACTACGACTACCTGCTCGCACGCATCGCCGAAGAAACCGCCGATATCGCCACCTCAACGGCGGGTTACGAATCAACAGTCACAAACAACTCGATTCTGGCCGAATACGCACTCTGGCATCTCGCACGTGTAGCACGTTCAACCGGTGACCTTGTGCTTGAACGGGAACGCCTGCGTCACCTGGTGAGTCTGAATCCCGGCAGCATCTTGTACGACGCGGCAACTTTGCGGCTCACTGAGAGCTTCCTTGAGAGCGGTGACTTTTCAGCGGCAGTAACCAGCGCCCGTGTCGTCGGCACGTCGAAGAACGTTTCGATCGCTCGAGAAGGAACCCTACTGATGGGCCAAGCGCTTGTGCGTGCCGGCAAATTTGTTGAAGCGCGCGACGTCTTTAGCAAGCTCGTCATGCAGATGCCTGACGCTTCAAGACCCGACGACTTCGCGCTGGCAAGCGTACGGGAGTTGGATGAACTGGCGAAAAGGACGGACATTCCGGCGGTTAATCTATCCGAGGCAGACCATCTGTTGCGCGCTTCGGTTTACCAGTTCAATCGAGATTTTGTCGGCGCCAGAAATCACTACCAGGCGGTTGTAGATGCGAATCCTCAAAGCGGCACTGTGCCTAATGCGATCTATCAGATTGGTCGAGGTCTGTATCTCGAAGGCAAGTACGAAGACGCTATCAAGTCGTTCCAAAGGGTTCTCGATCAGTTTTCACAATCGCAGAGTGCCCGCGACGCGCTGGCCCAACTAGCTGCCAGTTACCTTCGACTCAAGCGAACGGACGATGCAATCGCAGCTTATAAGCTTGCCATTTCAAAGTTCCCTGAAGGACCAAATCTCGAACGCATTTACCTGAACATCATCGACGCGCTCCATGAAGCCGGTCGCTATCCAGAAGCCTTGAACTGGATCCAGCAAGCCCGATCACGCTTCAAAAATGATCTTGGAGACGCGCTGAGTTTGTTTGCGCAGCTGCGGATACACCTTGCACAGAACTCATGGTCCGACGTCGTCCGCGATGCTGACGAACTCTCAAAGTTTTCTGATATGGGCGGCACGCGTGTGCCGGGAGGAACGACACCAGCTGAAGTTTCATTCCTGCGAGCGTTCGCACTCGAGCAATCAGGCAAAACCCAGGAAGCAATAAGCGCCTACCTGGCCATTTCAGATGGACGCAACGAGTACTACGGTAACCGAGCAACACAACGTCTACGTTCTTTGCCTGACAGCGCAGTGTCGGGTCGCTTCAACGCGCTTTGGAGTTCGGCAAAGGCTGCCGAGGCCCAGGGTCAGGTTGATCAGGCACGGGTGGCCGCGCAGAACGCGTTAAGACTCACGAATGATAAAGTGCACCAGGCTGAACTCTTTCAACTTCTAAAACGTGCCTATGCCGCACTTCCAAACTACAAACTCCAGTCGTTCAATCTCATTCAGCTAGCTAAAGAAAACTCGACGGCAGACACATCCACCGACGCCCATCAGCAGCTGGGCAATGCGCTCTTTAGCCTGGGACTTTACGACGAAGCACTGCCGGAAATATTTAGCGCTCGAGCAGCAAACGCGAAGTCGGCAACTGCAACGAACACTCAAACAACATCATTCTCAGATGAGGGTTACTCGCTTGCCGTCTATTCACTGCGTGGTGGTCTGGCAAATCGTGCAGTGCGCTTTGGCGAACAGTATTGGAAGACAGTGCCGGCTGATTACGTGATTGAGGTTGCGCCTCGGGATTTAGTTGAACTGCTATATCCGGCGCCATTTCGAAACTCCCTGTTGAAGCACGCTCCGCCGAGAAATGTCGATCCACGTTTCGCGCTCGCGATCATCAGGCAGGAATCGCGTTACCAGGTTGATGTTAAGTCAGTTTCTGCAGCTCGCGGCATGATGCAGTTCATTCCAGCTACCGCAAATGACATTGCTGCCCAGCTGAAACTAAAGGATTTCATTCAGGATGATCTGTACTTTGCAGATACCGCAGTGCTTTTTGGCTCGCAGTATCTCGCGAACTTGTTCCAACAGTTTCCAAATCAACCGCAGGCAGTCGCTGGTTCCTACAACGGCGGTGCGGATAATCTTGCCCGTTGGATCGCACGGTCTCGAGCAAATGAGGCTGATCGCTATGTCCCCGAAATAGGCTTCTCACAAACAAAAGATTACGTGTACAAGGTGATGGCCAACTATTGGAACTATCAACGACTCTACGACGAGCAATTACAACCTTTAACTAAATGAAAAAACTCATGGGAAGACTGAGTGGCACAGACTTCGGTCTGTGGCTGTTTGTTACGAAAACCATCGCGAAGACACGAGCTGTACAGCAACAGACTGAATTCTGTGCCAAGTTCGTGCTCATCGCCTTGTTACTTGTTTCCGTCGGAGCCACTTCCTGCCGCAAACCTAACCCGGCTGACGAGAAGCGTTTCGATCTCAAAGGCAAAGTAGTCGCGGTCGAACGCGACAAGCATCTCGTTACGATTTCGCATGAGGCTGTCAAAGACTTCATGCCCGGGATGACAATGCCATTCATGCTTCCCGATGAAGCGACGCTGGGATATCTGGCAACCGGTGACGATATTACTGCGACACTGGTTGTTGGCGGCGGTCAGTCATGGCTGGAAAACGTCACCATCACGCGACAGAGCACTGACCCATCGGCTACAACCGGAATCACTGAGGCAAAGGAAGGCGACGAAGTTCCTGACTACACAATGGTGAATCAGGATGCAAAGGATATTCGCCTAAACAACTTTCGTGGGAAAGCCTTACTCTTGACCTTCATCTACACGCGCTGCCCTCTGCCAGAGTACTGCAACCTGATGAGCACAAATTTCGCCGAGGTCGATCGGCAGTTGCAGAAGGAACCGGACGTCTATTCCAAAACGCATTTGTTGAGTATCACTATCGATCCTGACTACGACACGCCCAAGGTTTTACGCAGCTATGGCGCAGCGCATACGGAACGCTATCAAAACGAAACGTTCGAGCATTGGGACTTCGCGAGCGGTACCAAGGATCAGATCAAAGGTGTGGCGCAGTTTTTCGGTTTGAGATACTTCCAGGGCAGCGATCAGATTGTTCATGGACTTCGAACCGTGATTATTAGTCCTGAAGGAAAAGTCGTTAAGGTGTATCGCGACAATCAGTGGAAGCCGGAAGACGTTGTGGGTGAGATGAAGCGGGCGCTAGGGGGAGGTTAAGAGAAAGATCATTTTCCATTTCTCATTTGACATTGCTCAGTTGGTCATTTGGTCGCCGTGTCTGGCGCTCAAGTGCTGATGTAGTCAGTACCACAACGCGGTAGCGTGTGGCTTGGGCTTTATGAGTCTTGAGTGCCCCAAGCCACACGCTACCGCGTTGTGGTACTGACTACTTCGCTAGACCAACATAACCCTACGCTAACCCTCGGATCTTTTTGATCTCTTCGGTCAAGACTGGCACCGCCTCAAACAGATCACCCGCAATTCCGTAATCCGCAATATCGAATATCGGCGCTTCTGGATCTTTGTTGATTGCCACAATCGTTCCGGAGTTCTTCATACCCACCAGATGCTGAATCGCGCCCGAGATGCCCAAAGCAACATAAAGCTTCGGAGCCACGGTCTGACCTGAAGATCCGATTTGTCGATCGATCGGGAGCCAATCCGCGTCGCAGATGGGACGCGATGCCGCGAGGTCTCCGCCCAGCGCCTCTGCCAGCTTCTCCGCCAACACCAGATTGTCTTTGCTCTTGATCCCACGGCCAACGGCAACAATCACATCTGCCTTAGTGAGATCGACTGCTTGTTTGGCTTCCTGAAACGGTGCTTCAGGAATCATGCGCACATCACCAATCTCAACAGCTACTGTTTCGACAGGTGCGCCACTTCCCTTCTGCGCCTGGTCTGGTCGATATGCTCCAGTCTGGAAGGTTGCAAACACCGGCGCCGCACCATCCGATGAGACGTCTGCATCCAGCTTCCCCAAGAAGATTCTTCGGGTGAATCCGATTTTGCCGCCGTCAACTTTCGCACGGATGCAATCGCTTATCAGCGACTTGCTAAAACGAGCTGCCAGCTTGGGCGCAAAATCACGAACCTGGTAGGTGTGGGTCATGAAGACAAAGCTGGGATCAACTTGCTTTACGACTTGTTCGAGCGCATCTGCGTATGCGTCGGGCGTGTATTCGCCAAGCTTTTCGTTCGAGGCATGAATGACTTTCACAATATCGAATGCGGCAACATCCTGCGCAACAGCTTCACTGCCAGGGACAACTAGCGTCACTGCTTGCTGAAGCTGAGCGCCTAAAGTTTGCGCTGCGGCAATCGCCTCTAGCGAACTCTTGTTGACGACGCCGTTTTTATGTTCGATGAAAACAAGTATTCCGTTGCTCATTTTTGATTAGCACCCTTCGCTATGCTCTCGCTTCGTGGCGATGAGGTCAGTACCGTAACGCGGTAGCGTCGGCTCGGTTTTCGATGAGACGAAGTTATAGATCTGAGCCGACGCTACCGCGTCACGGTACTGACCTCATCGCCACATACCCAGAGCTGACATCAAATGACACGAGCTTCGGTGTGCAACTTCTGCGCAAGCTCTGCGGCACCCGCCTTCGCGTCACCGTTGCCGAGCATCTGAGTCTGCTTGGTTTTTGTTGGCAGGTAGATCTTTTCAATCCGCTGGTGCGAGGGACGACTGGTGACTTCGGCAGCAGGGGTGACTTCCTTAATCTCTTTCTTCTTCGCCGCCATGATGCCTTTGAGTGTCGCGTAACGAATCTGACTGATGCCTGATTGAATCGTCAACAAGGCAGGCAATGGCATCGTGTACCACTGATACCAACCACTCTCGAGTTCGCGCTTCACGCGGAACTTGTCAGCAGCAGCGTCAACCTCGATGACGATCGTCGCGTGCGGCAGGCCCAGGAGCTCCGCCATGATTACACCGGTTTGCCCGTAGCCATGATCATCTGACTGGAGACCCGTCATCACTAGATCCGGCTTTTCGTCCTTTATGGCATCTGCCAGAACTGTAGCTGCGGTAAACGGTGAAAGATGATTCAAGTTGTCGCCAACGACGTGTATCGCTCTATCTGCGCCACGTGCCAGCGCGTCCTTGATGACACTCTTCACACGCTGCGGCCCCATCGAGCAAACAACGACTTCACCCCCGAGTTTTTCGCGAACACGAAGAGCCTCTTCAAGCGCATAGCCGTCCGACTCGCTCACCTCAAAAGAGAGATCGCCCTCTTCAATCCACGACTCGTCTTTATTAATTCTCAGGATCGCGTCTTTGTTCGCGACCTGTTTCATCATGACTAGGATCTTCATCTTGTCGCCTAAAAGCTTAACTATTCGCTCTCTGTGCTTTGTTCGCTATGCGATCTTTGACCCTTTGATTCAACTCCAGCCACACGGACAAAGGAACAAAGCCCAAAGCACCAAGCTCGTCGTTATTCCGAATATCGCTTAAACATCAACGCCGCATTGGTCCCACCAAATCCAAACGAATTGGAGAGCACATAGTCCACTTC
>Ga0207691_10006938_pt1 | contig 10922 bp, 9 predicted proteins | sample KBSM13metaG_FD_184327 | JGI IMG/M metagenome (GOLD analysis project Ga0207691, IMG submission 184327) | Miscanthus rhizosphere microbial communities from Kellogg Biological Station, Michigan, USA - KBS M1-3 metaG (SPAdes) (version 2) | ecosystem: Host-associated > Plants > Roots > Rhizosphere >...
CGCGAACAGATGGCCGAGCGCGCCGCGAAGGAATTGCGCGACGGCTTCTACGTCAATCTCGGCATCGGCATCCCGACACTGGTGTCGAACTACATTCCCGCCGGCATGACGGTTCAGCTGCAGAGCGAGAACGGCATGCTCGGCTTCGGCCCGTTCCCCTATGAGGGGGATGAAGATCCCGACCTGATCAATGCCGGCAAGCAGACCGTCACCGAGTTGCCGACCACCAGCTATTTCTCCTCGGCCGACTCGTTCGCGATGATCCGCGGCGGACACATCGACCTCGCGCTGCTCGGCGCCATGCAGGTCGCCGAGAACGGCGATCTCGCCAACTGGATGATCCCCGGCAAGATGGTGAAGGGGATGGGCGGCGCGATGGATCTGGTCGCCGGGGTGAAGAAGGTCGTCGTGATCATGGAGCATTCGGCCAAGGCGAAGGACGGCTCGATCGAACCGAAGCTCCTGCACAAGTGCACCCTGCCGCTCACCGGCGCGGGCGTCATCGACATGGTGATCACGGATCTGGGCGTGTTTTCGATCGACAAGAAGGCTGGCGGCATGACGCTGATCGAGGTCGCGCCGGGGGGCACCCTGGAAGAGATCAAATCCAGGACCGAGGCGAGCTACAAGGTCGCGTCCGGGGTGCAGGCGGCCGCCGCCTGATCCACACGCCGCGGCCCCAAAAGCGACACAGAGGGTGATGAAAAGTTGCGCACGGGTCGCCGGCCTTTATAGTCGGCGTCTCCCATCCTCTGACCGGAATAGCGCGTGTCCTCGGCCACCGGCCTCAAGCGGCTAAGCCTCGTCGTCGCGGCCGTCTTTGCGGTCGGGATCGTCGCACTTGTCGCCGCGTCGGCGCTGATTCCGACCGCAACGGTGCGCAACGCGGTCATTGCCGAGATCCGCGCCGTCACCGGACTCGAGCCGACCATCCGCGGCGAGGTCAAGGTCTCGCTGTTTCCGACCGCGATGGTGAGTTTCTCCGACGTGACGCTAGGAGAGGCGGGCGCCGATGCGGCGCTGACCGCCGACCGACTCACTGCCAAGCTGCAGCTCCTGCCGCTGCTGATCGGCAATATCGAGCCGGCCGATGTTTCGCTGACGCGCCCGCACATCGTCGTGAAGGTCGAGCCGGACGGCCGCTCGAACTGGTCGAACCTGATGGCGACGCTTGCCCGGACGCTGAAACCCAGCGCGGGAAACCCCGGGCGCGCGCTGACGTTCTCGGAAATCCGCGTCAGCGAAGGCATCATCTCGGTGACCGAGCGCTCGAGCGGCATCGCCGAAGAGCTGTCCAATGTCGAATTGTCGTTTGCCTGGCCGTCGATCGCGCGCGGCTTCGGGGCCACCGGGCGCTTCGTGTGGCGCGGCGAGGCGTTCGACGCCAGCGCCAATGCGGCCGATCTGCTTGCGGCTCTCTCGGGCGATCGCTCCGGCCTGAAGATCCGGCTCGCCGGCCCGCCGTTCAAGCTCGCCTTCGACGGCCACATCAGCCAGCGCCCGACGCTGAAGATGGAAGGCACGCTCGCGACCGACGGCAAGTCGCTGCGCGACTTGATGCGCTGGGCCAACATGCAGCCGCTGCCCGGCGGCGGCGGCGGCCGCTTTGCCCTGAAAGCGCAGACGACGTTGATCGGCGGCAATTTCGCGCTCTCCAACGCCAATCTCGAGCTCGACGGCAACGTGACCGAGGGCGTACTCGCGCTCTCGACCGATCCGCGCATGACCTTGAAGGGGACGCTCGCCGGCGAGTCGCTCGACCTGACGCCGTACATCGCGAACGCCGAGGTGCTGCGCGCCAGCGAGCGCGACTGGAGCCGCGCCGCGCTCTCGGTCGACGGGCTTTCGGATTTCGATCTCGACCTGCGCCTCTCGGCCGCGCGCGTGACCGTCGGCTCGGCCAGGTTCGGGCGCACCGGCGTCGCCGCCAATCTGCGCTCCGGTCGCCTCACTGTGGCGATCGGCGAGGCGCAGGCGTTCGGCGGCTCGCTGAAAGGCGCACTGGTGCTCGCCAAGGACGGCGAGGACGCCAACATCAAGTCGCAACTGCAGTTCACCGACGTCGATCTTGAGGCCTGCCTCGGCGAGTTGTTCGGGCTCAAGCGGCTCGAGGGCAAGGGCAATCTCACGTTCTCGCTGGAAGCCTCCGGCGACAGCGTGCTCGCGCTCACCCGCACGCTCTCCGGCGCCGCGACTCTCACGGCGAAACAGGGTGCCATTACGGGCTTCAATGTCGAGCAATTGCTGAAAAGGCTGGAGCAGCGTCCGCTCTCGATCGCGGGCGACTTCCGCCGCGGGCGCACGCCGTTCGAGCGGCTTGATGTGGCGCTGCGCATCGCCGGCGGGACCGCGCAGATCGAGGACGTGAAGCTCGAAGGCGGTGCGATTCGCCTTGCGGTCAGCGGCTCCGCCTCGATTCCGATGCGCGATCTCGACCTCAAGGGCACCGCCTCGCTGGTATCGGCGAGCGCCGAAAGCGCACCCTCGTTCGAACTGCCCTTCGTGGTGCAGGGCCGCTGGGACGATCCGATCATGCTGCCCGACGCGCAAAGCCTGATCCGCCGCTCCGGCGCCGCCGCGCCGCTGCTCGACGCGGTGCGCGACCGGAAAACCCGGGATACCGTGCGCACCATGATCGAGAAGCTCAACCGTGACGAGGCGCCACCCGCGGCTGCACCTGCCGAGCCCGCCGCGGCGAAGCCTTGAGCGGTCTTGGCGGCGCATGATCTTGCCCGAAAACCGGTGCCCACTTTTCGGATCATGCTCCAAACGCTGCTATCATCTCGAATCTGACGAATCAGGCGCCGGACAAGCTCCGGCGGCAGGGTATGTTCGCGCGCCTTCTCGCAACGCTGGTCAAGGTCGCGGTGGCGTCGCTGATCGTGGGCACGATCCTGGCGCATTTCGGCATCACCGCCGACCAGATCCTGAAGGATTTCGGCATCACACCCGAACGGCTCGCCGAAATGGCGCGCCAGGGCTTCGCCTGGGCGCTGCCGAACCTGTTGCTCGGCTCGCTGATCATCGTGCCGGTGTGGCTGGTGATCTTCCTGTTCCGCCCACCGGGGGCAAGGAGCGAGTGACCGCTTTCCCTCTCCCCGCCCCGCGGGGCGTGGGGAAAGCAGGCGAGGACCTCGCGCGGATCAGGCTTCCGGTTCTGTTACCGCCGGCCCATTCGAACGCGCTTCCAATGCCGCCGCGCGAGCCTTGTAGTCTTCGGCGGTCAGCCGAAAGACTTGCGCATCCGCCGGAAGGCTCATCTGGCGCGCCAGTTCGAAATAGATCTCGGACTGAGCGCGAAGGTATCGTGGGTCGGATTGCATGGCCAATGCTCCGGGTCTGGACTCGACCTGGGTGAGCAAACCGTTGCTCAACTGCCCGCGGGACCCGTATGAGCGGGTCGGGAGTGCGGTGCCGGTTACGCCCGGCTCCTTAGGCCCACATAACCGAACGACCCTAGCAATGCCCGGTTCCCGACATTGGCACAAATTTTCCCTGAAGCTGGAATCTGGGTACCCGGTGCTCACCTCTCCTTGAGCAATCGCTCCGCCTGCGACCTCACGGTCCGGTAGCACTCGCAGGCCGTCTGCTGCAGGCCGTCGAGATCGACGATGCGGATGTGGCCGCGCCGATAGCGCAGGAATCCCGCCTCCTGCAGCGTGGTGGCGACCTCCGACACGCTGGTGCGGCGAACGCCCATCATCTGCGAAATGAATTCCTGCGTCAGCGGGAGATCGTCGCTGCCTTGCAGATCGCGGCAGCGCAGCAGCCAGCGCGCCAGACGCGCCTCGATCGTGTGGGTCGCGTTGCAGGCGGCCGATTGCTGCGCCTGCACCAGAACGAGTTGCTCGTGCCGGAACAGCATGGTCCGGCAGGCCACGCTGCTGTCCGCCAGACTGCGCAGCCAGTGCGAGTCGAGAGCCATCGCGGTCCCGGCGACCTGAACGATCGCCTTGCAGACCGACACCTGCCCGTTGAGACCTGACGACGCGCCGACAAGGCTCTCGCGCCCGATCATCGCCGACTCGATCGTGTCGCCCGACGTCAGATCGACCACAAGAGACACGACGCCATCGTCAGGAAAGTAGACCTGGTGTATCGACGAGCCGATGTCGAACAGGACCGTGCCCTGCGGAAGCTCCACCGGCTTCAGATGCGGACGGATCAGCTCGTAGTCGGCTTCCGCCAGAGAGGCCAAAAACAGGTTGGAAACCCGGGACATCGCGCGCTCCTGCCGTGCAGGCGGGAGCGCAACAGGTCTCTCAGCCATCGGCGCCTGGCGGTTGCCGTTGCCGATGATCCCTCTCATGTCGGGTACCGGACACGGAATGTCCAGCATTAGATGTGCGGGCTTCGTGCATTTCTTGGACCGGGAACCGGACGGACGCGCCCGCTTTCCCTCCCTTGCGGGGAGAGGGAAAGAAGGAGCGGACCGCGTTACAGCCGCGCCCCGAGCGGTGCCGCGCTCTCGGCCTGCCGCCGCTTGTTGAGCAGCGAAGCCGCGACCAGCCCGGTGGCAACGACGGCGATCATGATCGTGCACACCGCGTTGATCTCCGGCTTCACGCCGAGGCGCACCTCGGAGTAGATGCGGATCGGCAGCGTGGTCGCGCCCGGCCCGGTGACGAAGCTCGCCAGCACCAGGTCGTCGAGCGAGAGCGCGAAGGCGAGCATCCAGCCCGACGCGACCGCGGGCCAGATCAGCGGCAACGTGACGGCGAAGAAGGCGCGCAGCGGCGGGCAGCCGAGGTCCAGCGCGGCTTCTTCCAGGCTGCGGTCGAAGGTGACGAGGCGCGACTGCACCACCACGGCGACGAAGCACATCGTCAAGGTCGTGTGAGCGATGGCGATGGTCCAGAACCCGCGGTCGATGTCGGCCGCGACGAACAGCAGCAGCAGCGACAATCCGGTGACCACTTCCGGCATCACCAGCGGCGCGTAGATCATTCCGGAGAACGGGATGCGCCCGCGGAAACGCCCTCCCCGCGTCAGCGCGAGCGCCGCGAGCGTGCCGAGCACGGTGGCGGCGCTGGCGGAGAGGAGCGCGATGCTGAACGACACCCACGCGGCGTCGAGCATCGCCGAATCATTGGCGAGCACGCGATACCAGCGCAGCGACCAGCCGCCCCACGTCGTGACGAGGCGCGACCCGTTGAACGAGTTGATCACCAGGATCGCGATCGGCAGATAGAGGAACGCAAGGCCGAGCGTCAGCGCCGTAATGTTAAGGGGACCGAAGCGGCGCATCATATCTTTCCTTGTTCGCGATGCCGGACGGAAAACCGGTGTTCACTTTTCCTGGCATCGCTCACGCTTTCTCCAACTGCCGCGCTTCGCGCTGCCGGTAAATCATGATCGGCGTCACCAGGATCACCAGCAGCACGACCGCGAGCGCGGAGGCGACCGGCCAGTCGCGGTTGCCGAAGAATTCGAGCCACAGCACCTGCCCGATCATCGTCGTTGCGGACGAGCCGAGCAGATCGGGAATGACGAACTCGCCGGTGATCGGGATGAAGCAAAGAAGACACCCGGCGATGATTCCGGGGAGCGAGAGCGGCACCGTCACGGTCATGAAAGCACGCCATGGCGGGGCGCCGAGATCGGCGGCGGCTTCGAGCAGCGTCTCGTCCATCCGCTCGAGCGCCGCGTAGAGCGGCAGCACCATGAACGGAAAATACGAATAGACGATGCCGATATAGACCGCGTGGTCGGTCGCAAGCCACGACACCGGCGCGTCGATGATGCGCAGCGCGAGCAGCGCCTGATTGAGCAGCCCGTCGTGCTGCAGGATGTTCATCCACGCATAGACGCGGATCAGGAACGAGGTCCAGAACGGCAGGATCACCAGCAGCACCAGCACGGCTTGCCAGCGGCGCGGCGCACGCGCGAGCGCATAGGCGACCGGATAGCCGATCAGCAGCAGAATGAACGTCGAGATCGCGGCGACCTGAATGCTTTTCCAGTACGACCAGACGTACAGCGAGTCGGCGAACATGCCGGCGTAACTGTCGAGCGACAGGCCACTGACGAATTGTTTGAAGCCCGCCCAGCCGGCGGAGAGATCGAGCACCGGCTCATAGGGCGGCTGCGCCACCGCGGTCTGCGACAGGCTGATCTTCAGCACGATCAGGAACGGCACGAGGAAGAACACGGCGAGCCACGCGTAGGGCGCGAGGATCGAGAGCCGCGTGAACCAGTGGCGTTTCTCCATTGTCATCGCCCGCGAAGGCGGGCGATCCAGCAATCGCCGAACGCGATTGGTTCACGAGAATCGCGGCTCGCTTCTACGCCGTTTACTGGATGCCCCGCCTTCGCGGGGCATGACGGGCCGAAAGTCATCGTTCTCACTCCACCAGCACCACACCGGCGTCGGCCGCCCACGACAGCCATACGCGGTCGCCCGCATGGATCGTGCGCGTCGCCTCGTTCATCACCGCGGCCTTCAAAACGAGCCCGCTGTCGAACCGCACCTTGTAGAGCGAAGTCGCGCCGAGATAGCCGATCTCGCTGACGGTCCCGGCAGCGCCGTTCTCCGCCGCGCCATTCCCCGCCAAGCCTTGCGGCTGCGCAGGCGCGATCGCAATCTTTTCCGGCCGCAGCGCGACCGCGACCGGCATGCCCGGCGCCACCACGGTGCTCGCGGCGACGCGCAGCTTCATTCCCTCGCGTTCGAGAAGGACAAAGGACGGATAGACCGCGCTCACCTGCGCCTCGATGAGGCTGACGTCGCCGACGAAGCCGGCGACCCAGCGCGAGTTCGGCCGCTGGTAGACCGCCTCCGGCGCCCCAGTCTGAACGACGCGGCCGTGATCCATCACGGCAATGCGGTCCGCGACCGTCATCGCCTCGTCCTGGTCGTGCGTGACGATCACGAAGGTGGTCTGTAGCTTCTGCTGCAACGCTTTCAGCTCGAAACGCGTCTCCTCGCGCAGCTTGCGGTCGAGCGCGGCGAGCGGCTCGTCGAGCAGCAGCACCTTCGGGCGCTTGGCAAGCGAGCGCGCGAGCGCGACGCGCTGGCGCTGTCCGCCCGACAATTGATCCGGCTTGCGCCCGGCGAAGCCCGCAAGCCGCACCAGCGCCAGCATCTCATCGACGCGAGCGGCGATCTCATCTTTCGGAAGTTTGTCCTGCTTCAGCCCGAACGCCACGTTGCCGGCGACCGTCATGTGCGGAAACAGCGCGTAGCTCTGGAACATCATGTTCACCGGGCGCCGGTAGGGCGGCACGCCGGCGAGGTCCTGGCCCGCGAGCAACACGCGGCCCGCGTCGGGCGCCTCGAAGCCCGCGAGCAGACGCAGCAGCGTGGTCTTGCCGCAGCCCGACGGACCGAGCAGCGCAAAGAACTCGCGTTCATGGATCTCGAGCGTCACGCCGTCGACGGCCGCAAAATCGCCGAAGCGCTTGGTGATCTGCTCGAAGCTGACGAGTGCCGCCATGCGGCACGCTAATCATATTTGGCCGCGGTGCGAAACCGGCGCAGGACCGGCAACGTCAAATCATCAGCTTGGCCGCCGCACCGTCCTCGGCTTTCGCGGCGGGTGCCGCCGGCGCCGTGGGCGCGGTCGGTGGCGCAATCATCTTCTGCACCGGCTCATAAAACAGCTTGCGCGGCTCCGGGCCGTAATAGTCGCCGAGCCGCACCATCGCGCGCGGCCGCGTCAGGATCGCGACGATGCGGTCGAGCAGCGCCTTGCCGGAGACCGGCTTCTTGAGAAATTCGTTGACGCCGAGCCGCGAGGCCTCGATCACGCGCCAGCGCTCGACGTGGCCGGTGAGCATGATGATCGGCACGTCCGGCACCGGGAACACGCCGGGCGAGCGCACGATGCGCACCAGCTCGGCGCCGTTGAGCAGCGGCATTTCCCAATCGAGAATGACGAGATCGGGCGCGAACATGCGGATCGCTTCGAGGCCCGCGATGCCGTCGGGCGCCTCGTGGATGTTCTTGACGCCGATGTTGACGAGGATGTTGCGCACGACCTTCCTCATGTACTGATTGTCCTCGACAATCAGTACCGAGATCGATTGCACCAGCTTGTCGATGCGGCTGCTCGCCACCGAATTCATCGCCTCGTCCCTGCCCGTGCGGCGAATAAAGCAGGCCCGCGTGAGAGCGGCGTAAAACCGATGCTTACAATTGTCGTCAATTCGGATGATCGCGCGGAGACAGAAACCGTTAGCCCTAACGCGCTGTCAACGTGCGGCGCACCGCGTCCTGCCAGCCGCGCCATTTGCGCTCGCGCGTCGCCGCGTCCATCGCGGGCGTGAAGCGGCGGTCGAGCTTCCAGGTCGCCGCGAAGCCGTCGAGGTCGGGATAGATCCCGGCCTTGCGGCCCGCCAGATAGGCTGCGCCGAGCGCGGTCGTCTCCATGAACATCGGGCGGTCGACCGGCACGTCGAGGATGTCGGAGAGAAACTGCATCGTGTAGTCGCTCGGCGTCATGCCGCCGTCGACGCGCAGCACGGTGTCGGTCTCTTTCGCGGCCGGCCAGTCGGCGCGCATCGCGTCGAGCAGGTCGCGGGTCTGGTAGCCGACCGCTTCCAGCGCGGCGCGGCTGATCTCGGCCGGGCCGGACTTGCGGGAGAGCCCATAGAGCGCGGCGCGCGCCTCCGGGTCCCACCACGGCGCGCCGAGCCCGACGAAAGCGGGGACCATGTAGACCTGGTCGGCCGGATCGGCATGCGCCGCGATCGTGCCGGTTTCGGCCGCGGTCGCGATCAGCTTCAGCCCGTCGCGCAGCCATTGCACCGCCGCGCCGGCGATGAAGATCGCGCCTTCGAGCGCGTAGGTGCGCTTGCCCTCGAGCTGGTAGGCGATGGTGGTGAGCATGCGCGCGCGGGATTTCACCGGTGTATCGCCGGTGTTGAGCAGCGCGAAGCAGCCGGTGCCGTAAGTCGACTTCATCATGCCGGGCTTGAAGCAGCCCTGCCCGATCGTGGCGGCCTGCTGGTCGCCCGCGATCCCCAGAATGCGCACCGGCGCGCCGAGCAAATGCGGCAGCGTCATGCCGAAATCGCTGGCGCAGTCGCGCACTTCGGGCAGCAGCGAGGCCGGAATGCCGAACAGCTCGAGCAGTTCCTTGTCCCACTGCCCGGTGCGGATATCGAGCAGCAGCGTGCGCGACGCATTGGTGGCGTCGGTCGCGTGCACCTTGCCGCCGGTCAGGTGCCAGAGGAGATACGTATCGACCGTGCCGAAGGCGAGCTTGCCGGCATTCGCGGCCTCGCGCGCATGCGGCACGTTGTCGAGCAGCCAGGCGATTTTCGTCGCCGAGAAATACGGATCGAGCAGCAGCCCGGTGCGTTCGTTGACGAGCTTCTCGTGGCCGGCGCGCGCGAGCGCCGCACAGGAATCGTGTGTGCGGCGGTCCTGCCACACGATCGCGTTATGGATCGGCTTGCCGGTTGCACGGTCCCACACGATCGTGGTCTCGCGCTGATTGGTGATGCCGATCGCGGCAACGTCCTTGGCCTCGACGCCGGCGCTCGCCATCGCGGCGCGCGCGGTCGCGACCGAGGTGGTCCAGATGCCTTGCGGATTGTGCTCGACCCAGCCGGGTTGCGGGAAAATCTGGGCAAACTCGAGCTGCGCGAATCCGACCGGCGCGAGCGCGCCATCGAACAGGAAGGCGCGCGTCGAGGTCGTGCCCTGGTCGATGGAAATGATGTGGCTCGGCAATGTCGCCTCCGCGCAATCGTCAAATCACTCGGCCGCCGCGCGGCCGCTGGTTTCCATGAATCGGGTCAGCGCGGCGACGGCCTCAGGGCCGAGCCGCAGTCCGAGCTTGGATCGTCGCCATAGCACGTCGTCTGCGGTTTCGGCGAATTCATGGCGCATCAGGTAGCGCACTTCCGCGGCGGTCAGGTCGCCGCCGAAGCGCTCGCCGAGCGCGGCCATGTCGCGCGCCGCGCCGACGATGCGATCGAGCCGCGTGCCGTAGGCGCGGGTGAGCCGCCGCGCGTGCGGCTCGGCGAGGAACGGCCACAGGCCGCGCGCGCGGGCGACCAGCGCGTCGATGCCGTCATGCGGGAAGTCGCCGCCGGGGAGCGGCGCATCGGCGGTCCACGTCGCGCCCTGGCGCAAGGTCGGCGCGAGCTTGCCCAGCGCCGCCTCGGCCAGCGTGCGGTAGGTGGTGATCTTGCCGCCATAGACGGTGAGCAGCGGCGCTTCCCGCGGCTTGTCGTCGAGATCGAGCAAGTACTCGCGGGTCAAATTCTGCGCGCTGCGCGCGCCGTCGTCGTAAAGTTGGCGCACACCCGAATAGGCATGCACCACCTGGTCCGGCGTGACGCCCTTGCGGAAATAGCCGCTGACCGCGCCGCACAGATAGTTGATCTCGGCCGCGTTCGCGGTGGGCGCGGAGAGGTCGCCGCGAAAATCCTCATCGGTGGTGCCGATCAGCGTGTAGTCGTGCTCGTACGGAATGGCGAAGACGATACGGCCGTCGGCGTTCTGGAAGATGTAGGCGTGGTCGTGCGCGTAAAGCCGCGGCACCACGATGTGGCTACCCTTCACGAGCCGCACGTGGCCGGACGGCGGCAGCCGCAGAATATGGTCCGCCACTTCCGGCACCCACGCGCCCGCCGCGTTGACCAGCGCGCACGCCGTCACGGTCTCGCGCTTGCCGCGCGCATTGAGCACGAGTTGCCACAGACCGTCCTGCCGGTCGGCGCGGATCAGCCGCGTACGGGTGCGGATCGACGCGCCACGCCCGGCGGCATCGACCGCGTTGAGCACGACGAGGCGCGCATCGTCGACCCAGCCATCCGAATAGATGAAGCCGCGATGGTACTCGCGCTTGAGCGGCTCGCCGACAATGTGATGCGTGAGATCGACGGTCTCGGTGCCGGGCAAAATCCTGCGGCCGCCGAGATGGTCATAAAGAAACAGCCCGAGACGCAGCATCCAGGCCGGGCGCAGC
>Ga0207691_10006939_pt1 | contig 10921 bp, 10 predicted proteins | sample KBSM13metaG_FD_184327 | JGI IMG/M metagenome (GOLD analysis project Ga0207691, IMG submission 184327) | Miscanthus rhizosphere microbial communities from Kellogg Biological Station, Michigan, USA - KBS M1-3 metaG (SPAdes) (version 2) | ecosystem: Host-associated > Plants > Roots > Rhizosphere >...
AACGCATACAAGTGACGATGGCTGGCCGGGTGAGGGGCCAGGTACCGCTGGGCTTCGTGACTCAGGCGCCCAGCAGTACCTGGCCCCTCGCCCGGCTGTTCCGACACCCCAGCAAAGCGGACGAGCAGGTTCAAGGCGAAGCCCACGAAGGCGTCGGAAGATGGTGGGAGGCGTTGCCGGGCGCCTGAGTCATGAAGCCCGGCGACGCCTCCCGCCAGCTTTCGACCTCAACCGCGGAGACGACCTAAAACGCCACCTTGGCTCGCCCCTTGAGCGCGAGGATCTGGCGGGCTTCGTCGGGCGTCGCGACCTCGAGCCCCATCCCTTCGATGATCTTCCGCACCGCACGCACCTGGGCGGCGTTGGTCTCGGCCAACTTGCCCGGCCCCAGCCAAAGGCTGTCCTCCAGCCCGACGCGGACGTTGCCGCCCATTGCCGCCGACATCGCCGCGATCGGAAGCTGGTTCCGCCCCGCGCCGAGCACGCTCCACCGGTACTGATCGCCGAACAGCCGGTCGGCCGTCCGTTTCATGTGCGCGACGTCGTCGGGATGCGGGCCGATCCCGCCCAGGATGCCGAACACGCTCTGGATGAAGAGCGGCGCCTTCACGACACCGCGCTCGAAGAAGTGCGCGGCGGTGTAGAGGTGCCCGATGTCGTAGCACTCGATCTCGAACCGGGTGCCGTTGTCGGCGCACGACGTCAGGATGTACTCGATGTCCTTGAACGTGTTCTTGAAGATACGCTCGTCCGACCCCGCGAGGTACGGCCGCTCCCAGTCGAACTTGAACGTCGGGAACCGCTTCAGCATCGGAAAGAGGCCGAAGTTCATCGATCCCATGTTGAGCGACGCCACCTCCGGCTTCAGCTGCAGCGCCGGCTGCAGCCGTTCCTCGATCGACATCGTCGCGGCACCCCCCGTCGTGGTGTTGATGACGACGTCGCAGCGCCGCGCGATATCCGTGACGAATTCGCGGAAAAGCCCCGGATCCTGCGTCGGATGCCCGTCGACGGGATCGCGCGCGTGGAGGTGGACGATGGCCGCGCCGGCCTCCGCGGCCCCCACGGCGGCGTCGGCGATCTCCTGCGGCGTGATCGGCAGATGCGGCGACATCGACGGCGTATGGATCGAGCCCGTCACGGCGCAGGTGATGATGACTTTGCGGTTCGCGCTCACGTTCGCTCCTTCATTCGACGTTGGATTGATCCTGCTTGTGCCGGGCAAGCGCCATCAGCCGGCGATCGCGCCAGCGGGTGCGCGCATCGAGCACGTCGCCAGGCGGCGGCGCGCCCAGCGCGGCGGCGACTCGGCGCACGTTTCCCGGGTCCCAGACGGACGCTGCCGGAGGCGCTTCCGCAAGCCGGCGAAGTGCGCCGCCATACCGGGAGCAGTAGTCGGCAACGCCGCCGGGTGCGTTCAACTCGATCGTTGCGAAGGGGCCGATGAACGACCACCGTAACCCCAATCCGTCGCGCACCGTCTTGTCGAGGTCGTCGGGAGAGACGTAACCCTCGCCCACGAGTCGCATGGCCTCCGACAGGAGCGCGCCCTGCAGCCGGTTCAGGATGAAGCCGTCGATTTCGCGGCGCACGACGATGGGCACCTGTCCCACGTCGGCGTAGACCCTTCGCGCGCGTTCCATGACCTCGGGCGCCGTCCACGGCGCGCCACACAGCTCGACGACAGGAACGAGATGCGGCGGATTGACGGGATGGGCGACGAGACAACGGGCGCGGCCGGCGAGTGGCTCCGTGAATTGCGATGCCGGGATTGCCGACGTCGAGCTCGCGAGCACCGCCTCCCGCGGGGCATGCCGATCGAGGAGCGCGAACACTTCGCGCTTGACCTCCGCCGTTTCCGGCAGGTTCTCCTGCACCCAATCGACGCCGGCCAGCGCAGCGTCGAGGTCCGGCATCGTTTCGATGCGCGCCGCAGCGGCAGCGGGATCGGCGACGAGTTGGTACTCGGCCTGCTCCGCAAGGCTCGCCGCAATGAATGCTTGCGCGGCGTCGAGCTGGGCGCGCTCGCGGTCGTGGAGCCGCACGTTCCAGCCGGCGCGAGCGAAAACCATCGCCCACGCACGGCCGATGAGGCCGGCACCGATGACTGCAATGTTCCTCTCCATGGTCCCCCATCCCAACACGCGGCCGTTGCGGCACGACGATCGGCGCGCTCGGCCCGAGATTCGGATTATGCGCGACGATGGGCATCGCGACTCGCAAATCGGTCGTGTCCGTGACCTTGTCGCGCCCGTCGCCCCGCATCGGTGAACGCTATAATCCGACGAGCCTCCCGGTGCAGCAATCGCGAGCGACGATCGCGCCGGGCAGCCAACCTCCACGCATCGGCGAGATCCTCATGGACATGAAAATCGACGGACTTCGCGTGCTCGTCACCGCCGGCGCGTCGGGCATCGGGCTTGCCACCGCGCGCGCTTTCGCCGCCGAGGGCGCGCGAATCCTCATTTGCGACATCGACGAAAAGGCGCTCGCGGCGGTCGCGGCGAGCGACCCGGAACTCTCGCGGATGGTGTGCGACGTCGCGGATCCGGTGACTGTCGAGAAGCTCTTCGACGCGGTCGCTGCGAACCTGGGCGGTCTCGATGCGCTCGTCAACAACGCGGGCATCGCGGGACCGACCGCCGCCTGCGAAGAAGTCGCGCTCGCCGATTGGCAGCGCACGATCGCGATCAACCTCACGGGTCAGTTCCTGTGCGCGCAGCGGGCAATCCCGCTCCTCAAGGCGAGCAGCAATCCGAGCATCGCGAACCTTTCATCGGCGGCGGGCCGCTTCGGTTATCCGATGCGCACGCCGTATGCGGCGTCGAAGTGGGGCGTGGTCGGGTTCTCGAAATCGCTGTCGGGCGAGCTGGGCCCGTTCGGCATCCGCGTGAACGCCATCTGCCCGGGGTTCGTCGCGGGGCCGCGCATCGAGCACGTTCTCGCGAGCAAGGCAGCAGCGCGCGGCGTGCCGACGGACGTCGTGCGCGCGGAAGGGCTCGCCAAGACGTCGCTCAAGAGGTTCGTGACCGCCGAGGATATCGCCAACGCCATCGTCTTTCTCGCGTCGCCTGCGGGCATGAACATTTCGGGACACGCGCTCCCGGTCGACGGCGATCTGCAGGCGCTGATGTAACCGCCGAGGAGTCCCGTGGCCAACCATCCGTTCGACCTCCACGGCAAAGTCGCGCTCGTGACCGGCGCCTATCGCGGGCTGGGCTTCGCAATCGCGCAAGGCCTCGCGGAAGCCGGCGCCACGGTCGTGCTCAACGGGCGCAAGGCGGAGCTCCTCGCCAGTGCGGCGAAGACATTGACCGACGCAGGACGGCGCGCATCGACGTGCGTGTTCGACGTCACCGACGGCGATGCCGTGCGCGCGGGCATCGCGGCGGTCGAGCGCGAGCACGGCGGACTCGACATCCTCGTCAACAATGCCGGCATCCAGCGGCGCAATCCGCTCGTCGATTTCAAGCGGCAGGACTGGGACGACGTGATCGCGACGAATCTCACCGCCCCGTATCTTGTCGCGCAGGCGGCGCTGCCGGGAATGATCGCGCGCAAGAGCGGCAAGATCGTCAACATCGCTTCGCTGATGAGCGAACTCGCACGGCCGACGGTGGTCCCGTACACGGCCGCCAAAGGCGGCGTGCGGCAATTGACGCGGGGGATGGCCGTGGAGCTCGCGCCGCACAACATCCAGGTCAACGCGATCTCGCCCGGCTACTTCGCCACGGAAATGAACCGCGCGCTGATCGACAACGCCGAGTTCAACGCGTGGGTGTGCAAGCGCACGCCGGCGGGCCGGTGGGGCGAGCCGCCCGAGATTGCCGGCCTCGCCGTGTTCCTGTGCTCGGCTGCGGCGAATTACATCACCGGCCAGCTCATCACCATCGACGGCGGAATGAGCGTGTCACTCTAATCCGGGTTCAGTGCCGCGTTCCGACCTTGCCGGGAACCTTGGACTTAGCCGACACTGCTTCGACCGACAGCGTGAACGTGCGCTGCTCGTTCGGGTTCATCGCGCCCACGCCGATCAGCTTGCGCGCGATTTCCACGCCGCGATCGTTCTTGATCGACACGACGACCGTGTATTCCCACGCCTCGCCGCCGGGCGGATGCCTGATGCTGCCTTCGATGCACAGCGGCGTAAGCGCCGGCGGCGCGGTCGGGGCATCCGCCCCCGCCCCATAGCGCAGGTAGTGCCGGCAGGCGGGGCACACGACCGCACTCTCGAGGATGGTCTCCCGGCAGTGCGGACACTGGCGCGTCGCCCCGGGCTCGCCCGGGCGAGCGTTGCTCATGACGCGGCGCCGCTCTCCGCGTGCTTCTTATAACCCTTGCTGTCGTCCCAGCCGAACTCGGCCTGGCCGCGCATCCTCGCTCCTGCCGCGACCGTCAACGAGCCGGTCTTCAAGTCGCCGAGCACCACTCCCGACTGCAGCAAATCGACGTGCGTGGCTTGCTCGACGTTGCCTTCGAGCTCGCCTGCGATCGTGACCCGGTTCGCGCGCACCCCGCCCGTGAGTTTCGCCCCGGCTTCGATCGTGAGATCGCCTTGGACACTCACGTCACCCTTGAATTTGCCGGCGATGCGTACGCTGCCGCCGCCTTCGATCTTGCCTTCGATAGTGATGTCGGCGGCGATCAGCGATTCCTTCCGCGGCCCGCTCGGTTCGGAGCGCGGCACCGGCGGCGCCACGGCGGGGCTCGATGCGAGCTCAGGCTTGGCGGGCGGGTCGTAGCGCGGTGTCTCCCTCGCTTCAGGCGCGTGCGCCGGAGTCACCGGCGTGGGGCTCAAGCGAGGCGCGGTATTGTCTTTCCAGATGGCCATGACGTTGTCCTAACGTGGGGTCGGGGCGTCAAGGCTAGCGCCAAAACGGGGCGGAGGCAATGGATCGGCAACAAAACCTGCCGTTTCCGCCCTGACCGGCGACACCTAAACCACCAATCGCTCGCGCCAGCCAAGGCCCGAAGCGGTGTCCCGCAACGGCCGGTACTCGCAGCCCACCCATCCGTCGTAGCCGAGCTCGTCCACACGTCGCATGAGGCCCACGTAGTCGAGCGTGCCTACGTCGGGCTCGTGCCGTCCCGGAACACCGGCGACCTGAATGTGCCCGATATGAGTCAACCAGCGCTCGAGCGTCGTTGCGCAGTCGCCTTCGACGATTTCCGCATGGTAGAGGTCCATCTGCACCATGAGATTCGCGGCGCCGACTTCGCCGCGGATCGCGTGCGCTTCGGCCTGCGTCGAAAAGAAATAATTGGGAACATCGTGCGGGTTGAGCGCTTCGACGAGCAACGTAACGCCGCGCGCGTTGGCCGTCGTGCAAGCCGCACGCAGGTTGCGCACGAGCGTCGATTGGCGGAGCGCCCTCTCACCTTGGTCCGCGTCGGGCGGAACGACGCCCGACAGCACGTGAATTCGCGGGCAACCCAGCGCATCGGCATAGCCAAGCGCGGCATCGATGCTCGCGGCGAACTCGCGCTCGCGTCCCGGCAGGGATGCGAGACCGCGCTCGCCGGCGGCCAAATCTCCGGGGGGCGCGTTGATGAGCACGCACGCAAGGTCGTGCTCCGCCAGCCGGGCGGCGATCTCGCGTTCGGGAGTGTCGTACGCGAAGCCGAATTCGACGGCGCGGAATCCCGCGCGCGCGGCTTCGCCGAAGCGCTCGAGGAACGGCACTTCGGTGAAGAGAAAGGAGAGATTCGCGGAAAATTTCGGCATGCGTCGCGGTACCCGGCCCGCGTAACGGCGGAGCAGCAGCCGAGTTTCTCGCGGCCTCACGAAGCGGGCAAGCGCTGCCGTCACATCGGCGGGGACGCGAAGTCGGGCCGCAAGAGCGCGTGTCGCAAAACTGCAACGTACGGGCAACCGTTCGTCGGCTGGGCACGCTGTGGACAAGCCGGTGAATAGGCGGTGGAACGTGCGTGAATATGCGGCAAACGGCATCGCAATCGGCTGTTTTTGTTGTCGTTTTTTGGACCCCCTCCTGTGCATCAAATAGCGCTTGCCAAGCGCCCATCACCCTACTATGCTTGGTGCTCAACAGGCACTTCAACACAAGATCTTGTAGATTTTGATTTGCAAGAAGAAACTGGCTCCCCTCCCGGCGGCGATGCCGACCCGGGGCGGCGCCCACAGGGGAAGACCCAGCGTGTAATCACCCAACCCGTACGGCGACTTCCATTGCCCGAAAGTGCCCGTACGAGCGAAAACGCGCTGATGGCATTCACAACGACAAGATTTCGACAGGAGACCCTTCCATGCAACTCACGAGCGCTTCCGCCGCCCCGACGACCCAGCCCCGGCGCACTCTCCTCGCCGGCGAGACTGGAAGCGCAATGACTACGACCGACCACCGCTACGAGCAATACAAGGTGATTCGCCGCAATGGCGCGGTGGTCGGCTTCGAGCCGACGAAGATCACGATCGCGGTCACGAAGGCGTTCCTCGCCGTCAACGGCGGCCAGGGCGCGGCCAGCGCGCGCGTGCGCGACGAAGTCGTGAAGATCACCGATGTCGTCGTCAATGCGCTGATGAAGCGCAAGCCCGAGGGTGGCGCGATCCACATCGAAGAGATCCAGGACCAGGTCGAGCTCGCCCTGATGCGCGGCGGCGAGCACGAAGTCGCGCGCGCCTATGTGCTCTACCGCGAGCGCCGCTCGCAGGAGCGCGCGCACGAAAAGGCGCAGAAGCGCGGCAAGCCGGAGAGCACGACGATCACCGTGGTTGAAGGCGGCGTGTCGAAGCCGCTCGACCTCGAGCGGTTGAGCGGCCTCGTCAAGGAATCCTGCGAGGGCCTTCCCGATGTCGAGGCCGAGCGCATCCTCAAGGCGACGCTCAAGGACCTCTACAACGGCGTGGCGATGGAGGAAGTGCGCAAATGCGTCGTGCTGGCGGCGCGCACGCTGATCGAAAAGGATCCCGCGTACAGCCTCGTCACCGCGCGCCTCCTCCTCGACTCGCTGCGCCACGAAGCGCTCGGCGAAGAGGCCACGCAAGCCGAGATGGCGGAGAAATACCCCGAGTACTTTCCGCGCTTCATCCAGCACGGCGTCAAGATCGGCCTCTTGAACGAGGCGCTGCTGCAATACGACATGAAAACGCTCGGCGCCGCGCTCAAGCCCGAGCGCGACTTGAAGTTCGGCTACCTCGGCCTGCAGACGCTCTACGACCGCTACTTCCTCGTCGATCAATACGCGGTGCACGCAAATGCGGGACGCCGGTTCGAGCTCCCGCAGTGCTTTTTCATGCGCGTCGCGATGGGCCTGGCGCTCAACGAAGTCGAGCGCGAAGCGCGGGCGATAGAGTTCTACAACGCGCTCTCGACGTTCGATTTCATGAGCTCGACACCGACGCTGTTCAACGCCGGCACGCATCGCTCGCAGCTCTCTTCCTGCTATCTCACGACGGTGTCGGACGATCTCGACGGCATCTACGAGGCGATCAAGGAAAACGCGCTCCTGTCCAAGTTCGCCGGCGGGCTCGGCAACGACTGGACCAACGTCCGCGCGATGGGCTCGCACATCAAGGGCACGAATGGCAAGTCGCAGGGCGTCGTGCCGTTCCTCAAGGTGGTCAACGACACCGCCGTGGCAGTGAACCAGGGCGGCAAGCGCAAAGGCGCCGTCTGCACGTACCTCGAGTCCTGGCACCTGGACATCGAGGAGTTCCTGGAGCTCCGCAAGAACACCGGCGACGACCGCCGGCGCACGCACGACATGAACACGGCGAACTGGATTCCCGATCTCTTCATGAAGCGCGTGATCGAGGGCGGCGACTGGACGCTCTTTTCCCCCGCCGACACGCCCGACCTGCACGACAAGTGGGGACGGGATTTCGAAAAGGCGTACACGCACTACGAGTCGCTCGCCGCCAAGGGCCAGATCAAGCTCCACAAGCGGGTGCCGGCGGTGCAGCTCTGGCGGAAGATGCTGTCGATGCTGTTCGAGACGGGGCATCCGTGGATGACGTTCAAGGACGCCTGCAACGTCCGCTCGCCGCAGCAGCACGTCGGCACGGTGCACAGCTCGAACCTCTGCACCGAAATCACGCTCAACACGAGCGCGACCGAAATCGCCGTGTGCAACCTGGGCTCGATCAACCTGCTCGCGCACATGAAGCCCCTCGCCGGCGGCGACGGCAGCGCATGGGAGCTCGACCACGCCAAGCTGCGGGAAACGGTGCGCACGGCGATGCGCATGCTCGACAACGTCATCGACATCAACTACTACGCCGTCGTCAAGGCGCGCAATTCCAACCTGAAGCACCGCCCCGTCGGGCTCGGCATCATGGGCTTCCAGGATTGCCTGCACCTCTTGCACACGCCATACGCGTCGGAAGCCGCCATGAAGTTCGCCGACGCGTCGATGGAGGCCGTCTGCTACTACGCGTACTGGGCATCGACCGAGCTCGCGGCGGAGCGCGGCCGCTACTCGTCGTACAAGGGCAGCCTGTGGGAGCGCGGCATCCTGCCGCAGGACACCCTCGGCATGCTGCGCGAGGAGCGCGGCGGCTACGTCGACATCGACGAGTCGGCGACGATGGACTGGGAGGCGCTCCGTTCGCGCATCCGCATTCACGGGATGCGCAACTCGAACTGCGTCGCGATCGCGCCGACGGCGACCATCTCGAACATCATCGGCGTCAGCGCGTCGATCGAGCCCGAGTACCAGAACATCTACGTCAAGTCGAATCTCTCCGGCGAATTCACGGTCGTCAACGAGCATCTCGTCGCCGAGCTGAAGCGGCTCAACCTGTGGGACGAGGTCATGGTCGCCGACCTCAAGTACTTCGACGGCTCGCTCGCGAAGATCGACCGGGTGCCGGCGGAGCTGCGCAGCCTCTACGCCACGGCGTTCGAAGTCGACGCCAAGTGGATCGTCGAAGCCGGCGCGCGCCGCCAGAAGTGGATCGACCAGGCGCAGAGCCTCAACATCTACATGGCCGGCGCGTCGGGCAAGAAGCTCGACGAAACGTACAAGCTCGCTTGGCTGCGCGGCCTCAAGACGACGTATTACCTGCGCACGCTCGCGGCCACTGCCGCGGAGAAATCCACCGGCGAAGGCGGCGAACTCAACGCCGTGTCGTCGTCGGGTGCGCAGTTTGCCCAGTCGGGTTCCTCGGCGGGCGCAGGCGCGTCGAGCCGAGTTGCGGCATCGGCGCCGAAGGCGGCGGAACCGGAACTCAAGTACTGCAAGATCGACGACCCGTCGTGCGAAGCCTGCCAATGATGTGGCCAGGCCCGTGCATGCCGGAGCGGCTGTGCAATGACCAGTAGAAGGGCGAATACCGTTTGACATCACCTGCGTAACGAGCCGTCAGACAGTCACGACCGGCTCACGCAGTCGAGGATTCGAGTACCGCAAACCCGGACAGGAGGGCACGCGATGAACGAAAAGACCGACCGGTGGGAGTCCTACACCGACAAGACCGGCCGGCGCCATTGGCGCTGGCCGGCCACCAACGCGGCGTCGGAACGCGACGGCCGCGATGTCGATGCGGATTACCGAAAGCGCACGGGTTTGCCCTCCCCGCAGCAGGCGTCGTTTGCGCCGCTGCTGATGCGAGGCAAGTAACCGGCACCACGGCACGGGCCGGAAGAGCGGTCCGTCCGGTCATGTTGCGGGGCGCTTCGGGCGCGACTAAAGCGCCACGGCCAACCCCGCGGCACGTTCGTCAACTGCCCGCAGGAGGTCGAGTTGGCCCATTACGAGAATGTGCAGCGACATGTGACGGAAGCGCGGTATCTCGGCGACTACAAGATCTGGCTCGAATTCAACGATGGGAGGAAGGGCGTGGTGGACCTGGCCGACGACCTGTACGGGGAGAATTTCGAGCCGCTGCGCGACACGCGCCGCTTTGCCGATTTCTACCTGGACTACGGTCTCGCCACCATCGCCTGGCACCACGGCGTCGATTTCGCTCCGGATTATCTGTACGACAAGCTGAGCGCGATGCACTAGAACCAGAACTCGCGGCCCCGCGGCCGCACACAACGAGGATGGAGCAGCATTGGAGACCAACAACATGCTGAGCTTCGAAGACGAATTCGCCACGCCCCTGCGCCCGCCCCCGCTGCCGGAGTCGTCGAGCCGCGCCCGCTCGCCCGGCATCCTGGCGCACGCCATGACGACGGCCAATCCCGAGCGAGAGAGCGTGGGGGACGGCGCGGCGGAAAAGCGGGCCGTCGCGAACGGCTTCCGCCGCGTCCGCATGGAGGACAAGCGCGTCATCAACGCCTCGTCCGACGTCAACCAGCTCGTCCCGTTCAAGTATCGGTGGGCCTGGGACAAGTACCTCGCCGCCTGCGCCAACCATTGGATGCCGCAGGAAGTGAACATGCAGCGCGACATCGAGCTCTGGAAGAACCCGAACGGCCTGACCGACGACGAGCGCCTCATCGTCAAGCGCAACCTGGGGTTCTTCGTCACCGCCGATTCGCTCGCCGCCAACAACATCGTGCTCGGCACCTATCGCCACATCTCGGCGCCCGAGTGCCGGCAATATCTTCTGCGCCAGGCGTTCGAGGAAGCGATCCACACGCACGCCTATCAGTACATCGTCGAGAGCCTGGGGCTGGACCAGGCCGAGGTCTTCAACGCGTACCACGAGATCAAGTCGATCCGCGACAAGGACGAGTTCCTCATCCCCTACATCGACGTTCTCACCAACCCGCTGTTCAAGACAGGCACGCCGGACGCCGACCAGGCGCTCCTGAAGAGCCTGATCGTGTTCGCCTGCATCATGGAAGGTCTCTTCTTCTATGTGGGCTTCGTGCAGATCCAGGCGATGGGCCGCCAGAACAAGATGACGGGCGCCTCCGAGCAGTACCAGTACATCCTGCGCGACGAGTCGATGCACTGCAATTTCGGCATCGACCTGATCAACACGATCAAGCTCGAGAACCCGCACCTGTGG
>Ga0207691_10006940_pt1 | contig 10921 bp, 11 predicted proteins | sample KBSM13metaG_FD_184327 | JGI IMG/M metagenome (GOLD analysis project Ga0207691, IMG submission 184327) | Miscanthus rhizosphere microbial communities from Kellogg Biological Station, Michigan, USA - KBS M1-3 metaG (SPAdes) (version 2) | ecosystem: Host-associated > Plants > Roots > Rhizosphere >...
GCCGAGCGCGAACGGACCGAAGTCCCACAGCAGGTCGGCATGCGGCCGCAGCATCAGGCCGCTGCCGACCGGCGCGCCGGCGCCGCCGCCTCCACCGGCAAAGAGCCCGAGCTCGATGCCGAGCGGGCCGGCCAGCTGGCGGCGCCAGGCCACTTCGGCGCCGATCGCGAAGAAGCCGCCGCGCCGCCCGGTGATCGCCCCGTAGACCGCCGGTCCGGCCGATAGGCCCTCGAGCAGCGGAACGTCGACGAGGTAGCTCGTGCCGACCAGGCCGACCCCTTCGTCGCCGGGGAACTTGATGCGTTCAAAGCCGACCCGCGCATGGGCAGAGGGCCCGACGAGTGCCGCGCTTTGCGCACGCGCGTCGGGCAGCGCGGCCAGCGAAAGCAGGGCAGCAGCGATCGGCGCCAGCGCAGATCGGGTTCGGGTTGGCGGTCTCGAACGGAATCGAACGGTCGGTTGTCGGTGCATCGGGATCACGGCGGTTCGCGCCGCCCGATCACCTTTGCGATCGCTCGGCCAGAATCTTTTCGATCGTCGTGTGCACGGCGATCGAGTCGATCGGCTTGACGAGATGACCCGAAAAGCCGACGGTCATGGATTCTCGGACAACCTGCAGCGTGCCTCATGCGGTCGGATCGCATCGCAACGGCGCGATCAACGGGGCGCATGGCGGCACCTTGGTGGACCGTTTTTTTAGGAGACCGACCGGATACCGAGCTGGCTGCTGACCGAAGTCGGATTGACCCGGCGTCTTGCGCTCTAAGCCAACGGGCAGCGCACCTACACTTGGCGACGCCTTCGGGCAGCAACCGGCGGAGACTCGCATGATCATCGTCACTGGAACCCTCCAGGCGCGCGCCGACACCATCGACGAGCTGCGCCGCCTTAGCCTCGAACACGTGGCCCGGTCGCGCGCCGAGCCCGGCTGCCTCGAGCACGGCGTTGCGGTCGATGCCAACGATGGCTTGCGGCTGGTGTTCTTCGAGCGCTGGTCCGATCGTGCGGCGCTCGACACGCACTTCAAGGTGCCGGCCTCCGCTGCCTTCGTCAAGCAGGCGGCGAAGCTTTCGGCGCAGCCGCCGACGATCGCGCTCTATGAGTCAAGCGAGATTTCGCTGGGCTGATGCGTGTGGTCGCCACGGCACTCGCCGTGCAGTAGCGACGAACCCATCGCCGCCTCGCTCGCGATGGCTCAGTGCTTCTTGAAGTCGCAGCGCAGACGGCTCGGGCTCAACCCAGGCGCGCGCGATGCCGTGCGACCTGGGCGCGCACCTGCCGGGGTGCCGTCCCGCCGATGACGCCGCGCGCATCGAGCGACCCGCGCAGGCTGAGCACTGCGTGGACGTCGGCCTCGATGGCAGGGTGGAATGACTGCAACGTCTCGAGCGGCAGTTTGGCGAGGTCGACGCCGAGCTCGATGGCCTGCCGGACGGCTCGCGCGACCAGCTCGTGGGCGTCGCGAAACGGCAGACCTTTCTTGACGAGGTAGTCGGCGAGGTCGGTGGCCGTCGCGTAGCCACGTTCCGCCGCCTGCTCCATCGCGGCCGGCTTGACGACGATGCCGCCGACCAGCTCGCCGAAGATGCGCAGCGTGTCCTTCAGCGTGTCGACGCTGTCGAAGAGCGGCTCCTTGTCTTCCTGGTTGTCCTTGTTGTAGGCCAGCGGCTGGCCTTTCATCAGGGTCAGCAGCGCCATCAGGTGGCCGACGACGCGTCCCGTCTTGCCGCGCGCCAGCTCGGGCACATCCGGGTTCTTCTTCTGCGGCATGATCGACGAGCCGGTGCAAAAGCGGTCGGCGAGATCGATGAAGCCGAAGTTCTGGCTCATCCAGAGCACGAGTTCTTCGCTGAAGCGCGACACATGGACCATGCACAACGCGGCCGCTGCCGCGAACTCGATCGCAAAGTCGCGGTCGCTGACTGCATCGAGGCTGTTCTGGCAGACGCCATCCATGCCGAGTGTGCGCGCGACGCTTTCGCGATCGAGCGGATAGCTGGTGCCGGCCAGTGCGGCTGCACCAAGCGGCAGTCGATTCGTGCGGCGCCGCACATCGACAAGGCGCTCGGCGTCGCGCGCGAACATCTCGACGTAGGCCAGCAGGTGATGCCCGAAGCTCACCGGCTGCGCGACCTGCAGGTGGGTGAAGCCCGGCATGATCGTCTCGGCATGCGCATCCGCGACTTCGACGAGCACGCGCTGCAGCTGAACCAGCAACGCCAAAATCGCATCGATCTCGTCGCGCAGCCAGAGCCGCACGTCGGTCGCGACCTGGTCGTTGCGCGAACGTCCGGTGTGCAGGCGCTTGCCCGCATCGCCGACCAGGGCGGTCAGGCGCGCTTCGATGTTCAGGTGAACGTCCTCGAGATCGAGGCGCCACTCGAACGCGCCGTTCTCGATCTCCTGCGTGATCTGCGCCAAACCGCGCTGAATCGACGCCAGATCGTCGGCCGAGACGATGCCTTGCGCGGCCAGCATCTTGGCGTGGGCGAGACTGCCGGCGATGTCGGCGCGCCAGAGCCGGCGGTCGAATCCGACGCTCGCCGTATAGCGCTGAACCAGCTCGCTCATCGGCTCCGAGAACAGGGCCGACCAGGCCTCGGATTTCTTGTCGAATTGGTTTGAGGACATCGCGGTTCCTGGGTCAGGGTCGGCCAACGCCCCGCAGCGTGCGCATCGCACGGAGTCGCGCCGGTGGCGCCGCCGGCCGGCGTGCAGGGGGCGGAGAGTTGACGACAATTCGCCCCATGCACGGAGTCGGGATTCTATCGGCGGGGCGCCGTTGACCATGGCCTGGCCCGCCCATGGCGACGCCGATCCGGCGCAGTTGCCGACGCGTCCCGGCGGTCTGTGGTCGCCGCCTGCGAGGCCGACCGAGCCGCGCGCAAGCGGCTTCGGCACGACTGTCTTTGACGTCGCTGTCCAAGCAACACCGGTGCGCCCGGCTGCCAGTTCCGGCTCGGTGTTCGATGTCTGCCATGCCGGCGTCGTGCTGCGTGCGCTGCTCTTCGTGCACGCCGCGGTCGGTGTGGGCGTCGCCTTCGAAGCGCGCAGCTTCGCCGGCTGGCTCTCACTGGCCGCGATCGGATCGAGCATCGCCTTGCCCGCTGTCCTGCTCTGGCTGCTGATCGCGTGCGGGCTCAATCGACCGCTCGGCGCGATGTCGCTCGGCGCGCAATGGGGCGCTGCGATCGGGCTCGGCGCTTTCAGCGGCGGCCTCACGGCGCGCGTCGTCTATTCGATGATGTCGGACACGCCGGTCGCCGGCCCGTCGGTCTGGGTCGCCTCGGCCCTGGCCGGCGCGGCGTTCGCCGCCGCGCTGTTCCAGTGGCTGCACTTGCGCGCGAAGGCCACCTTGCCGGCCGAGACCGCGGCACGGCTCGCCGAGCTGCAATCGCGCATCCGGCCGCACTTTCTCTTCAACACCCTCAACACCGCGCTGGCGCTGGTGCGACTCGATCCGCCGCGGGCGGAAGGCGTGCTCGAGGACCTGGCCGAGCTGTTCCGGGTCGCGATCACCGACAGCGGCGAGGCCGTGACCCTGGGCGAAGAAGTCGAGCTGGCGCGGCGCTATCTCGCCATCGAGCAGATCCGCTTCGGCGAGCGCCTGCACGTGAGCTGGGAGATCGATCCCGAGGCCGATCGCGCGCGCGTTCCGCCGCTGTTGCTGCAGCCGCTGGTCGAGAACGCGGTCCGGCACGGCGTCGAGCCGTCCGATGCCGGCGGCACGATCCGCGTTCGCACGCAAGTCAAGTTCGGCAGCGCGGTCGTCACGATCACCAACACTGCGGCGAAGGCACAGTCGAAGCCGGGCAATGGAATGGCGCTGAGAAACGTGCGCGAACGCCTGCATCTGATGCATGACGTCGCCGCCCAGTTCGAGGTTCAACGCGTGGCCGAGGGCTTCCGCGTCCAGCTGGTGGTGCCGCTGTGAGCGCGCTTCGCGTGCTGGTCGTCGACGACGAGGAGCTGGCGCGCCTGCGCCTGCGCGGCCTGGTCGACGAGTGCCCGTTGCCGCGTGCCAACGTGGTGGGCGAAGCGGCCAACGTGTCGCAGGCGCTGGTCTGGCTCGCGACGCAGCAATGCGACGTGCTGCTGCTCGACATCCAGATGCCGGGCCGCGATGGCACTCAGCTCGCCGCTGAGCTCCGCGGACAGGACCGCTCGCCGGCGGTCGTGTTCGTGACGGCGCATGCCGAGCACGCCGTGAAGGCGTTCGATCTCGATGCGGTCGACTACGTGACCAAGCCGGTGCGGCGCGAGCGCCTGCAGGCGGCGCTGCAGCGCGCCGCGCAGCGCCTCGCGTTGCCGACGCCGGAGCCGAGCCCTGAGGCCGAGGAGGAGCCGGTCCTGATCGTCAGCGATCGTGGCCGCGTGGTTCGGGTGCCGATGTCGGAAGTGCTCTATCTGAAGGCCGAGCTCAAGTACGTCACCTTGCGCACGCCGCTGCGCACCTACGTGCTCGACGACTCGCTCGCCGAGCTCGAAGAGCGCCTCGGCGCGCGCTTCTTGCGCGTACACCGCAACGCGCTGGTCTCCCGCAAGGCAGTCCGCGCGCTCGAGCGGCGCGTGATGTCGGACGAGGGCGACGAGGAAGTCGGCGAGACCTGGGCGGTCTGCGTCGCCCCGGTCGAGGAGTGGCTGGCGGTGTCGCGGCGGCAGGTCGCGGCGGTGCGCGAGGCGCTCGTCGCGGTCGGTCTCTGACGCGCCGTGCCGGTCACGCGCCGTCGCGCGCGACACCGGCACCGAAATACTTGACGAGCAGCGGTGCGGTGAGCTCGAAGCGGCTCGCCGAAAAAGTCGCGGTGAAGCACACATCGGCCGGCTTGCCGGGATTGGCCAGCAACGTCACGAACAGCCAGCCGTCGACGGGCTTGCGCCACAGCACGATCGCATCGGGCAGCAGGCCGTCGCGGTCGAGGATCGGGTAGCGACGCGTCAGCGCCGACGCGACCGCCGCAGCGTCGACGGCCTCGAGCCAGACGCGCCGATCGTCAGGGCGAAATGTGATCGGTGTTCCGCCGACGCAGCTTTCGATCGTCGCCGCGCGGCCGCCTGGCAAAGGACGTGTTTCCTCGCGCGCGTCGACGCCGCCCGTCGCCACGGCGACAAGCAGGGACAACGCACAGAACGAGCGGCAGGCCATGTGGGATCGAACTCTCGGCGGCGATCGGTTGCGAGGCTTGTGCGTCGATTCTGCGCCGACACTATCGAGCCGTCGATGTGGAATTGATCGATGGTCTTCGCGGTTACCTGTCTTAAATGGAGCGGTACCTCGCGGCCCGTCCCTCGACCGGCGTGCCGAAGGCAAAAGATGTCGCCTGCTAGCATCGACTCGATGTCCAAAGCGCTCATCATCGCGACCCGCGAAAGCCGGCTCGCCCTCTGGCAGGCCGAGCACGTCAAGGCGCTGTTGGAGGCGCAAGGCGCGACTGTCGAACTGCTGCCGATGACGACCCAGGGCGACCGCGTGCTCGACCGTTCGCTGTCCAAGGTCGGCGGCAAGGGGCTGTTCGTCAAGGAACTCGAGAACGCGCTCGAAGCGGGCCGCGCCGACCTGGCCGTCCACTCGCTGAAGGACGTGCCGATGGTACTGCCGCCAGGCTTCGAGCTCGCCGCCGTGCTGACGCGTGAGGATGCGCGCGACGCCTTCGTCTCGAACCGCTATGCGTCGATCCAGGCGCTGCCCCACTGTGCCGTGGTCGGCACCTCGAGCCTGCGCCGAGTCGTCCAGCTGCGGGCACTGCGCCCGGACCTGCGCGTCGAGCCGCTGCGCGGCAACCTCGACACGCGACTTCGCAAGCTTGACGAAGGGCTGTATGACGCGATCGTGCTGGCGGCGGCCGGGCTGATCCGGCTCGGCGCGGCCGATCGCATCCGCGCGCTGTTCGAAACGCACAGCATGTTGCCCTGTGCCGGGCAAGGCGCGCTCGGAATCGAGATTCGAAGCGGCGCCACGGGCCTGAGCGAACGGCTGGCTGCGCTCGCCGACGCGCCGACTGCGCTGGCGACGCAGGCCGAGCGCGCCGTGTCGCGCGCACTCGGGGGCAGTTGCAGCACGCCGTTGGCCGCGTTCGCGATTTGGGAGGGCGAATCGCTTTTGCTGCGCGCGTCGCTTGGCCACCCGACCGCGACCGATGCGGCGCTGCTGAGGGCCGAGGCTCGGGACCGCATCGCGACGGCCAAAGATGCCGAGGCCTTGGGCCAGCGTGCCGCTGGCGCCCTCCGCCAGCAGGGTGCGACGGCTTATCTCGACGCCGCGGCCGACTGACGGGTGGCGATGCGGGTCATCGTCACACGGCCGCATGCACAAGCGGGCGAGTGGGTCGAAGCCCTGCGCGCGCGTGGGCTCGAGGCGATCGCGCTGCCGCTGATCGAGATCGTGGCACCCGCCGACTTGCAGCTTGTGGCCGACAGCTTTGCAAGTCTTGCGGACCGCCGTCTCGTCGTGTTCGTCAGCCCGAACGCCGTGCTGCAGTTCTTCGCGCGAGCGCCCGCCGGATGGTGCTGGCCGGCGCTGACCCGGGCCGCATCGCCGGGGCCAGGAACGACGCGGTCGCTGGTCGCCGTCGGCGTACCGGCAGAGCTCATCGATGCGCCCGCTGCCGACGCCCCGCAGTTCGATTCGGAAGCGCTGTGGCAGACCTTGCAGTCGCGGGATTGGCACGGCGCGCGGGTGCTTCTGGTGCGTGGACCACAAGGCCGCGACTGGCTTGCGGCGCGGCTCGCCGAGCAGGGTGCCGTCGTCGACACGCTGATCGCTTACGAGCGCAGGCCGCCGCGACTCGACCCGGCTGCGCGCGAGCTGCTCGAGGAGACGCTGGCCGAGCCGCGCGGCCACCTGTGGCTCTTCAGCAGCTCGGAGGCGATCGACCATCTGCAGGCGCTGATGCGTGAGCTCGGCGCTGTCCATGATCCGACCTGGCGCACATCGCACGCGCTTGCGACCCATCCGCGGATCGCGCGGCGCGCACGCGAGGCCGGCTTTGGAGCCGTTCTCGAGAGTCGGCCGACCGAGGAAGCCGTGGTCGCCTGCATACAATCGATTCGACCGTGAATGATGCTGCGACGCCCGCCACCGACCCGTCGACGCCCGTCGTCATGCCGGTGACCGCGGGCTCCGGCACGGCGTTTCGCGGTGCACGTCTGCGCAGGGCCTGGTTGATCGCCGGCGTGGCGCTGGTCCTGGCGGTTCTCGGCGTCGGCCTGGCATGGCGCGCAGACCAGCGCGTGCGGAATGTCGAGCAGGAGCTCGTGCGCCGCCAGCAAGAGAGCGCAGGCCAGGCATCGGAAGCGCGCCTGTTCGCGAAGCAGGCGCAGGACAGTGCTCGCGACGCGGCCGCGAAGGTGGCACTGCTCGAAGCGCGCGTCGCCGAGGGTGCCCTGCAGCGAAGCCAGCTCGAGGAGCTGATGACCTCGCTGTCACGCTCGCGTGACGAAAACCTGCTCGTCGACATCGAGGCCGCGATTCGCGTCGCGGGTCAGCAGACCGCGATCACCGGCAGCGCCGAGCCATTGGTCGCCGCGTTGAAGCAGAGCGAGGAGCGTCTCGCCCGCTACAACCAGGCGCGCCTCGAAGGCGTGCGGCGCGCGATCGCGCGCGACCTCGACCGCGTGCGCGCCGCGAGCGTCGCCGACATCTCGACCTTGACGATCAAGCTCGACGAGGCGATCCGCATGGTCGACGAGCTTGCGTTGCCGGGTAGTGCGCTTACGCGCTCCGAAGCCAGTCGGACGCCGGCGAGCGCGTCGCTTGCATCGCGCGGATCGGTGTCGGCCGGCGCCGCGTCGTCGCCGTTGCCCCGTTGGGGAATGAGCGTGCAGGAGACCGCGACCCAGGTGTTGGCGCGCGCCTGGGACGAGGTTCGCTCGCTGGTGCGCGTGACCCGCATCGATCATCCCGATGCGGTGCTGCTCGCGCCCGAACAGGCCTTCTTCGTGAAGGAGAATCTGAAGCTGCGCCTGCTGAATGCGCGGCTCGCGCTGCTGAGCCGCCAGTTCGACACAGCACAGAGCGACCTGCAGGTCGCGCAGGCATCGCTCGACCGCTATTTCGACCGCACTTCCAGGCGCACCGTGCTGGCCGTCGAACTGATCCGTCAGGTCGCGGGCCAAGCCAAGCAGGGCGGCGTGCCGAGGCCCGACGAGACGCTCGCGGCAGTCACCGCGGCCGCTGCCGGGCGCTAGTCCAGTGAAACAGAGGAATCGGCTGTGCGTGAACGTCTGAAAGGGGCGCAATCTAGGCGCGAAGCCGCCGATGTGGCAGGCCCCACATCAAGGCTTCGCAACAACGAGTGCGCCCCTTTCAGACGTTCACCCTTCGGGCCAGGGTCTGCGAGGGCGCGCTGCAGCGTTGCGACGCTTGCCCAGGCGGCCAGCCTGGGCTGCGCGCCGCGCCTTGCCGCGTGCCCTTGCAGACCCTGGCGCACAGCCGAGTCCTCTGCTTCACTGGACTGGCCCCGATGCGCCTGACGATCTGGTTCGTGCTGCTGTTCGCCGTGGCCGTCGTCGCAGCGGCCACCCTCGGGACCAACGACGGACTGGCTTCGCTCTACTGGGGCGGCTGGCGGATCGACATGTCGTTGAACCTGTTCCTGCTGCTGATGGTGGGGACCTGTTTTCTGCTCGTCACATTATTCCAGGCGGTGAATGCGCTGACCGGCCTGCCGCGGCGGGCGCGCGAATGGCGCGTGGCACGCCGCGACCGCACCGCGCAGGCGATGCTGCGCGATGCGCTTGCGCAGTATTTTGGCGGGCGCTACAGCCGGGCTCAGAAGTCAGCCCAGCGCGCGCTTGCGATCCAAACCGACACACCGGAGCTGGCGCAGGACAATGAGTTCACAGTGCTGTCGCATCTGCTTGCGGCCGGTAGCGCGCATCGGCTGCAGGACCGGGCCGGGCGAGACCTTCAACTGAAGCGCGCGCTCGACCTCTCGCGCAAGGCGCTGCCGGCTCGGCCGGCGGAGGAAGGCGCACGCCTGCTGGCCGCCGAGTGGGCGCTCGAGGATCGTGATGCGCCGCGTGCGCTCGAGCTGCTCGAGGCCTTGCCGATGGGCGTGGCTCGCCGCACTCACGCGCTGCGTCTGAAGCTGCAGGCGGCCAAGCTCGGTGGGCAGCCGCAGGACGCGCTAAAAACCGCGCGCCTGCTGGTCAAGCACCAGGGCTTTTCGAAGGTCGCCGCGCAAGGGCTGGTGCGGTCGCTGGCCTCGGAGACGCTCGCGCAAGCGCACGACCTCGATCAACTGCGCAGGACCTGGCTGCAGTTCGACCCGGCCGATCGGCGCGACCCGTTTGTGGCCGCCTGTGCGGCGTCGCGCGCCGTCGCGCTCGGCTCACCCGAGGAGGCGCGTGCGTGGCTGCGGCCGCTCTGGGAAGAGATCGGCGAGTTTGGCGACGACGAGCGCGCGGTCATGGCCGAGGCGTTCGCCGGTGCGGTATCCGGACTGGGGCCGGAATGGCTGCCCCGGCTCGAGGCCGCGGCGCTGGCCTATCCGCGCGATGGCGCGGTCGCGCTGGCGGTCGGCATCGCGCTCGTTGAGCGTCAGCTCTGGGGTAAAGGCCGGCGCCTGCTCGAACAGGCCGCGACCGACGACGGTCTCCGCACGCCCTTGCGCCGCAAGGCGTGGCTCGCACTGGCGCGACTCGCACAGGACGAGGCCGACGCGACCCGTGCGGGCCAGTGCTTCGAAGCCGCGGCTCGGCTGCCCTGATGCCGCTGATATACTGCGAGGCTTGGCGGCTGTAGCTCAGTTGGATAGAGTACTTGGCTACGAACCAAGGGGTCGTGGGTTCGAATCCTGCCAGCCGCACCAAACTTCTCTTTTTAAATCAACGGCTTAGACGCTTGCGCGTTTAGGCCGTTTTTCTTTTTGCGTGACTTCTGCGTGACTTTTGATCCGTCTAGCTATTGATCACGCGCAGCAACGTCACGTGATCGCGCGTCTCGGTCACCTTGTTGGCCAAGGTGACTAGGCGAGCGATCGTCGCCGTCGCGTAGTGCTGCGGCATGCCCTCGAGCGCATGTCCCAGTAACAGCGCGCGATCTTCGGCTTGCACGCCGGCTTCCCGCAGCCGCTGCCCGAACGTGTGACGGAGGTCGTGCACGCGAACACCCGCCAAGCCGGCTGCCTTGCGGGCAGCCTGGAATCCGGTGTTGTTCATCGTCTCGATCCGGTCGTACGGCATGACCGGCTTCTCGTCGATGTTCTTCACACGTTCCCGGCGGTAGACAGCACGTAGTCCTCGTGCATGCCCCGACATTCCTCGACCACGCTCCATGCCACATCGTTGAGGATCTGGACATGGGGACGATTGGCCTTGTACTGCTCAGGTGGAATCACAAAGACACTCCTTGCGATCTCAGGCACTGGCACTTCCCACGACCACCGAAGTCCGCAGACGTTGTCATCGCGGGCGCCGGTGTTTACCGTGTAAAGAACCATTTGCTGCAGGTGGGTCGGTAGTTTCGGCACCAAGTTCGCCTGTTCGCCCCAACTGATGGGACGGGGAGGACGGTTCTGGGCCGATTCGTCCAACATTTCGATCAGCGGGCTGCTGCTAAGCCATGGCTTGCCGTTCATCCGCCAGACGCGCGCAGCGCGGTTGAGCACAGTGCGGACGACCTCGAGACTGCGGTTGACGGTGACATTCTTCACCTTGTCCTCCGCGACGCGCTCGTCCTTGAAGGCTTCCAGCGAGTCGTTGCACACGTCTCGCAAGCGCATGCTGCCGATGTAGGGCAGCAGGATCTGCACGTGGTAGCTGATGGTTTCCAGACTGCGCACCTGGCGCTGCTGGCATTCCGTCAGGTACTTTGTGAGCGCGCCGACCGAAAACTGAGCCACGTTTGAGGGTTGTGCCGACCCAAAACTGAGCCGGGTATTCACCCTAACCTGCTGCGTTTTTGTGCAGCAGGAAAACA
>Ga0207691_10006941_pt1 | contig 10921 bp, 9 predicted proteins | sample KBSM13metaG_FD_184327 | JGI IMG/M metagenome (GOLD analysis project Ga0207691, IMG submission 184327) | Miscanthus rhizosphere microbial communities from Kellogg Biological Station, Michigan, USA - KBS M1-3 metaG (SPAdes) (version 2) | ecosystem: Host-associated > Plants > Roots > Rhizosphere >...
CGCACGTTGCTGCGAAGCGGGATCGTCGTGGTCACCGGCTCGAGCGTGACCGCGGCGACCTTACCCGCCGGCCGCACCACGACCCAGACGACGTTCTCGTTGAGCGAGAGCGCGGAGACGCGCGCCGCGTATGCCGCGCCGAGATAGGTCGTCTTCCAGCCATCCGGAATACGCTGGTCGTCGAACGCGGATGCGTCGTAGACCAGATCGCCCTTGATGTGCTTCACCCCCGCTGCCGCGACGGAACGCGCGAGCGTTGCCATCGGCAGGTTCGGATCCTTGTAGAAGCGCGACGACATCGAGGGATCGCCGTCGGCGCGGAGAAAGACGCTGCCGTTCACGGTGCCGTCGGGGCCGATGGCGCCGTCGCGAAGGACCTCGGTGGAGAAGCGATGCTCCGGGCCGTAGCGGTCGAGCGCGACGGCGGTGGAGAAGAGCTTCATCGTCGACGCGGGCTGCATCATCTCGCCGGCGTTCTGCGCGAAGAGCGTGTCCCCGCGCGTGAGCGACACGACCATCACGCCGAACTTCCCGCTGCGAACGCGCGTCGAGATCATGCCACCCAGGTCGCTCGCCAGCGCCGCCGTGCCGCGCGGAGAGGTCCACGCCGTGGAGGCCGGCGCCGCGGTGCTTCTCGCTCGCCTGACGCGCGTGCGGCGCACGGAGGCCGGGTACACCGTAGCGACCGACCAGGGCGAGTGGCGCACCCGGGCGCTCGTGCTCGCGAGCGGCGCGTGCAACATCGCGAGCGTGCCGGGGTTCGCGGGCGCTGTGCCGCCGGGAATCGCGGTGCTCACGCCGATGCAGTACCGCAATCCGGGCCAGCTCGAGCAGGGCGGCGTGCTGGTGGTCGGCGCCTCGGCCACCGGTGTGCAGCTCGCCGACGAGATCCAGCGCTCGGGCCGGCAGGTCACGCTCGCGGTGGGCGAGCACATCCGGCTGCCACGCAACTATCGCGGACGCGACATCCAGGGCTGGCTCGAATCGCTCGGCGTCCTCGATCAGCGCATCGATGAGGTCGACGATGTGGTGCGCGTGCGGCGCGTGCCGTCTCCACAGCTCGTGGGATCCCCCGAACACGCCACGCTCGACCTGAACGCGCTCACTGAGCGCGGGGTCGAAATCGTGGGCCGCCTCGCGGCGGTGCGCGACGGGCGTGCGCTGTTTTCCGGATCGCTGCGCAGCCACTGCGCCATGGCCGACCTCAAGCAGCAGCGCCTACTGGCCAGCATCGACCGCTGGATCGAAGACCACCCATACCGCGTCGACCTGCGGGATGCTGCGACCGTCATGCCGACGTGGGTGCCGGACCAGCCGCGCCTCGCGCTCGACTTCGGGCGGGAACGCGTGCGCACCGTGCTCTGGGCCACCGGATTCCGGCCGGACTACTCCTGGCTGCATCTGCCGGTGCTGGATGCCAAGGGACAGCTGCAACACGAGGGCGGCATCGTCAGCGCGCCCGGGGTCTATGCGCTGGGACTCAACTTCATGCGCCGGCGCAAGTCCAGCTTCATGCACGGCGCGGAGGACGACGTCCGCGAACTCGGCTATGAACTGCTGGCGCACCTCGACGCGCTCCACCAGTGTGAAGACCCACCACAGACCCAGGCCGTGGGAGCGGCGATGTAAGGTGCGCAGTCGCCCCGCGGCGACAGTCGGGAACCAATTGTCCCCCTCGTTCGTGTTTCTCCTGACAACAACTGACAGTCAGGAACCCCATGAAAATCAAGTTTCCCTCCGCCGCCGTGGTCTCGGTCCTGGGCGCAGTGGTGTGCATTGCAGTGCTCGCACTACTCGCCGCCTGCGGCGGCGGAGGACCTTCTTCCCCGGAAGCTTCCCAGTTCGGTCGCCTGACGCTGCGGGTCACGGATTCGCCGGTGACCTCCGCCAAACGGGTGGTCGTGCAATTCACCGGGGTCGAAGTCAAGGCGGTCAACGGCGACACAGAAGTGTTCGACTTTGCGCCCCGGCAGATCGATCTGCTGGCCCTGGATGGTGGCGGCAGTGAAATCCTGCTATCCGACGAAACGCTGCCCGCGGGGGACTACCAGTCGATCCGGCTCAAGGTGAATGCCGGCCGCGATGGCTCGGACTCGTTCATCGAGCTCGACGACGGCGCGATCCATCCGCTGTTCATTCCCAGCGGCAATCAGACCGGCCTCAAGCTCATTCGTGGCTTCACGATCGGCGCCGGCAACACGCACAACTTCACGATCGATTTCAACCTGCGCAGGTCGGTGATCCATCCGCCCGGCCTCGGCGAGCCGTACCTGCTGAAGCCGGTGCTGCGCATGGTCGACAACCTGGAAGTCGGCACTCTTGACGGCACGGTGGAGGCGGGGCTCATCGTCGAGGGTTGCAAGCCCGCGGTCTATCTATTTACGGGCGCCGACGTCGTCCCGGATGACGTAGGCAGCGCAACGCCACCGCTGGCCAGCACCGCGGTGAATCTCGACGAAACGACGGGAGCGTTCAAATTCCGGATTGCCTTCGTGCCGACCGGGTCCTACACGCTGGCGTTCACCTGCGACGCCGACGATGACGATGCCGAGATCGACGATGCCATCACCTTTGCGGCGCCTGTCAACGCGACAGTTACTGCCGGGCAGACCACCACGGTGGAATTTGTGGTTGAGACGCCGTGAGTTAAGGTTCCCCTGATGGATGTAGCGGCGGCGGCCGAATTTGACTCATTGATGCGCAGGCACGTGTCCGCGCTCTATCGATACGCCTTTCGCTGGACGGGCGACGTGCACCAGGCGGAAGACCTGGTGCAGGAGACGCTGACTCACCTGTTTCCGGAGTTGCCGCAACTTCGGCAGATCGAAAAGTTGCGACCCTGGGCGGCCCGGGTGATGTACCGGATCTTCATCGATAACCTGCGTCGTGCCCGCCGATCGCCGGTGTCCTTCGTGGGTCGCAGCGGAACAACCGGCTCGTTCGTCGATGACGAAGACGAAGATGGCGAGGCCCCGGACCAGACCTGGGATCCGCTCGCGCTCACCGAACAAGCGCTGGACCGTGAAAAGATCGTGGCTGCATGGCCACGACTGCAGGAACAGCACCGCGTCGTGCTGTCGCTGCACGAAATCGAGGGGTACAGTCTCGAAGAAGTCGCAGCGATCGTTAATGTCCCGGTGGGGACGGCCAAATCGCGGATCAGCCGCGCGCGTCGGCGTCTGCGCGCACTGTTAACTGAGGGAACGAATTCCGTCAGTGGGACGTGTAAGACTTCAGTGACACCAGAGAGTAGCCACCGTGATTGAAGATCTCGAGAAGTTGCGCGAAGGCTTGCGGGCGATGCCGGTGCCGGAACCGCGCCCCGGCTTCGTCGATCGCGTGCTCGCGATCTCGACCGCAGGCCAGCCCAAGCGCGAGACGCACGGCATTCGCGGCGCGCTGTCTCGTCCGCTCACCTGGTGGGCGGCGTGCATCGGCGCGGTTGCCGCCTCGGCGGCCTGGATCCTCGTCATGTCGCTGTTCGGACATGCGCCGCAGGAAGCACGTGTGATGCTGGCGCTCAATGAGAGTCGCGAGATCTCGCTGGTCATCGATTCGGAGCGCGCACTCGAAGGGGCCACCATCCGGCTGCACGTCACCGGTGGCGTCGCGCTGGCCGGTTACGAGGGCCAGCAGGAAATCCAGTGGCTGACTTCGCTGAACCAGGGCGCGAATCTCCTGTCGCTGCCGGTGATCGCGCGCACGCCGGGCGATGGCAGCGTCGTGGCGGAAATCGAGCACCAGGGTCGGACGCGGCGCGTGAGTGTCGTCATGCACGTTTCGGCACTCCCCTCGACACCCATGGCGCCGGTGCGCGGATGAACACGGGATGGCAATGCATGAGTAGTGTTGGCATCATGCTCAGCTTGGCGCTCATGGCTTCGGCGGTGTCGGCGCAAACACCGCCCACGCAACCTCGCGACGATCTCGACGTCACGATGCGTGTCATCGTGGATCCGAATGCGAAGGTACCCGACGAAATCGTGCATCGAATTTCCCTGCCGAAACCGGCCCAGCCGGCCAGCGGCACCGCGCCCCAGTCGGATAACCCGGATAAGTCGGACAAGTCGGATAGGTCGGATAAGTCAGGCAAACCCGCCGAGCCTGGTGCAAAGGGCAAGGACCACGCTCCGGATGCTCAGCAGCAGGGCCGCGAGTTTGGTCAGCAGACTGCGGAAGAGGCGCGGCAACACGCCGAAGACGCCCGCAAGAACAAAGAAAACAAGCCCAACCCGCGAGGCCCACCCAACCCACCGCCGGGCAATCCGCCCATGGGTCCACCGCCCAAGCCGGGCGATTGAAGCGCCGCGTTACGCGGCAATCGTATTTCTCTTCGGTCTCACGATTTGCGCCGGCACGCCCGCGCAGGCCACAAGCCCGGATGCGCAGGCGCGATTCGATGAAGCCCGCGTCGCCTTCGAGGCGCAGGATTTTTCCACCGCGCTGACTTTGTACGAGCAGGCGCTGGCGCTGGGACTGGATGGGCCGGCGGTTCACTACAATATTGGTGTCGCGGCGTATCGCAGCGGCGCTCTCGATCGTGCCGAGCGCGCGTTCCTCGAGGTGGCGCGCACCCCGGCGATGGCCACACTCGCCCACTACAACCTCGGACTGGTCGAATTGAAGCGCGGCAAGCCGGAAGCGGCCCGCGGCTACTTCGAGCGCGCGGCGCACGACGGCGGCGACGAGCGCATTGCCGGCCTCGCTGCGCAGCGTCTCGACGAACTACCGCCCGCTCCCCCGCCGATCGCGTGGTCGCTGTATGCGCGCGCCGGCGCCGGTTTCGACGACAACGTCGCGCTGCGCTCGAGCTCGCTCGACAGCTCAGGCAGCGGCGAGGACGACGCCTTCGGCGAACTACTGCTGTCGGCGAGCAGTTCTTTCGCCCGCGACTGGCGTGTCGATGCCGCCGCCGCGCTGTTGAACTACGGCGACCTGGACGAGTTCGACCAGGGTGCCTTCTCTCTCGGCGGAGCGCGCGGCTTCGCGCCGGGCGGCTGGTATCTCGAGCCGGGACTCTATGCGAACTACCTGACGCTCGGCGGCGATGTCTACGAGCAATCCGCCACGGCCAGTGCGCGGGCGACGCGCACGTTCTCGGGAGCCGGCACGCTGCGGGCACAGTTCGCCGCCACCGCGGTGGATGGTGAGGGTGACTTTTCCGGCCTTTCCGGCTCGCGCACCGATCTTGGACTGAGCTACGAGTGGACCTGGCAGGCCTGGAGCTTCGTCGCGCAGGCGCGTGCTGAAAACAACGACAGCGATGACGCGGTGTTTGCAACTCGCTGGACCGAACTCGGCGCTTCTACGCAGTGGGCTCTGTCGCCGCGCTGGAGCTTAACGGCGGCCGCGACGCAGCGGCGCACCCACCACCCGACGCAGGCTGACATTGAAGAAGCATGGGAGGATCGACGTGGTACCTACCGCGTCGGCGCCATCGGCAAATTCTGGAAGCGCGGACAGGTCCTGATGCGCTACGAACACGAGCACAATGCGTCGCCGATCGACGCGTATCAATACGATCGCAACTGGGTCGCCGCCTCGATCGAGTTCTGGTACTGAATCCCATTGCGGGAACCAGTCTTTGCGTTCAACCTCGACCCGCAATGGAGAGGCGAGCTGTTGACCGTGGCGTAAACACGTCGACGTATTCCGTCGGTGATTACGACTACTGGGTCGCCACGCGGCAGGACGAGCCGATGGTGCGCGACATCCTGGGGCGCATTGCCACGGCCGGGCGAATGCGGCTTTCGTTCCGGCGCGAACCCGACGCCCTGCAGTCGTATTCGAGCCTGGCTCAGGGCTACATCCTGGCGCGTAATCGCCGCAGTGGCGAATACGTCGGCATCTGCGAACGCGTGGTGCGCGAGGCCTTCGTCAACGGTGAAATCCGCGCGCTGCCCTACCTGGCGGGCCTGCGCGTGGTTCGAGGTTTTCGTCATCGCCTGCTGGTGCTGCGCGGCGGCTTCGAGGCGGTGCGGCGACTGCTCGCCGAGCCAGAGGATCTGCCCTGGGCGCTCACTTCCATCATGAGCGACAACCCGATAGCGAGGCGCGCGCTGGGCGCCGATCTCAAGGGCATGCCGCACTACGAGCCCGTGGGCGAATTTTCGACTTTTGCGCTGCTGCCTGGCGGCAAGGTGGAATGCGAACGCGCGCGCGATACCGACCTCGCGGAAATCTCGTCATTGCTGATGCGACACGGCGCCACCCGGCAGTTCGCAGCCTGCTGGCGCGCCGACACGCTCGAGACCTTCGCGCGCAACCGCTGGATCACACCGCAGGATTACTTCGTGGTGCGCGACGCGGGTGGCCGCATTCGCGCCTGTGCCGCGGTCTGGGATCAATCGGCGCAGCGTCAGTTGGTCATCGCGGGGTATTCACCCTGGCTGCGACGGCTGCGCCCGGTGATCAATCTCGGCGCGCGTGTGGTCCGCAAGCCGCGATTGCCGCGGCCGGGTGAGCGCCTGCGCGCCGCGTGGCTGTCGCATGTTGCGATGGACGAGGATGCGGGTGAGGACCTGCAGTTGCTGCTCGGCGCGGCGCGCGCAGAAGCGAAGCGCCGCGGACTGCATGTGATCTTTACCGGCTGGCCCAGCGGCCATCCTTTCGCCGAGCTCGCCCGGCAACTGGCGCGCGGTCGCGAATATCGTTCGCAGCTTTACGTGGTGCGCTGGCCGGAACATGAGGGTCCGCGGCTCGATCCCACGCTGCCGGCGGCGCCGGAGCTGGCGCTGCTTTAGGTTGGTTTTCCCATCGCAAGCGCGTAGGCCATTTTCCCAGATTCCGTATTCTTGGCTGTCAGGCAGCCGACCAACTCATTTTTCTCGTCCCAAAACGCATGCACCGTGCGCATGGTTCCCAAATACGGCTCACCGCGGATTCTCGTTCCGTCCGGTCGCCGGCGAAGTGCAGCGAGGAAGTCTTCGATTCCGCTCACTTCGACTCCATGCTTGCGCGTGTGCTCGAGCCTGAACTGATAGAGCTCCGCCATTTCCCGGGCCGTTGAAGTTTCTTTCGCGCCGCTCCTGCCCGCGAAAGCAATGCCGGGTTCGCGCAGAGCCGACAATGCGGCGTCTCGCCAAGGTGATGGCGGAAGCGAGCTCAGGGCCTTTGCCAGATTTTCCAGTTCCATCCGTCACCTCGCCTTGACTGCTGAAAAAGCACCTCGACGCCAAGGTCATAGTCCATCCGCTCGCCGCGCCAGCGGTTCACCAGGGTTCCGGCCGGCAGCTGCTTCCAGTCGCCGGGCGGCTGTGTGTATCCGGGCGCGATGCTGTCGATGGCAGTCCCGTCCGGCTTCACGAATCTCAGCGCGCCGCCGTCGAGGATCTCGATGCGGATGCCGCCTTCGTGAACGGCGTGGTGGTGGAAGCGGCACAGCGAGACGAGGTTGGAGGGTTTCGTTTCGCCGCCGTTGGCCCAGTGCTCGACGTGATGTGCATCGAGATAGCGGCTGTTCGCGCAGCCGGGAAAGCGGCAGCCCCTGTCGCGAGCGTTGAGGGCTCGGCGCAGCGATGCCGAGATCGTGCGTGTCCTGCGCCCCACGTTGAGCGGGTCGCCGTCGTCGCTTTCAGTCAGGGCGACCACGCTGGCATCGCAGGAGAGGCGTCGAGCGGTTTCCGCGGCCATCGAAGGCCCATGTTCGAATTCGCAGCATCCGGCCGACCGGTCTCGCAGCGTCTCCGCGGAAACATGCACGACGATCTGATGGCGATCGGTGCCGGGGGATTCCTGGGCGCCGTGCGCCAGGAAGCTCTCGGCCAACAGGGCAAGCGCGTCGGCGCGACGTGCGCTGAATCGAACAGGCTCCGATGACGTTCCCGCTGGAACGTCGGGCAGCTCGCGCACCGCGAGATCGAGTGCTTTCAATACCAGCGCACCGGCTTCCGCCGGTAGCCGGCAGTTCAGGATGATTGAACCGTCATCGTCGTACCGGAAGCTGACGCATCGGCTCTGCTGCTGCCGGGCCTCGCGCGACAGCTCCTCGGCGTCCTGGCATCTACGATAGGCGCGGACCAGCTTCTCGACGTGCTGCGCCGTGCCGTGCTCGGCGATCATCAGCAAGTAAGCCTCGGTCTGCGCGCTGGCGACGCGAGTCATCTCGCGCACTTTCGAGTAGCTCAGCTTCCCGCACGCCATTGCCGCGGAGATCCTGGGCAGATTCTCGAGCGCACGCGCGACCCGCACTTTCTCGCGCGCCGCGCCCATCGCGATCCCACATTTCCAGTTCAACCAGTGGGCACAAGACTGGGTCGCGCTGTCCGCCCAACCATTGCGCCGGTCAAACTCCGCGATGAGCATCAGCCAGCGGTGATTCGCGGCGTTGATGTGGCCAGCCAGGGTGCAGATTTCGGCCGCAAGCTCGTCGACAGGACGCATGGGCGACTCCGAATTCGCTACTGTTTATGTGCACAGTATACGGGGCACGCCACTCAGCTGCATCAACAAAAGTCGCCGGTTAGCCTAACTACTATCCGTAACGCCGCACATCGGCGCGATCCGGCAGTGCGCGGCTGCCGGGACGGTGCCAGCCTTCCCCGGAGGGCAAGGGTTCGAATTTCTGACGCCGTGTCGATTTCTGAAAATCCCGTTCGACCAATTCCTGAACCCAGAAACAGGAGTCAGGAACATGCGCCCCTTCGCCCTGCTTGCCGTATTGGCCCTCGCAGCCCATGCCGACCCGCAGATGCCGGCAGCTTCCACCGCGCCCGTGCCCTCGGGCGCCTATCAAGTCGACAAGGCTCACACCAGTCTGCTCTTCCGCGTCGGTCACCTCGGATTTTCGACCTTCACGGGCCGCTTCACGGTCGTCGATGCGAAGCTGCAGTTCGATGCGCGCAATCCGGCCGCCTCGCAGGTCAGCGTCGACATCGATCCGCGCTCCATCGCAACCGACAATCCGCCGTCTGGATTCCTGGAGTCGCTGGTCGGCAAGGACTGGTTAGACGCCGAGCATTTCCCGGCGTTGTCTTTTCGCTCGCGCTCGATCGAGGCGCTCGGCAAGGGCGCATTCCGCGTGCACGGCGATCTCACGCTGCACGGCGTTACGCGACCCATCGTTCTCGACGCGAAGTACAACGGCGGCTATGCCGGCCATCCCTATGACCCGCAGGCTCGCATCGGCTTTTCGGCCCACGGCTCCTTCAAGCGCTCAGAGTTCGGTGTGAGTTCCGGAATTCCGGCTGCCGGCAGCACGTTAGGTGTGGCCGATCGCGTCGATGTGATCCTCGAAACCGAGTTCAACGGCCCGCCGCTGGCCAAGCCTTAAGGGAAAAGTGTCGGCAGATTCCTACGGAGTCGCAGCGCAAATTCGGCCTAGAATCGTCGGACTAAAACGATCAGGACTTCCCGGGGCAGGGTTTGAGCGCCAAGCCGGATTTCACCAAATCCCCATCGAGCACAGCACTCGATTTCATTCCCGCCGACACCGAGACCGGTCGACTGGCGCGCAGCATCGACTGGGAGGCGACGCCGCTCGGTAGCCCCGCTGGCTGGAGCCCGGTGCTGCGCATGATGGTGCCGTTCGTGCTCGCGAACCGGTTCCCGCAACTGCTGTGGTGGGGGCCTGACTACATCCAGATCTACAACGACGCGTATGCGCCCATCCTCGGTGCGAAGCACCCGCGCGCCATGGGCATTGCCACGCGAGATTGCTGGACAGAAGTCTGGGATGTGCTGCGGCCCCTGATCGACACACCATTCAACGGTGGCGCGGCCACCTGGATCGAGGACTTCGAACTCGAGCTGCGGCGTAATGGGTTCGTCGAAGAGAGCCACTTCACCGTTGCCTATAGCCCGGTGCCCGATGAAGCCGCGCCGCGCGGCATTGGCGGCGTACTCGCGACGGTGCACGAGATCACCGAGAAGGTCATCGGTGAGCGGCGCGTCGGCATCCTGCGTGACCTGGGTGCACGGGTCGCCGAAATACGCACCGACGTCGAGGCCTGTATTTCCGCCACCAACATTCTCGCGCAGTACCCGAAGGACGTCCCTTTCGCAATCATCTACCTCCTCGACGCGGACGGGCGCCGGCTGAGACTGGTGAGCCGCACCGGCATCGATGCTGAACTTGCAGGCCCTGCGCTCATCGATCTCGCGGGCGAGCCCGACGAGCGCTGGCAGCTGGCCGAAGCGCTGCGCAGTGAAACCGCGCAGACGCTCGACGCACTCGAGGGCATGCCGCCGGTCACGATCGGCTCTTCGACACATGTGCCCGCGGCCGTGACCGTGGTGCCGATCATGTCCAACATTGCGCACCGGCCAGCCGGTGCCCTGGTCGTTGGAATCAGTCCGCGCATCCGGTTGGACAAGCTCTACGCCAGCTTCCTGGAGCTGGTCGGCTCGCAGATCGCCGCGGCGGTGGCCAACGCGCGCGCCTACGAAGAAGAACGCCGGCGCGCCGCGGCGCTGGCGGAAATCGATCGGGCCAAGACCGCCTTCTTCTCGAACGTCAGCCACGAGTTCCGCACGCCGCTGACGTTGATGCTGGGACCGATCGAAGACGCGCTGATCTCCCCGGAGCTGCCCGACTCCATCCGCTCGCAGCTCCAGGTCTCGCACCGCAATTCCAGGCGCCTGCTCAAGCTCGTCAACTCGCTGCTCGACTTCGCGCGCATCGAAGCCGGCCGCGTCACGGCCGCCTTCGAGCCGGTGGATCTCGCGATGCTCACCGAGGACCTGTCGAGCAACTTCCGCGCGGCCATGGATCGTGCCGGTCTGCGCTTCGACGTGCGTTGCCCGCCGCTCGACACGCAGGTGCATGTCGACCGCGAGATGTGGGAGAAGATCGTCCTCAACCTGCTGTCGAACGCCTTCAAGTTTACGTTCGAAGGCCAGGTCACGGTGGTGCTGAAACGAGATGGCACGCACGCCGTGCTCGAAATTTCCGACACGGGCATTGGCGTGGCCGCGCACGAGG
>Ga0207691_10006944_pt1 | contig 10918 bp, 8 predicted proteins | sample KBSM13metaG_FD_184327 | JGI IMG/M metagenome (GOLD analysis project Ga0207691, IMG submission 184327) | Miscanthus rhizosphere microbial communities from Kellogg Biological Station, Michigan, USA - KBS M1-3 metaG (SPAdes) (version 2) | ecosystem: Host-associated > Plants > Roots > Rhizosphere >...
CGAGCCCCGCTTCCGGATTCGGAAGCGGGGCTCGTCGATGTCGTGCTCTGCCGCGTCGCGCGCGTTAGAGCGTCGTGCGGGTGCGGGTGGTCAGGCGGTAGATCCAGAGCAGCAGCATCGCGCCGACGACGGCGAGTACGATGCTCCACAGTGAGAAGCCGTTCAGGCCCGAGCCGGTGATGGTGTTGCCGATGAACCCACCGATGAACGCGCCGACGATACCGATCAGCATGGTGACGATGATGCCCCCCGGATCCTTACCCGGCATGAGGGCCTTGGCGATCGCCCCCGCGATCAGCCCGAGCACGATCCAAGCGAGGATACCCATATCACAGCCTCCAAAGTGTAGGTGGACGACGCTACCCCCTATCGCAACCGTCGTACCACATATGGTCGAGTATGGTGGTGTCCGCCTGGCGGGCTGAGGAGTTCGCCAGGCGATCCAGCGGTGAAGACTCCCTGCTTGGCGCCCGATTACCTTCCTCTCCCCATGGCAGCCACGCTCTCTCCACACGCGAGCGACGAGGACTTCGAGGCACGGAAGGGCTACGACCGCCGGCTCGTGAGGCGGCTGCTCGTCTACGTGCGCCCGTATCGTGCCCTCGTCGCCGGCGCGCTGGTGCTGCTGATGACGGACGGGCTGCTGCAGCTGGTCGGACCGATCCTGACGCAACAGGTGATCGACGTCGCGCTGCCGACGCGGGACGCGGCGCTCGCCTGGCGGTCGGCGCTGATCTTCGCCGCGTCGCTGGTGGTCGGGTTCGGCTGCTCGTATGGCGAGACGATGCTCACGACGCTGCTCGGCCAGCGCGTGATGCGCGACCTGCGGCAACAGCTGTTCGAGCACGTGCAGCGGCTGTCGATCGGGTTCTACGACCGCACGCCCGTCGGACGGCTCGTGACCCGGGTGACGTCGGACGTCGAATCGCTCAACGAGCTGTTCACGGCGGGGGTGGTCGCGGGGCTGGGCGACCTGTTCACGCTGCTCGCGATCGCGGTGATGATGATCGTCACGGACTGGCGGCTCGCGCTCGCGTCGTTCGCCGTGATCCCGCTCGTGTATCTCACGTCGCACCTGTTCCAGAAACGCGTGCGGGTCGCCTACCGGGACATCCGCACGCGGCTGGCGCGCATCAACGCGTCGTTGCAGGAGCGGATCACCGGCATGCGCGTCGTGCAGCTGTTCGGGCGCGAGCACGACGAGGCTCGTCGCTTCGAGGCGCTGAACCGGAGTCACCTCGACGCGCATCTGCGCTCGATCACGATCTACGCGCTGTACTTTCCGGCGATCGAGTTCCTGACGTCGCTCGCGCTGGCGATCCTGCTCGTGGCGGGCGCGCACCGGGTCGGGATCGGGACGCTGAGCGTGGGCGTGGTGGCCGCGTTCCTTCAGCTACTGCGGCGGTTCTATCAGCCGCTGCAGGATCTGGCCGACAAGTTCAACACGCTCCAGCAGGCGATGGCCGCGTCGGAGCGGATCTTCCTGCTGCTCGACACGCAGCCGTCCGGGGCGCCGCCAGCCAAGGTGCTGTCGAGCGGCGCCGCGAGCTCGGTCGACGCGGACGAGGGAATCACGATCACGTTCGAGAACGTGTGGTTCCACTACGGCGAGGGGGGCGATACCCCGGCGTGGGTGCTGCGTGGTGTGTCCTTCACGGCGCGACCGGGAGAGACGGTAGCGCTGGTCGGGCACACCGGCGCCGGCAAGACGACGATCGTGAACCTGCTCCTCCGGTTCTACGAGCCGCAGCGCGGGCGGATCACGGCGAACGGCGTGGACGTGCGCGACCTGCCGATCGACGACTGGCGGCGGCTGATCGGCTACGTCCAGCAGGACATCTTCCTCTTCGCCGCCGACGTTCGGACGAACGTACGGCTGGATGCGGCGCTGGACGACGCCGCCGTGATGGCGGCGGCGAGCCGCGTGGGAGCGGATCGGGTCATCGAGCGGCTTCCGTCGCGGCTCGATCAGGTGCTCGGCGAACGGGGCGCGTCGGTGAGCGTGGGCGAGCGGCAGCTGCTGTCGTTCGCGCGGGCGATCGCGGCCGACCCTGCGGTGCTCGTCCTCGACGAGGCGACGAGCGCCGTGGACAGCCACGCCGAGGCGGAGATCCAGCGCGCCCTGGCGACGCTGATGCGTGGCCGGACGACGATCGCGATCGCGCATCGACTCAGCACCGTGGTGGGATCGAACGAGATTCTCGTCCTGCATCACGGCGAGGTGCGCGAGCGCGGCACCCACGCCGAGCTGCGCGCGATGCACGGACTGTACGACCGGTTGTATCGCCTGCAAGCTGGCGAAGTTACCGAGACCCGCACGAGCGACATGTCGAATGCGAAGGCGAGCTCCACCGCGCTTGCCAGCCCTCAGAGCGGCGGGTAGCTTCCGCCTCTCCGGTCCTGGGCGCCACCGTCGCAACGCCCCGTCACAGCGCACCGTGCGCCGCCGTTCAGACCGCGAATCGCCCCCCATGGCCGTTCTCCAGCTCAAGGACATACAATATCCGCTGTCGGCACACACGAATCGGATCGGTGCAGGAGCCGACGCCGACGTGGTGCTTCCGACGGATGCCGCACTGGGTGTTCAGGCGGTGATCGAGCGTACCGGCGATCACGCGTTGGCCATCCGCCGCGCCGCGCCGCAGTCCGAGGTGCGGGTGAATGGCGTGCTGCTCGGCCCGGAGCCGACGCCGCTGATGCACGGCGACAAGGTCGAGGTCGCGGGGATCGAGCTTCGCTTCGCCGACGAGACGAAGCGTGGCGCGACGCACTACTCGAGCGTCGAAGCGATTCCGCAGCTCGGCGGAGCCCGTCGAATGGGGGCGGCTCGCGCGGTCGCGCCGTCGGGCGGGCGGCTGGTCTCACTGGTCGACGGGAAGGAATACGCCGTCCCGGAGAAGGGTCTAGTGATCGGGCGCGACGCGGGGTGTGACGTCGTGGTGCCGCGCAACGAGGTCTCGCGGCGCCACGCCGAGCTCGCGCCCACCGAGGACGGCTACGTCATCCGCGATACCAGCTCGAACGGAGTGTTCGTGAACGGCGACAAGATTCAGGGCTCGCTCCGGCTCTCGCGGTCCGACGTGATTCGCGTCGGCGGGGAGGAGTTCCGCTTCTACGCCGACGTCCTCGATCCGACGCCGCCGTCCGGCACCGAGGCGACGAAGGAGGGCGTGGTCCTGCGGTCCGAATCGCCGACGCCGTCTCTCGCGAACACCTTGTTCAACCAGAGGGCGGTCGAGACGACGACGCACGAGCCGCTCGCGACGCTCGAGGTGCTGAACGAGGGCCCGTCGAAGGGATTGCGCTACTCGATTCGCACGCCCCTTGCCCAGGTCGGGCGGGGGCTGAACAACGACGTCCGCCTCACCGATGAGAGTGTCAGCGAGGTCCACGCGAAGCTCGAACGCCGGGATGATGGCTGGTATGCGGTGGACATGAATTCGACGAATGGAACCTGGGTCGGCGGGTCTCGGGTCACGGGCGAGCGCCGACTGGATGGCGCACCGGACGTGCGGTTCGGCGGCGTGAAGCTGCGGTTCGTGCCGGCCGGGGTGAACCTGGACGAGCTGACGGCGCGTACCGCACGCGCCGCCGAGGAACGCAGACGGCCCGCTGCGGCGCCTGCGTCGCAGGTCGTGACGGATGCCAAACCCGAAGCGGGCACCTCGCGCCTGCTCTGGGTGCTGCTCGCGCTCGTGATCGGGGCGGCGGTCTTCTTCGTCTTCCGAGGGCGCGCGTGAAGCTCATCCATGCGGCCCGTACCGACGTGGGCATGATCCGCTCGGGGAACGAGGACAACTTCACCGTCGACTCGCGGACGGAGCGCGGGATCTTCATCGTCGCGGACGGCATGGGAGGGCACGCGGCGGGAGAGGTCGCCAGCGAGATGGCGGTACAGATCGTCCAGCAGGAGCTCGAGGCCGTGCGCGACCTCGATGGCGAGGACGTGGTGCAGCTCGTGGCGAACGCGCTCAAGCACGCCAACCGCGCGATCCACGAGCGCACGCTGACCGAGGTGGACAAGCAGGGGATGGGGACGACGGCGTCGGTGCTCGTGCTCGCGGGCTCGCGCTACCTCATCGGCCAGGTGGGCGACTCACGCGTCTACCTGCTGCGCGCCGGCAAGTTCGAGCAGCTCACGAAGGATCACTCCTACGTGCAGGAGCAGGTCGACGCGGGTTATCTCACTCCCGAGCAGGCGCGCTACCACCCGTACAGCAACGTGATCACGCGATGCGTCGGCGCGGGCAGCGACGTCGAGCCGGACATCTATCGTGGCGAGGTGCGTGCGGGCGACGTCTTCCTCGTCGCGAGCGACGGCCTCACGGGCATGGTCGACGATCGCCGGCTCGCGCAGCTGCTCAGCTCACCCGCGCAACCTGAGCGCAAGGTGCAGGCGCTCATCTCCGAGGCGAACGGCCGCGGAGGGCTCGACAACATCACGGCGATCATCGTGCAGGTCGTGGAGACCGATCCGTTCGGCGACGATCCGAATCGCACGGCGGAGATGGGGCCTGTTGGCTGACGGCGCCGCGGACGAGACGGTCGGATCGATCGCGGAGCTGTATCTCGGGAACATCCTGTACGCGATCGAGCTCGCGGCGCTCAGCCTCACGGAGCAGGGAAAGGCCGACGCGGCGGCGTACTATCGCGGCATCGGTCGCAAGCTCGCCGAGGCGCACGGGCGGGCGAAGGGAGACTCGGGGGTCCGGGAGTCCGGGGGGCCGGGGGTCCGATAGCGCTAGCTATGCGTCGAGCATGGCTCCTCGATCGAGCCTGACGCGTACTTCGGCGGCGGACAGGGTCGCGAGACGCGCGATGGCGTCGTGTGAGACGGTGACCGGCCGGCAGGCGAAGACGCGCAGCCAGCGCGCGCTCCGGTAGAGCTCCTCCGACAGCTTCGGGAGATTGATCGCGCCTTCCCAGCCCTCCGCGGTGAGGCGGCGGACGCTCCCGTCGCGGCGGAGCACGGGAATGTCGAGGCCGAGCATCTGGGTCTTCGTCGGATAGTCGAGGAGCAGCTCGCCGGGCGCGAGCCCGAGCTCGCGCGCGAGCCGGTCCTCGACCTCGACGACGAGCGCACGGTCGTCGGCGATCCATTCGCCCCCTTCGGGCGGAAGCTCGGCGGCGGGGCACTCGAAGACGCGCTTGTACAATCGGCGCTCGCGCAGTGCACCCAGCAGTGGGCTCGGCGTGCCGCGCTCGAGCTCGTGCAGGAGCCCTTCGTCGGTGTACGAGGCGAGCGTCTCGGCACCGAGCGAGCCGGCGCGCAGCGCGCCGTCGACGAGGCGCTTGTACATCGCCGTGGCGCTGCGCACGGCGTGGTGCCAGTACACGTTGCGGTACATCTGGTACTTCGCGAACAGCAGCGACTCGAGCGCCGAGAGGCCTTTCTCGTAGACGCCGACCATCGGCTCGCCGCGCTCGGGATCCGTGACGACGGTGAGGGAGTTGAGCAGCCGGTCGACGTCGATGTCGCCGTAGTTCACCCCGCACATGAACGCATCGCGCTTGAGGTACTCGATCTTGTCGAGATCGAGCGAGCCGGAGATGAGCCCCTGCAGCGGACTGCGGCTCCGCCCGCGGATGAGCGCCATGATGCGTTCGGGCGCGTCGTCGCCGAGCTCGGCGCGGAGCACCTCCGCCACCTCACCGCCGGTGACGAGCGGCCGTGCGACCTCCTCGTGGTGCAGCGCGCCGATCTCCTCGAGCGCGTGCGAGTACGGGTAGTGTCCGATGTCGTGCAGCAGCGCGGCGCAGCGGACGACGAGACAGGCATCGGACTCGAGCTGCTGCGTGTGGCCTCTCTCCTCGAGCAGGCCCAGTGCGCGTCGCGCGAGATGGTAGGCGCCGAGCGCATGCTCGAAGCGCGAGTGGCTGGCGCCGGGATACACGAGGTACGCCAGCCCGAGCTGGCGGACGTACCGCAGCCGCTGGAAGGCCCGCGTGTCGACCAGCCGGAGTGCGAGCGGGTCGATGCGGATGTTGTTCCAGAGCGGGTCGCGAATGACCTCGTAGGACATTCGCGAAAGGTGACGCGAGAGTGCGGCGGGTTCTAGCCCTGCGGGCCGGCAGCTCGAAGCGATTCCGCTCCCGGGCTGAATTTCTCGAAGTTCGCGCGGAACATCTCGGCGAGCTTGTGCGCCTGGGCGTCGTAGGCGGCGGGATCGGGCCAGGTGCGGCGCGGGTCGAGGACGTCGGCGGGGACCTTCGGCACCTCGGTCGGCACGGCCAGTCCGAACACGGGATCCTTACGCGTCGCGATGCCATCCAGCGTGCCGTCGAGGATCGCGTGCACCATCGAGCGCGTGTGACCGATGCGCATCCGCTTGCCCACTCCGTACGGTCCGCCGCTCCATCCGGTGTTGACGAGCCAGACGCGGCAGTCGTGCGCGTCGATCAGCCGGCCGAGCATCTCGGCGTACTTCGTGGGATGCCAGACGAGGAACACCGCGCCGAAGCACGCGGAGAAGGTGGCCGTGGGCTCCTTCACACCCCGCTCGGTGCCGGCGAGCTTTGCCGTGTAGCCGGAGAGGAAGTAGTACATCGCCTGCTCGCGCGAGAGGCGCGCGAGCGGGGGCAGCACGCCGAACGAGTCGGCGGCGAGGAAGACGATGTTCTTCGGGTGACCGCCCCGCCCATCCGGCGCGAAGTGCGGTATGTAGTGCAGCGGATAGGAGAGCCGCGTGTTCTCGGTGACGCTGCTGTCGGCGAAGCGCGGCCGACGCGTGTCCTGATCCAGCACGACGTTCTCGAGGATCGTGCCGAACATCTGTGTGGTGCGGTAGATGTCGGGCTCACTCTCGGCGGAGAGGTTGATCGCCTTCGCGTAGCACCCGCCCTCGAAGTTGAACACGCCGTCGTCGGCCCATCCGTGCTCGTCGTCGCCGATGAGAGAGCGGAGCGGATCCGCGGAGAGTGTCGTCTTGCCGGTGCCCGACAGCCCGAAGAACAGCGCCGCGTCGCCCGCGGGGCCGATGTTCGCCGAGCAGTGCATCGAGAGCACCTCCTGCTTCGGCAGGTAGTAGTTCATCACGGTGAACATCGCCTTCTTGAGCTCACCGGCGTAGCGCGTGCCGCCGATGAGGATCATGCGCCGCGCGAGATCGAGGACGATGAACGTGCCGGTACGCGTGCCGTGCCTCGCCGGATCCGCTTGCATCTCCGGCGCGTGGAGCACCGTGAAGTTCGGCGTGAACATCGCCAGGTCGGCGAGCTCGGGCCGGATGAACATGTTCCGGACGAATGCCATGTGCCACGCGCTCGGCGAGACGTAGCGCACGGCGAGACGATAAGCCGCGTCGGCGCCGCAGAAGAGATCCTGCACGAACAGCTCGTCGCGCGCGCTCAGGTATGCCTGCACGTCGGCCAGCAGCGCGTCGAAGTGCGCCGGCTCCATCGGCCGGTTCACTGCGCCCCAGTCGATGTCTCCCTCGGTCTCGCCGCGGCGTACGATGAACTTGTCGTCGGGGGAGCGGCCCGTGTGCGGCGCCGTGACGGTCGCGAGAGGACCCATCTCCGCCAGCTGGCCCTCACAGCGTCGGACGGCGTGCTCGACGAGCTGGGAGACGATCAGGTTCGAGTGGACGGCGCCGGTGGGGCGCAGCCCCTGGGCGTCGAGGCGCGCGTCGATCATCAGGTCCTCGCGAGAGCCGGCGTGGGAGTCGCCGGAATGGCGGAGAAGAGCGGCTCGGAGTGCCGCGAGCGCTCCTGCGCGTCGACGACGGCGACGGCCGCCATGTTGACGATGTCCTGCACGTCGGCGCCGCGCTCGAGCACGTGCACGGGACGACGCATGCCGAGCAGGATCGGCCCGATGAGGGTCGCGTTGCCGAGCAGATGGACCATCTTGTAGGCGATGTTGCCGGCGCTGAGGTTCGGGAAGACGAGGACGTTCGCCTCTTCCTTGAGGAGGCTGAACGGGTAGTCGCGCCCGAGGATCTCGGGGGAGAGCGCCGAATCGGCCTGCATCTCCCCGTCGACGACGATCGACGGCTCGCGCTCGCGGAGGATGCGCGCGGCCTCGGCCATCTTCTCCGCCTCGGGCGATCGCACCGAGCCGAAGTTGGAGAAGGAGAGCATCGCGACGCGCGGCGTGATCCCCATCGTGCGGGCGACGCGCGAGGCGGCGAAGCCGATCTGCGCGAGCTGCTCCGCCGTGGGATCGATGTTGACCGTCGTGTCGGCACAGAACACGACGTGGCGGTCGGTGACGAGCATGTACATGCCGCTGACGACGCGCGCCGCGGGGTGCGAGCCGATCACCTGGAGCGCGGGACGGATCGTCTCGGGATAGTGCAGGTTGGCGCCGGAGAGCAGGGCATCGGCATCGCCGCGGGCGACCATGCACGAGCCGAAGTAGTTGCCGTTGTAGAGCTGGCGCCGCGCCTCGTCGAGCGAGAGGCCCTTCCGCTGGCGCAGCTGCCACATGAAGTGCGCGTACTCGTCCCGCTTGGCGGAGATGGCCGGATCCTCGATCGTGACGCCGGTGAGCGGGACCTTGTGGACGGCGGCCGTGTTCTCGATCGTCGTCTGATTGCCCAGCAGGATGGGCACCGCGATGCCGTCGTCGACGAGCTGCGCGGCGGCACGAATGATCTTCGGATCCTCGCCCTCGGGGAAGACGATGCGCTTCGGGTCGCGGATGGCGCGGTTGATCAGGCCGCGAACGATCCCGCGGGCCCGTCCCAGCCGCGCCTCGAGGCGGTCGCGATAGCCTTCGAGGTCGATGAACTCCGTGGCGACGCCGCTGGCCACCGCGGCCCACGCGACCGCGGGCGCGACGGAGAGGAGCACGCGCGGATCGAACGGGAACGGGATGAGATAGTCGGGCCCGAAGTGAACGTTGCGCAGCCCGTACAGCGCGGCGACCGTATCGGGCACCGCCTCCTTGGCCAGCGCGGCGAGCGCGCGCGTGGCGGCCATCTTCATCTCCTCGTTGATCTCCGTGGCGCGTACGTCGAGCGCGCCGCGGAAGATGAACGGGAAGCCGAGGACGTTGTTGACCTGATTCGGATAGTCGCTGCGGCCGGTGGCGACGATGGCGTCGTTGCGCACCGACCGCACCTCGTCGGGGCTGATCTCCGGAGTCGGATTCGCGAGGGCGAAGATGATCGGGCGGTTGGACATCTGCGCGACCATCTCGCGCGTGATCGCGCCGGCGACGGAGAGTCCCACGAACACGTCCGCACCGACGAGCGCGTCCGCGACGGAGCGCGCGGCCGTCTTGGCCATGAAGCGCGCCTTGTAGGGATCCATGTCCCCTTCGCGCCCCTCGTAGATGACGCCGGCGCGGTCGCACATGAGGATGTTCTCACGCTTCACGCCGAGCCGGACGTAGTGCTCTGCCGTGGCGATCGCGGAAGCGCCGGCGCCGGAGAACACGACCTTCACCTGGTCGATCTGCTTGCCGACGATCTCGAGCGCGTTGAGGAGCGCCGCTCCCGAGATGATGGCGGTGCCGTGCTGGTCGTCGTGGAAGACGGGGATCTTGAGCGTCTTCCGCAGCGTCTGCTCGATGTAGAAGCAGTCGGGGGCCTTGATGTCCTCGAGGTTGATGCCACCGACGGTGGGCTCGAGGAGCTGGCAGAACCTGATGACGTCCTCCGGCGACTCGGAGCCGACCTCGAGGTCGAACACGTCGATGTCGGCGAACTGCTTGAACAGGTTGCCCTTGCCCTCCATGACCGGCTTGCCGGCGAGGGCGCCGATGTTGCCGAGGCCGAGCACCGCGGTGCCGTTCGTGACGACGGCGACGAGATTGCCTCGCGCCGTGTACTGGTAGGCCAGATCGGGATCGTCCCTGATCGCGAGGCAGGGCTCGGCGACACCGGGCGAGTACGCGAGCGAGAGGTCGCGCTGGTTGTTCAGGGGCTTGGTAGGGACGACGGCGATCTTCCCCGGTCGTCCCCGCGCGTGATAGTCGAGAGCGTCTTCGCGTTTGGTCATAAGAGACCATAAAGCTAGTCGAGCGATGCGCCCCAGGGTGGTCCCAGCCGGCGTAGGCGAGCCGAACCGAGGAGCCGACCCGACAGAGGTCGGGTTTTGCGATCGCGCGGCGCACGGCGTTGCCAGGGGGACTGTCTGGAGATCTTCCAGCGGAGGGCGCCCAACCGGGATGCCGTGGAGCCGCTGAGCGGGCGACAGACACACGCGGTGCAGGGCCGTCGCGCGCGAGTCGCGGTCGTCCGACACCGGCGCCATTATTGGACGTCCTCTCGCGCGATCCTCGCCGGATCGCGACGGGTCTCGAGGCCTCCGACCGCATGCACATGTCCTCCACGCTCGCCAACTACGTTCTTCCGGCCGTGATCGCAGCGCTCGTCGCGTGCCCGATGGCCGGGGCGCAGTCACCGCACGCGGCGCCAGGCAACGGAGCTTCGTTCGACATCCCCACGTGGGCGTTCCCGGTGCTCGGCACCGCAAGCGCGCCGCAGGCCACCGGCACCGATACGAGCGTCGTGGCGACGGTGCCGACGAGCCACGCGCGCTTCACGGTGGGGCGGACACGCAACCGGTTCGACGTGGCCGACTGGAATCCGGCGACGCACCGCGCGGCGCCGCCGATCGTGATGCACGGCCGGAAGCCCGTCGTGATGGCGTGTGGATTCTGTCATCTCGCCGACGGACGCGGGCGGCCGGAGAACGCGATGGTCGCCGGGCTGCCGGTCGACTACTTCGTGCAGCAGGTGAAGGACATGCGCACGCGCGCGCGGCACACCGCGTCGCCGGTGCCGTTCCCCTCGTCGGCGGCGATGGAGGCGATCGCCGACAGCGTCACCGACGCGGAGCTCGAGGAGGCGGCTCGCTACTTCGCGAAGGTGCGAGCCCGGCGCGCGTCGCGCGTGGTCGAATCGGACAGCGTGCCGAGCTTCATGCCGCTCAACGGTCTCTCGACGATCCTTCCCGGCAACGGTCG
>Ga0207691_10006945_pt1 | contig 10917 bp, 9 predicted proteins | sample KBSM13metaG_FD_184327 | JGI IMG/M metagenome (GOLD analysis project Ga0207691, IMG submission 184327) | Miscanthus rhizosphere microbial communities from Kellogg Biological Station, Michigan, USA - KBS M1-3 metaG (SPAdes) (version 2) | ecosystem: Host-associated > Plants > Roots > Rhizosphere >...
ATGGGAATGCCCTGATATTTACTCGGTCTGACACTCACACTGGTCTGCTTGTTGAGTTGGCACATTCAGCCTATTCCTGACCAAACAAAGAAGGAGACAAAGCCATGAAAAGGGTGACTCTCACAACCGCCACGTTGAATTTCACGATGCTTCTGTCTTGTTTTGGCGCGGTGACGATAGCGCAAACTCCTTCCCGCGCAATTGATCTTTACAAACAAGGAGCCTTGAAACTAGACAAGGGCGAGCTTGATGTTGCTATTGACGATTTCACACGCGCGATCGAGCTAAGCTCTCGACTTGTTTCAAACAAACGCTCGACTCACTCAACCAACTGGAAGGAGTCCGCCGAGAGCAGCGAATCAGCAAGCGTCACAGTTGTCGATCCGTTTACCGCTAAAGCTTACAACGGTCGTGGTCTTGCGCGATTTCGCAAAAATGATTTCGAGGGTGCGCTTGAGGATTTCAACCAAGCTATAAGAATCCGCCCGGGCATGGTTGAGCCTTACTTGAATCGTGGTGCAGCAAAAAGTGCAATCGGCGATTCCACGGGAGCTTTAGCCGATACGGAGCGTGCATTATCGCTGGATAAGAATTTGGCTAGCGCGTACAACAATCGGGCCAATCTGCGTTATGAGAAGCGTGATCTTGACGACGCACTCGATGACCTGGACCGGGCAATAGAACTCGATCCAAAACTTCCCCAAGCCTACTACAACCGTGGTCGTGTCTACTCTGATAAGCGTCAATACGACGCCGCGCTTGAAAATTTCGATCGTGCCATCAAGTTGAATTCACAAGTCCCTAAAGCATATGAGGAGCGAGGCTATGCGTGGATGATGAAGCAAAATTTCGACAAAGCTATTGCCGACTTCAGCCGAGCTCTCGAGCTCGACCCGTCGCTCCCATACAGTTACCTGAATCGCGGATTGGCGTTCTTGGTGAAGGGCGAAGACACCAAAGCCGAACAGGATTTCGAAAAGTGCCTGCAGCTGGATCCTGGTCGGAAGGCTGAACTCGGGCAGCGGATTGAGATTGCAAAGCGCATTCGAGCTGCGTCGCGGCAATGACTCAAACGTCAGGGTAGTGTGGCGGGAGAGTTCATAATACGAAGTGCCACTCTATATATAAGGACCGTGATTTGAGACCAATCAAGGCTTAAGCGTCTGGGAAGTTGCCGCCTACGTCATTGAATCGATTGAGGAATGGTAGCCGAGTGCGGAATCGAACCGCCGACCTTGGGTTATGAATCGACCACTTGGCAAAAGCTTGGTTCTGCCTTTTAGAAAGTTGCAGCCACCAACGATTGGGGGTCCATTACTTAACATTCGCTCCAATCGTAAAGCAGTCTCGATCATTCCCGCTTAATGATGAAGACTGTTTTGTCGTCGATCTGATCCCCTTCTCCAACCTGCAGTCGATGTTCGTCAACTTTTTTCGCGTGCTCCAATAGCGCATTGCAGATGTCTCTTGCTGATTTCGAATAGTTTTCTCGCATTAGGGCTTCAAGAGTTTGACGTTCCTGCACATCGCTCCCGTCATAGACGCCGTCGGTATAAAGGAAAAGAATGTCGCCCGGGCTCATGAGCGTGATTTCGGCGACATCGGAAGAGTTAGCCGGTCTGCTCCGAAGTCGCATTGAGAAATAACGCTTACGATCCGGATGATCTGAGGGGATCTGCAAACCCAACGGCAGGAACTGGACCATTCGCTCCTTGTCCAGCTCCACAAATTCTCGATATTCGGCGGAGAACACGAGCGGCGGTGGGTGCCCAAAATTTACAAATCGGAAATAGCCGTAAGGATGTACTTCGCCATAAAGCATGGTCGCAATCTCGCGCGCATTTTCTTCGCTTAGACCAAGTGCGTTACGAGCTGTAACCGACTGCGCCAAACGCAGGTTCAGGTTTTCAAACAACTCCGGCGTGGTCGTTCCGTGGTGGTCAAGTTCGGAGAGCATGAAAGCGTGAAACGTATCGTGGACAGTTGAAGCAATCTTCGCCGAAATCAGTCCGTGTCCCTGTGCGTCAACTAGTAGAACTCCTCCCGTACTGTGGAGCTCGTTGAGAGCTTCGGCCACCCGTACTTGCTCCGAGCTTCGTGCAGATTTGTACTCGACTTCCATTTCGGACCTATAGTCCGGTCTGGACTTCAACCACTGCACATGATCATCTACTGAATTACGGGGTGCGGCGCCCGGCGGCAGCGGATCGAGAAATTCCTCTGCTAACTTCAGCGCCTGCTGAATACGTGCATCGATGTCATAGCGCTGCTGGAAGTTTATATATTCAAATAGATCCCCGCCGACCGTTTCGACTGGAACAGAATTCCCGTACATCTCGATTCCGGGAATACGAGGAATCGAGCCTTCCACCGGCATGAGCCGCTCACGCAAGTAGTCATCAATACTCAGATCCGTATGCTCGCTAGTCATTGCCAGATTTTGCCAGCTTACGGCTTTCTTGTCTTGAGATGATGTTGCTTTTTTTGCGAGTAGCTTCTTGAGCAATCTCTCGGCTACGTGCAACGCGTTTGCGAACGCTAGTACTCAAACTGCGCGTTCCGATATCGGTCTTCGGTTCACCTCAGGAATACGCTGGTGGTCATTTGGAATACTTAGTCATTAGGTAATAGGGCCGCAGCATCCTTGGCCGTGACGTCTTTGTTATAGACGGCAGTCCCAGGCTGTTGACTGCGACCTCCCTCATGCAGGAACCCAGTGTCAACAGCCGCAAAACCGATCTCTTCAATTAACCGCGCGACGATCTCTTTCGCTTGTGAGTCATCCCCGGCAATGAAGATCGCTCGGCGATCCTCCAGCGGCAAACTGGTGTCACCCTGACTAGCTAAATGTTTGAAATAGATCGTGTTAAATCCCTTGACGAGTCGCGCCTCCTTCAAGTGCGCAGACATCAGTTCGCTGGAAGTGGTCTCGTCCTGGTCGAGTGCCGGGACCTTTCCATCACGCTCCGGATAGTAATTCCCGGTGTCGATGACAACCTTGCCCTTGAAAGCATCTGCAGGTAGATCGCGGTAGTTGCCAAACGGTATTGCGACCAGCACGACGTCGCCAAACTTCGCCGCGTTCTCAATCGTTGTCGCGTGCGCTTTATCGCCAAGTTCCTTAACCAGTGCCTCGAGACCCTCACCACCTCGCGAGTTACTTAGAGCGACCTCGTGACCTGCTCGCACGAAGAGCCGCGCGGCATTACCCCCAATGTTTCCTGAACCAACAACTCCTATTTTCATGGTTATCCTCTATGTGTAGTCCTGTAACAGCGCTTAGTTCCCGGAGAGACTTCATCTTGATGTGGACCCTGTTAAGAGCCTCCACGTTCGTTGTCGTCTTCCCCAAGCGATGCTGCCCGTGACGATTGAAGAATTATTGCCATCATCGGGCTCCGGAAACTAAAGCTAGGGGGCGTTCTCTTTGAAGAGAGTTCAAACTGATACTTTGCTTTGAGCAAGTCACGTCGTTCACTGCGGTAACTCTGAGCCCGCCTGCTCCGCCGCCATGTACTCGGCGTACCAATCGGACCAGTTCGCATCGCGCTGACCACCCATGCGCTTCTCGTGCTCGCCGTGTGCAGACTCCGCGCGTCGCATCGCGCTAGCTAGGTCGCTTGCCGACCCAAACGAAGTCACTCCGGTGTCGACGCGTCCCGGCAGTCGCGTAGTGATCTCTTGCAAGAGCCAACTGTTGCCATCAGGATCGGCAAACGTTGCGAGGGAACGGTAGCTGCCACGCTCCGGATCGAGTCCGCTAAGCGGACCGTTCGGTCCGAAGTGGAAGATCTCACCCACCTCGATGCCGGCGGCGATGATTGCATTCCGGACGGCTTCTATGTCAGAGACGATGAGGTAAGTTCTCTGGACTGAACCGGGAGTGGCCGAGGTGAGGCCCTTTCCGAATTGGACCGAGCAGGGGGAGCCGTGCGGGGTGAATTGGAACACACCGGAACCGGGTGGTGTAACGTCTTGACGCCATCCGAGCTTACGGTAGAACTGCTCCGAACGGTCGACATCAGAGACTGGAATGACGATGACCTCGAGCTTCATGTCGATTGTCGCGAGTCCGGCTTCTTTCACGGTTGTCATGTTAATCTCCTTCCGCTGAATGCACTGATCGAAAATGATTTGTGGAGTTCACCATAGATGTGATCTTCTGAAACACGCGGTGACCTAAGACAACTGAAGTGTCCCTACCTTGGCACGCCTGGGCACCTTAGTAATACATAAAAAGCTACCCAAGCCCTTGGCCCTCAGTCAAAGAGTCAGTTCGGTCGCGCGCTGGTAGTGCGAGGCACAATCGGCAAAACTACATACGAGGGATGTTCGCGATCGTGGTAGATCTTTTGCTGGGCCACTGCCATTCGCGTGGTCTGGCCAAGCGCCTCACCCGTGTTGAGATTGCGATCGTATTTTGGAAACGCGCTCGAAGAGACTTCGACTCGAATGCGATGCCCCTTCTGGTACAACTGACAGGTGTTCCACAGATCCAGATCGTAAGAGTAAACGCGTCCGGGCTCGATAAGCGATGGCTTGTCCATTCCTTCGCGGAATCTTGCTCGTACCATTCCATCATTCAATCGTTGAGCAAATCCATTGGGCCAAACGTCAATCAGCTTCGCCATGAAATCGGTGTCGCGCGCAGAAGATGCGGCTGAAAGATGGACGCGCAATGGCCCACACACTTCCATGTCTTCTGTAAGAGCATCGCTCGTGTAAACAAGCACATCAGCACGTTGCTCGACCTCGCGATAATCATCGGGTCCACCGATCTGCGCAAAACTCGGATCAGTAATGAACTTGACCGGATTTGCTGGATCATAAGAATAACTATCAGTCGGTTCACTTGCCGGTTCAGCACTTGAGAGCGTGCCGTTACCGGAAAGAGTGTTCGCCTGACCATTACTATGTAGAAAATATTTCGTCCACTGTGTGCGCGCGATTGGCCACTCGTTCTCATCACGCCAAACATTTTCGCCCATCACGAAAATGCGCACCGGTGGCTCCTTCATAAAACCACTGTCGCTGCCCTTGAGCCACTGATCGAACCAACGCAACCAATAAGCATTCATGTCGATTACTGCGGTGGGTCCGAATTCGACTGTTCCGAGCTTTGTCGTTGAATTGATCGCATGTGGCCACGGGCCAACCAGAAGCTTTTGACTGTTGCGGATCGCGGGCGAACCTTTTGTCGTTACGCCGATGTAGTTCAAAGGCGTGCCAACTTGTTCATCATCGTACCAACCCGAGATGTTTAATACAGGAACACGCACGCGGTCATACTTGTTCTGGTAACGCAGGTCCTCCCACCAACTGTCCAACTTTGCATGCTCGACCTCTTCTTTCCAAAAGCGGTTTGGACGTCCCATCGCCTCATCCATCGTGATAAGCGGGAGATGTTCGTAGAGCTTTTTCCAATCCACCACTTCCATGTTTTGCAGCACGTGACCTGCGGTGAAGTGATACCAGCTGATGTCCATTGGCAACGGCTGCCCCGTGGGCCACTCGACAAATGGATCCGAAGGCGAAGCGAGAACGATCATCGCAGTGAGATGCGGCGGCTGCTGGATTGCCGTGAGCCACTGGATCCTTCCGTTATATGAACCGCCAATCGTGCCAACCTTACCAGTGGACCATGACTGCACTGCAAGCCACTCGATAGCGTCGTAACCGTCTTGACCATCATGTCGATAAGGCTCAAACGTACCGTCGGAATCGCCGCGCCCACGTACATCCATAGCCACATACACGTAACCATGAGAGGTAAAGTACTGGGCGATCTTAAAGGTGCTGCCCCCTGCTTTTGTGTAAGGAGTGCGATTGAGAATGACGGGAAACTTTCCTTCACCAACGGGTCGATAAATGTCTGCAGACAACTCGGTTCGATCTCGCATAGGAACGCGTCTATTGAACTCAATCTTTAACTCTGGAGTTGCCTGCGCTGCCGGCGACGAACTCGCTGGTGCTGCTTGCTGAGCAAGAGTTGGAGACACAGCAATCAGAAGGAACAGAATGACAATGAGCATGCGATGGACACGTTTGGTAAGTCTCGTCATATTGGTAAACACCATGATAAGGGGTTTTTCTGGTACGGTTCGGAAGGTCAAACTCCCGCAGTCGAGCAGTCAACATGTAGTTACTTGCTACTTAATCTGATCGAAAGCCACATTGCCGATTCGGTATTTCTGCCAATCTTTGTAATCGAAGTGCCACCATTCCGCGCTGTACACGGTGAAACCCTCTGACTGCATTGCGTCACGCAGAAGATCGCGGTGCCAACGTTGCAACGAAGTACCACCGGGATAGTCGGGGTAAGCACGATCAGTTGTCTCGTCGTAAGTGCTCACCATCTCAATGGGCTTTCCGGTCTTCAGATCGTAGAGCGATATGTCGACGGCGCAGCCACGATTGTGACGCGAGCCCTGCGATGGATCGGCAACAAATTTCTTTTTGTCGTCAGGTGTTGCGTCCCAAAACACTTTCGTTACGTACCAGGGCCGGTAAGCGTCATGAACCAACAAGCCATAACCTGACTGTTTCAACTTGCGATTCACCCGAACAACTGATTCAGCAGCTGGACGCTGCATGAAGGCGCGAGGCTCGGAATAGAAAACTGTACCGAACAGATTGTTTGTCGTGGCGTATCGGATCTCGAGCTTGATTGTTGGATCTAACCTGGTCAGCTCAACCAGGTCCGTGGGCAAAAAGTCTCCGGGCTCTGCTGGTGGTTGGGCCGTGCGTGCTTCTTTGATGAGTGTAGGCACCGGTCGCAGTGGCTCAACGCGAAGTTGATTCGAACCTTCTTCGGGTCCAAGTGGTCTGCGTTTATATATCGATTTTCCGACCTCGACCTGGGTGACTTTGCCGCGTGAATCACGAGAGAACACCACCGGATCACCAGCGCGTGCGGATCCGGATTCAAACTGAAACTTAAGGTTTGAGATCTCCCGCAGCGGATCGAGTTCGGTTCGCTTGAAGAGGACACCTAGTTTTCCATCCTTTTCGAGGACGATAGCTGTGTCGTCATCGTGAACGTACTCGCCAATCAGAGGTCGCCATCGAGCGGGTGCTGGAGGCGGTTTGGTGATCGTCTGCGCAACCGTTGCGATTGCTACAAAGGCAAGCACCGTGATGATTGTCAGAACATTTCGAGATTTGATAGGCCTCATTTTCCTTCCGCCACTGCATTCTGAATTCTTTCAAGTGCCCCGTGTAGAATTTCGTCCTCACGGGCAATACAAAAACGCATGTAATCCTGGTATTCGTTACTGTCAGCGAATGCTCCACCCGGTACGCCCGCCACTCCTTTGCCCAAAAGCATCTGATTGAATTCAACTGCATCCCCGTAGCCTTGAGGAATTCGTGCCCAAACATAAAAAGCAGATCCAGACTCATAAATCTGAAAGCCGGCACTTACCAGCGACTCTACAGCCACGCGTCGCTTGGACTTAAACTTGTCGCGAAGCACTGAGTAGTAATTCGGATCTGACATGAGCACCTGTGCTAGCGCAAGCTGCAAAGGAGTCGGAGAACACACATAGAAAACGTTGTTCGTGTTGTTAAGTGGAGCTATCAGATCAGCACTTCCGTAAACATAGCCCAGTCGCCAACCTGAGATGTTCCAGGATTTTGAGAACGAGTTAACAGTGATCGTTCTTTCCCACATGCCGTCGAAAGTAGCGATCGAAAGGTGAGGTCTGTCGCCAACGACATAATGCTCATACACTTCATCAGCGATACACAAAAGGTCAAACTCATTGCAAACGGCGGCGATCGCTTCTAGTTCAGTTCTGCTAAAGACCTTACCAGTAGGATTCGCTGGAGAGCAGGCGATAATTGCACGTAGCGGAAGGTGCGCACGCTCCTTCCATTCACGACAACGCGCGCGCAGCTCATCAACATCGAGTTCCAGGTTCTCGCCATGCAGGGGCAGCACATTCGTGGTTCCCCCCAACTCATCAAGTATGCGCCGGTGATATGGATAGTAGGGTTCGAAAACCAGCGCAGATGAATCTCTCAAGTGAGTATGCGCGATCGCAATAAGTGCCGCCGTGGCACCCGGTGTAATCAACAACTGCAACGGCGTGGCTTTAGGATCGACTTCGATACCATTGAGAACGGCAATCTTCTTCGCAACTGCTTCTCGTAACTCTCCCACTCCTTCTGCGGGGCTGTAATGATTTCGACTCGCGCCAATCAACTCACTTGCAGCTTGCGCGAGCGATGGATTGATTGTTAATTCCGATTGTCCTTGTACAAGATTTCCACTTGGAGGGACCAACCGAGTGATCGCTCTAATGTCTGGTTGTATTCTCAACGTCATTTCCCTTGTAACTATTCCCTTGCGTGGCTTTTTCTGAGAGGCAAGCCACAGATTTAACGGAAAAACACAGATCGAACGAAGGAATTTGTTACTTGCAATCTACTTCGTTGATCTATGTGTCCGTGAAAATCTGTGGCTTCACTGACTAATCCCCTGCGGCTTGTAACGTTGGTCAATCATCGCTGCGCCACCGAACTAATATGTCGAACTAAAGTGCAATAGACCGCCGGCGAAGGAGAACCACAGCAAGCCAAGGCACGCTAGCAACATGATTGTAGCTTGTAGTTTTACCCAAATACTCCATCGCTTACCACTCCAGGCGATGATGGCATTAATGAGCGCCGCCAGCGTACCGATAGCACCTAAGACACCTATGACTTGAACCAGGTGGAACCATACAGTTCCTTTATCACTGAAGATCTCGAGGTGACTTAGCCCGTAGGTCACAAGGCCCAGAAGAGATGCAATGAAGATGATGTCGAGCAAGAAAGCAATGCGCACCAGAACACGAAACAATAATGCTAGTGGCGGCAACTCCAGTTTGCGACCGTAATGTCTTCTGACAAACCAGGACACGGGCCACAGTATTAATGTGAGTAGCATCAGGACGAGCGAAACGACCAGTACCACCAACAGAAGCTTTCCGTTCTCCAGCGCGCTAATTCGCTGACCAACGAAGAATGGGTACGGCAAGATCAGCTGCATCCGACCGCTCTGATCAGGTTTGAAAATCAGTTTGTCCTGACCATCGCGCTCCTGAAATGTCATCGGGCCGACCGCTTGCCAATGCTTCGGCTTGCCGTTTTGACCAGTCAGTTGGGCTACCATGATATCGCCATCACCAACAGGCGACACGGTGAACTGACCAAGCAACGTTGCCGCCTTCAAGAACGAATTCTCGCTGCGCCGGCTTAACGTATAAGTACCTGATGCCGCTTTAGCATCTTCTTTAGCAGTTGAAGAACTAGCAGCGGGAGCAGAATACGGGTAATAACGATCAAGAAACGCGTGCCACAGGTTCACTCTTCCAGAACCATCACCTCGGCCCGGACTGTTGTAGGAAACAAAAAAGCCCAGCTTCTGATCCAGCACCAGATGCAAATCGCTATGAAAGGAAACTGTGTCACCACCATGTCCGATGATGCGGTGACCGTTACGAGTCTCTTCGTAAAATCCGTAACACATTGCGAGCGCCGCGTCATCCAAACCAAACAGGCGGCTATGCATCAAGCGCGCTGTCTCTGGTTTCAATATGTTTGCGCCGTTCAATTGTCCGTCCTGCAGATGGGCGATCATGAACTGTGCCATGTCCGTCGCACTACTACTCAAGCTCCCTGCGGGAAACGGAGTCACTACTTCAAAGGGCTGCGCATCGTCTGAAGCCAGGCGATAACCACTGGACATTAACGGCGCGAGCTCCGCCGGTAGCGGCTGCACGAAAGTTGAATGGCCCATGTTGAGTGGCTTGAAAATATTTTCAGCTATGTATTGCTCGAAAGGTTTCCCCGAAACGCGTTCAATAATGTAGCCGGCAAGTGCGGTGGCGTAATTTGAATAAGCTGGAACAGTGCCGGGAGGATAGATGCGACCCGGAATATGAGTTTTCAGGTACTGGCCAAGATTCGGACTGGTTGGGTTTACACTGAACAGATCTTTAACTTGTTCCTCAAAACCCGGCGTATGCGTCATTATGTTCTTCAAGGTAATCGGCTTGCCAAACGCATCGGGAATCTTGAAGTCGAGGTACTCATTTACGTCGCGGTCCAAATCCAGTTTCCCTTGTTCGAACAACTGCATGACCGCGGTCCAGGTGAACAGCTTTGAAATAGAGCCCGGTCGAAACAACGTTTCCTGCGCTGAAACAGGTTTCTTGGTCTTAACGTCGGCGTAACCATACCCTTTCGCAAAGAGCAGCTTGCCGTCTTTGACAACCGCGATGGTCGCTCCGGCAATGTCATCATTGGCGATTTGCTGCGGCACTAACCCATCCAAAAATGCTTCTACATCAGCCGCCGTCATTTCAGGAACGCGGTTGGCGGGTGATTCAGCCGTGGCTGGTTGTGGCGCTTCTTTACTTGTGAGCGGTGTCTTCTGGGGGACCTGGCCCATCACGCACAGACCAAACAGCAAAGCGATTATTACTAATGAGATCGTTTTCTTCACGAGAATGCTCCTGAAACGTATTGATTCAAAGTTAGTCGAATTAATTAAACTGGTTGAGAGTTCCTTTTCTGAGCAGATACTTTCCGAGCTGCTGCTTCCCACATGACTCTCGCACAAACCCAGTCACGACATACCCTGCCTTGATTGCCTCAGTGAATGCCCAACGGGTATCTGCCCGCCAACGTAAAGCGAGTTCCGGATGCCGTTGGTGCAAAGAATTAATGTCTGCAGGGATTTCTATTGATGCGTGATCGTCAACCAGAGCTGCTGAAAGAGCGGTGCGGCGAGGTGACTCATCAGTATCAACCTTGACCAACGGCGTACCAGGTATGGAATCAATCTCACTTACGACACCAGATGCCAGCTGCTGCACTCGATCGCTTTTGATAAACCACGACTCCAATAGACGATCAGTGCCGGTCTGA
>Ga0207691_10006948_pt1 | contig 10917 bp, 10 predicted proteins | sample KBSM13metaG_FD_184327 | JGI IMG/M metagenome (GOLD analysis project Ga0207691, IMG submission 184327) | Miscanthus rhizosphere microbial communities from Kellogg Biological Station, Michigan, USA - KBS M1-3 metaG (SPAdes) (version 2) | ecosystem: Host-associated > Plants > Roots > Rhizosphere >...
CACCCCGTACAGGTTGTGACAGCTGCGGCGCGAGTCGCAGCCGGTGGCCGACGGTTGCAGCGGCAGCCAGTAGTCGGCCGGCGCCACCGGCGCGAACGCGAAGCCCGGGGGCAGCACCCCGATGACCTCGCGCGGAGTCCCGTTGAGCGTCACCACCTGCCCGAGGACCTCGGCGCGGCCGCCAAAGCGGGATTGCCATTCCGCGTGGCTGAGGATCACCGTCGCGGCGGCCGACGGCAGGTCTTCGCCCGGGCGGAAGTCGCGTCCGACGACCGGTGCGATGCCGAGCGTCTTGAAGAAGTCGTCGCTGACACGCGCCGCCGGCACGCGCACGGCCGCTGACGCCGTCGTGAGGCTGGCGCCGTTGGCCTGGTAGGCCGAGAGCGACGAGAAGACCGTGTTCAGCCGTTTCCAGTCGAGATAGTCGGCGTAGGACAGGTTCGAGCGCGGGAACATCGGCACGCTCTCGAAGACGCCGGCGAGACGATCGGACTGGGGGAAGGGGAGCGGCGTCAGCAGCGCCGCGTCGACGAAGGCAAAGATCGCCAGGCTCGCGCAGATGCCGAGCGCGAGCGTGACAACGGCAGTGATCGTGAAGCCGGCGCTCTTGCGAAGCTGGCGCAGCGCGAAGCGGACGTCATCCATGGCAGCCCGTAGCTTAGATGAGGGCCGGGGCGGAAAGGTTGCCTGGCTTCGTCGAAGCGTGGAGCAACTTTGACTCATCGCGATGAGTCATTTACACTCACGATATGACAAAGCGGCTCCAGGTGCTGCTCGACGACGCCGAGTGGCGGCAGATCCAGCGCAGCGCCCGGGCCGAGCGGACGACGGTCGCTGAGTGGGTCCGCCGGGCGCTCCGTCAAGCGCGCCGCGCCGCGTCGTCGAAGGACGCGGACCACAAACTCGCGGCCATTCGCGCCGCGGCTCGACACGCCTTTCCAGCGCCCGACATCGGTCGCATGAACGCCGAGATCGAGCGCGGCTACGAAGTCGAGTCCGATTCGTGATTCTCGTCGACAGTAACCTGCCGATGTATCTCGTCGGAGCGCACGACGGGTGGAAGGGAAAGGCCAGACGGACGTTGGAGCGCGCCGTCGCGGCGGGCGAGCGTCTCGTCACGGACACGGAAGTGTTCCACGAGATCCTGCATCGCTATGTCGCCATCGATCGACGCGACGCCATTCAGCCCGCCTTCGACGCGTTGCAGCAGCTCGTCGACGAAGTCCTCGCGATCGACGCGGCGGCAGTCGAGCGCGCGAGATCGCTAGTCCTCGCCTACCGCACCCTCTCGGCGAGAGACGCCATCCATGCGGCGGTCCTGCAGCAGCATGGGATCACGAGGATCATGAGTTTCGATGCCGGCTTCGATGCGATTCCGGGCTTGATCCGGATCGCCGAGTAGCTATTCGTCGACGATCCAGCCGTCGCGCAGGTGAATCACCCGCGAGCCGTAGCTGGCGTTGGTCTCCGAGTGCGTTACCTGGATGATCGTGGTCCCCTGCTCGTTGAGCTTCTTGAAGAGCTCCATGAACTCCTTGCCCTGGCTCGAGTGCAGGTTGCCCGTGGGCTCGTCGGCGAGGATCACCTTCGGGTTCGAGATCACCGCGCGCGCGACGGCGACGAGCTGCTGCTGGCCGCCCGACAGCTGGTTCGGGTAGAGATCCTTCTTGCCGACGATCGCGAACTTGTCGAGGATGTCGCACACCATGCTCTCGCGCTCCGACTTCTTGATGTCGCGGTAGGAGAGCGGGATGTCGAGGTTCTCGTAGACGGTCAAGTGATCGAGCAGGTGGTAGCTCTGGAAGACGAAGCCGATGTACTGCTTGTGCAGCTTCGCCCGCTCTTTCGCGCCGAGGCGGTGCACCGGCTGATCGAGGAAGTAGTACTCGCCCGTCCACGCGCTGTCGTGCATGCCGATGATGTGCAGCAGCGTCGACTTGCCGGCCCCCGACGGGCCCATGATGGAGACGAACTCCCCCTCCTTGATGTCGACGTTGATGCGGCGCAGCACGTAGCTGCGGCTGGTGCCGTGCGCGTACGACTTCTCGATGTTGCGCAGCGCAATCAGCGCGTTGGGGGCGAGCGACTCGGATTCGACGGCGCCGGTGGTGGTGGCGGCCGCCGGCTGCGGGCTTCGGCTGAAAAAGGCCATATTGGTTACTCGTTAGACGGGCTGACCCGGTGAACGGTTCTTATTCTATCCGCAGCGCCACCATCGGGTCGATTCGCATCGCCCGGCGCGCCGGCAGCCAGGTGGCCAGGAACGCCACCGCCAGCAGCAGCGCCGCCGTGCCGGCAAAGGTCACGACGTCGGTCGCAGGCACGCCGAACAGCATCCCCCCGATGGCCCTGCCGAGCGCCACCGCCCCCGCCGCCCCCAGCGCCAGGCCGATCGCCGCCAGTTTCAGCGTCTCGCCGACCACCATCCGGAAGATCTGACGCTCGGCCGCCCCCAGCGCCAGCCGGACGCCGATCTCCGGTGTCCGCTGCGCCACCGCGTACGACATCACGCCGTAGATGCCGACCGCCGCCAGCAGCAGCGCCAGCCCGGCGAAGATGCCGACGAGCATCGCGTAGAAACGCGAGCTGCCGATCGAGTCGGCCACGATTTCCTCCATCGTCGCCGGCGACGCGACGGCGATGGCCGGGTCGATCTCCTTGACCGCGCGGCGCAGCGGCTCGGCCAGCGCGTGCGGATCGGTCGCGGTCTTGAGGACGACGTTGATGCCGGCCTCGGGAAGCTGCCAGTACGGGATGTAGGTCTCGACGATGTCGGCGCCGCGCGCGCCGCGTACGTGCACGTTGGCCGCGATGCCGACGATCGTCATCCACGGCGACTTGTCGCCGCCGAAGCGGACGCGGCGGCCGAGCGGATCCTCGTTCGGGAAGTACCGCTTCGCCATCGCCTCGTTGATGACCACGGTCGGCTCCGCCTCGCGATCCGCGAAGAAGCGGCCGCGCTCGAGCGGCACTTCCATCGTCGCGAAGTAGTTGGCGCTGACGATGCGATACCAGGTGACGAAGGCGTCGGCGCTGCGCGCGGGGCCTGGCCGCCCTTCGATGTCGAAGTTGGTGTCGCTGTCGCCGTTGAGCGGCAGGACGCTGGTGAGCGCGGCCTGCTTCACTCCCGGAAGGGCCGCGCTGCGGGCCAGCAGCGCGTCGTAGAACGCCAGCACCTGCGCGTCTTCCTTGTAGGCGGCCGGCGGCGGCAGCACGAAGCCGGTCATCAGGCCGCGGGGATTGAACCCGAGATCGACGCGCTGCAGCGCGACGAACGTGCGGAGGAGCAGCCCGCCGCCGACCAGCAGCACCAGCGCCAGCGCGAGCTCCGCGACGATCAGTGCGCGGCGCGCGCGCTTGCCGCCGTCGCCCATCTGGCCGCGGCCGCCCTGCTTCAGCGCGCCGCCGAACCGATCGCGCGCCGCGTGCAGCGCCGGCACCAGCCCGAACAGGAGCCCGGTGACGACCGACAGCGCCGCCGTGAACGCAAGGACGCGCCCGTCCACGCTGACCTCGTCGATCCGCGGCGTCCCGTCCGGCGCGAGGCTCTTCAGCGCCGTCACTCCCCAGGTGCCGGCAAGGGCGCCAAGGACGCCGCCGGTGAGACCGAGCAGCAGGCTCTCGGTGAGCAGCTGGCGGACGATGCGCCGGCGATCGGCGCCAAGGGCGCGGCGGACGGCGATCTCGGCGCTGCGGCCCGAGGCGCGCGACAGCAGCAGGTTGGCGATGTTCACGCAGGCGATGAGCAGCACGAAGCCGACCGCCCCCTGCAGCATGAACAGCGACGCCTTCATCGATCCGACGCGTTGCTCCTGCAGCGGGACCGGGTTGATGCCCTTGCCGCTGTCGGTGTCCGGATGATCGCGCTCCAGTTGCTTGGCGAGGCCGTCGAGGCGCGCGCGCGCCTGCTCGATCGAGACGTCGGGCCGCAGGCGGCCGAAGGTGTGGAAGACGGCGGAGTTGCGGGACGGGTTCGTCTGCTTCAGCCGCATCGGCCGCCACAGCTGCGCCGTCGGAATGTAGATCGGCGTGAAGCCTTCCGGCATCACGCCGATCACTTCATGGCTCTCCCCGTTGATCGAGATGGCGCGGCCGATGGCGCTCGGATCGCCGCCGAACCGGCGCTGCCACAGGCCGTGGCTGAGCACCACCACGCGCGGGGCGTTCGGCACGTCGTCTTCCTGGCCGAACGCGCGTCCGAGCGACGGCCGCGTGCCGGCGACGTCGAAGTAGTCGTAGGTCGTCTGCTCGCCGAGCAGCGACTCGGGCATCTCGCCCCCGGCGAGGCTGGCGCTCCAGCCTCGGATGCTGGTCAGGCTCTCGAAGACGTCCTTTTGCGCCTTCCAGTCGACCTGCTGCGACGGGCCGGTCCATTCGGTGGCGGGGCCGCCGCGCGGACGCAGGTCCTGCCAGACGATGACCAGGCGCTCGGCCTGCGGATAGGGCAGCGGCCGCAGCAGCAGCGCGTTGATGACCGTGAAGATCGCGGTGTTCGCGCCGATGCCGAGCGCCAGCGTGAGCAGCGCCACGACGGTGATGCCGCGCGTCTTGAACATGACGCGCGCCGCATAGCGGAGGTCCTGCAGCAGCCCCTTCATCTGATCTCCTTCAGTCCGCGCGCAGCGCGACGATCGGGTCCACCCGCGCGGCGCGTCGCGCGGGAAGCAGCGTGGCGCCGATGCCGGTCGCGAGCAGCAGCCCGGCAATCACCGCGTAGGTTACCGGATCGGCCGGCGCGACGCCGTACAGCTGCGCGCGGATCAGGCGCGCCGCCGGCAGCGACGCGACCAGCCCGATCGCCAGTCCGGCGATCACCAGGCGCATCGCGTCCTTCAGCACCAGTCCGTAGATCTCCGAGCGCCGCGCGCCCAGCGCGACGCGGACGCCGATCTCCTGGCGCCGCTGGGTGACCGAATAGTTGATCAGGCCGTAGACGCCGAGCCCCGCCAGCAGCAGCGCGACGGCGCCGAAAAACGACATGACGCCGGCGCTCAGCCGGAACGACGCCGTCCGCGCCGCCACGAGGCTGCTGAACGTCCGCTCGCCGAACGTCGGGATGTCGCGATCGAACGCGTTGACCGCCTCGCGCGCCGGCGCGATCAGCGTCGCCGGGACGGCGTTCGCGCCGATCACGAGCGAGAGCGCGCGATCGGGGCGCTGCGCGAACGGAAAGTAGACGTCGGGATCCTCCGGCGCCCGCGACGTGTCGGCGACCAGCGTGCGATAGCGGATGTCGGCGACGACGCCGGCCACGGCGATCCACTCCGTCTGTGCGCCGCGCGGCTGCCCGATCGTGAAACGCTTGCCGATCGGGTCCGCGCCGGGCCACGCCTTCGCCGCGAACCGGCGGCTGACGATGGCAATCGGCTGCGTGCCGCGGACGTCGTGCGCGTCGATGTCACGCCCGGCGGCGATCTCGATGCCGAGCGCGGCGAAGAACTCCGGCGAGACCGCATGGCGATACACGCGCATGCCGCGCGCCGCCGTCTCGGTGTCGGTGCCTTCCGGGCTGACGATCGTCGCGCTCGAGCCGCCGCTGAACGGCGCGTCGGTGGCGACGGCGGCGTGCGCGACGCCGGGCAGCGCCGCGACGCGGGCGGCGAGATCGGCCGCCGCGCGCGGCAGGTCGTCGGACGTGTATTTCTGCGGCAGCGCAAGGCGCAGCGTCGCCGCGCGGTCGGCGCGGAAGCCGACGTTGACGCGCTGCAGGTTCAGGAAGCTGCGCACCATCAGGCCGGCGCCGACGAGCAGCAGCAGCGACAGCGCCACTTCCGCGATGACCAGCGCCGAGCGGACGCGCGCCCGCTCGCGACCGCCGGACGAGCCGCGCATGCCGTCCTTCAGCGCGTCGTTGAGATCGGGGCGCGATCCCTGCAGCGCGGGCAGCAGCCCGAGCAGCAGCGCCGCGCCGCACGCGATCGCCACGACGAACAGCAGGACGCGCCAGTCGAGGCGCGCCACGACGAAGCTTGGCAGCCCCGCCGGCGCGAGCGCCGTGATGGCGTCGACCGACCACAGCGACAGGATCAGCCCTCCCGCCGCGCCAAGCAGGCTCAGGATCGCGCCTTCGGCGAGGAACTGCGCGACCAGGCGCCGCCGATCGGCGCCGAGCGCCGCGCGGATCGCCGTCTCGCGCTGCCGCGTCGACGCACGCGCCAGCAGCAGGTTCGCCAGGTTGACGCAGGCGATCAGCAGCACGAAGCCGACCGCCGCCAGCATCGTCAGCAGCAGCGGCTGGAGCTGCCCGACGGTCTCCTGCCGCAGGTCGAGCGCCGTCGCGCCGTACTTCGCGTTCGAGTCGGGATAGGTCTGCTCGAGCTGCCGCGCGATCGTCACCATGTCGGCGTTGGCCTGCTCCAGCGAGACGCCGGGCTTGCGCCGCGCGACGACGCCGTGCCAGCGCGCGCCGCGCGAATCGTAGAACCGCGCCGGCTCCGCGAGCGCCAGCATCCCCATCGGCACCCACACCTCCGTGTCGTCGTCGAGCCCGCGGAAGCCGCGCGGCAGCACGCCGACGATCGTGAAGCTGCGATCGTTCAGCGTGACGGCGCGTCCGACCGTCGCCGGGTCGCTGCCGAAGTCCTTCTGCCACAGCGCGTACGAAATCAGCGCGACGGGATGCGCGTCGCGTTCGTCGTCTTCCTGCTTCGTGAACGTCCGTCCGGCCACCGGGGTCGCGCCGAGCATCTCGAAATAGCCCGCGGACGCCAGTTCCCCTTCGACCTGCCGCGCCGGCGCGTTGGGCAGCGCGAGCGTGAACGCTTCTCCGGACCACGCCGCGAGCGCGTCGAAGGTCTGCTGGCGATCCCGCATGTCGCGGTAGTCAGGGTAGGAGAACGGGCGGCGCTCGACGGTGTCGCGCTGCACCGTCTTCGACACGACGACCAGGCGGTCCGAGTCGGGGAAGGGCAGCGGGTTGAGCAGCGCCGCGTTGACGATGCTGAAGATCGCGGTGTTGGCGCCGATGCCGAGGGCGAGCGTCGCGACGGCCACGACGGTGAACGCCGGTGTCTTCACGAGCAGACGGCCGGCGTAACGGAGGTCAGTCCAGAGGGTCCCCATGGGCGGAGGGACAGCGAACGGTGTGCCGAACCGTGGAAGGCTGGTAACTCGCTGACGCCGTGGAGGTTGACGTCTGCGCTACGATGGGACTGCGGGGACGGAGTGTCCGCGAGCGAACGGTCGGGATCCCAGTTTCAGCCGGATCGCTCTTTGCGTCGTCCTATACCTCATGGCCGCTGTTCTCCTGGCGTGCGCGATTCTCCTGGCAGGGCAGCAGCCCGCGCCGCCCCAGCCGGCCGCGTCCTCCTCGACGACCACCACCAGCGAGTCCGCTCAGCTTCCCGTGTCTCTCGACCGTATCCAGCGGGCGCTTGCCGCGCCGCCGCCGCTCGAGTTGAAGGAGCAGCATCCGATCTTCCGGCTCGAAGTGTTCGGGCGCAAGCCGACGCTCGAGGACCTGCTCGGCGAGAAGTTCTGGTTCGGGCCGACGCCGTACGGCGGCATGACGCACCGGGAATTCATGGACATGGTCACGCCGAAGGAGGCGCAGCCGTTCGGCTCGGTCACCGGCAAGTACCTCGTCGCCGACGTCGCGCTGTCGCTCGCGGAGCAGTGGGCCCTGAAGACGGCGATCAAGAAGTTCCAGACCGCCAAATCCGAGAACGAGCGTGAGGCGGCGCGCAAGGAAGTGCTCGACGCGCTGGCCGACCTCGAGAAGGCGCGGCGCGAGGCCGGCCTTCCCCCGACTGGCATCTCCCCGCCGAAATAGCCGATCTCTCACCCTTCGACTCTCGCCTCGCTCGCTCAGGACGCCGTTTACCGCCGTGGCTGCGCCATTCGCCGGAAACGGCGCGCCGGCGCCCCGGACCCTGCGTAGTCTCAGGGTGAAAGGAAGCCGTCATGAGCGCGAAAGTCGCCCTCCAACTGAACGCCGCGGTCGGCCTGGCCAGCTCGGTCGCCGCCGGTGCGCTGATGTCGCTGGTGATGAAGGATCCGGCGGCCGTGGCCGGGGCGGTGGCGCGGCACGAGTACGGGCAGGTCGCGCTGGCGCTGGCGCACCAGTTCGCCGGCTGGCTGCACGCGTTGCTCAGGTTCATCTAGCCATGGAATCCCTGCCGCCCTCCGATCCGTCCGAGTCCCCGTCGCCGTACCGTCCCGGCGTCGTCGCCGCCGGCGGCATTCTGATGGCGCTCGGCGTCGCGATGCTGCTCGACTCGACGGGAAAGATCGATATCAGGGTGGGCCAGCTGATTGGCCCGCTCGTGCTGATTGCGCTCGGCGCGGCCATCCTGTTCGACAAGGGGGGCCTCGTCTACGGGCGCCGCGTGCGCGGCGAGGACGGGCGGCCGCGGATGCGGCTGCGCCGCCGCGGCAACCCCGCCGGCGGCTTCTGGCTGATCGGGATCGGCGTGTGGATGATGGTGTCGCAGATGCACCTGTTCGGGCTGAGCTTCAACAATTCGTGGCCGCTGTTCATCATCCTGTCGGGGATCATGATGGTCGTCCGGGGTGCGCGATGACGTCGCTTCCGCCCTCGGCCGCGCGGCGGCGCGGCCCGACCGTGCAGATGATCTTCGGGCTGATGATCGTCGCCCTCGGCGTCATCTTCACGCTCGACAACCTCGAGATCATCGACGCGCGCGACTACCTGCGCTTCTGGCCGGCGGGGCTGGTCGCGATCGGGATGCTGAAGCTGTGGCAGGCGAGCAAGGACGGGCACGGCTGGTTCGGCGGGCTCTTCTTCGTCGGGATCGGCGCGTGGATGCTGATCGAGCAGGTCGTCTACATCACCGTCGACGTCCGCGACATCCTGCCCTTGTTCCTGGTCTTCATCGGCGGCTACATGGTGTGGCGCGGCTTCGGCGGGCAGCGCCGCGAGCGGGGGAGCAACGACGGGCACTCGTCGTTCAGCGGCCTGGCGATCATGGGCGGCGTCTCGCGGCGCAGCAACTCGCAGACCTTCCGCGGCGCCGATCTGACCGCGGTCATGGGCGGCTGCGAGATCGATCTGCGGCAGGCGTCGATCGAGCCGGGCACCGAGGCGGTGATCGACGTCTTCGCCCTGTGGGGCGGCATCGAGATCAAGGTGCCGGACGACTGGACCGTCGTCACGCGGGTCACGCCGCTGATGGGGGGCGTCGAGGACAAGACGCGGGTGCCCCAGGCGACCGACAAGCGGCTGGTCGTCAACGGCTTCGTGGTGATGGGCGGGGTCGTCGTGAAGAACTGGTCCGGCCGCGACCGGGACCGCGACGAGCGCCACGCCCGGGACGATCGATAGCACTGTTCCCGCATGCATCCCATCCTGGCCCATCCGGGCCGGCTCGGCGCCTACCTCGCCATCTGGGTGCCGCTCGGAGCGCTGCTCGCCGCGTTGCTCGCGGCGCAGGGCGCCTTCGGCTGGACGGCCGCCGCGCTCGTCGCGATTCCCCTGTCGGTCTGCTACGGGTTCCTCTGTCTCTCGGCGTGGTACGTCACCGGCGGATCACCCGTCGAGCGGCTGGGCGCGCTGCGCGTCGCGGTCACGGCGATCGTGTCGTCGTTCCTGTCGAGCGCGGTGTGGCTGCTGCTGGTGCGCGGCTGGCTCACGGTGATCGCGACGGCCGGCCTGGCCGGCGCGCCGGCCGACATGACGCCGGCGTTCCGATCGGCGGCGCCGATCTTCTTCGGGTTCGGGTTCCTGCTCTACCTGCTGGCCATGGCGGTCAGCTATCTCGCCGCCGCGTTCGAAGTCTCACGCGACGCGGAGCGGCGCGGGCTCGAGCTGCAGGTGCTGGCGCGCGAAGCGGAGCTGCGCGCGCTGCGGGCGCAGATCGATCCGCACTTCCTCTTCAACAGCCTGCAGTCGATCAGCGCGCTGACGACGGCGGATCCGGCGGCGGCGCGGCGGATGTGCCTGCTGCTCGCGGATTTCCTGCGCGACACGCTCGCGCTCGGCGCGCGCGGCCGGATTCCGGTGGCGCGCGAGCTGGCGCTGGCGCAGCGGTTCCTGTCGATCGAGCAGGTGCGGTTCGGGGATCGGCTGACCATCGACATCGACGCCGGCAACGCGGCGGCCGCCGAGGTGCCGCCGCTGCTGGTCCAGCCGCTGGTCGAGAACGCCGTCACGCACGGCATCGCGCACCTGCTCGAGGGGGGCGTGGTGCGCATCCGCGCGCAGCGCAAGGTGGCGTCGCTGGTGCTGACGGTCGATAATCCCTGCGATGCGGATCGCCCGAGCGGGCGCGGCACCGGGCTCGGCCTGCGCAACGTCCGCGAGCGGCTCGAGAGCGCCTATGGGACCGACGCCTTCCTGCACACGGAGGAGAAGGACGGGCGGTTCGTCGCGAAGATCGAACTGCCGCAGCCGGTGCTGACCGACCATGCCTGAGACCCCGCTTCGCATCGTGATCGTGGACGACGAGCCGCTGGCGCGGACGGTGGTGCGCGAGTTCGCCGCGGAGGATCCGGAGATCGAGATCGTGGCCGACTGCGCCAACGGGTTCGAGGCGGTGAAGGCGGTGGCGGAGCTGAAGCCGGATCTCGTGCTGCTCGACGTGCAGATGCCGAAGCTGGACGGGTTCGAGGTGCTGGAGCTGCTCGGGCGCGATCAGCCGGTGGTGTTCATCACCGCCTACGACCAGTACGCGCTGCGCGCCTTCGAGGTGCACGCGGTGGACTACCTGCTGAAGCCGTTCAGCGCCGAGCGGTTCCAGGAGGCGATGGCGCGGGCGCGGGAACGGCTGCGGGCGAAGGCGGCGATGCCGGTGGACGAGATCGTCCGCGACGCGAAGCCGAAGACCGGTCCGGCCGAACGGGTGCTGATCCGCGACGGCGCCAACGTCCACGTGCTGCCGGTGGACAAGATCGACTACGTCGAGGCGCAGGACGACTACGTGGCGTTCAAGTCGGAAGGGAAGCAGTACCTGAAGGACC
>Ga0207691_10006950_pt1 | contig 10917 bp, 8 predicted proteins | sample KBSM13metaG_FD_184327 | JGI IMG/M metagenome (GOLD analysis project Ga0207691, IMG submission 184327) | Miscanthus rhizosphere microbial communities from Kellogg Biological Station, Michigan, USA - KBS M1-3 metaG (SPAdes) (version 2) | ecosystem: Host-associated > Plants > Roots > Rhizosphere >...
CGGTGGTCATCGTATCATTTACAAAACACGGCGCATGGGTGAGCCACCACTACTTCGGCGTGCCGTGGCTGCTCGCCTTCATCTCGCTGCCGCTCATCTTCGTGCTGTCGGTCATCTGCGCGAACTCCATGGCGCTCACGTCCTGGACGCCCACCGGCGCGCTGGCGAAGATCACGCAGTTCAGCATGGGCGCCATCGACCGCGTGAACCCGGCGAGCAACCTGATCCCGGCGGGCATGACGGCGGAGATCGCCGCGAACGCGTCGAACCTCCTCTCCGACATCAAGCCGGGCTACATGCTGGGCGCCAAGCCGCGCCAGCAGGCCATCGGCCACGTGATCGGCGTCTTCTCCGGCGCGCTTTGCTGCGTGCCGCTCTTCTACCTCCTCTTCCTGCCGCCGGACGCCAACGGCGTGCGCTCCACCGCGACCATCGTGTCCGACCAGTTCGGGATGCCCTCGGCGCTCCAGTGGAAAGGGGTGGCGGAGCTCATCGGCAAGGGGGTCAGCAGCCTGCCCAACTCGGCCGTGATCTCCATGGTGGTGGCGGCGATCGTCGCGGTGGTCATCGAGGTCACCAAGATCGCCACGAAAGGCCGCTTTCCCCTCTCGGCCGTGGCCCTCGGGCTGGGGGTGGTCCTGCCCCCGGAGGCCACTTTCGCCATGTGGGTGGGGGCCATGATGTTCTGGTGGATGGGACGAAAGCATCGGGAACCGGGAACCCGGGGGCACGTCGTATGGGTCGAAGGCTACGAGTCGATCTGCGCCGGCCTCATTTCCGGGTCCGCCCTGATCGGCATCGGCAACGCGATCCTGAACGTCCTGCTGTGAGCCAGACTAAAAATGAACGACAACGAACGCCCGGCCATCGACCTCGGTGAATTCCTGACGGTGCTCTCGCACCAGCTGCGCAATCCCGTGCAGGCGATCAGCAGCAATGCCTGGCTGCTGAAATCGCGCGGGAACGACGAGAAGGTGCTGCGTCCCGCCGAGGCGATCGAGCGGCAGGTGGCGCGCTTGTCGAAGGTCCTCGACGACGTCTCGGACATGGTGCGCGTCACGCGCAATGCCGAGCTCGAGACCGCCAACGTGAGCCTGCAGCAGATCGTGGCGGCCGCGGTCGCCACGGTGAAGGAAGCCACCGACCTGCAGCGCCGCGAGATCGACGTCGACATGCCGGAGCAGGCCATCATCGTGAACGCCGACGCGCGGCGCCTCGCGCAGGCCATCGGCAACGTGCTCCACAACGCGGTGAAGTTCTCGCCGCAGCAGGGCCGCATCGAAGTGCGCGTGAAGCGAAGCGGCGACACGGCGACGATCTCCGTGAAGGACCAGGGCATCGGCATCGCGCACGAGGACATGGGGCGCGTCTTCGAGCCCTTCGCCCATGGCAAGTCGCGCTCGCACCACTCGGAAGTCGAGCTCGGCATCGGCCTGCACATCGCGCGGCAGCTCATGCGCGCCCATGGCGGCGGGATCGAGGCGTACAGCGACGGTCCCGGCAAGGGCGCGGAGTTCCTCATCCGCATCCCGGTCGCGGCGCATGCGAGCGGCGCATCGCCTTCGCGCGAAGCGGGAGATGCGGGATCGGACGGCCTTTGCGTCCTCATCGTGGACGACAATCGCGACGCGGCGGACAGCCTCGCCGAAGTGCTCGCGGTGCACGGCCACGATTCGCGTGCGGCCTACGGCGGCAAGGAAGCCATCGAGCTCGGCACCACCAAGGAATTCGACGTGGCCCTGGTGGACATCGGCATGCCCGATGTCGACGGCCTGGAAGTCGCGCGGCAGATCTCGCGCTCACCCCTCGGGCGCCACACGTTGCTGGTGGCGTTGACGGGATGGGGCGCCAACGAGGACCGCGAGCGCTCGAAGCAGGCGGGCTTCGCCTATCACCTCACGAAGCCGGTGGACATCGACACGCTCGGGGCGCTGCTGACGACGGCCGCGCGACGGCGTTCGCGCGAGAAAGCGGCGTAACCGGCTTTATCGCCCGCCGCATTCGGGCGCGATTCCTCTTTCCAAGTTCGGGCAAAACGGAGGCAACGGATCGCTCCGCTCTTCCACGCCCCACATGCGTGCCGTTTTGCACGAACCTGGAAAGAGGAATCGCACCCGATGCGTCAGGCGCTTTCCACGACACCCCCTTGATTGGAACGACGGCTCTTGGGTCGCCGTCACTTTGTATGACGTTCCCTTGGCCGCTCCTGCCCAGATTTGCCCTAACTTCAGAAGTGATTCCGGCGAAGCGAAGCCGCCGGCTGAAAAACCGAAAGCCGGACTCAGTCGGAGCCGGCTTGGTCGGTGAGGAACCGCGCGAGCGGTACCTGGGCAAGCAACGCAGCGAACCAGAGCGCATAGCCCTCCCCGCTCGGGTGCAGCAGGTCGGGGCAGTAGTAGCGGTGCGGCTCGCGCACGAACGAGTCGTTCGCCGGATCCTGGCACAGGTCGACGAACATCACGCCCATCTCGGCGGTGACGAGCTTCACGACGTTGTAGACCTTCTGCGCCTGCCACTTGATCGCCCTGGAGATCGGGCGCAGGAAGAAGGGCGCGACGCTGAAGTCGTGGCCCGGCATGAGCACCACGTTCTTCGACAGGGTCTTCGCCTTGGCGAGCGCGGCGCGCAGGTCGGCTTCGACCTTCGCGGGACTGCGGAACTCGAGGACGTCGTTGGCGCAGGCATGGATCAGCACCATGTCCGCGTGCTCGATCTCGAGGGAATTGAGCTGGTCCAGCACGCGGCCCACGTTCGCGCCCGACCTGGCGACGTTGATGACGCGGGCATGCGGGAAAGCGGCGGCAATGCGCCCGGCCGTGCTCTCGGCCGGCAGCGCGCCCACGCCGAACGCGGTGCTATCGCCCGCGACGACGATCACGCGGCGGCAGAGCTCGGGGGTGTGTTGGCAGGGCTGGGTGCGGGCGACGATGCGGCGCGAAAAGCGGATTCGCGACATGTAGATCCCCACTACCACCGCGGTGGGAGTGAGCAGGATCGCCAGCAATGTATAGAACGCCCACATGTACCCAAGATGCGCCGGCGGCCTGTGGAAAAACATCGGCGCAACACATGTGGCTCTGTAGGACAAGAGCGACGCGGGGCATCGGTGCGCCGCGACGCGCACCGCACCCCGATATCCGACGTAGGGACCCCCCGACTAACGACGCGCGTATCGCAGCGTGCGGCAGTACTGGAGGAAATCGGCCGAATCGCCGTTGAGGAGCGCCGCGGCGCGGTTGGTCGCGTTCACGTACGCGTTGTGCTCGGCCACGCGCTGGTTGTGGGCGTCCGAGTGGGCGTTGTACGCGGCGACGGCGGCGGTGTCCGAGTTGTTCAGGCGCCGCATCTCGTCCGCCAAGGCCCGGGTTTCCCGGTCGATCGCCTCACGTTCGCGGTCGATGGCCTGCTGGTCCAGGTCCAGCAGGGCCTTGCGATCCCAGAGGCGGTCCTCCTGGACGTTGCAGACGTTCAGGCGGGGGCCGGCGATCTCGGCGCGGGAATACGATGTCTGGGCAAGCGCCGCCACCGGGGCGAGCGCGACGACGAGGGGGATCAGGCAGGCTTTCATGGGGCACCTCCGGGGCACTGGAGAAAGAATGTGGCAGCCCCTTTTGCGGAAAGTTGTTGATTCCATCGGATCACACCCCCACCTCACCTCCCAGTGACCCTCTTCTTCGCCCTCCTCCACCTCTACATCGCCGTCCGGCTGCTGCCCCCGCTGCCCCTGTGGGCGCAGGTGGCGGGCGGGCTCCTCGTCGCGGTGAGCCTCTGGCTCGTGCCGAAGGGCTGGTGGGTTCCCAAGGCCGGGCCGCGCACGATCATGGCGCGCTGGATCGCCATGGGCGCCTTCTCGTGGCTCTTCGTGCTCACGATCCTGCGCGACATCGCCCTGGTGTTCATGCCGTCGTGGGCCGACGAATCCGCCGCGGCCGTGCTTCTCCTCACGCCGCTCATCACCGCGATCGGTTTTGCAATGGCGCGGCGCGTGGCGCGCGTGGTCGACGTCGAGGTGCCGGTGCGCGAGCTTCCCGCCGCGCTCGAGGGCTTCACGATCGCGCAGATCAGCGACGTGCACGTGGGGCCCACCATCAAGCGCGACTTCGTGCAGCGCATCGTGGACCGCGTGAACGGACTCGCCCCGGACATGGTGGCGCTCACCGGCGACCTGGTGGATGGCAGCGTGCTGCAGCTCTCCGCGCACACGGCGCCGCTCGCCGAGCTTCGCTCGCGGCACGGGACGTACGCGGTCACGGGCAACCATGAGTACTACTCGGGCGCCGACGCGTGGATCGGCGAGCTCGAGCGCCTCGGCGCGCACGTGCTGGTGAACGAGAACGTGCTGCTCGATCACGATGGCGCGCACGTCACCGTCGCGGGCGTGACCGATTTCTCGGCGCATCACTTCGATCCGTCGCATCGCAGCGATCCGGAACGCGCGTTGCGCGGAGCGCCCGCCGATGCCGTGAAGGTGCTCCTCGCGCACCAGCCGCGCACCGCGGCTTCGGCGGAGCAGGCGGGCTTCGACCTGCAGCTTTCGGGGCACACGCACGGCGGCCAGTTCTGGCCGTGGAACCTCTTCGTGCGGTTGCAGCAGCCCTTCACGGCGGGATTGCACCGCCTGGGCCGCATGTGGATCTACATCAGCCGGGGCACCGGCTACTGGGGACCGCCGATGCGCTTCGGCATACCCTCCGAGATCACCCGCATCCGCCTCGTCCGCGCTTGACGTCGCGCGGCTTGCCGAAGAGCTGCACGGCGTAGAAATCGTCGATGCCGTCGTGGCGCTTGTGCACGACCGCCACACCCGTCTCGATCACGTCCGGCTCGAGCATGTTGCGCCGATGCCCGGGCGATTCCTTCCAGCCTTCCACCATGCGGCGACCGAGATCCGGCGTGGTGAAGCCCTGGGTGCTGTAGTGGCGCGCGAGGTTCTCGCCGATGCGGCAATACACGTATCCGGCCGCCTTCACGCGGGTGGCCGGCGTGCTGCCATCCACCACGTGGTCGAACTTGCCGGTGCGCGCCATGTACTCGGCGAATTCGCGCGCGGCCTTCTCCAGCTCGGCGTTGGTGCGCAGGACCACGCGTGATTCTCCGGCGCGGAACTGGTTGGTTCCCTCGACGATGATCTTCTCGACCTGCTGGACATCGGCTTGCTTGCGGGGCGCGGCAGTGGTGCCGCAGGCCGCCACGAGGAGCGCGGACAAAATGGGGACAGACCACTTATTCAATTCAATCTGTCCCATTAGCGGATGGACTTGATGAGGTCGTCGGGCGAGTAGATGCGGCCCGCCTTGATAACGCGATAAGCGCGCGCGAGGTTGACCACGCTTGCGGTCGGGTCCGCGTCGAGGATCACGAGGTCCGCGAGGCGCCCGGCCTCGATGCGGCCCAGGTCGCGCTCCATGCGCATCGCCCGCGCGCCGCCCACGGTCGCGGCCCGCAGCACTTCGAGCGGCGTGAGGCCCGCCTGCGCCATGAGCTCCATCTCGCGGAAGACGGACGGGCCGTGGAGCGTGCCCACGTTGCCCGCATCCGTGCCCATCGCCACCGGGATGCCGGCGTCCCAGACCTTCTTGAGGTTGTCGAGCATGGTCTGCGAGGGCTTGATCTCCGGCGGCTTCGCCATCAGGGCCGCGACGCGCTCCGGAACGGCTTCCTTCGGGATCGTGGCGAGGTCGTCCATCATCGGCAGGATTTCGGGATCCGCGCGGCGCTTCTCGATGTCGGTCGCGTGCCACTGGTTCGAGAACATTTGCCGGTAACCCATGATCACGTAGAGCGTCGGGCAGTAGAGCGCCTTGTTCTTCTTCATGAGCGCGATGAATTCATCGTCGATGGGCGCGTCCTCGATCGAATGCACCAGGTAATCCGCCCCCGCGCGCAGCGCCGCCTTGGCCGTGACGAGCTCGGTCGCGTGCACGGCGAGCGGGATGCCGGCCGCATGCGCCGAATCGCCGGCCGCCTTCACCAGCGCTTCCTGGGCGGCGATGTCGTCGCCCGGCCGGTAGATGAACCAGACCTTGATGTAGTCGGCCTTGCGGTCGATCTCCTTGCGCACCAGGTCCACGACCTCGCCGACGGTGGTGGTCTTGATGATGGGCGGATCGCCCAGGTCCAGCTTCACGCGGTCGACCATCGACACGAGCGGGCCCGCCACGATGACGCGCGGGGCGGCGTCGCTCCTGCGCGCCTGCTCGCGCACCTCGAAATTCCAGAACGGGCCGCCGATGTCCACGACGCTGGTCACGCCGCTCGCGAGCCACACCTTGAACGTCGCCGCGAGCCGGGCGCGGTTGCGCGCGTCTTCCTTCGCGTACGGCATGTACGCCCCGAAGTCCGCACCGTCCGGTCGCGTGTAGAGGTTGCCCGACTGGAAGAAGTGCACGTGCGCGTCCACCAGGCCCGGCACGAGCCACTTGCCCCTGGCCTCGATGCGCGTGGCGCCGCGCGGCACGCGCGTGGTCTTCGCGGGGCCCACGCCCACGATGCGGTCGCCGGCGATGATCACCGTCTGGTCGGCCTCCACCGCCTTCGAGGCTTCCCGGTCCGGATGCACGATCGTGGCGCCCACGATCGCGGTGATGCCCTCGGCCGCCTGCGCGGTGATGGTCGCCATGGCGAGGGCCGCCACGGCCAGTCGAACGATTCGCATGTCCGGGATTTTATCCGCGAAACAGCGCCTCACTTCACACCCGCCCACCCCCATTTCGTCGGATTTGGCCCGGCGGGCCGCGGCGCCGTTGCTATCCTTCGGCCCATGTCGACCTTCTTCTTCGTCCTGCGGCACCTGATCGCGTGGGGATCGCTCTGGATCCTCGCGCTCATCTTCTACGTCAACATGTTCCACCGCGACCCGCGCTGGCCGTTCGGGCTGGCCGTGACGCTCACGCTGCTCTATCGCGCCATCGTCTCGTTCTCCCATGCGCGGCGCGTGAAGATGATCGCCGACCGCGTGGACGGCAGCACGCTTTCCAGCCGCCACCGCCGGCGCGTCGAGATTCCGCTCGCGGCCGACGAGGCCTTCGCGCTCGTCGAGGCCGCCGTACGCGAGCTGCCCCACGTCGAGAACGTCGAGAGCGCGAAGGACAGCCTGCAGGTGCGCGCGCAACTGAAGCGCGTGAACCCTTACCTGCATGGCAAGAACGGCCCGCGGCGCCTGGGCGGCGCGGCCGGCGCGAGGAAGAACCTCATCCTCGCCACCGTGACCCCCGGCGAGAGCGTCTCCAGCCTCACGTTGATCTGCGAGCCCGAGGGCGGCGCGTGGGTGGACTGGTTCATGGTGGACGACGCGACCAACCTCGAGAACGCGGAAGCCATCACGCGCGCGCTCTCGAGGCGCATCGCCGAGCATCGCAGGGGGGAGCAGGCCGCGGCGCGGCAGACCGCCACGGAGAAGGAGCTCACGGTGGCCAAGCTGAACGTGCTCGAGGCGCAGGTCGAGCCGCACTTCCTCTACAACACGCTCGCCAGCGCGCAGCTCCTCACGAGGAGCGATCCCGCGCGTGCCGACGAGATGCTGGGCAACCTCGTCGTCTACCTGCGCAACTCGATGCCGCGCACGGAGGGCGAGATGTCCACGCTTGCCCTGGAGCTGGAACGCGCCCGCGCGTACCTGGAGATCATGAAGATCCGCATGGGCGAGCGGCTCGCGGTGCAGGTGCAGGTGCCCGACACGCTGCGCGCGACGCCGATGCCGCCGATGATGCTGCAGACGCTGGTGGAGAACGCGATCAAGCACGGCCTCGAGCCCCTGACGGGCGGCGGCACCATCTGGATCATCGCGCGCGAGAGCGACGGCAAGGTGTCGGTCACGGTGGCGGACAACGGGCGCGGATTCGGCGGGGACAGCGCGGGAACCGGCGTGGGCCTGAAGAACGTGCGCGAGCGCCTCAAGCTCGCGTATGGTGGCGAAGCCGCGCTCGCCATCGGACCGAATTTCCCGAACGGCGTGGCCGCCTCGATCGTCATTCCTGTCCATGCCTAAAGCCGTCATCGCGGAGGACGAAGCCCTGCTTCGCGCGGAGCTGGTGTCGCAGCTGCGGCGCGCGTGGCCGGAGCTCGAGATCGCCGCCGAGTGCGAGGACGGCGCCACCGCGCTCGACGCCATCGACGTGCATCGCCCCGAAGTGGCCTTCCTCGACATCCGCATGCCCGGCATCACCGGGCTCGAGGTCGCGGCCGCCGCCGCCGAGGCCTCGCCGCAGACCCAGGTGGTCTTCGTGACCGCATACAACCAGTACGCCATCGACGCGTTCGACCGCGGCGCCGTGGACTATCTGCTGAAGCCCATCGCGCCCGACCGGCTCGCCGCCACCGTCGCGCGCGTCAAGTCGCGGCTCGCGACCGGCGCCAACGACGCGCAGGCGTTCGCCGCCGTGGTGGAGCAGCTGCGCTCGAAGCTGCCCGCGCAGGCGCGCCCGGAGCCGATGCAGTGGATCACCGCCACCGTCGGAAAGGAGACACGCCTCATCATGGTGGACGACGTCGCCTACTTCCAGGCGGACAACAAATACACCGTCGTGATGACCGGCGAGGGCGAGGCCCTCATCCGCAAGCCGATCCGCGAGCTCCTGGACGTCCTCGACCCCACGCACTTCAAGCAGATCCACCGCTCGACCATCGTCAACATGAAGGCCATCGCCGCCGTGACCCGCGACGACTCGGGCCGCGGCACCATCCGGCTGAAGAACCGGGCGGAGACGCTGCCCGTGAGCCTGACCTTCATGCCGGTCTTCAAGGGGATGTAGCGCCGATATTCCGGAGCCGGCACGGGGCATTTACGGCCCGCCCGGTGTGACAAATGTCATCATTTCCGGACTGTTACCGATGTAGTATCCGAACCGGCGCAACCCGTTTCCCCTTTCCCAGAAATGCCGCAAACCGCGACGGCCACAACCACGCCTTTCGACGCCATCCTGGTGCAGAGCCGGGACCTGCTTCGCGAGCAGCTGGCCGCGTCCGTGACGGCCATGTTCGACAACGCCGAGACGGCGTTGAACGAGCTCGCCGAGAAGGAGAAGGACGAGGAGGCGCAGAAGCGCTACCTCGACGCGCGTGATCTGGCCGCCTCGAATCGCGAGGTGATCGAAAGCCAGTTCCGCCAGCGCCTGACCAGCGAGTTCCAGAAGCGCACCAACAAGGCGAAGAAGATCGGCGTGAGCCTCTCGGACATCAGCCTCGACGACATGGCGCTGGTGGGCGAGGACGATCTGAACGAGACGCTCAAGTTCAACGACATGGCGGCCAAGCTCAAGCGCTACTGCGAGGAGGAGCTGGGGGCGCTGGACCAGCGCGTGGGCGTGCTGCTCGGAGACGCGAGCCTCGAGTCCGACGACAACCCGTTCGGCCCGCAGACCATCTGCGACGCGTACAAGCAGGCCTGCCAGAAGATCGACGCGCCGCTCGAGATCCGCATGGTGTTCCTGAAGCTCTTCGACGACCACGTCGCCGACACCATCCGCTCGAGCTACAAGGACGTGAACCAGCTGCTCATCGACAACTCGATCCTGCCCAAGATCCGCTACGGCATCTCGAAGTCGGAGAGCAAGGACCGGCCGGCACCGGGCCTTCCCGAGATCGACAAGCCGAAGGCCTCGGGGGAAGACGCGCCGGCAGCCGGGGCGCAGGACATGTTCGCGCAGCTCGCGAAGCTGATGGGCGGCGCGGGCGGTGCAGGCGCGGGAGGAGGAGCACCGGGCATGGGCGTGGGCGGCGTGCCGCTCGTGCAGGGCCCCGCGCTCATGAGCTCGCTCACGCAGCTGCAGGTGGGCGACCTCGCCGCGCTCGGCGAAGCGGCCGCGGAGCTGGGCCCGATCCTCGCGGAGGCGGGCAACCTCAAGAACGTCCTGCACCAGCTGAAGACCAGCAGCGTCGGCCAGAGCATGGGCCAGGTCGACTCGATGACGCTCGACATCGTCGCGATGCTCTTCGACCAGCTGTTCGACGATCCCAAGATTCCCATCGCGCTGAAGGGCCTCATCGGCCACCTGCAGCTGCCCATGCTGAAGGTCGCGATCGCGGACAAGGAGCTCTTCACGAAGAAGGAGCATCCCGCGCGCCAGCTGCTCGACACGCTGGGACAGATCGGGCTGCGCCTGCCGCCGGACTTCGGGGCGGAGAACCCGCTCTTCGGCAAGCTCGAGAAGTTCATCAAGGAGCTGGTCGACGGTTTCCAGGAAAAGATGGAGATCTTCGACAAGGTGCGCGCGGAGCTCGAGGAGATCATCTCCGAGCAGGACGCGTTCGTCGCGCAGGAGATGGAGGCCTCGTCGAAGGAGCTGGAGCTCTCCGAGCGGCTCTCGCTCGCGAAGGTGTCGGCCGAGGACGAGATCAAGAAGCGCGTCGGCGGCCACATGGAGATCCCGCGGCCGATCGTGCGTTTCCTCGCGCTGCAATGGATCAAGTACCTGGTCGTCGTGGGCGCCCGCGACGGCAGGGAAGCCGAATCGTGGAAGCAGGCGCTGCAGACGATGGACGATCTGCTCGAGAGCATCCGTCCCAAGGCGACGGTGGAGGAGCGCCGCGGCGTGGCCCGAATCATCCCGGCGCTCCTGAAGAGACTGCGCACCGGCGTCACCGAATCCGGCATCGAGGACGCGGTATCCCAGGCGTTCTTCCAGGAATTGATGAAGTGCCACACGGAAGTGATGCAGGGCGCGAAAGCGCCGGCCGCGGAGCCTGCGAAGCCGGCCGCGGACACGCTCACGAAGAAACCGGTGGCGACCGATTCCACGCTGAAGAAGCCGGTGGCCACCGACTCGACGCTCAAGAAGCCTGCGGTGACCGATTCGGCGACGAAGAAGCCGGTCGCCACCGATTCGACCTTGAAGAAGCCCGCGGCGCCCAAGCCCGCGCCCGTGGCCGAGGAGCTCGACTTCACCGCGCCCGTGGAAGTGAACAACCCGTTCGGCACGG
>Ga0207691_10006954_pt1 | contig 10912 bp, 11 predicted proteins | sample KBSM13metaG_FD_184327 | JGI IMG/M metagenome (GOLD analysis project Ga0207691, IMG submission 184327) | Miscanthus rhizosphere microbial communities from Kellogg Biological Station, Michigan, USA - KBS M1-3 metaG (SPAdes) (version 2) | ecosystem: Host-associated > Plants > Roots > Rhizosphere >...
GCGGCGTGCTCGGCTCGATCCTCGGCGGCGCGAAGCGTCGCTGATGCGCATCACGGCGGCTCAGATGCCGCCGTACCACTCGTAGCCTTCGTCTTCCCAGTAGCCTCCCTTGCCGCCGCGAATCTTCGAAAAATCGGCGACGAGCTCGATCGCGCGGACGTACTTCGCCTGCTTGTAGCCGAGCTGGCGCTCGACCCGACAGCGCAGCGGCGCGCCGTTGCTGACCGGCAGCGCCTTGTCGTTGAGCTCGTAGGCGAGGATCGTCTGCGCGTGCCGGGCATCATCCATGTCGATGCTCTCGTAGTAGCGCGAATCGCGCCCTTCGAGCGACGGCCCGTCCATCGAGTCGTAGCAGCGGAAGAGAACGTACCTGGCCTCCGCCTGCGGCTGCACCTGCTCGAGGATGTAGCTCAGCTGCACGCCCTTCCACTTGCCGATGCAGCTCCAGCCCTCGACGCAGTCGTGGCGCGTGATCTGGGTCCGCGCCGGCATGGCACGCAGCGCGTCGAGCGTGAACTCGGCGGGTTTCGCCACCAGGCCGCCGACCGCGAGCTTGTAGCCGGCGAAGCCGCTGTTGCGAAGCGCCACATAGTCGGCGTCGCCCGGGCTCAGCGTGCCGTTGCTGCGAAACACGGGCGCCACCTGCGACGGCTCGAATTCCTGCGCCATCGCCCGGCGCGGCGCGACCACGCCGGCAGCGGCGTGGCTCAGCCTCTCGGCGCTCTTCAGCGTGTCGACGAAAGCCTCGTTGCGCGACAGCCGGTCGCAGCCGGTGAGCATCGCCGCGCCCGCCGCCGCGACCGCACCGCGCAGCAGACGACGCCGGACGCGCTGGGGCGCGCGCATCAGGGTGAAGGTCCTGCTCATGGACGAACCTCGGGCGAAGCCGGATCGGGAGGCACCTTGTACCAGCCGGTGATCATCGAGCGCATCTCGTTCCAGACGCCGGCGACGATGACCTCGAAGACATGGATGACGACGAACAGCAGCAGTCCGGCAGCGGCGAGAAAGTGCAGCGAGCGCGCGGACTGCCGGCCGCCGAGCAGATCCACCCAGCCGGTGACGACCGTGTCGAGGCGGGGCGAGAGCGCCATCCCGGCGATCACGATCAGCGGCAGCAGGACGAAGATGACGATCAGGTAGGTCAGGCTCTGCAGCACGTTGTAGCGTGTCGCCGCGGCGCCGGTCGGATGCTTGAACTTGAGGTGATCGACGATCGAGCGGCCGATGTTCGCGAGCTCCTGCCGGGTCGGCACGAGATCCTTCACCAGGTGCCGGCTGAAGATCGTGTAGAGCACGTAGGCGATGCCGTTGACGACGAACAGCCAAGCGAAGAAGAGATGCCAGTGGCGCGCCATCGCCAGCCACTGCGGCCCGGGGATCGTCGCCCAGCTCGGAAAGCCGCGCTCGGTCGGCCGGCCGTCGACCTTCGAGATGCCGAGCACGCCGGTGGTCGTGAATTCGACGCTGCCGAGACGGGTCTTGCCGACGGGGCCCTGGGGCGTGTTCACGCCGCGGATCGAGAGCCACGGCGTTCCGGTCACCGAATCGTGGCCCCAGTAGAGCGTCGGGTGGGCGTTGAAGATGTTGAGGCCGCTGCCGAGCAGGATCGCCATGCAGACGACGTTGATCCAGTGCATCACGCGCACCGGCAGGCGATGGCGGTAGATGCTCTGCGGCGCAACCGCCGGCGGCGTCGCGACCGCGATCGCTTCGGCTTCGATGTCCATCGGTTCTCCTGAGGGCCTGCTGCAGCTTGTCGCGCCGCGGGCACGCTCCTTACAGCGTCGCGCAGCCTAGGGCAGCGCGCTCATCCGGGTCTGCGGCCGCAGAAGAATACGCGCTTCGCCGCCGACGCTGGCGATCACGCCGTTGGCGGCAAAGCTCGATGGCGCTTCGGGCTCGAGCACGGCGATCGCGAGGTTCGCGAGCGGCTGCTCGAGCGAGACGTAGTAGCCGCCGGCGGCAAGGTCGAGCAGCGCCGGGGTCGTCTGCACGCGCAGCCGCGTGGTGGCACCGGCGTTGGCTGCGGCGCCGCGCGTCGCCATCGTCTCGCGTCCGCTCTCGCGGTAGGTCTCGCCGCGCACCTCGGCCGCCTCGTCGAGCTGTTGCACCTCGATGCCGAGCAGGCGCAGCCGCTGCACCGCCTCGCCCTCGGAGGCGGCGAGCCAGTAGCCGCACGGCCGCGGCCGGCTCTTCAGCACCCGCAGCTGCAGTGACGATTCCCAGGCGACGTTGAGGCGCCTGATCTCGCCGCTGTCGCGGTCGATGATCGAGTACGCGTACTCGCCCGGCGTCGGCGCCGCGTCGAGGACGACCTCGCCCCGACACGCCAGCGACGCCGTCTCGCGGTCGACGAACTGGCGCAGCTTGACCAGGTCGGCGGCGTGGTGGGCAGCGCTCTCGAGCACGCTCGTCGTCGCCACCACCTGCGCCTGGACGCGCCGCTTCAGGTCGGTGCGGCCGATGCCGCCGCCTCGCGTCTCGACCAGCAGGCTGACCGCGTTGCGCAGGCCGTTCGCGTTGCGCCCGATCTGCGGCCCGACGCCGCCCATCGCCAGCGTGCGGTCGGCCGGATCGGCCGATGTCGTCGCGTACCAGTCGCTGCTGAGCCCCGCGCTCTTCAGGCTCGCGATCATCGGCTGGCGAAACCATTCTTCCGCGGCACGTGTGATGAAAGGCGGCAGATTGGGGACGGTGGCGTACTGGAGCAAGGCGTCGAAGCGCTGCACGCCGCCGAACTTGACGTTGAAGCCGGCGTCGACCGGGTACTCGTGCAGGTCGAGCACGACCACCGGCGCACGCTCGGCGATCAGCCGCGTGAGCGACCGCGCCTCGGGCGTTCGCAACAGGAGATGGTCGCGGTTGACGTCGGTGCCGTTGGCGGCGACACGCGTGGATGCGTCGGCGCCGTCGGGGTTGGCGCGCGGCACCAGGATGACGTCGATCCGATCGAGAACGCCGAGGCGTCCGCTCGCGAGCTCCTGGGCAACGACGATCAGCGCCTCGGTGCCTGCCGGTTCGTCGCCGTGCTGGCCGGCCATGACGACGACCGCGGGTCGACGCGCGCCGGTCGCGGCGACGCCCGATGCCGCCAGCGCCGCTGCTGGCGCAGGCCGGGTGAAGGCGATCGCCTCGATCGGCCGGCCGGACTGCGAGCTGCCGAGGGCCAGGACCTTGATCTCGCTGCCGCGCTCGCCGATCGTCGCATTGCGCTCGAGCCCGAACAGGATCGAGCGCAGCTCGTCGTCGCGCGTCATCGCCTCGCGGCCGGGCTCGAACGCCGGCGAGGCGAAGGTCAGCGCCGGCTCGGGGAAATGCGCCGCGACGGCTGCCGGAACCGCCGGCCCCGCGGCCAGCGACGGCGTGGCGGCGACGACGAGCGGCGGCACCGGCCGCGCCGGCACCGGCTGCGCAACCGCCGTGGCCGCCGAGCCGGACTCTGCCGCGCTGCGCGGCGGCGCGCTTGCCGCCGATGGCGGCGCCGGCCCGGTCGCAGCGACGGCGGGGCCCGGCTCCGGCAACGGCGGCAACTTGAACGGCGTACCGCACGCCGCCAGCAGCAGGCACGCCGCCGTGACGCCGGTGCGCCGCCGATCGAGCCAGCCAACCCCTGCCCGCATCCGCCTCTCTCCTCGGCACCGAAGGGTGCGCCGAGGCCAATATAGCCCCGGCGCGTCCATCGGCGCCGCATCGTCGCCGCTTCGCGCCGCATGCCGGCATTCCATCGCAGCGCGACGGCGGCGACGCGCGCCTCGCCCAGAATCGCGCCATGAGCCTGGCCGCCGTGTCGCCCGCACCCGCACCGCCCGACCGCTGGCGGCGCTTCCTGTTGCGCGGCCTGCGGGTCGAGTTCGCGGCGCTGGTCATTGCCATCTGCCTGTGGGCGACCTTCCGCCAGGATTTCGGCATCACGGTGGTCTACTCGATCTGCATCTCGACGATGTGCTGGCTGCTGATCGACATCGGCCGCAGCGTCGTCGCCGCATGGCTGCCGTCGAACGAAGCCAGCGGCGGCAACAACTGGCCACGCGGAATCTGGATCGTCGCGATCGTCGTCGTCGGCGCGGTGCTCGGCTACGCCGCGGGCAACGAGATCGCCAACCGGTTGACCGGCCTGCAGCTGCCGGGACCCTTCAACGCCGGGCCGCGGCAGACGCTGTCGCTGCTGGTGATGGCACTCGTTCCGGCGATCGTCGTCACCTATTTCTTCCGCTCGCGCGAGCTGATCGCGACGCAGCGCCAGGCGGTCGAGCGCGCCGAGCGGCAAGCCGCCGAGCAGCAGCTGAAGCTGCTCGAATCGCAGCTCGAGCCGCACATGCTGTTCAACACCCTGGCCAACCTGCGCGCGCTGATCGCGGTCGATCCGGTGCGCGCCCAGGCGATGCTCGATCGCCTGATCGGATTCCTGCGCGCCTCGCTCGCCGGCTCGCGCGTCGGTGCGCAGACGCTCGCGATCGAGTTCGACCGCCTGCGCGACTACCTGGCGCTGATGCAAGTGCGAATGGGCCCGCGCCTGGCGACCCGTTTCGATCTCGCGGCCGACACGGCGGCGGCGCAGGTGCCGCCGCTGTTGCTTCAGCCGATCGTCGAGAACAGCATCAAGCACGGCCTCGAGCCGAAGCGCGAAGGCGGCAGGATCGAGGTCGGCGCCGCACGCGAGGGCAAAGCGCTGGTGATCCGGATCCGCGACACCGGTGTCGGTGCCGGCGCGGGTCTCTCGCTCGGAGCCCCCGGCCCGTCGTTGCCGGGCGGCGGCGGCTTCGGCCTCGGCCACGTGCGGGAGCGGCTCGCCACCCTGTACGGCGGCGCCGCGTCGTTCGACCTCGTTCCAGCGGATGACCCCGAGGGCGGGATGCTCGCCATCGTCCGACTGCCCTTCATCCCGGAGCCGGTCGCATCGTCGGCAGCGTCGGCCACCTGAGCGGCGAGCGATGGCAGCGCGCGCCCTGATCGCCGAAGACGAGCCGCTCCTGGCGGCGACGCTCGGCGCCGAGCTCGCGAAACTCTGGCCCGAGCTCGCGCTGGTCTCGGTCGTGGGCGACGGCCAGAGCGCGGTCGAGCAGACGCTGGCGCTCCGGCCCGACGTCTGCTTTCTCGACATCCGCATGCCCGAGATGACCGGGCTCGAGGCAGCACAGGCGCTGGCCGAGGACTGGCCCGACGACGCCGCTCCCTTCCCGCTCGTCGTCTTCGTCACCGCGTACGACCAGTACGCGCTGCAGGCGTTCGAGCGCGCGGCGTTCGACTACGTCCTGAAGCCGGTCGAGACAGCGCGCCTGGCGCACACCTGCGCCCGCTTGCGCAGCGCGCTCGCGGCCCGCTCGACCGCCGCGTCGGCGGTGGCCGGTGCGGCCTCGGCGAGCACCGGATCGACCGGGCTCGCCGCCGCGGTCGAGCAGTTGCGCACGCTGCTCGCGACGCCGACCACGGCGCCGGCGCCGCTCGAGCCGTTGCGCGTGATCCAGGCCGGGATCGGCAATGCGATCCACATGGTGCCGATCGACGAGGTCGTCTACTTCGAAGCAGCCGACAAGTACATCCGCGTACTGACGGCGTCACGCGAGTACCTGATCCGGATCGCGCTGCGCGAGCTGTTGCCGCGCCTCGATCCGGGCCGCTTCTGGCAGATCCATCGCGGCACCGTGGTTCGGGCCGACGCGATCGCCTCGGCCGAGCGCGAGGACAGCGGCCGGGTCACGCTGCGCCTGCAAGGCCGGCCCGAGAAGCTCGTCGTCAGCCGCCTGCACGCGCCTCGATTCAAGGCGATGTAGCGGCGCTCGCGGGAGATGCGAGCGCCGCCGTGGGTTAGCGGCGCCAGCCGCCGTGGTCGTCGCGGCCGCGATGGTCGTCGTTGCCACGCCGGCCATCGTTGCCTCGGCCATCGTGACGCCAACCGTCGTTGCGCCAGCCGTCGTTGCGCCAGCCGACGCCGTGGCCGCCCCAGAAACGCGGCAAGGGCGGCGGAGGCGGCAGCCAGACACGTGGCGCGGGCGCGTAGACGCGCGGCGGGTAATAGGGTGCGGCCGGATACACGGGCGCCGCGTAGTACGACGGTGCCGCGTAGTACGGCGCCTCGCCGACGAACGCGGTCACCGGTGGCGCGCTGATGCCGATCGACCAGTTGACTCCACCCGCATGGGCGGCACCGGCGGTCAGCAGGGTCGCGGCCGCCGCGGCGGCGAGAACGAACGAGCGTTGCATGGTCCTTGTCTCCATCTGCGCACGCAACGATGCATGCATGCAGTGACAACGCCTGCCCGCCGGCGCGACGTTGACGCCGGCGACGTTGCCGAAGGTAAAGAGATGTGGCCGGCGCCCACGCTGGACGATCGAGCGGGCCTCCTAGAATCTGCGCTCGCCATGACCAGCCCCAAGGAACCCACCGCCCCCGGCAGCAATTTCTTGCGTCAGATCATCGAGCGCGACCTGGCCGAGGGCACCTATGCCGGCCGGCACTTTGCCGGAACGCCCGGCGACGCGGCGCATCACGCGGCGGCACCGCCCGATCCGGCGCGCATCCGGACGCGCTTTCCGCCCGAGCCGAACGGCTACCTGCACATCGGCCACGCCAAGAGCATCAGCCTCAACTTCGGCCTGGCCAACGACTATGGCGGCATCTGCCACCTTCGCTTCGACGACACCAACCCCGAGAAGGAAGAGCAGGAGTACGTCGACGCGATCATCGAGGCCGTTCACTGGCTCGGTTACGACTGGACCGCGCCTGAGCCGGCGCTCGGCGGCGCGCCGACCAGCCACCTCTACTTCGCAAGCGACTACTTCGACTTCATGTACCGCGCCGCCGAGGCGCTCGTCGGCGCTGGCCATGCCTACGTCGACGAGCAGAGCGCCGAGGAGATGCGCGCCAGCCGAGGCGACTTCGGCCATCCGGGACAGGAGAGCGTCTATCGTCATCGCACTCCAGAGGAAAACCTGACGCGGCTGCGCCAGATGAAGAACGGCGAGCTCGCCGATGGCGCCGCCGTGCTGCGCGCCAGGATCGACATGGCGAGCCCGAACATCAACCTGCGCGACCCGGCGCTCTACCGTATCAAGCGGGCGACCCATCACAACACCGGCGACCGTTGGTGCATCTACCCGATGTACACCTACGCCCATCCGATCGAGGACGCGCTCGAGAACGTCACCCACTCGGTCTGCACGCTCGAGTTCGAGGACCAGCGGCCGTTCTACGACTGGCTGCTCGACACGCTGTGCGATCTCGGCCTGCTCGCGCGGCCGCGGCCGCATCAATACGAGTTCGCGCGCCTCAACGTCACCTATGTCGTCACCAGCAAGAGGAAGCTCAGGCAGCTCGTCGACGAGAAGATCGTCGACGGCTGGGACGATCCGCGCATGCCGACGCTCGTCGGCCTGCGCCGGCGAGGCTACACGCCCGAGTCGATCCGGGTCATGTGCGAGCGCGCCGGCACCAGCAAGGCGGGCGGCTGGACCGACTACTCGAGCCTCGAGATCGCGCTGCGCGACGACCTCGAGTCGAAGGCGCCGCGGGCGATGGCGGTGCTCGAGCCGATCCGGCTGACGCTCGTCAACTGGGCCGAGATCTTCGACAGCGATTCGCATCGCGAGCCATGCCATGCGCCGGCGCATCCGCAACGGCCGGAGCTGGGAATGCGCGAATTCGGCCTCGGTCCCGAGCTGTGGATCGAGCGCGACGACTTCGCCGAGGTGCCGGCCAAGGGATTCTTCCGCCTCTTCCCCGGCAATCGGGTTCGCCTCAAGTACGGCTACGTCGTCGAGTGCACCGGCTGCGAGAAGGACGCGAACGGCGGCGTCACCCGCGTCCTCGCGAAGCTCGTCGCCGACACGCGCAGCGGCACGCCAGGCGCCGACGCGGTCAAGGTCAAGGGCACGCTCACCTGGCTCGCCGTCGACGATGCCCTGCCGGCCGAAGTGCGCCTCTACGATCGCCTGTTCAACGAGCCACACCCCGACGCCGGCGGCAAGGACTTCAAGGCGAGCCTGCATCCCGACAGCAAGAAAGTCGTCGCCGGATATGTCGAGCGCTCGCTCGCGACCGCGCAGCGCGGCGATCGCTTCCAGTTCGAGCGCCACGGCTACTTCGTCGCTGACCTGGTCGACCACGACCCCGCGCGGCCGGTCTTCAACCGCACCGCGACGCTGCGCGACACCTGGTCGCGCTAGCGGATGGTCACATCGGCGGCTGGAAGCCGTCGCGGCCGGCGGTGATGCGCAGCGCCGTCGCTTGGCCATTCCTGTTCTGAGCCGTCACGATCACCTTCGCACCCGCAACGAGCAGGGAACGGTCGCCCGGCTTGAGCGTCACCACCGGCACGCCCTCGGGAACGACGATCGTCTTCTCGCCGTCCTTGTAGCGCAGTGTCATCGTCCGACCTTTGGCGCCGGGGGCGATCGTCGCGACAGTGGCGTTGGTCATCTGCGAGCCCGGCTGGAGGTCCCAGGCCGAATGGCCCTCGGCGGTGCCGCGCGCGCTCTCGGGGAACACCAGCACCTCGAGCGCGGCGAGCGTGCCGTCGGCGGCGGGCAGCGACGCGATGCCGACGAAGCTGCCGGACTGGATCGCCGTCGCGTCGATCGGCAGCACCTCGCTGACGGTGACGTTGTCGGCGAGAGCGAGAGTCATGGTTTCGCCGTTGCGCTCCTTGAGGACTAGCGTGGTCGGGTCGATCTTCTCGATCGTCCCGCGCAGGCGCATCGTCGGCGTTGTCGGCTGGGCCATGACGGCGCCGACGCAGAGCGCGAGCGCGGCGAGCCAAGTCTTGCTCATCTCGACTTCTCCAGGCTAGGCCAGAATCGGGCCATGACGAACCCATTTTCTCGCACTATCCTCGCGATTTCCACCACCCTCGTGGCGCTTGCATGGCACTCCGGTGCCAGCGCTCAGCCGGCGAGTTCGGTCGCCGCGTCGCCTGGCCTGGTCTACAAGTCGCTGCGCGAAGGCACGGGTGCCAGCCCGACCGCGGCCGACACGGTCAAGGTCCACTATCGCGGCACGCTCGTCGACGGCACCGAGTTCGACAGCTCGTACAAGCGCAATTCGCCGGCGACGTTTCCGCTTGGCCGGGTCATCAAGTGCTGGACCGAAGGGGTGCAGAAGATGAAGGTCGGCGGCAAGGCCGAGCTCGTCTGCCCGCCCGAGCTGGCGTACGGCACGCGCGGTGCCGGCAGCGCTGTTCCGCCGAACGCGACGCTGCGCTTCGAGGTCGAGCTGCTCGAGATCAACCCGCGCTGAACGCGGCAACGCCGCCGCTGCTTGCGCAGGGGCGGCGTTGGCCCGAGCAAGCGCGGATCAGCGGTAGACGTGCTCGCCGCGGTTCGACTTCCACGAATTCTCGAAGTAGCTCGCGTCCTCGTCGTTGCGCGGGCGCACGGCCATCAGGATGCCGCCTTCGCGGATGCCCTTGTCGTACTCCTTGACGCGCTCTTCCGGGATGCCCCAGCCGATCAGCGCGCCGACGATGCCGCCGGTGGCCGCACCGGCACCTGCACCGGCGATCGCCGCCGCCAGCGGGCCGGCGATGACGAGACCGAGGCCGGGCAAGGCGATGGTCGTGCCGACTGCGGCGATCGCGGCGGCGATGGCGCCGAGGCTGCCGCCGATCGCGCCGCCGATGCCGGCGCCTTCGGCGGCCTTGGTGCCGAGCTCGGTTTCCTTGCCGGCCGTGGTGCCGGAGAAGTGGCGCTTGCGGGTGTCGTCGGACATGACGAGGTTGACGTCATCACGGTTGTAGCCGCGGTCCGAGATCGACTGGTAGGCGCGCTCGGCGCTGTCGCGATCGCGAAAGAGGCCGGTGAGCATGGGGCCGTTGCTGTTCATGTTGCGTCACTCCTGGTACGGGTTGAACGGAGCCCGAAGCATGGAGTGGCGGGTGCCCGCAGCAAAGCGGAAGCGACCGCCTGAGCGGGTCGTCTCGGCGGCGCGGTCGACGTCGGCGCACTCCTACAGCGCGGACAAAAACGCCGACGGGGTCAGTCGCAGGCGTCTACCGGCGTCGGATTCAGTCGCGGGCGTCTGCCGGTGTCAAAAAGTGCCGCACCAGCGGAACGGTGAGCATGAGGCACGCCGATGCGGCGAGCGCCATCGGCAGCACCGACCCGGTGGCGCTCATCGTCCAGGCGCCGACCAGCAAGGCGGCATGACCGGTGGCGTACAGCTTGAGCGGCCGGACGAGGCGGGCCGAAATCTTCCTGGGCATTGGCGATCTCCCTGAGCCGGGCCAGTGTGACAGGGGCAGTGCACTCCGGGTACGCCGACGGCTGTCCGAACCGTTGAAATCGTGCACTGTTGGCGCGGTAGCAACGCCCGGCGAAAGCTTCGCGGGTTCCTGACGCCGCGATGCGGCCGCAGCCTACAGGTGGGCGCTCGGGCGCGGGCGACATTGGGCAGCTTGACTCGTCGACATTCGTCATGCGCCCGCCTCGCTCTTCTCTCGTTCTCTCGCTCTTCGTCGTCACCGCCACGGTCGCCGCCTGCGGCGACGTCGCCAAGCTGCCGGTCAGTGCCGGCATCGGCCCCCAGCCGACTCTGCCAGCGCCGCACAAGACGCTGATTCCGACGGTGAAGGTCGCCCCGGCGGAAGGCTGGGCGGCGGGCGACAAGCCGGTCGCCGCCGCCGGCCTCGCGGTCACCGCCTACGCGAGCGGCCTCGACCATCCGCGCTGGCTCGCGGTGCTGCCCAACGGCGACGTCCTCGTCGCCGAGACCAATGCACCGCCCAAGCCCGAGGACGGCAAGGGGATCAAAGGCTGGGTGATGAAGCAGCTGATGAAGCGCGCCGGCGCCGGCACGCCGAGCGCCGACCGGATCACTCTCCTGCGCGGCGTCAATGGCGACGGCACGGCCGAGTCGCGCGACGTCTTCCTCGAGCGCCTGCATTCGCCGTTCGGCATGACGCTGGTCGGTAACGAC
>Ga0207691_10006955_pt1 | contig 10911 bp, 12 predicted proteins | sample KBSM13metaG_FD_184327 | JGI IMG/M metagenome (GOLD analysis project Ga0207691, IMG submission 184327) | Miscanthus rhizosphere microbial communities from Kellogg Biological Station, Michigan, USA - KBS M1-3 metaG (SPAdes) (version 2) | ecosystem: Host-associated > Plants > Roots > Rhizosphere >...
CGCCCTTCGTGATCTCCTCGATCGTCGCGTGGAACTTGAAGTCGATGCCCTTGCGAACCGCAATCTGCATGAGACGGTCGACGATCTGTTGGTCGTAGCCGCGTAAAAGCACGTCGGTGCGGTTCACCAATGTGACCTTGCTTCCGAACTGGTGGAAAATGCCGGCGAATTCGTTCGCGATGTAGCCGCCGCCGGCAATGACGATCCGCTCCGGCAGCTTTTCGAGGTGGAAGGTCTCATTGGAGCTGATGGCATGCTCGATCCCGGGGATGTCGGGCATGAGCGGACGAGCGCCCGTGGCAATCAAGATCTTGTCGGCAGTAACGGTCTTTCCCGACGCGAGCTTGATCGAATGGGGTCCTGCGAGTTCGCCCCGCTCCTTGAAGATCTTCACGTCATGGTTGGTGAGCGTCTCGGTATAGGCACCTTCCAGCCGCCCAACTTCGGCAAGCACGTTGTCGCGCAGCGTTGGCCAATCGAAGCGCTTGGTTGGCACGTCCCAACCGAACATGGCCGCATCGTCCAGATCTTCCGCGAAGTGCGCACCGTAGACGAGCAGCTTCTTCGGCACGCAACCGCGGATCACGCAGGTGCCGCCAACCTTGTACTCTTCGGCGACTGCAACACGGGCTCCATAGGCCGCCGCAACCCGCGAAGCCCGGACGCCGCCGGAACCCGCACCGATGACGAATAGGTCGAAGTCGCTCAATTCTTGATCACTCCAACAGGCTGGAACCAGGCTGCGCGGCCCTTGAAGTCAGCCGTCACCACGAAATGCTTCAGGGTCGGCGTTCCGACGTTCAGCGCCGCCCGACTCGATGTCTCGTCCACGCTCGCTTCGACATCCCGAAACGTCTGGCCGGCAAGGGTCAGCTCAGGCAACACGACTACATCGCGCTCGATCTCGCCGCCGATACCGCCGCCCTTCATCTTCCCGATGGGTTTCAGCCCCATCTGTGCCGCAAGCTCCTTGCTGATCATCACGCCTGTGCCGTTCCCGAAATCGAGCACGGCGTGAGCGTCGAACTTCCCGAGCGTCACCGGGACAGTCTCGATGCCGCCTTGCGTCGTCAGCGGGAGCCTGGTCCCGGCAGGCGCTTCCTTCGCGCTAAGGGCGCGGACATCCGACTTGGCGAGGTCGATGCGGATTGGCGCCGCGTCGAACACCTCGCGACCGATAATCGCGCGCGTCGGCCGCTTGATCAGCCGCGTAGAGAGGGCGGTAATGTCCATCACCACGACCTCGGTCGAGGGAATGATCTGGCCGAGCGCTTCTATGCGGACCCCAGGTACGACACTCACTTCCTCTTCGCCGCCCGATCCCTTCATCTGGATGGCCTTGCCGGGGCCGAACTTCGCTTCCTTCGCGAGGACTGGATCGACGAGCGTGGATTCGGCGCCGCTATCGAGTAGCGCCTCCGTCTGCACGCCGTTGATCTTCGCAGTGATGAACAAACGTCCGTGGTCGACGATCAAGGGCTCTGCCGCTGCATTGGCAGATAGCGCCAGCAGGCTCACGAAAAGCAGGCACTTCATAGTCCAGCTCTCTGGATGAGCGAGCGGGTAGACCTATCGAAGCTCTCGTCATCGGCGGACACGTCGAGCTTGCGCGCGATCTCCTTGCCTAGCTCGACGCCGAACTGGTCAAACGGATTGATTCCGAGCAGCACCGCATTGGCGAACGTGCGGTGCTCATAGAAGGCAAGCAGCGCACCCAGTGCTCGTGCGTCCAGCCGCTGGAGCAGGACAGTCGTGCTGGGCCGGTTTCCCGGATAGCTTCGATGCGGATCCTCGCTCTGATGGCCCGCCATCAGAGCTGCTCCCTGTGCGAAGGCGTTGAGAAGCAGCTGGCGGTGATGCTCCGCAGGAAGAGAGTCCTCGGCCTCTGTAACAGCGACGAACTCGACGGGCACCAGCACCGTGCCCTGATGCAGGAGTTGGAAAACGGCGTGCTGGGCGTCCGTGCCCGTGCCGCCCCAAGTGATGGGTGCGGTCGGCTGACCGACGGGCGAGCCGTCGACCTTCACCGACTTGCCATTCGATTCCATCTCCAGCTGCTGAAGGTAGGACGGCAGAAGCCGCAGCCGCTCGTCATACGCAAAGACGCCTCGAGACTGGCAGCCGAACTTCCTGACGTAGAGCCGGTCAGCGAATGCGGCGACAAGCGGCAGATTCCGCGCCGGTTCCGTATAGCGGAAGTGCCGATCCATCTCGGCTGCACCTTCGAGCAACTCTTCGAAAGAGCTCCAGCCAAGGCCAAGCGCCGCAGACAGGCCCACAGCGCTCCAGAGAGAGTAGCGCCCTCCAACGCCCTCCGAAAACTGCAGTATCCGGCTTTCGTCAACGCCCGCTTCGACGGCTGCCTCGGGCCGTGCGGTGATCGCTATCACCTGCCCGAATGGGTCCTCGACGCCGCCTTCGCGCAGCCATTCCAGCGCGGCGTTCATATTGGCCATCGTCTCGGCAGTCGTGAAAGTCTTCGAGGCAACGACCACGAGCGTTTCCGCTGGGTCGAGCGTGCTCACAGCGTCGTCGAAGGCTTCTCCGTCTATATTCGAGAGGTAGCGGACCTCGATCCGTTCCAGGTTCCGGCCAAGAGCGTCGACGAGCAATGCCGGACCAAGGACAGAGCCACCAATGCCGATATGGAGAACACCGCTGATGTCGCCGAATGCACCCGCCTCGATGGCGTCGACCATTGCGCGCATGCGGCCCCGGCGCGCCGCGGCGAGCTCGACGGCGTCTGCCGATCCGGTACCTCGTTCGGCGACATGCTCCGCCGGCCTGTCCTCGGTCGGATTGACGATGTCTCCCGCGAAAAGAGCCTCGCGAGCACTGGCGAAGTCCTGTGCCTCCGCGATCCGCACGAACTCACGCAGCAAATCGGCATCGAGATGCGTCTTGGAAAAATCGAAGGCGATCCCACCAATTTCGAAGGTCAGGCGGGAAAGCCTTTCCTTTTCCGCTGCGAAGAGCTCGCGGAGTGGCTTCACTTCGTACGCGTCGATCGCGTCCCAGGCGTCTCCTGACATGCCGCGCGTCATACTGAGCGCCGCCGCAAAAACCATCCCCGCTTGACGCGCCCCACTCGCCTCTGGAGAAGCGCCCCGATGGCATTCAGATATGCTCGCCGGCCTGGCGCACGTGAGGGAAGCAAGGAGCGCCGCGGCGGGCTGCTGCGCCTTGTCATCGAAGTCGCTTTGATCGCGTGGGTGATCCGGAGCCTGATCTTCGCGCCGTTCAACATCCCGTCCGGATCGATGCTCCCCGCCCTTTTCATCGGCGATTACGTGCTCGTTGCGAAATGGCCATATGGCTATTCCCGATTCAGCTTCCCCTGGGGTTTTCCATCCTTGGAAGGCCGAATTTTCGGGAGCCTGCCGAAGCGTGGCGACGTCGTCGTCTTCCGCGTTCCCGGAACCGACGAGGACTTCGTGAAGCGGGTCGTCGGACTGCCCGGCGACACCGTGGCCGTTCAAGACGGGATGCTCGTCGTGAACGGCAGGCCGGTTCCTCGGCAGTCAGAGGCTACGTTCGCGATGCCCATCTCGAACAATAGCCCGTGCCGCGTCGTCGGCGGAGCTCTGGCGATGACGGGTCAAACCGACAGCGGCGAGCCTGCTTGCCTCTATCCAGTCTATCGCGAGAGCCTTCCCGACGGCCACTCGTACCGGGTGATCGACCAGGTCGATAATCCCCGGGCCGACGATTTTCCCCAGACAAGGGTTCCGGAGGGGAGATTATTCCTGATGGGCGACAATCGCGACGACAGCCTGGACAGCCGATTTTCGAGCGCGGAAGGCGGTATCGGTTTCGTGCCGATCGAGAATGTAATCGGCCGAGCAACAATTATCTTCTTCTCGACAGATGGCTCGGCAGAATATCTCAAGCCTTGGACCTGGTTCACTGCTCTTCGAACGGACCGGATCACCGATACCTTCAGTGGGACAGAGCGGTGAGCGAAGTTACCGACTTTATTCGGGATGAGCTGGAGCATTCAACACGCGACGTCGCACTTTTCGAGCGCGCTCTGACGCATTCAAGCGCGACCCGCGAGAGTTATGAACGGCTAGAGTTTCTCGGTGACAGAGTGATTGGCCTAGTCATTGCACGCTGGCTCTACGAGCGCTTCCCCGGTGAGCCCGAAGGCAAGCTGTCACGGCGCTACAATGTCCTCGTCGCGCGAGAAACGTGCGGGGAGATCGGTCGCGAGCTTGGGCTGCCTGCCATGATCCGTCTTGGGAAGCAGGCGCGGGAAGACGGCGCTAACTGGAGCGACAATGTCGTCGGCGACGTCGTCGAATCGCTCGTTGGTGCTCTGTTCCTCGACGCCGGCCTGGATGCAGCTGACCGGTTCATCCGCCGGGCGTGGGGTGCTTATGTGGAATCGCAGGGCCATGCACCCAAGCATCCCAAATCCGCTCTCCAAGAACTCGCCGCGGCGCGCAATCTGACGACACCCGAGTATGAGCTGGAGCGAAAGAGCGGGGCGCACCACGCACCGCGCTTTACCGTACGAGTGTCGGTGAAGGGCATTGGCGAGGCAACCGCCGAGGGCTCCAGCAAGCAGGAAGCGGAAACCGCCGCGGCGGATGCGCTGTTGAAGCAAGTGAAATGACCGAAAAAACCGCCCGGGCAGGCTTCGTCGCCGTAATCGGCGCACCGAACGCTGGTAAATCGACACTAGTCAATGCGCTCGTCGGGCAGAAGGTCGCCATCGTCAGCCCAAAGGCCCAGACCACGCGCGCCCGCCTGATGGGCATTGCTCTCGAGGACGCGGCACAAATCCTCCTTGTCGACACGCCCGGCATTTTTGAGCCTCGCCGTCGCCTCGACCGCGCAATGGTCGCAGCCGCATGGGGTGGAGCAGGCGATGCGGACTTGATCCTTCTGGTCATCGACGCCGACGCCGGAATCAACCGCGCTGCTGAGCGAATTCTCGAGGGCCTGAGCGAGCGCGAGCACCCGCTTTGGATCGTCCTCAACAAGGTCGATCTCGTGAAGAAGGAGAAGCTTCTCGGCCTCTCAGTCCAGCTGACCGAGCGGCTCAATCCAGACAAGGTGTTCATGATCAGCGCGTCGCAAGGCGACGGCGTGCCTGATCTCAAGTCGGCCCTGGCCGCGGCGATGCCGGATGGCCCGTGGCTCTATCCGGAGGACGACGTTTCCGACGCGACCGACCGGATGATCGCCGCGGAACTCACGCGCGAGCAGGTCGTGAACCAGCTCCATCAGGAACTGCCCTACGCCACCGTGGTTGAGACGGAGACTTGGGAAGATCGCCCGGACGGCTCGACCGAGATTCGCCAGCAGATCCTCGTTGAGCGAGACAGTCAGAAAGCGATCGTGATCGGCAAGGGCGGCTCACGTCTAAAGAGTATCGGCGCGGCTGCGCGGGAGGAGATTGCGCACCACCTTGGCCGCAAGGTGCATCTCTACCTCCACGTAAAGGTCAATCCGCGCTGGGATGAGGACCGCTCGATCTACCGGGAGATCGGCCTGGAGTGGTCCGACTGAAGCCTTAGTACCTCCTTGACCCACTCGGGTACGAGCTTGCCCGCGGGCCCAGTCCGGCTTTCGTCGAAGAAAATGCTGCCCATGCTCGGTTCGAGATTCATCTCGAGAGTCTTGGCCCCGCAGTAACGCGCGGTCTGGACGAAGCCGGCTGCCGGATAGACCGCCCCCGACGTCCCGATGGAGACGAACAGGTCGGCGTGCTGCAGAGCCTCGTCGATCAGCTCCATGTCGTAAGGCATTTCGCCGAACCAGACGATGTCCGGCCGCACTTGCCCTGAAACCCCGCAGGCCAGACATTCGGCCCCCTTTCCCATCGGCCCTTCCCATCCGAAGCGCTCGTCACATGCGAGGCACCAGCCGCTCCTAAGCTCGCCGTGCATGTGCAGGAGGCGCTTCGAGCCGGCGCGTTCATGCAAGTCGTCCACGTTCTGCGTGATCAGTAGAAGCTCGCCGCCCCATTCCGCATCGAGCAGTCCCAGCGCCTTGTGCGCTGCGTTGGGCTCGACGGTCCCGAGCTTTGCCCGGCGTTCGTCATAGAATGTATGCACAAGCGCCGGGTCACGGCGGTAAGCCTCAGGCGTGCACACATCATCGATGCGATGTCCCTCCCAAAGCCCATCAGGCCCACGAAAAGTCGCTAAGCCGCTCTCTGCAGAGACGCCCGCGCCGGTCAGAATGACGATGTTCCTGATCTCGAGATGAGTCATGGCGGCCCACTAACAGAGTATAAAGCGCGGAACACGCCAAGGGGGCATCGTTCGGCGATGACAGTATCTTAAGTCTCATGTAACCTGTTCGTCGCGGCCCGGTTTGGGGAACCGGCCGAGTTCAAGGGGGGGCGTATCCGCAAGATCCTTCATTCGCGATTGCCGCAGCGGTGGGCGCACCATGTTCCGCCGCTCGTTGTCGAGGTCGCCGTAGCGATCGCCGCCGCAGCTTCAATGGTCACGCTGCGCATCGCAATTGCCGACCTCATCGGACCGCGCGCACCTTACGCGCTCAATTTCCTAGGAATCGTGCTGGCAGCAGTGGTTGCGGGTTGGAGGAGCGGTCTCGTCGCGCTCCTTCTGTCTCAACTGCTAGCTTGGTTTGCGATCGTCCAGCCACAGTGGACGTTCGCAGCGGAGGGCTCGGACATGATCGGCGGGCTGGTCATCTCGACCATTTCGCAAGCGCTGATCCTGCTGATCATCGCCCTTTATCAACGCGAGGTCGCCAAAGGCGTCGAGGAGCGCGAGCGCCGTGTGCAGCTGCTGGACCACGCGCTGAACGAAATCGATCACCGCACCCGGAATAACTATTCCACCGTCCTCGCCCTCATTCAGCTGCAGGCCCAGCGCGCACAGGACAGCAAGGTAAAGTCCGCTCTCCAGCAGGTTGGCGATCGCATTCAAGCCATCGCACGTGCCTCGGATCGCCTGGCTCTACGTAGCGGCAACCTCGACCAAATTCGACTGCAGGAACATCTTTGCGAACTCGTCGAGCAGATCGAACGCGGGATGGCCCGCGACGGTATCGAAGTCGAGTGCCAGGTGGATGTCGTCACCGCGAGCCCGGATGCGGCCACATCCATCTCCATCATCGTCAACGAGCTGGTGACGAACGCAATCAAGCATGCGTTTAATGGCGAGGGTTCCGGAAGCGTATGGGTACGCGGCAAAGCTGGCGATAAGTTTGAGCTGATCGTCGAGGATGACGGACGCGGCATCAGTTCAACCAGAAAAAAAGACGGCAGCGGCCTCGGTACCAAGCTCGTTGAGAGCTTCGTCAGGCAGCTTGGCGCCCATCACGAGGTTGTATCGACTGAGCGCGGTACGACGCATAGACTAGTCATCCCGAAACTGGATTGAGTCCGGGTTCCTGTTCGCGTGATCCAAGGGGAGGCATGCGATGATCAGCAAATCGGCGACGATACTCGCACTAGGGGCATTCGCGCTCGCAGGTTGCAACCACAAGGCGGAAGCGACTGCGGACAGCGCAGCAATCGAGAAGCAGATACGCGATCTCGAGACGCAATGGGGCAAGGATTACGATTCCAAAGACGTCGAGGCTCTTGCAGGCCACTATACGGACGACGCAGCCCTCGCCAATCCCGGCTCAACCCTGGCGACAGACTCCGAGGCGCGGCGCCAGGGCATCAGCAAATTCGTTGCCGACCCGGCAATGAAGATCCAATTCTCATCCGATCGGATCGAGGTCGCGTCTTCCGCCGATCTTGCCTCCTCCCGTGGACACTACACGATGACCTTCACAGATCCGGAATCCAAGGAACCCGTCGAAGGAAATGGAAGCTACCTGACCGTTTATCGCAAACAGTCCGACGGCAGCTGGAAGGCAGTCGAGGATTTCGTGACGCCCGGGCCGGCACCGGCTGCAGCAAAATAGTCACGCGGTCGTTACTGTTGTCATGAGCGAGGGGAAAATCCGGGTAGGTGTCGGCGGTTGGACCTTCCCACCGTGGCGCGGCGTCTTCTACCCGCAGGGGCTCGCTCAATCGAAGGAGCTCGAGTTCGCATCGCGTGCACTCACCGCGATCGAGATCAATGCGACCTTTTACGGGCGGCAGAAGCCGGCAAGCTGGGGAAACTGGGAAAAGATCGTTCCGGACGGCTTCCAGTTCGCCGTGAAGGGCTCTCGCTACTGCGTGATGAAGTTGAAGCTTGCCGAAGCTCAGGAGGGACTGGCCGGATTCTTCGCCCAGGGGTTTGCATGCCTCGGACCGAAGCTGGGACCGATCCTCTGGCAATTCACTCATTATCGGAAGTTCGACCGCGACGATATTGCCGGGTTCCTCGACCTACTCCCGGCCGAGCTTGACGGGATCAAGCTGCGACATGCGCTTGAGCCGAGGAACGAGAGCTTTCGCGACGAGAAATTCTTCGAGCTGTGCCGTGAGCGCAATGTTGCAATCGTGCTTGAGGACTCTGACGACTATCCGACGATCGAGGCGGATACGGCCGATTTCACCTACGCTCGGCTGCAGCGGATGAACGAGGACGTCCTCACTGGCTACGACGACGCATCCCTCGACGGTTTTGCGCAGAAGGCTCGCACAACGGCGTCGTCGGGGCGGGACGCGTTCGTCTTCATGATCAACGGCGCTAAAGTGAGAGCACCCGCGGCAGCTCAGGCGCTGCAGACCCGCCTAAACTTAGGATAAGTTAGCAGGCTGCATTATTGTAGTGTATGCCCCCGCACGGAACGACGCTGCTGCGGTGGGGTCTACTGTCGTCGGGGGGCGACGCCGTTCCTCATTGAACCGGGAGCGCTCGGGCTTTCGGCATAGGGGGAACGACTCATGCATAAGTTGACTCTGGCCGCGCTGGGCGCGGCGACCTTGCTGTTTACCACCGCCGCGCCTGCCCAGGAGCTTCCGCTCAAGTCGGGTGATTATTGGGATGTTGGCGCAATCAAGATCGACGATGGACACTTCGGCGACTACGCCGACTTCCTTGCCGGCCAGTTCCGCAAGCAGAACGAATTCGCCAAATCAAAAGGCTGGATCAAGGGCTATCATATCCTTTCGAATGTGAACGCACGCGCAGACGAGCCGGATCTCTATTTGGTGACGATCTTCGACCATGTTCCGACGCCGGCCGAGGACATTCAGCGCGAAAAGGAGGTCAACGCTTTCCTCCAGCAGTCCACACGCCAAGGCATGGCCGGAAGCGGCCAGCGCGCCACATATCGCCATCTTGCGGGCGACATGTTGCTCCAGGAAATGCTCTGGTCACGTTGAGGTTTTTGGGAGCGCCGCACGATTGCGCGGCGCTCCCCGTTTCGCCATGACCCGCTGATGCGCACAGACGATCAGCCGATCCGCATCAGCCTTTTTGCTCCGAAGGGACGAATGGGTCAGGCAATTGCGGCGGCCGTCGCCGAAAACCCGGTTTTCGTGATCGACCAGGAGCACGGCGATGTGCTCGTCGACTTCTCCGCGCCGTCCGCGCTTCAAGCCAGTCTCGACCGCGCAGTGAGCGCTGGAATTCCGATCCTCGTCGGAACGACCGGGCTCGACGACTTCGCAAGCCGGCGACTGGCGACTGCTGCGGAAGACGTTGCCGTTCTTCGCGCAGCAAACACCTCGCTAGGTGTTGCTTTGCTCTCCGACCTTGTCGAGCGCGCTGCGAGCGTCCTCGGGCCTGAGTGGGACATCGAGATTGTCGAGATGCATCATCGCCAGAAGGCGGACGCGCCATCGGGCACAGCTTTGACGCTCGGCAATTCCGCTGCTCGAGGCCGCGAGACGAAGATGAAAGCTGAGCGCGGACGCGACGGCACGAACCTGAAGCGGGAGGAAGGCGCGATTGGCTTCGCATCACTTCGCGGCGGGACCGTCGCCGGCGATCATGATGTCGTGTTCGCCGGGCCCGAGGAGCGGTTGATCCTGTCGCATCGCGCCGAGAATAGGATGATCTTCGCACGGGGCGCGCTCGCCGCAGTGCGCTTTCTCATTGGAAAGCCCCCGGGCCTTTATTCGATGCGCGACGTCATCGGAGCCGACGAAATTTGAACGAGGCCGCTGAAGGCCCGGTTTACACGCACGGCCTCGTCCGCCGCCTCGGCCTTTTCGACGCGACCATGCTAGTCATGGGCGGGATCATTGGCTCGGGAATTTTCGTCAATCCGGCCGAGGTCGCGCGACACGTTCATTCTCCCGGCCTGATGCTTGGCGTCTGGTTTCTCGGCGGCCTCATCGCGCTCGCCGGAGCGCTGGTTTACGCCGAGCTGGCCGCCCGCCGCCCCGATGTCGGCGGCCAATATGCATATCTGCGCGACGCCTATGGCCAGACACCCGCGTTCCTTTACGGATGGTCACTGCTGCTCGTCATTCAGTCCGGTGGCATGGCCGCCGTGGCGATCACGTTCGCTCGTTACTTCAACGATCTGACTGCCTTGCCCCTTTCGGATGGCGTGGTTGCCGTGATGGCGCTCGCGCTCCTGACGATCATCAACTGCTTCGGCGTACGCTCAGGCGGCAATACGCAGAACACGCTGATGGTGCTGAAGATCGGAGCGATAGCCGCGCTGGTCCTCGCTGGCCTCTGGTTTGCGCCCACGAGCGGCCAACCTGCGACGGCTCGCACAGAATCGGCGTCCGTCCTCGCAGACGTAGGCGCGGCAATGACGGCGGTCATGTTCTCCTATGGCGGATGGCAGACGTCGAGCTTCGTCGCAGGCGAGATGCGCAATCCTCAGCGCGACCTAGCGCGCGGTTTGCTTCTGGGCGTTGCAGGTGTGATCATCCTCTATACCGCCGTGGCGTTCGTTTGCGTCGCGGCACTGGGCCCCCAGGCCCTGGCCGAATCCAAGACTCCGGCAAGCGACGTCATGCGGCTTGCGTTGGGCGAGAAGGGCGCGACCTTTATCGCGTTCGGGATCGCCATTTCCGCG
>Ga0207691_10006956_pt1 | contig 10911 bp, 10 predicted proteins | sample KBSM13metaG_FD_184327 | JGI IMG/M metagenome (GOLD analysis project Ga0207691, IMG submission 184327) | Miscanthus rhizosphere microbial communities from Kellogg Biological Station, Michigan, USA - KBS M1-3 metaG (SPAdes) (version 2) | ecosystem: Host-associated > Plants > Roots > Rhizosphere >...
GCAGACGAACGGTGTCGCCGGTGTCATCGGCATCGGACGCTCCCGGCTGTTCGCCAGACGGCCAATACCAGTCGACGCCCTCGACACGCGCATGCGCGAGACGGCGTTTTGCTCGTTGCAGCGCGGCGGTGAGTTCGTTGCTCCACTGCGGTACGGCGTATCGCAGCCGTCGCACGGCCTGCGACAAGCTCGCCGCCGGCAGCGGTGCATAGATGTTGACGACGACGTCCACCAGCGCGTCGAGGCGGACGCGGCGCTCGCGAGCGTCGACCGTAGTGTCTGGCTTTAGCCGGACCGTCTGCTCGTGCAACCCGTAGACTCTGATGCCGGCCTCGCGGCGAACCACACGCAGCAGGCCGCGGTAATGCATCGCGTCGAGCAGATGCGTCGTCGCGCTCGACGAACCACCCCAGTAGTTCGTCACCGTGCCGAGCGAGAAATGATCGTCAACCTGACGCGGGTGCACCGGGCCGCGATCGCGGATGAACTCCAGCAGGCTCTTGACGTGTTTCCCACGCGCGACGCTCCACGGCGCGTGACCGCGGCGGCGGGGATGCATCAAGTGGAAGACGCGGTCGGTCACGAAGCCGTAGTTGATGAAGAAGTCCTCGTGAACCTGCAGGCGGGAGTAGCGGCGCTCCAGATCGCCGGCGCGGTAGTTCGTCACACGGTGGCGCAGCGTCAGATCCTGCGCGCGGGCCGGCGCGCGAAGCGGGTCGGCCTGCAGGAACCCGAGTGCCTCGAGCGCCTTCGGCAGCGATGCCGCCGGAAAGAGGCTTCGCGTGACGGCGTAGCGGCGCAGGTCGTCGATGGTCAAAGGTAGTGTCCGCGTTCAGGCGGACCTCAATTATCCGGTGGGCGCAGACGTCTGCACTCAGTCGCCGAGCAGGTGCCCGGCCGGCTGCAGCGGCTCGACGTGATCGCAGATGACTTTGATGACCATCATCATTGGCACGGCCAGCAACATGCCCCAGATGCCCCACGCCCAGCTCCAGAACAGCAGCCCGGCAAACACCGCAATCTGATTCATCGAAGAGGCGCGACCCATCAGCATCGGAGTCAGCAACAGCCCTTCGAGCGTTGTGATGAGCAGCGACACTCCGGCGACGGCGGCCGTCATCCCGATCGTTCCAAATTGCAGGAAGCCGACCAGCGAGAGTCCTCCCGTCACCAGCAGCGGTCCGTAGTACGGGATCGAGTTGAAGATGCCGGCCAGCAGTCCCCACAACGCGGCCTGACGCATCCCCATCGACCAGAGGGCAACGCCAGTCACCACCGCCACCAGACCACTGGTCAGGATCTGAATGAGCAGAAACTGTTCGATCTGGCGGGCGATGTCCTCGAGCACGTTGACGGTGGCCTTCTTCTGCGATAGCGTGCCGACGATCTCGACGAGTTTTCGTTTGAAGAGATCGTCCGAGAGCAGCATGAAGTAGGTCAGGAACAGCACCATGACGAGCTGGTTTGCGGCGGACAGCAACCCGACCGAGGTGGACCAGACGACCGTCCTCGCCTGAAAGCCCTCGTCTTCAATCTGAACGCGTGTCACGCCGGGACGCACCGGCTGCTTTTCCGAACCTGTCAGCGCCTCGGCTGCCTGCTGCACCTTCTCCACGGCGCCAGGTTCGGCACCAGGCGCCTTCCTGAGAACGGCCGCGAGCTTGCGCGCGCCGGCGGGCAGCTGATCGATTACCGTCAGCGCCTGTCCCTGGAGCGCGTACGTCAGTGACCCGCCGCTCGACACGACGACGGCGAGGACCACTGCGGCTCCGACGGCCCGGGGCACTCGATGCTTCTGCAGCCAGTCAACCGGTCGATCCAGGGCATAAAACAACAAACCAGCCAGCACGAACGGAATTAGTACGGCCTGCGTGAACTGCAGCAGCAGAATCACGGTGGCCAACGCCACCAGCGTGAACGCGACATGGCGTACGTGCAGAGATGACGGCATTGGCAGCGCGGCGGAATCCGGCTCGATCGCGATCGGTGGGTCGAACTGCTTAAGCACCATTAAAGCTCTAGCAAGCGTCGTTCCTGACCCGTCAGTGTCGGCGGCGTTCTTGCACCTTGAAAGAGTGACAGTCGTGAGACTGGTGGCGCGTCACGCGTCCATGCCGTCTACTCGCGGCTGAGTTCAACCCGACGATTCCAACCAGAGGACACACCATGGCTGAAGCCGGAACCCTGTACGACGCATTCATCGACGAACTACGCGACGCGTACGACGCCGAGAAGCAACTGACCAAAGCACTCCCGAAAATGGCGAAAGCAGCAAGCTCACCTGAGCTGCGCACGGCGTTCGAAGAGCATCTCGAAGAAACACGAGGACAGATCGAGCGCCTCGAGCAGGTGTTCGGGGGCTTGGACGAAAAGGTGCGCGGGAAACACTGCGACGGGATCGCAGGCATCATCGAAGAAGGCAAGGGGGTCATGGAAGAAGACTTCGATGAAGCCACGATGGATGCGTGCCTGATCGCCGGTGGCCAGCGTGCCGAGCACTACGAAATGGCTGCCTACGGGACGCTCATCGCCTGGGCCAAGGCGCTGGGGCACATGGACGCCGTCGATCTGCTCCAGCAAAACCTCGACGAGGAGAAAGCAGCGGACGAAAAACTCTCCGCGCTGGCCGAGGGTGGCATCAATCAGGATGCTGCCGACTCGGCCCATACCGGCGAGGACGACGAAGAGGAAGTGGAAGAGGAAGAGCCCGTCGCCGTGGCGGCGAAGAGCGGACGACCGTCCAAAGCCAAATCGAGCTCCCGCAGATAGATATAGATGTAGTGTGGCGGCGGAAATCGGTTCACAGGACGATTCCGCCGCCAGCGCCTCTCAGCAATGGTGGTCCGCTCAGCAGCCTGTTAGAATAGGTGGTTCCCCAAACCACCAATTCCCCAGCAGAGGCGGGCGATGATTTCTGTCAGCGGTGTGTCCATGCGGTTCGGCTCGAAAGTGCTCTTTGAAGACGTCACCGCGACGTTTTCCGCGGGCCGCCGCTACGGCCTCACCGGTCCCAACGGCGCCGGCAAGTCCACGTTCATGAAGCTGCTGACCGGCGATCAGCCTCTGCAACGCGGATCCATCGCCCGTCCGCCCAAGGTCGGCGTCCTGCGTCAGGATCACTACGCGTTCGACGAATTCCGGGTCATCGACACGGTGATCATGGGCAACGCCCGCCTCTGGAGCGCGCTCGAGGAGCGCGACGCGCTTTATGCCCGTCCCGACATGTCCAATGAGGATGGGATGCGCCTCGGCGAGCTCGAGGGCATTGTCGGCGAAGAGGACGGATACTCAGCCGAAAGCGACGCTGCGATTCTTCTGCGCGGACTCGATATTCCCGCCGCCTTACACGAGCGACGGATGTCGGAACTCCAGGGCGGGCAGAAGGTCCGCGTGCTCGTGGCACAGGCGCTCTTCGGACATCCCGCTGCCCTGCTGCTCGACGAGCCGACGAACCACCTCGACCTCGATTCGATCCACTGGCTGGAAGAGTTTCTCAATCGCTACGAGGGCACGCTCATCGTGATCTCGCACGATCGCCATTTCCTGAACAACGTCTGCACGCATATCGCCGACATCGACTACGAGACGATCATCACCTACACCGGCGGCTACGACGACATGGTCGTCGCCAAGACGCAGATCCGGACGACGATCGAGGCGCAGAATTCGCAGCGCGAAAAGAAGATCGAGCAGCTCAACGACTTCATCGCGCGATTCTCCGCCGGCACGCGATCGAGCCAGGTGCAGTCACGGCGCAAGGAAGTGGAGCGGCTGCAGACGACCGAGCTCGCCCGGTCCAACATCCAGCGCCCGTACATCAAGTTCGCGATGAAGCGTCCGTCGGGCAAGGTCGCGCTGGAATTCAAGGACGTGACCAAGGCGTACGGCGGCGTGCCGGTGATCGACGGCTTCAGCGCGTCCATCAATCGCGGTGAGCGCATCGTCCTCGTCGGCCGCAATGGCGCCGGCAAGACGACGATGTTGAAAGCGTTGATGGCCGATGCACCGGGCGTGGTGGCGTCGCCGGGCGACGTTGACGGCGGGACCGTGCGCTGGGGACACGAAGTGTCGATCGGCTACTTCCCGCAGGACGCCACCGGCATCATCGAGAAGGGTCTGACCGCGGTCGAGTGGCTGCACCGCTTCGATCCCGATTCGTCGCGTCAGGAGATCCACGGCCTCCTCGGCCAGATGCTCTTCAGCGGCGAGGAAGGCTACAAGCCGACCGAGGCGCTGTCCGGCGGCGAGACCGCGCGTCTGCTCTTCTGCCGGATCATGCTGGAAAAGCCGAACGTGCTCCTGCTCGACGAGCCGACGAACCACCTCGACCTGGAATCGATCAACGCGCTGAACGTGGCGTTGCAGAAGTTCGCAGGCACGGTCCTGCTCGTCACGCACGACCAGGATCTGCTCGAGGAAGTCGGGACACGCGTGTGGCACTTTGAGAACGGCCGCATCGTCGACTTCAAGGGCACGCACGAGGAGTTCGCCGGGGACGTCGCTCTCCGCGCGTAAGCGCAGCGGATGCCGCTCGTCACGCTCGATCGCGTTTCGATCGCCTACGGCCACGTCCCTCTTCTCGATCGCGCCAGCCTGCAGATCGAGCCGCGCGAGCGCGTCTGCGTCATCGGACGAAACGGCACTGGCAAATCCACGCTGCTTCGCCTCGTCTACGGTGACGAAGCGCCGCAGGACGGGACGGTCTGGCGTGCGGCCGGACTTCGCGTCGGCCGGCTCGCGCAAGATGCCCCGCTCGATGGGGACGGTCTCGTCTTCGACGCCGTCGCTCAAGGGCTCGGGAACCTGGAAGAGGAACAGTGGAACGCGGAACAGCGCGTCCGGCTCGTGCTCTCGCGGCTGCAGATTCCCGCCGACGCGCGTGTCGCCACGCTCTCCGGAGGCTGGCGACGGCGCGTGCTGCTGGCGCGTGCGCTCGTCGGCTCGCCTGATCTGCTCCTGCTCGACGAACCGACGAATCATCTCGATATCGAGATGATGACGTGGCTCGAAACCTTTCTCGTGGACTATGCCGGCACCGTCCTGTTCGTGACGCACGACCGTGTCTTCCTGCAGCGAATCGCGACGCGCATCGTCGAACTGGATCGCGGTCGCCTCACCTCGTGGCCTGGAGACTACGCGACGTATCTCGAGCGGAAGGAAGAATCACTGGCAACCGAGGCGGTCCAGGATGCGAAGTTCGACAAACGCCTGGCCGAGGAGGAAGCGTGGCTGCGCCAGGGCATCAAGGCCAGGCGGACACGCAACGAAGGTCGTGTGCGCGCGCTCCTGGCCATGCGTGAAGACCGCGCGGCGCGGCGCGCACGCATCGGCGGCGTCCAGCTCCGTGCCGAGATGGCCGACCGCACGGGCCAGGTCGTCTTCGAGACCGAGCGCATGGCGAAGTCATTTGACGGCCGGCCGGTCGTCGCGGACCTCACGCTGCGCGTGATGCGCGGGGATCGGATCGGCCTGATCGGGCCGAATGGCTCCGGCAAGACCACGTTACTCAAGATGCTCCTGGGCGAGCTGGCGCCGGACTCCGGAGAGCTGCGGCAGGGCGCAAACGTGCAGGTCGCGTACTACGACCAGCAGCGCGAGCAGCTCGATCCGGAGCGCACCGTGTGGGAGACCGTCGCCGACGGCCACGATACCGTCATCGTCAACGGCCAGCCTCAGCACGTCCACGGCTACTTGCGCGATTTCCTGTTTCCGCCGGAGCGCGCGATCGCACCCGTCAAAGCGCTGTCGGGCGGCGAGCGTAACCGTCTCCTGCTGGCGCGGCTGCTGGCCCGCCCGATCAATGTCCTGGTGCTGGACGAACCGACGAACGATCTCGACATCGAAACGCTGGAGCTTCTCGAGCAGTGGCTGACGACGTGGCCGGGCACGCTGCTGCTGGTCAGCCACGATCGCGCATTTATCGACCACGTCGTGACGAGCACGCTCGTCTTCGAAGGCAGTGGTCGGGTGGTGGAATATACCGGTGGGTATGAGGACTGGGTGCGGCAGCGGCCGAAGATGGAGAGCGTATCCGCGCGCAAGGCGGCGGGCGCGCGAACTCTCAAGGACGATGCCGTCCAGAGCCGCCCCCGGAAGCTGTCTTATAAGGAGCAGCAGGAATTCGATCAGTTGCCGGCGCGAATTGAAGCGCTCGAGTCGGAACAGCAGCAGCTCCAGGCGGTCGTCGCCGGTCCCGTGTTCTACACGCAGCCGGCCACGGAGATCGCCAGGATTCTGGCGAGACTGGAAGCGTTGGACGAGTTGCTGCTGGAATGCTACGCGCGCTGGGACGCCTTTGACTCCCGTACCCTCGACGTTCCCAGATAGAAGGACGCTGCCACATGATCAAGCGTAGTCACGGCGCCGTTGCGGCGGTGATCATCCTCGCGGTCACTGGTTGTGCCAAGCGCACATCTCCAGCACCCTCTCCTCCTTCGGCGCCGCCAGCTGCCGGCGCGCGACGGGCTCTCGAGGCCCGGGAGGGACTCGCTTCGTACTATGCCCCGGCGTTCCAGGGACGGAAGACCGCCAGCGGAGCAGCGTTCGACAACCGTGAGCTTGTCGCGGCACACCTCTCTTACCCATTCGGGTCCCTCGTGCGCGTCACGAACCTCGCGAACCGCCGGGCCGTACTTCTGGTCATCGTCGACCGCGGCCCCGCCCCCGCTGCCAGCGCCGATGGCGTAATTATCGACGTCTCGCGCGCCGCGGCCGAGCGGCTGGATTTCATTCGAGCGGGTCGGACGCGTGTCCGCGTGGAGGTACTTCGCTGGGGAGACTAGCCTAGACTCATTCGCCTCACGGGTCACACGCAGAAGGAGCGGGCAGGCGGCCGAAGATGGAGAGCGTACCCGCGCGCAAGGCTGCGGGCACGCGAACGTCTACACGCAGCCTGACCCCGGAGCTCGCCAGGATCCTGGCGAGACTCGAAGCACTAGGCGAGTTGCTGCTGGAATGCTACGCGCGCTGGAACGCGATCGACCCGCGCCGTCGACGTTCCGAGATAGACGGCGACTGTCTCAGTCGCCGCTAGGTGGAGGTGCGCCGCACGTTTTCGGCTCGAGGCCCTTTCGGTCCCTCGCCGATGTCGAACTCAACGCTGTCGCCCTCGCGCAGGTTGTCGATTCCCTCGCCAAAGACGGCGCTCTGATGGAAGAAGTATTCCTTCCCCGTCTCATCCTTGATGAACCCGAACCCTTTATCCACCCGCAGCGTGCGAATCTTGCCTGTCATCAACCCTCTCTTTTGTGATGCGTGATTACAACAGATGATTGTGTTCCAAAATCATCCGCATTTGTCTACTTTTTAACGGCTCGCTGGCTCCTGAGCGTCCAGGTGCGCTCGCATTCGCGGCAGCGCCATGCCGACGTCTCGGTGATGACCTTGGCAAGAGTGTCGATGTTCTTCCCCTTGCAGAAGGGACAGCCGGTCGGTCGCGTCAAATCGTTCTGGAATCGTGATTCAGGCACCACCCATCCTACTCCCGCGTGACGCTCCGCCCGTTCAAGAGTGAACAGTCGTGCCCTCCTGGTCGGACACGCCCCGCTCGAGGCAGCGTACAGAGTCGGGACGCGCGTTCAAAAACCCCATCGTTTCAATGTGTTGACGCTGGCACGTAGCTTGGGAATTTGTTGCCGCGCTTCATGCCTGGTGGTTACTGCCCCGCTGCTGAATTGATGGGCTCAACGACGTCCGTCAGACGAGTCGTTCGCTACGTCCTGGCCGTCGTCCTGCTCGCGTTCATGGGCGCACACGATGCGGATGCACAGCGTTTGCTGTGCAGCACGATTCGTCCTCGAGAAACGGCGGGACTCGCAGCGCGACGAATTACCGGCGACGCAGGAAATACGGGACAGGCATGGTTTCAAATTCTCGATCCACGGACGAGGCGGTTCGTGGCGAAATCCGGATACGGCCACATCCGCGCTGGATGGCAGGCGTGCATCGTGAACGAGTCAGCGGTCGCCGGGCCTGGACCAACGACCGTAACTACGCCCCGCCGCGCTCGCGGCCTGGACTCGAATCTCGTGCTGTGGGGATTGCTGGTGGTGCTCATCGCGGTGATGACTCACGGCGCGACCGAGTATCTCGAGGACCGGGCGACGGCCATCGGGGCGATGCGACGTTTCGGGGAGCGGTTCGTCCAGGAGTTCGAACGACCGTTGATCCGGCCGGGCCCCGGTGATCGGCCCATTCAATCCCGATTGCGCTTCATTCCGCATCGGGCGCGGCTCGACGTGCTTCTCGCACCGAATGCGGGCCGCCGATATCCGAACCTGGCCGATCACAAGAAGAACGTCGAATACGACGTGGTGCGGGTCGCGGAACTGCTTGGGAAGTACCCCTTCGTCGCCGGGCGCGTCTACGCGCGAGGCCGCTGGGTCGTCGTGCCGTTTCAATTGACAACCGAACACAGACAGGCAGGTGCCCAGTGAACATCCTCCTTTTGAGCGCGGGCGGCGGCGGCGGCAACATTCTGCGGTCCTTGAAATCGCTGTTTCAACGCGACGTGGCGGTCACGCAGACCGCCGACCCGCACTACGCGGCGCGTCTGACCGGTGCGGTGACGACCCGCTTCCTGGACACCAATGAATTCTCGCTGTCTGACGTCCCGGCCGATGAACGGCTGCTCATCGGTGCCCGCACGACAGGCGGCGTTGGCGCGCGGCACAACCCCGAGGTGGCCCGGCAGGCCCTGGAGGAATCGCGGCACGAAGTCGAGGCGCTGATGCAGCAGCACTCGGTGATCATCCTGATCGGCACCGGCGGTAAAGGCACGGGTGCCGGGACGATGTTCCCGCTGGCGGAGATGGCACGGCAACACCGGAAACTGGTGCTGCCGATCTTTGTCCGCCCCTCGTTTGAGCGCCACGAAGTGGACAAACGTCGCTACGACCACGCCGTGAAGGTAGCGGCGCAGTTCGACGCGGCGAAGATCCGGCTGATGGAGATCCTGAACGACGGCGGGTACACGGAAGAAGATCCCCAGCCGCAGTCCGTCATCTGGGAACGCATGAACCTGCCGATCGCGAGAGGACTTCGCGGCCTGATCTATGTGCTGTGGGATCTCTCGCAGGTCGATCCCTCGGACTTGTCGATGCTGTTCGCTGGCAGCGGCAGGTTCCGTATCGCCTTTACGGAAATCGATCCGCCGGCCGGGCAGGACCCCACGGACGCGCAGGTCGACGAGGCGGTTCGGCGCTGCTGCGGGAATCCGTACTACGCGTTCAGCAAACCGGTCGGCACGTCGCTCGTCTGCATTCAGGGTGACTGGTCGAATGTCGTCGATGCGCGAATCAAGGGCGGTCTCGCCGCAGCGGCGATGGGCGGACGAGCCGACAGTCCCTACACGCCACTCTATGCGCGAGGCGTTCAGGCGCCGAGGCCATGGGGCGTGACGGCGTTGTTCGCTGAGCACACCGGTGTCCATCAGCCGTTGGAGCTCCATTGGTCTTCGCCAGCGGTGAGCGAAGAGCCGACCTTCAGGTCGGCCGCAACCGTCGATGAACCGATCCTGCACTTCGCACCCGAACCAGACGTGCGCGAGACGCTCGAACCGGCCATGCACGAGACATCCACCGTGCGGCCCGCCTTCGCGAGCCTGTGGGAGTTCGCCGTCGCGGTCAACCGGTCCGAGCCGGCCGCGCTGGCTCTGGCCGGCAATGGCGCCGCCGCCGGGATACCAATCGACGGTCCCGAGATAAAACGGCTGCTCGGCACGCTCTGGTTCCGGACGGTTGTTCCACGACTGTCTGAGGCCTGGAAAACGCGCCTGCTGGATGCGCTCGCCGAGAGTCTTGCACTCCCCAATCACCGTGTGAAGACGGGCAAGCACGCCGCCGCCCTGAGTGAATTGAGTTATGCGGAGCTGCAGGAGGTCGCGCGGATGTCGGTTCCCGACGCCGTGAAGACTGATTTGGATCTGCTCCTCACGATCGGCAAGCTATGGGGCGGAGACGTGCTGAAGCGCTTGCGATTCGCCGATGCCCCGCCGGGCAGCGACGGATCGAAGCTCGCCAGCCTGTTTCAGGGATTGCGCCACAGAAACGGCACTGCCTCCGCACATGAGGTGAGCCAGTGATCCGCCAGCGACACGAACGTCAGTCGCCGCCACTGCCTTTGAACTGGTCCGCCTCGTTCGCGAACAGCACATTGAAGCTGGTCAACGATCCGTAGCAGCCGCTGACGTATCCCTGCAGCTTGATCTTCACATCGTCCGGCAGGTCCGAGGCGTTGACCTGCTGTTCGAGCGTCCGCAGCCGATTCCGCAGCATCACGACCTTGTGGAAGAAGGTCTCGATCGGCCAGCTCTTCTCCTGCAGTCCCGGCGTGCCGGGACGCAGCACGAGGGTTCCGCCCCGCCATTTCGCCGCAGGGGCGACCGGCGTCAATGCCGCTTCTTCACGGATGATGCGGCGGAGCAGCAGTTCCAGATCGCCGTCGGCAGAATCGTTCGCAGACACGTGAACACCGGTCCTTTCTCGATCGGTCACCAGAGGAAACGCGTCGTGCGGCTGGTGGTGTTGAACGGGCCGACCTTCCCTGGCCGCCGGCGCCTTGGCGAAGGCGGCAGGTCGGCCCGTCGCAGGAAGAGTGGGTGAACCGAGGCGCGGCCCGCCGCGAAAATTATGCTGGCTCTCGCAGTAGTCGCAGGAGACACGAATCGGCCGGCCCGTGCCGTCCACGACGATGACGGTGTGGAGACGATCGGTCTTGCACGCACGGCAGTAATCCTCGACGGTCTCCCCCGCCCGGAAGGTGCGAATCACGACCGGTATTGTGCGTCAAGTCGCACGGACGCGAAGCCGCAGTCATCACGTGCTGTTAGGCTAGACGCGAAAGCGGGATGGACGTCAGACCCCACGGGATACTTCTTGATTTCGGCGGCACCCTCGTCGAGACCGGATTCTT
>Ga0207691_10006957_pt1 | contig 10911 bp, 11 predicted proteins | sample KBSM13metaG_FD_184327 | JGI IMG/M metagenome (GOLD analysis project Ga0207691, IMG submission 184327) | Miscanthus rhizosphere microbial communities from Kellogg Biological Station, Michigan, USA - KBS M1-3 metaG (SPAdes) (version 2) | ecosystem: Host-associated > Plants > Roots > Rhizosphere >...
CGCACGCCGCCGATGCGAAGGCCGCCAACGAGCACAGCAGCATGGTGCGGCCCGTGCACTTCATCCGCGCTTTCTCTCGATATAATTCTTGCAACTGAAAAATTCCACTTCCTCATCGAGTGCCCAGTTTTCGTGGTCCACGTCCGCCGGGATGTGCGCGGCATCACCGGGGCCTAGAATTTTTTCTTCCGTCCCGATGCGGTATGCCAGCCTGCCTTTGAGCACGGCAATAATCTGCTCCTCCGGGTGCGCGTGCGGTGGTTTGCGCGTACCCGCGGGGTAGCGGTAAAAGCCAAGCTCCATGTACTCCCCTTGAATTGCCGGTCGAGGCGCGGCATCCTTGGCGATGCCTGTGCGCTCAAGGTCGGTGTATCTATAGAATGGCATCGTCAGTCTCCTAGTTTTACGCCTGCCTGCTTGATCACGGGCCCCCAGCGATCGAATTCACCGCGGATGAAGCGCGCAAAATCATCCGGCGTTCGATACCGAATGCTCCCGCCAAATGATTCGATGCGCTCACGTACGTCCGTCATTGCGAGGGCCCGTTCGACCTCACGCGTGAGGCGCTGGACGATCGGCTGCGGTATGCCGTGTGGTGCTCCGACACCGCCCCAGCCGAGCGCTAAGACGGGGTAGCCAATCTCGGTGAGAGTAGGAACGTCCGGCAGGGCGGGCAATCGCCTATCGCTGGCTATTGCCAGCGCCCGCAACCTGCCCGCCTTGACGTGGGGCATGGCCGCTGGAGGCAGCGTAATTGAACTGTCCACTCTTCCTGCAACGAGATCCAGCAGCGCCGGCGCGCTTCCCGCAAACGGTATATGCACCGCCTGAAAGCCCGCGAGTTGTCGGAACTGTTCCATTGCGAGATGCTGGACGCTCCCACTTCCTGAGGACGCATACGGCATTGCCCCGTTGCGTGACTTTGCGTATGTAATAAACTCGGAGACTGTTTGAGCAGGTAGCTGCGTGGATATGAACAGCACGTTTTCATAGTTCGCGACCTGAGCGATAGGTCTAAGGTCGCGGAAGGAGTCATACGGCAAGTTGGTGCGCAAGGCGGCGTTGAGAGGAAACGGCGTGCTAAGCCACACAAGCGTGTAACCGTCCGGGGCCGCTTTTGCGGCGACGCCGTACGCTACGGCGCCGTTCGCGCCAGGCCGGTTGTCACACACGACCTGCTGACCAAGGGCTTCGGTAAGCTTCTGCCCAATGACTCTACCCAAGACATCGGAAGGTCCCCCCACAGGAAAATCGAGGATCAGGCGTATGGGGCGATTGGGATAATTTTCCTGCGCCCTGACCGAGGGCAAGAGTAGAGCGCCGATAAATCCGAGCGCAACGAGTTTCAGAAATCGCTGGTCATGCAACACCATGGCCGCCTTTGGCTAGCCTCGCACGGCATTGGCGGGAATGCGGAGTCGCTCCTTTTCGATCACCGCTTCGCACTCAATCTCCAGCAACATTTCGGGCATGGCAAGGCAAGCGACGCCTATTAGTGTGCTCGTCGGCAGCGGGTCTTTGAAATACTTGAAGCGCTCGTCGATGGCGTCAAAGTACGCTTTCATGTTCGTCGTGTATGTGATTGTGCGCGTGATGTCCGACATCTTCGCGCCGACGCTTTCAAGAGCGATCTGAATCGCTTTGCAGACTTCCCGGATCTGACCGCGCATGTCGCCCACGCATGCGACATCGCCGTCGAGCGTTCGCGAGGTCCTGCCCGCGAGGTAAACGTGCGCGTGGTGGTCCTCACTCTTCACGACGATCACCGGCGTATAGATGACTTTCTTGTTGCCGCCGACCTTGTAGCTGTTTTCCGGGGTGACGTAGTAGCGCTCGAGCATGTATGTGTCCTGTTTTTGGTATCGGAGGTATCGCGGAAACGACGAATGTGTGTCTGTGCACCGCGGTAATGCAACTGGCATTACTACTCCTTCCGCAACTTCCTTGCAAGCGGCGCTAGGTCATTCGGATTCCAACTAAATAAACTGGTGCACACGCCACGTGCTCATCATTGCGCGTACCTTGATCTGAGCAGCGCCGAGAATGTCAGTCTTCGTAACATCCTTGAGTAATCGCCGTTCGGCCGCCGTCGACGACGATATTTGCTCCGTTTACGTAGGAGGAAAGTTCACTTGCGAGAAAAAGCACGACGCGTGCGACATCCAGCGGCGTGCCTGTACGGCGCAGTGGTGTGACGCGCACTCGTGATGCGTCCGCCGGGCGCTCTTCTCCGTCGCGTATTCCGCCCGTAGATATCGAATTTACGCGTATGCGGTACTTTCCCAAGTCGTGCGCCATAACGTGCGTGAGTGGAAGAACACCGCCTTTACCAGCCGAGTATGCGGCAAGCGACGGATTGCCGAGAAAGCCGTCAATCGATGCGTGGTTGATAATTACGCCAGCCGGCGACTTTTTGATCAACGGCAAAAATCGCTGTGAACATAGGAACGCCGCGGTCAGATTGCGGGCAATCATATTGTCCCAAGTATTTTTATCCGTTTCTTCGAAGCGCATCTTCAACGCACGACCAGCGAGGTTTACGAGAATATCGATTCGCTCCAACTTTTTTTCACACTGGGCCACGATCGAGGATACTGCGTGCGGGTCGGAAACATCACCTAAAAGTTCGGGATGGGCGTGTGAGTCGTCTTTACCAAATTGCCACCCAATCTTGCTGTCATCAATGCAAACCACGCGCGCACCTTCTTGTGTGAGCAGTTCAGCACTGACGCGACCGATGCCATAAGGATTACCCGTGATTACTGCAATCTTATTTTGTAACAGCATTTAAGTATTACCTTGCAGATGTAAACGAGCAGCTATTAGTTAATCTATTCTGCTTCCGCTTTTATGTTTGCGGATTTGATCAAGTCGCCCCACCGCCGGTAGTCTTCGGCGATGAAACGCGAGAGTCCCGCGGGGCTCGACCCAATGGGATCCGCGCCGTTGGCTGCAAACTGCTCACGGACATCCGGCATTTTCATGATGATATCGATCTCGCGGCTCAGCCTCGCGACGATCGCGCTCGGCAGGTTCGCAGGCCCAACGAGCGCATACCAGCCGCCGCTGATGCCCGCGACGCCGGCCTCACCAAACGTCGGCACGTCGGGCAACAATGACGAGCGTTTTTCCCCGGTGACGGCGAACGCGCGTAGCTTGCCACCATTGATGGGTGGAAACGCGGCTATCACGCTTGGAAAAGACATGTCGACGCGTTGGCCGATGACGTCGAGCAATGCTGGACCGGAGCCTTTGTACGGGACGTGCTCGAACTTGACCTTGGCGGTTCTCTGGAGCAATTCACTGATCAGGTGTCCAGGCGCGCCCTGGCCGACGGTCGCAACCGTTAGCGGATTAGTGCGAGTGCGCGCGTATTCGAGCAGTTCGCGCAGGTCTTTGCCGGGGACGTTGGTACCGGTCACCAGCACATTGGGCACATTAGCGATCAGGGAAATCGCCGTGAATGTTTTGGTCGGGTCGAGTCGGTTTTTTGAATAGAGATGTGGGTTGGTTGTCAGGCCCATAGAGGTCACATAAAGGGTGTAACCGTTAGGGGCCGCAGACGCTGCAGCAGTTGCGGCGAGCATGCCATTGGCACCGCCGCGGTTCTCGATGACAACAGGCTGGCGCAGCGCCTCGGAAAGCTTCTGCCCGACGGTGCGCCCGACGAAGTCGCCGGATCCGCCGGGCGCGAATCCGACCAGAATGGTGATGGACTTTTGCGGATAGCCGTCCTGAGCTGCGGCATGTGCGGCCGACCATCCAGCGGCGGCGGTCGATAGGAGCAACAGTATTGCGAAGCGTAATGGCGTCATCTGTGCCGTAGCGCGAATGGGGGAACGGAACAGAAAAGTTGCACGAGTCACCGGTAAAATTTGTTGCATGCAGATTCCGATCACTCATCATCTTTCGGAAATTGCATCACCAAGGCCTCGAGCCCCTTGTGTCCGGCCCGCATCTCGACCGCGTCTTTGCCTGCTTCTACGAAAACCATCGACCAGCGAGGCAGACTGTTTCCCTCAATTTCCAGATCGCCGTTTGCGACGAACAAATACGTGCCGCCGCCGAGGCGTGGATCTGGAACCATAGCCGACATACTCGCACCGAGCCGCACAATGTGGGCGCTCATCTCATCCTCGATGTTTGCCGGGTCGTAAACGGGCTCCCACGCTATGTCCTTGCGAAACTGGAGCACCGCCTCCGTCGACAACGCGATGTTCGATGAAACCCAGTTGCGCCGCTTGCTCGGTTTCAATTTCTCGCGATAGCCGGGTTTGCTGAGGTATATCGGGTGCGAATCGCCCGTCTTGTTGCGAAGCGAAATGAAGGTAAGGCCGTGCGCTCCTGCCGCGAGCGGGCCGTAGGCGGTGTGATGGTCCTTGTATTGGAGCATCAGCGGCCTCACTTCGGTCTTGCCCAACACGCCTGAGCCCGACGGAAAGATCTGAAATTGCGGAACGCCGTGGAAGTGAGGAAGGATAGTCTCGTTCGCGCACATCTGCGTCATCAACGACTGCGGGCCAGGGGAAAGCGCGGTCGTGCTGTAGCGCGGGCCGAAATAAGACGAGCCCCAGTGCTCCTGGCCAGTTCCCTTGGAATTTACGGGCGCTAGATTGTTGAGTACTTCGTTGCCGTCTTTTACATGAATCATAAGGTAGTTCCTTTCGGTTGATCGGGCAAGTCACCGGTAATCATGGAATGGCGCGTTGCGAACGGAACCGGCTGAAATGCTCGATAAACATCCGTTCCGTATCCATACATTCATGAAAGCCGGCATTCCTTAGCTTGAGAGTCGACGACATCACATCGTAACCTCGGGCGAGGTTGAAATCGGCGTACGACCACACCGCACGCGCGGAAAGCGGAATTGGAACGAGATTGTGTTTCGCCACCAGCCGATCCCAGACCTGTGCCTTGTCGCGCATCTCTTCTGCAAGCCTGACGGTCTTGACGCCGCCGGGCTCCATCTCGAAGAATCGAGCAAGATTCGGCCATACGTTCGCCCAGCGAAAGTAGTCACCGTTCGTCACGTTAAACGCCTGGTTCGCGCAGGATCCAGTCGTGCTGATCCATACGATCGCGCGCGCCAGCAGGTCTGCATCGACACTTTGGTAGAGCGCATGAAAACCCGCGTCCGTGCCCGGAAAATTTAATGGGCGGCCAAGTTCTTTGCAGATCGCCGCATAAACCGCGATGATCGTTGCGAGACTGCGCGGCACGGCAGACTCTTTTTCGCAAACGCCGTGCGGCCGGCTCACGCTCCACGTCCAGTGTTCTCCGGCTCGCTCCTGCAGCAGGTCTTCCTGCGCGTAATACCAGTTGTACGGAGCCACCCGCGGATCCGTTTCCTGCGCCGGCGTCTTGTACGGCCCCAGTTCCGAGCCGTACACCTTGCTCCCCTGGACAATGTGGACGTGCGTTAGTCGTCCAGCCGCGCCTTCCAGCGCATCGATCACATTGCGAAGCATGCCGACGTTTTCTTCAATCGGTTCCTTCACCGTCATAGTATGAGGTGCCCTCGCGCAATACAGAATATGCGTGATGTTCGAGAGCGCGCCCAGCTTCTTACGGCAATCAATTGGGTCTGCAAGATCGACGCCGATGACGCGATGAGCCGAGTCGGCGGGCGGTTGGCGTGACACGCCGATGACTTCCCAGTCGGCGCGTGCCCGCAGGTCACGCGCAAGTGCACGTCCGACGACGCCAGTTACGCCGACCACGAGGGCACAAAGGCGCGACACTGGCCTAATCCTTGAGTTGCACGCCTACGCTGCGCACGACGCGCGCCCATTTGTCCACTTCCGAGGACAAATAGCGGGCAAAGTCCGGCGGCGATGAGGGTGGGACGGATTCGAAACCCAGTGCGGCGAACCGGGTGCGCATCTCTTGCGTTGCGACGGCGTCCGCGATGTGCGTATTCAGCCGTCCGATGATGGCTCGATCGGTACCTCGCGGCGCGAGCAAGCCGTGCCAGCAGACCGAGTCGAAGCCCGGTACGCCGGATTCGGCGACGGTCGGGAGGTCCGGCAATAGCGCTGAGCGCTGCCCCGAGGCCATCGCAATCGATTTGAGTTTGCCGCTCCGAACATGAGGAAGGGCCGCGCCGAGCACGGAAAACATGACTTGGACCTCGCCTGCCATCAACGCAGTAATCGCAGGTGCGGTGCCCTGATAGGTGACTTCTGTCATGCGCAAACCTGCAGAGGCCTTAAACAGCTCGGCGGAGAGATACGCAAGGCTGCCGGGGCCAATCGAGCCATAATTGAGCGCTTCGGGGTTGCCTTTCCCAAAGACCATCAGGTCCTTCACGCTGCTCACGGGCAACGATGGATGGGTCACCAGGATGGAGGGCGAGTTTACGAGGCGCGCGATGGCTTCAAAATCCTGCGGCACGCGATAAGGCAGGCGCTTGTTGAGCGCGGTGCTGATTGCGAGCGTGCACGTATGAAAGAGCAGGGTATAGCCATCGGCCGGCGCCTTGGCTGCCATGTTCGTTCCTATGATACCGCTCGCGCCTGCGCGGTTGTCGATTACAACCTGCTGTCCCAATGTAGCGCTCAGTTTTTGTGCAACCAGTCGCGCCGTGACATCCGAACTGCCGGGCGAGAACGGCACGATGATGCGAACTGGCCGCACGGGGTACATTTCTTCGGGTGCTCGGGCGGCACTTGCCTGAGGGATCGACGCAATCATTGCAAAGACGCCGAAGACGCTGGTCAGCCTCGATGTCATGACTTACCGAGCATCGTGCTAAGTGTTTTTGCCGATTCAATGTTCTCAATATTGAGAATCAAATCGGCGACGGCTTTTAACCGGGCTGGCGACATCGCGAATTGGGTGTTTTCCATGAATTTGCGGACGATAGCCTCCGCCTGCGCTGGCTCATCAGGCAAAATGCTTTTTCGCCGCGAGACTTCTTTCCCATTTTTAAGCTTTACGATCACTTCTCCCGATCGGTATTTCGGAAAGCCCGAGTCGAGGTCGACTTCGTAGCTCACCTTTTGTGCGAGCGCCAACAGTGACGGATCTGAATACGAAGATTCCTCGATCTCCTGCATACCAAAACTACCTCGGGCAAAGCAGCACGCAAGCGCGTACGGCAGACTGAACTGCGCGGCATAACTGTCGCGGGGCTTGCGCTTTTCATCCAGCGGTTCGCACACCAGCGGTACTGCCACGTCTGCAACGCGTGCGCGAATGGACTCGATGCCGTGCACATTGATACCTTCTTCCTGACGCAGCTCAAGGGCGGCGTTCATGGCGGCATGGGACTGGAAGCAGGCGGGATATAGCTTGATAGAAGTACGGGTGCATTCCCAATGACTGCCAAGGCGATCGGTGACAACGTCGATGTCGACGTCGCCAGCGTGCTGGCCCATAAAGCAGGAATACAACCCATACTTACCCTCGTATGCTTGCTTCGGTCCGGAGAAGTCTTCGCGTGCAAGTGATGCGGCTGTAATGGCCGCCGATGCCATAAGCCCTGGATGCATGCGTTTCGCCCATGCTCCTTCTTGTGTGGGCTGCATGGTTCCCGCTGCCGAACTGAGAGCGAGTCCCTGAGCGGTGATGGTTTGCGCATGGTCCAGACGCAAAAGGCGCGACGCTGCAAGCACGGACGCAAATGCGCCGCACAAGCCAGTCGGATGGAAGCCTGCCTTGATAAAGGTGCCTTTCGCTGCGGCGGCTAGTCGCATGCCGGCTTCCAGGCCGAGCGCGCACGCCGCGAGCACATCCGCACCGCTTACATTCAGGCGGGACCCAAGTGCCAGCACGGTCGGAACGACGCTCGCCGTGAGGTGCACGTTGCCAGGCAGGTAGGTGTCGTCAAAATCGAGGCCGTGGATGAGAATGCCATTCATGAGCGCAGCATCACGCACCGTAAGACGAGCGGGCATGCCGATTACAGTTGCTTGTCCTTCGTCCAAGCCTTGCAGGGCAGTCAGTGCCCGATTCGCAAATTCATATCGGGTGGACGCATACGCGTTCCCTACCGCATCAAGGATAAGGTGCTTTACGCATGTCTGCACGTCCGCAGGTATCGCCTCAGCGGGCGTTCCCACGACGAAGGTTGCCAGCGCGAACGAAAGTTGCGTTTGTGCCATGTCAGGCTAGGGCGGCGTAAATTTTGGTGGCTTGTGATCGACTCAATCGGCACACGGTGCGCCCTCTTCGCTTAAGAAGCTCATCAATTAGCGCCGCTCCTAAGTGCTGACTATAGCCTTGCTAGCTTTTAAAATGACATAGGTTCCATCTAACGGAACTCCATCGGACTCATCAATAATGGTACTTACTGAGACCTGATGCGTTGTGGTAGTGTCACCAACGAGTAAGCATGGTTAAGAAGTGTCTTTGTCCTAGGAGAACTTTCAGATAATGCGTGCCGTTCAACGGATCCTGGCAATTTTCGAGAGTTTCAGCGTGGAGACTAGCAGTCTCACGCTTCAGGAGATTTCCGATCGCATTGAGCTACCAAAATCCACCAGTTTTCGTATTGTCCAAAGCCTCGAGAAAGCCGGTTACCTGGTTCGTCTTGAAGACCAGAAATACTGCCTGTCGTTCCGGTTTACTCGATTGGCGGGGCTGGTACGGAGTACGCTTGGCATACGAGAAATTGCGCGACCAGTTCTAGTCGACTTAGCGCAAACGACCCAGGAAACGATCTCTTTGCATACGCTCAGCGGGCGCAATCGTGTGTGCATCGACGCGGTGGCAATCGCCTCCTCTCCATTGCGAAGTGTTGTTCAGCCTGGCGAGCAATTACCGCTCGGTACAGGTTCGGCATCAAAGGTTTTGCTCGCGCATATGCCGAAGTCTCTAGTAAGTCCAATCGTCTTGGCGGCCGTTCGGAAAACCAAGCGTAGCCAAAGCGAAATCCTTGCTGAAATTGCAAAGGCGAGAAAGCAGGGGTATGCGGTCTCGCACGGGGAGCGGCTACTCGGCCTTTCTGCGATATCTGTTCCAATCAAGGACGCGCATGACGAAGTGCATTACTGTCTTTCGATTGGTGGGCCGACGGTGAGGATTCAGGCAAACGAGAAGAACTTGATAAGACAAGCGCTCAAGGCAGGTGCCAGCATTTCCAGACAGTTCGGCGGCGCCGAATCTTAAATTCCTCGGCGCGCCCAAGTAACCTAAAGCGGTTCCATTGGTTGGAACCATTTCCGAAAACAATGCTGCGATTGATAGTCTCGCGTTTCTACGTGAGGAGATTCCTATGAGCAGCGATTCCCGAGGGTCAGGCGGGCCGGGCTGGACGCCCGCGCGACGGTTGGCAGGCAAGGTGGCTGTCGTGATTGGTGCAGGTCAAACGCACGGGCAGGGCCTGGGTAATGGTCGTGCCACCACCATACGTTTCGCAAGAGAGGGGGCGCGGGTCCTCGCAGTCGATCGACGGCTCGAATCAGCACATGAAACCGCCGAGTTGATAAAAAAGGAAGGGTTCGAGTGCGAGGCATTTGCAGCGGACGTGACGCGAGAGTCCGATCTCGAGGCCGCGATGCAGGCCGCACGTCGACGCTGGGGATCGCTCGATGTGTTGTACAACAATGTTGGAGTAAGCCTAGAGGGCGGCGACGCCGACTTGCAGGAAATCACCGAAGAGGCTTTCGACAACATTTATCGGATCAACCTCAGGGGGACGGCTTTCGCCTGCAAGCAGGCCGTCAGGATTATGCGGGAGCAGCGTTCCGGCTCAATCGTAAACATGGCATCTGCCGCGGCGGTGCAGAATAATCCTACGGTCGCGTATAGGACAACGAAGGCCGCGGTGATCACGCTTACGCAGCAATTGGCTATCCAAAACGCTCCGTACGGAATACGGGCCAATTGCTTGATGCCCGGGCTGATCGACACGCCGATGGCGGTGGAAAAGCGCGCCACCAAGGCGGGTATGAGCCGCGATCAGGTTCTTGCGCAGCGGGATTCCAAGGTGCCGTTAAGAGGCAAGCAAGGGACGGCCTGGGACGTTGCTAATGCCGCGCTTTTTCTCGCCTCGGACGAAGCGAACTTCATTACTGGAATTGGCATGCTAATCGACGGTGGACGCGTGCTGGATGCAGGCCGCTTCTAAAAATTCTGAGTCGCGCGGCGGTTCAAGGAGCCTGCTCATGATTAAAGTTCGGACGGTTGTTGCGCTGTTCATGTTTGTGTTCGCTTATGTTGGCGCTTATGCGCAACAGTATCCAACCAAGCCGATCAAAATCGTCATTGGGTTAGGGGCGGGCGGGACGGCGGATGCGCTGTCGCGGTATTTTGCTCAGAAGCTTTCCGTAGCACTGAACACGTCTGTTATTGTCGAGAACAAGCCGGGCGCCGGACAGTTGGTTGCCATTAACTCGCTGATTGCATCGTCGCCAGACGGATATACCTTAGGTATCCTGGCCGGCAGCGCGTTTGGCCAGGGACCTGCGCTCAGAAAAGAGGTTACATACGATCCGTTAAAGGATTTCAGCATCATAGGCGTTGTCGCAAGCGCGCCCGGCGTTATTGTGATCAGCAAGGATTTGCCGGTGAGGACGCTACGAGAGCTCGTCACTTACTCAATAGTTAACCCGAATAAGCTCAATTATGCGTCGGCCGGGGTCGGCGCAGCGAGCCACTTACAGGTCGAATTGCTTGCGAATATCACGGGGCTGAAGATCACGCATATTCCGTACAAGGCAGACGCCGACATCATGCGTGAACTGACGGCCGGAATGGTGCAGCTCGGTATGTCTCCGATTCAAGGTGCAATGCCGCACATTGCGAGTGGCAAGGTGCGCGCATTGGCGGTCACAGGATCTCGTCGTAACAGCGCGCTGTCGGACGTTCCCAGCCTTTCAGAAAGCGATTTCAAGGGGCTTGAGGGCGTCGATCCTTATAGTTACTATGGTTTCGTGGGGCCCAAAGGCATGCCGGCAGCCCGCATCT